>Ga0187878_1000079_pt1 | contig 111292 bp, 72 predicted proteins | sample June2016WEW_17_1_FD_132979 | JGI IMG/M metagenome (GOLD analysis project Ga0187878, IMG submission 132979) | Peatland microbial communities from SPRUCE experiment site at the Marcell Experimental Forest, Minnesota, USA - June2016WEW_17_150 | ecosystem: Environmental > Terrestrial > Soil >... | reverse complement strand
CTTGAACCTGCTCCACCGCTCGGGTCCGGATCTCTTCCAGCGCCTTGTGATCCAAAGACCGGCCATCTCGTCGGGTCATACCCCATTATACTCGATGTCTACCTACTTATGGCCGGATTAATAGTACAGCGCCCGCAATGACTTCTGCCGGTTCAGTGCACCACGGTGCGGGTGCCGCCCAGGATGTGACCTCGGTCCTTGGCGCGCAAGACGACTTCCACCTTGTGCCGGGCGGTCCCGCCGGAGCTGGGGGGGTAGAAGCCAGCGACGTAGTCGTATTGAATGTGCCTGGCCATCTTCTTGAGGATGGCGGGCAGGACATCGGCGTTCGAGATGGCCTCGAATTTCATTCCTCCCGTGGCCGCCGCCAGTTGTTCGAACTTATTGATGGACGCCGCCCTCCGCATCGGCCAATTGGAATACACCGCGCCGGCAGGATCGGGAGGCGCGGTAGACCGAACCGGCGCAGCGCCGGCGAGACTGTTGGATAGCGTCACCGGATACAGAGCGATGCCGCGATCCAGCGCCGCCTGGATGGCCTCTTCGTCACGGATATCGTCGCCCCGGGCCGTGGATTCTCCGTCGGAGAAAATCACCAACATGCGGACGGCGTTGCCGCCGCTGGCGGCGACGTCGCGAGCCGTTTCGGCGATGGAGCCGAACAGCGGGGTCCCGCCGGAAGGAATGATGCTCACGCCGTTCATCGCTTTCATCAGCGCCGCGCCGTCGCGCGTGGGGGTGGTGAGACGGGTCAACCTGTCGGCGAACGCGTAGATGGCGATCCTCGCGTTCACGTATTCATCCAGCAGGCTTTGGTGGAACACGTGGGGATCCAGCGTGCCGGCCTGCTGCACGCTGCCGCTGCAATCGAACAGCAGAGTGATCTCGAGAGGCACGGTGCGGGGATAGAAACGGCCGCCTTCGAACAAAGCGGTTTTCCGCGGGACGCCGTCTTCCAGGATTTCGATATCTTCGGCACGAAGATCGCTCATGAGTTTGCCCTTTTGGGGACTTACCTGGAAGTGGACCAGCGCCAGATTGGATTCCGCGCGGAAGGTGGCGGCACCTGGCGGCGGAAGCGGACCGGCCCTCCGTTCCAATTCCGCCAGCATTCGGCGCGTCGCCCCGTTGTCCGGGTCGGCAGGCATGAACCCCAGGTACTCCCGGAGCTGTTCCGCGGCGCCCGCGAAATCCCCGCGAGTCGCCAGGATCACGCCCAGCACGTGCCAGGTCGCCGGGAACTTGTGGCGCGGGTCCAGCCTCTGCGCTTCCCGCGCGCTCTTCTCGGCGGCCTCCAGGTTCCGGAGGTTGATATTGGCAATCGCGTTGAGCTGATAGATCCGCGGATAGTCGGCGGGGCGGAGTTGGATCAGCCGGCCGGTGCTGTCCGCCAAGGCCTGCCAATTCTGCGAGGCATACTCTTGCGCCGAGAGCTCCAGGTAGGGCGTGACGTAGTTTGGGTTGGCTTTGATGGCCGACTCGAACGACTTCCGCGCCGCATCCGGCTGCTTCTGCCCCATCTGCAACTTGCCCAGTTCACACCAGGCTTCCGCGTAACCGGGGTAGAGTTCCACGGCCTTTTCGTAACCGCGGCGGGCGTCGTCGGTTCTCTTGTCTTTCGCGGCCTTGGCAGCCGCATCGAAGGCTTTGCGGGCCTCCTTGGGAGGCGGCCGCCGCGGCTGTTTCTTCCTGTTCCCCCCAGGCGGCCGCCCCTGCCAGCAAGCCTGTCAACGTGAGGAGGGCAGGGACCAGTGCTCGCATCGCAAGAACTCCCGAAAACAGCATGGGCGGGCCGTCGCCGCCTTGACCGGCTGAAGCCTGCCCACGGGAACTGCCACACAAAACACCGTCCGCTGCCCTATCCGCGGGACAGGGCAACGGACAGCCAAGCCAAGTCAGAACCGCAGGTTTGCTCCCACCTGCAACTGGCGGGGGCTCGAATAGGTGCTGGTGATCACGCTGAAGCCACCGTAGCTCTTGCTGCCGTCGGCGTTCAGCGTCTGCGTCGCAAAAGTGGCTCCCGGATTGGCGAATGAGGGGGTGTTGGTCACGTTGAAGGCCTCGCCGAGGAACTGCAGCTTGAGCCTCCCCTCTTTGAAGCTGAAGGTCCGGGAAACGTTCGCGTCCATATTGAACCAGCCGGGACCGCGCAGAATGTTCCTGCCGGTCGATCCCAGGCGCGCCGTGCTGATGGGACCAAAGGCGGTCCCGTCAAAATACGGATTGAGGGAGTCGTGCCCGCCCAGGATCTTCACCACGGGATTGAGCTGGTCCGCCGACTGCGTTTGGCCGCCCGCGTTCAAGGTGCTGTTCGAGGCGCCAACCGTGAACGGCACGCCGCTGAACCTGCTCAGAGTGCCGGCGATCTGGAACCCCCCGAAGATGTGGGCCTCCAGGCCGTGACTGAACAGGGTGTGCCCTTTGCCGAACGGCAACTGGTAGACGTGGTAAAGCTGGAAAGTGTGCGTGCGGTCGTAGCCCGACAGGCCCTTGCTCAGGCGGTACGACATGGGGTAGGTGCGGAACAAATAACCATCGCCGTTGTCGCCAACGGCAACGTCGAGGGCCTTGGAGAAGGTGTAGCTCGCGCCGATCAGCGACGCGCCGATGCGCTTCTTCAGCCTGCTCTGCAATGCGTTGTACTTCGAGCTGCCGAAGGGCGCCATCGAGTTGACGTCGTTGCTCGTCACGTAAGGAGAGAGCTGGCGGCCGGCGTTGCCCGTGCCGGGGGCCGACCCGTTGATATTGACGGCCATCATCATGCGGACGCCGTGCGTGCCCACGTATCCCGCTTCCGCCGTGAGGGTCGGCGAAAACTCGCGCTGGATGAAGAAGTTCCAGCTTTGAATGGTTCCCCGGTTCATGTACTGCGGGAAGGTGGCGCCGATGCCGGTAGTGGGCAAGTACGTCGTCAAGGACGGAGTTGTCGAAGGTTTGATCGTGCCAACCGTGATATCCGGGAAGTTCGGCAGCGGAAGGCCGGTTACCAGCGTTAACGGCTGCGTCGAGTTCGGGTAGGTGATGAATTGGTAGGTGTTCGCCGGGGTGAAGTCCTGGTTGACCACCGATGGGTAAGCGTTCCGCTGGTTGCGCATGTTGTCCGGATCGACGCTGATGCCGTAACCCGTGCGGATCACCGTCTTGGTCCCCAGGCGGTACGCCAGGCCGATGCGCAGAGCGAAACCCTTCTTGCTGGCGCTGGCGCCGGTGTCCCACGGAACACCGCCCTGGCCGCCGACCAGAATGTTGGCCGTCACGGGATCGAAACGGGTGGCGCCGTACCAGTTGTGCGAGAAAATGGGATAGTATTCCCAGCGCAGGCCGTAGGTGAGGGTCAGCTTACTGCTGACTTGCCACTGATCGCGCACGTAAAGCGCCCAATCGGAGAAGCGAAGCGCATTGGGGTTCTGGAACTGGGTGATCTTTCCGGCCCGGGAGGGATACCCGAGCAGAAACTGGGCCCAGGAGTTCGCCGGAACGCCGCCAAGATTCACTTGGGCGCCGCCTTTCAACGCGGTCAGCGTGCCGTCGAACCCGAAGGTGCCGCGAGCCGTGCCGAAGGTTCCGCCTTGCGGCTGGAAATGGTTGAGCGCGTACTTATCGTATCCGAAGCCGAAGCGCAGGGAGTGCGCTCCCATGGCTTTGCTCAGATTGATCCCGCCGGTGTATTGGTTGTCGCGGAACTGGAACGGGCTGCCCGTGTTCGTATTCCCGATGTTCGCGACACCGGCGACCTGGAATCCCGGGATGCCCATGTAATTCGGACCGATACCGTTCGTGCCAGGGATTTTCAGCACCTCCAACCCGTAATACCCGTCCTCGGGGTCGCCGTTGGCGCCGATGTTCTGGCGCGTGTAGCCGAGGTTGCCATCCAGAAGAAGGCTCGGCGAAAGGGTATAAGTAAAACCGGCCGCGGTGTTCTGAACCCGGCCGCCCGCGTGACCCGGGTTCCCGCCGCCAAACGCGTCGCCACCCGCCTTCCCCAATACCAGCGGCGCAACGATATCCATCGGCGACATGCTGTAGCGGCCCCAGATCATGGACTTGTTGGAGGGGTTATAGTTGACCTTGAAATCCCAACTGTCGCGGTTGTATTGCGTGCCGCCGTAGGCGTCGTAATTGTTGGTGTAAGCACTCGGCCTGGTTAGCGAAGGCAGAAGGCTCGTCAGAGTAGTGGCCGCCGAGCCGATACGGCTCGAGGGAACAACATTCCCGGTGAAGGGCGTGCGGCCGGTGCCATCCGAGTTGCCCGTGAGCGGATCGTAGATGGTCACGCCGGTGGCGCTGAAGTCTCCCGTGCGCATGGCCGCGGTGGGGAGCGTCAGGCCCGGGGTGGATGCGTACTGCCTGCGCTTGGTTCCCTGGTAGTCCACGAAAAAGAACAGCTTGTTCCTGCCGTTGACGACCTTGGGAATCCAGATCGGACCGCCCAGCGCGAATCCGAACTGGTTGAAGATGTTCTTGTTAATGGGGCTGGAGTGGCTGAAGTAGTTCACCGCCACCATGGCGTTGCTCTGATGGCGCCAGAACACCGTCCCGTGCAACTTGTTGGTTCCCGACTTGATCTGGACGTTGACCGCCACGCCTCCCGCCTCGCCCTGCTCGGCATCGAAGGCGTTGGTGGAGACGTTGACCTCTTGGATGGCTTCGGTCGGCGGCACGTAGGCGACATTGACCGGCAGCCAGGGGTAAGCCACGGTGGCGCCGTCGAGCTTGGTGCTGTTGCCGGTGGAGGAGACGCCGTTCATGAACAGCGTCTGCGCGCGCATCGGATTGCCGGCCTCCGAATTCGCCTCGCGGCTAGTGGGTATCCCGGCGCCGGGAATCAGGTACAGGAGGCTCTGGAAGTTCTTGCCTTCCCCGCCGGAATACGGCAGCTCTTCCACTTCCTGGGCTGAGACTTCCGCGTGCACATCGGCTTTATCGGTTTGCAGGTTGCCAGCCGCGGCGGTCACTTCGATGCTCTCGCTGGTCACGGCAATTTGCAGAGAGAAATCGACGCGCCGGACTTCGTTGGCGCTCACCGGGACGTCCGACGTCACAACCGTCTTGAACGAAGTGGCCGAGACCGTGATCCTGTAAACCCCCGTTTGGATGTTGTTGAACCGGTAAACACCCCGATCATCGGTGGTTCCCTGGCTGCTGACGCCTGTTCCAGTGTTGAGCGCCGTCACCTTGACACCCGGAATCGGAGCGTTGCTGGGATCGGTCACGTTCCCTGTGACCGATCCGTAGAGAACCTGCGCGTTGGCTGCGCAGGGGCCAAAGATGAGCGCCAGCGCAACCAGCAGAATCAGCGGTGCAACCTCGCGGATTCGGCCGGCATGCCGGTGCTCTTGTTGGAATTCGGATGTAGATGTTCGCATTCGACCCCCAAGAGCTTCCGGAACTGCCTTCGAGCGGAGCAGCCATCTTCATACGGCTCTTCCGCCCGTATCGGGAGGCGAGCACTCAGGCCGGCACCAACGCCTCCGCCAAAGCCCGCAGGTTCTCTCGCGGCATGCCCGGGCTGACTCCGCCCCCCACCGACAGGATCAGGCCGTTGCCTTCGCTCTTGGCCAGCACCTCGCGCGCCGACTGTGCCACCATCTCCGGCGTCCCCCGCACCCCTATCTCCAGCGGCGGCACGTTCCCCATCAGGCACAGCCGCCCGTTGGTCTTTTCCCGCACTTCCCGCACGTCCACTTTGTGGCTCCAGTTCAGCACGTCGAATCCGGTGCCGGCCAGATCGGCCAGGAACGGCCGCACGTTGGCGTCGTTGTGGTACACCTTCACCCACTCCGCCGGAAAGGCCTCGCAGATCTGCTTCAAGTAGGGGTGGGCAAACTCGCGGTAGCTGCGCGCCGACAGGAATCCCGCGATGTCGTCCAGAACCAGGATTCCTTCCACCGTCTCCCCGATCACCTCGGCTTGCGCCTTCAGCCACCCGATCACCGTCCGGGTGGTCAGCGCCAGCAGCGCGTGAACCCCCTCCGGGCTCTCGGTGAGGTCCAGCATGAACTCGGGCACGCCCCGCAGGAACGAGGCCAGGCACAGCGGACCCCGCGCCGCCACCACCGGAATGGTGTATCCCGCTTCCAAGATGCGCGGCTTGTGCATCCGGTAGAGCTGCAAGGCAAAGGGCATCAGCCCGTCGCTGTACGGGTCCACCTCCTCCAGCGTGCTCACGTCCTCCAGCCGCAGCAGACTCGGCGACTGGGTGGGCGGCTGGTCCGGCTGAAAGTGAATCCGGCTGCCGAATGCCGAGGGCTCGATCGCCATGCCGTACTCCACCCACCAGGAGGGGAAGAAGATGATCTCGGGAAACTCGCGCATGATCCCCAGGTTGGCCCGGAACCAGAGCTCCGGGTCCAGGTAATAGTCCAGGTGGGAGACCCCGATGTAGCCCGGAATCCAGGGACTGTCGATGATCAGAGCCACCGGCGTACCAGCGCCGGGACTGCGCTTGGCAGCCTTCTTGAATGATTCCCACTGTTCGGGCCGCATGAGTTACGCGTCGGTCCTTCCGGCCGGGGGAAACGCGCTAATTCGTCCTGGATCGCCAGCGAATCCCGTGGTCTGCCAGACGATTCGAGACTCGTGAAAAAACAAGGTGTGGCCCAGTCAGCCTGGGCCACACCGATCTGCCAATAACTCGGAAGAACACGTCCGCCGCTAAACGGATCTGACGCCGCCCCCCGTTTGACCCTGTGACGAAGCCAAACGAGGAGGCGTCAGACACGCAAACGGTCGACTAGAAGCTCACCCTCGCTGAAAACCAGGTCTGCCGTTCCCCGCCGGTTCCCGATCCTCGCCCGGCCAGGTTCAACGTCGAGGTAATCACCCCGAAGGTGGCGGTATTCGTGACATCGACGCCCGGATTATTGTAGTGCGGCGTGTTCGTCAATCCGAACATCTCCGCCCGGATCTGGAACTTCACGCGCTCGGTGATCCGGAAGTCGCGAAAGATGCTGGCATCCCAGTTGAAGAAACCCGGTCCCCGGATGATATTGCGTCCGGTGGTGCCGAAGCGAATCTGCGACGCCGGAACCGCGGCGAAGGCAGTCGGGTCGAAGTAGTGACACGACATGTCCGTGGGAGCGCAGCTTACGCTTGCTCCGGTTACTGGCGCGGGTCCAATCCCGCCCAGGATACTCAGCGGGCCCCACTGATCCGGCGTCTGCGTATTTCCCGGAGCGTTGACCTGAGTACCTCCACCACTGAGCGTGATCGGGTTCCCACTCATCCGGGTCAGCAACCAGTTCAGTTGCCAGCCGCCGGCTATGGCGCCCGCTATCCCGCTCTTGGCCCACTGCTTCTTCGCCCCGAACGGCAACTCGTATACTCCGTACATTGAGAAGTTGTGCGTGCGGTCAAAGCTCGCCAGCGCCTTGTTTCGACCCCGATAGTCCGGATACGGCCAAAACAGGTAGCCGCCTGCGACCCCGAATGTTCCGCTCACCTCCTCGTTATCGTCCCAGTTGATGGCCCTCGAGAACGTGTAATTCATTCCGATCACGGAGCCACCTTTCATCCGCCACGTAAGTTTGGTTTGCAGCGCATCATAGTACATGTTCGCGTCAGGCGACAGGCTGTTCCCGTCTCCCCAGTTCTTGTTAGCCACGGGATACAACAGGCGGCCGGCATTGCCGCCATTTATGGGCCCCGCGTTGATGTTCTCGTTCGTGAGCATCCGTATGCCCCGGCTTCCGACGTAGGCCGCCTCACCCGAAACATGTGCGAACTCGCGCTGCAAGGTCAGGTTGTACGAGTGGGTATAGCCGCGCCGGAAGTTAAATGGTACCGTGCCGCCGCCGAGACCCACGTTGTTGGGAAGCGGAATCACTCCCGAACTGATATCCGGAACCGCCACGGATGGTATTCCCGCCGTGAGGCCCGGATAGGTACCCAGCGTCTCGCCCGTAAGGCTCGCGGCAGGGCAATACACCGCGGTGGGGCAGGTACCGGCTGCCATCCAGGTGCTCGTGTTGTCCGAGTTCGTCGTGGCCGGGTAATTGTTGCGGAAGAACCGCCAGTTGTTGCTATCCGCGCTCATCCCGTACCCGGCTCGGATCACCGTTTTGTCGTTCAACCGGTAGGCGATTCCCAGGCGTGGAAGAAACAGTCCGTGTCCCACGTTAACGCCGTCGTCCAGCGGGGTGCTGCCGTACCCGCCAATGAGGACGTTGCCCGTCGCGGGATTAAACAGCTTTACCCCTCCGTGGTCGGTGGTGGCAAACGGATAGTATTCCCAGCGCACGCCGTAGTTCACCGTCAGCTTGGAATTGACCTGCCAACTGTCCCGCACATACATGGACCAGGTCTTCCAGCGAAGTGAATTTGGATTTGCGTTCTGAACGGCTTTGCCCACCTCGTCGGGCAAGCCCAGCAGGAACTGAGCCAGTGTGTTGGCCTTGTTCGCGGCCGCCCCGCCGCTCAAGGCGGTCACGCTTCCGAGAAACCGGAAGGAGCCCCGCGGGGTCTGGAAGGCCCCGCCCTGCGGCTGAAAGTGGTTCATCCCGCTGCGGGTGTGCTCGATGCCAAACCGCAGGCCATGCCGCCCTTTCGTCCAGCTCAGGTTGGCGTTGGCTACGTACTGGTTGTCCCGGAACAGGAATGGGTTGCCGGTGTCCGAATTTCCCATGGAGTTCCAGTTCGTAACAATGAAGGCCGGTGTGCCTCCCGCCAAGTAGGTATCGCCGTTGGTGCCGGGAATGTGCAGCCCGGTGACCCCGTAGTTACCCAGGTCGAGATCCGGGGCATACGTGGCGCCGAGCCGCTGCCGGGTGTATCCGGCGTTGACATCGATCAGCATGGTCGGAGATACGGTGTAGGTGCCTCCCAGCCCGATGTTCTGGATCCTTGAGGGCGCGGTACCCACCTGCCCTCCGCCGGTCGCCCCGCCCATCGCCAGGCCCAGCACCGGAGGATCATAGAGCGTAGTCGGCGAAATACTGTACCGGCCGAATATCGTGGTCTTATCGCTCGGCAAGTAGTTGATCTTCACGTCGATGGTGTTGCGATCGAGCGCGGCGGAGCCGGTGGACTGGTAGTTGTTGTTAGCCGTCACACCATCGCTGTTCAGAAAGCCCGCCGTGCTGATCCGGCTAAGAATCATCTTCGCCGCCGGATCGATCCGGCTGGCTGGAACGATGTTGCCCGAAAACTGCGTGCGGCCTGTGCCGTTGGAGTTGCCGGTATTGGGGTCGTAAACGCACCCCGCGCAGTTAGCGCCTACCGCGGCCGCCAGGTTGGCGTTGCCGCTGCCATCGAACACGCCCGCCGGATTAATCACGGTCTTAGTAGCACTGGCGAGCATCCGCCGCGCCGTCTTCTCCCAGTCCGCAAAGAAGAACAGCTTGTTCTTCCGGATCGGGCCGCCGACGCTTCCGCCGTATTGGTTCATGATATACTTCGGCTTGCGGATACCCACGGCTTGGAATCTGTTCAGCGCCTTGAGCGCGTTGTCGGTGTGGTACTCGAAGGCGCTTCCGTGAAACTGGTTTGTGCCGGTCTTGGTCACCACATTGACTGCCGCTCCGTTCGAGTTGCCTTGCTCGGCGTCATACGAATTCGTGACGATACTGACTGACTCGATTGATTCCGTCGGCGGCACGTAGGCGCTATTGAATGGCAACCACATATAGGTGTTTGCGCTTCCATCGATTCGCGTCAGGTTGTTCTGCATGGAACCGCCGTTAACGTTGGCGGCCATGGTGCGCTGCGGATTCCCCCCGTCCGAGCTCACTCCCTCGGTGATCGCGCTGAAGCCCGGAATCAGCTTGTAGAGCGCCTGGAAGTTCCGCCCCGCGGAAGAGGTCATCGGCAGGTTGCCAAGTTGCGTTGATTCCAGTAGTGTATTCACGTCGGCGCGGTCGGTCTGGAGAGCCCCCGCCACCGTCGTCACCTCAATCGACTCGGTCATTTGGCCAACCTGCAGCGTCGCGTCGAAGCGGACGATCTGGTTGGCTACGATGTCTACGCCATCCTTCACCGCCTTCGAGAAACCCGCCGCTGAGACCGTGACTTTGTAAACACCCGGCAGCAGGCCGGTGAACAGGTAGACGCCCTGGGTGCTGGTGGAAACCTGCCTGGAAACCCCGGTCCCCACGTTCAGGGCCACGACGGTCGCGTTAGGCACAGCCGCCTGGCTCGCGTCGACAACGGAACCTGTCAGCGAGCCGTAGAGAACCTGCGCATTGGCTGCGCAGGGGCCAAGGACAAGCGCCAGCGCAACCAGCAGAATCAGCGGTGCAACCTCGCGGATTCGGCCGGCATGCCGGTGCGGTTGTTGAACTTCAATGGATGTTCGCATGGGACCCCCAAAAGCTTTCAGAAAATGCCCTCGAGCGGAGCAGCCACCCTCATGCGGCTCTTCCGCCCGTATCAAGTGAAACCAGCGCGGGAGACTGATGCGGCCGGCGGATGGGGTTGGACCGGGCTAGCCTCTAGCTGCTTTGCTAGGCCGCCCCTGAAGCAGCCTGCATCCGCTGCAAGTCGCTCGTCGCAGATTTCGTTGTCGTCCCAAACAATATACGCTCACTCGTCGTCTGTGTCAAGAATTTCCTCGGGGAACCCTGCGGCAGACTAGATCCCGGCCCTGCCCGGCATCTTGCTCCGGGGAGCCGAATTGCCGTTAAGGTGGACCTTTTGAGGCGGTTATAGGAAACCCGCCGGCGCGACTGGAAAGCCGCAGGCTCAAGCCGGCGCCAGCGCTTCCACGAGAGCACAGAGGTTCTCCCGCGGCATGCCCGGGCTGACTCCGCCCCCCACCGACAGAATCAGGCCCTGGCCTTGGCTCTTGGCCAACACCTCGCGCGCCGACTGCCGCACCATCTCCGGCGTGCCCCGCACCCCTACCTCCAGCGGCGGCACGTTCCCCATCAGGCACAGCCGCCCGTTGGTCTTTTCCCGCACTTCCCGCAGGTCCACCTTGTGGCTCCAGTTCAGCACGTCGAATCCGGCGCCCGCCAGCTCCGCCAGGAACGGTCGCACGTTGGCGTCGTTGTGGTACACCTTCACCCACTCCGCCGGAAAGGCCTCGCAGATCTGCTTCAGGTACGGGTGCGCGAACTCCCGGTAGCAGCCCGCCGACAGGAATCCCGCGATGTCGTCCAGCACCAGTATCCCTTCCACCGTCTCCCCAATCACCTCGGCTTGCGCCTTCAGCCACCCGATCACCGTCCGGGTGGTCAGCGCCAGCAGCGCGTGAACCCCCTCTGGGCTCTCGGTGAGGTCCAGCATGAACTCGGGTACGCCCCGCAGAAACGAGGCCAGGCACAGCGGACCCCGCGCCGCCACCACCGGAATGGTGTATCCCACCTCCAGAATCCGTTCCTTGTGCATCCGGTACCGCTGCAACGCAAAGGGCATCAGCCCGTCCCTGTACGGGTCCACCTCCGGCAGCCCGCTTACGTCCTCCAGACGCATCAGAACCGCCGACTGCGTGGGCGGCTGGTCCGGCAAAAAGTGTATCCGGTTGCCGAACGCCGAGGGCTCGATCGCCATGCCGTATTCCACCCACCAGGAGGGAAAGAAAATGATCTCGGGAAACTCGCGCAGGATCCCCAGGTTGGCCTGGAACCAGAGCTCCGGGTCCAGGTAATAGTCCAGGTGGCTGACCCCAAGGTAACCCGGAATCCAGGGACTGTCGATGATCAGGGCCACCGGCGTGCCCGCCCCGGGACGGCGCTTGGCCGCCTTCTTGAATGATTCCCACTGTTGGGGTCGCACGGATTTTATCCCCCTGTCGGCCGGCAGCTTCCGAAGTGCTTCTCCAAGACCAGGGCCACGGTTCCGCGCAGACGGGCGATGCCGCCCTCCAGCGCGGGCACCACTCGAGGCGCCGGGCCGGCCAGAATCTGCGCCGCCACCTCGGACTCGATGACCGGGCCGAAACGATGCCACGAGCGGGTCAGTTCGCCGACCACCACAATCACTTCGGGCGCCACCCCCGCGACCACCATCCGCATCCCGCGCCCGAGGTAGTGCGCCATGGTGTTCAAGGCGTTGGAGGCGATGGAGTCGCCCTGTTCCGCCAGAGCCAGCAGGTCCTGAAAACTAGGGCCGCCGGAATGGGAGGTGGACTCCATATAGTAGCGCAGGGCCGCGCGGTTGGAGGCGAACACCTCCCAGCAGCCGCGTCCGCCGCAGGTGCAAGCCGGGCCGGAGGGGTCGAGTGCTACGTGGCCAAATTCGCCGGCCATGCCATGCAGACCCCGGGCCAACTGGCCATTCATGAAAATGCCCGTGCCGATGCCTTCGGAAACCGTGACCACGACCAGGTCGCGGATGCCCTCCCTCTCACCGAACCACACTTCCGCCAGCACGCAGGCATTGGCGGCGTTCTCCAGTTCGACGTCCAAGCCGGTCGCGCGGGCGATGGGTGTCTTCAGGTCGTAATCCGGCCACTTCAGATTGGGAGCGAAGACCAGTCTCTGCGACTGCAGGTCGAAGCGGCCGGGGAGGCTGATTCCGATGCCCTCGAACATCATGTCCGCACGCGCGGCCATCAGGTGACGAAGCCGCGAGATCAGTTCGTCGATGGCGATCTTCGGATCCGCTGGGGTCGCCATCACCTCCTGCGAGATGAAATGGCCGTTCACATCCGCCAGCACCACCGTGGTGTTGACCGGCCGGATGTCGATGCCCACGATGAGCCGCTGGACGTTCAAGCGCAGGAAAGTGGGCCGGCGCCCTCGGGGAAGGCGTCCCCTGGGTCCCTCGATGACCCAGCGCTCGTTGATCAGTTGTTCGGTAATCAGGGAGACGGTGCTCCGCTGCAAGCCCGAAAGCCGGGCCAGATCGGCCCGCGAGACGGGCTGGCGGCTGCGGATGAGGTTCAGAACGATCCGCCGATTAATGTCGCGGGCAACTTCGCTGGAGGCGCCCTGGAGGTTGGTCAGATCCACCCGCTTCATTTAATTGTCGCCCCAAACAATATGCTCCGTTTCTGATCGTAAAGTCAAGCTCCTCGGCAAAGCCATGCGTCTCACTGGGGACGTCCCCGGCAGGGCGCGCCCCCCGCTGCACTCAGGTTCTGGGCGACTTTGACCGGCAGCCTCCCGGAAAAGCAGCCGCTCCTCCCGCTCACAGAAGAACTGAATCGAGGCCAGGAGCTTCTCGGGTGGTCCCGATCCCCAGCTCGTTGGCCAGCTTGAGCTCCACGCTGCGGTCCTCGGGCTCCAACCTGCCCGACAAGACTGATGCACTCCACATCGTCTCTTCCGGGTCGGGCTTTGTCAAGCAGCGCCTGGGTGCAGCTCTCGGGAAGCTGGGGCGGGACTGAAGGCCCCGCGCGGCCTTGAAGGCCCACCCTCCGCCTTTCGGCGCAGCGCGACTGGCACGGCGGGCGCGCGTTCGCTAGAGTGGGCGTAGTGGAAACAACCGCTGGCGGCGCGGGGCCGGTCCCGCCGGCGCTGCGCCCCGCGGCCGAAAGGGTCGGAGGATCATCAGTCTATGCGAACCTTGTGCAACCTCATCGCTCTCTCTATCGCGGCGTTTTGCGCCGCCCAGGCTCCAGCCCAACCGCTCCCGGCCAAACCCCGCGCGATCGCCGTCGATTACGGAAAGGTCCGGGGGAACCACAGCAAGGTCTTCAAGGAGTGCATCGGGGCCGGGCGGGCCAACGAGGGCCTGCGGGCGGACTGGCAGCAGCAACTCGCGCTGGTCCAGAAGCAGCTCGGATTCAAGTACATCCGCATGCACGGCCTGCTGCACGACGACATGGGGGTCTACAAGGAAGACCGCCAGGGCAATCCCATTTATAACTGGCAGTACATCGACAAACTCTACGACTTCCTGCTGAGCGTGGGGCTGAAGCCGTTCGTCGAGCTGGCCTTCATGCCGGCGGACCTGGCCAGCGGCAAGGAGACGGTTTTCTGGTGGAAGGGCAACATCACGCCGCCGAAATCCTACGACAAATGGGCGGCCCTCATTCGGGCGCTTACCATGCACTTCCAGGAACGGTACGGGCACGACGAAGTGAAGACCTGGTACTTCGAGGTCTGGAACGAGCCCGATATCCCGCCTTTCTACACCGCGGACTTGAAAGAGTACCTGAAACTCTACAAGGCCAGCGCGGAGGCCGTCAAGCGCGTATCGAGCGACTACCGCGTCGGCGGTCCGGCCTCCGCCGTGCCCTACAAGTTCGAGGAAGAACTCCTGCGATACTGCATTGCGGACAACGTGCCGATCGACTTCATCTCGACGCACGCTTACGGCGTCAAAGAGGGCTACTTCGACGAGAGCGGAGCGAAAGGCACGGTGCTCGACGCCGACCCGGCCGCCGTGCGCGGCCGGATGCTCCACTCGCGCGAGTTGATCCGGAACTCGAAGCGGCCGAACCTGGAACTGCACTTCACCGAATGGAGTTCCTCTTACACGCCTACGGACTTCATTCACGATCAGTATCATCAGGCGGCCTTCGTTCTCGATAAGATCAGGGGCGCGCAGGAGTATGTGGACTCGCTCTCTTATTGGGTGTTCACGGATATCTTCGAGGAGAACGGGCCGCGCATGACTCCGTTCCACGGCGGATTTGGGCTGCTGAACTATCAGGCGATCAAGAAGCCGGCCTACTACGCCTTCCGGTTCCTGAACCGGCTGGGGAAAGTCGAGCTGGCGAATTCCGACGCGGCTTCGTGGGTGACCAAGGACACCTCCGGAGGCGTTCAGGCGCTGTTTTGGGACTTCACGCCGGTCCCGCCACCCGAGGGCGTCAACGACCAGGTGTTCTACAAAGGCGACCTTCCGGCGAAGCCGAAGGGAAGCGTGCGCCTCGAGATCGCGGGCGTCCCCGAGGGCACTTACCTCTTGCAGTTGTTCCGCACCGGCTACCGCGTGAACGACGCCTACACGACTTACCTGGCGCTCGGCTCGCCCAGCCAGCTTTCCGTACCCCAGGTGGAGGCCATCAAGCGCGCAAACGACGGTTCGCCGTCCCCGACCGAGATCGTGAAGCTCTCCGGCGGCCCGTTCTCCCGCGAATTCGAGGTCCGCGAGAACGATGTCTTTCTGCTCACGCTGACGAAGCTGTAGGAGCCCGCAACCGAGGGACTGCCTCGGCCGTCCGCGGTGGGGACGGCCCAGGCTGTCCCCGGTTGCCCTTAGAGGAGGAACCCCGCCACCAGTCCCGCGACCGCCGAGCCGGCGATCACCCACAGCGTATCGAGCCGGGTGGCGATGAGCAGGATGAAACTCGCGATGGCGATCGCCACGGCCGCGGCGCTGGTCAACGCGTCGCGCGCCAGCGGGACCGTCGAGGCAACGATCAGGCCGGCCGCGGCCAGCGTCGCCGCTTGGATCGCGCTGCGCACTCCCGGGCGCCGGGCGCGCGCGCCCAGGTAGCGCAATATGGGGACAATCAGGAACGCCGGCGTGACCAGGGCCAGGTACCCGCAAAAGGCTCCCGGCACACCGGCCACGAAATACCCCACGCTGACGATGTACAGGCCGTACGGACCCGGCCCCGTCCGCCCCACGACCACCGCCGCGTTCAGCTCGCGATCCGTGAGCACCCGGTAGCGCAGCACCAGGTCGTTGCGCACCACCGGCAGCGAAGTCAAGCCGCTGAAGGAGGTCACGGTGGCCTTGAGGAGCAGCAGGTAGAGCAGCAGCAGATTCACGTCTCCTCCTCCCTGCGCCAGAAGAAGCCGGCCGCGGCGGCCAGGGCCAACACCGCCACCGGCGACATCGAGACTCCCAGCAACAGCGCGACTGAGCCGCCCGCCAGCACCAGCGCGCGCAGCCATGCCCCGCGGCGCACGTGCGGGCGCACCAGGTGCCATGCCGCGGCCGCCATCATCCCCACCGCGGAAGCCAGCAGCCCCGCGATCGCGCCCATCGCCAGCGCGTTTCCCTTCAGCACCTGGTAGCCGTAGGTCAGCCACACCACGACGACCGCCGCCGGCGCCGAAGCGGCTAACACCGCCAGCAGGGCGCCCGCCCAGCCGCGGAGCAGCCAGGCGGCCGCGGCGCAAAACGCGAGGAAGTTGGTGCCCGGCGTCAAGCGGGCCAGCCCGAATGCGAGGCCGTACTGCTCGGGAGCGAGCCAGCCTCGCCGGGCCACCAGTTCGCGCTCGAGCGCCGCCATCGTCGGATCGCCGCCGCCGAAAGTCAGGTTCGAGATGCGCGCGAACAGAGCGCTGAGCGTGCGCAGGGGCGGGCGCGGCATCGGTCAATAGTATCATCAAGGTGGATGCGCGGCAGGTGGCTGCTGATCACGGGAAGCGCCGCGCTCGCCGCCGTGGCGGTGGGCGCGCTGCTGCTGCACCGAAGAGCGGCGCCGGCTCCGCGTCGGGCGGCCGCGCCCGCTCCCGCAACCGTCGTGGGACCGGAGCTCAGCCTGCCCGGAAAGATCCGCGCCCAAAGCGTCGTTGCGGTTGCCGCTCCGGTCGAAGGCACGATCGAGTCGCTGCTGGTCCAGGAGGGGCAGCCGGTCTACGAAGGCCAGTTGCTCGGGCGCATCCGGAACACCGGCTTGGAGGGCGCCGAGCAGGAAGCCGTGGCGGAGGCCGAGCAAGCGCAAGCGCGGCTCTCCCAACTTCGGAGTGAGTCGATCGCGGTGCGGCTGGAGGCTTCCCGCGCCCGCGCCGACGCCGCCCGCGCGCAGGGCGAATGCGATCGCGCCGAGCGGGCCTACCTGCGGCAGCAGATGCTCTACAGGGAAGGCGCGACGCCGCGGCTGGTGTTCGAGAAGACCGCCGCCGGCTTCGAGTCCGCCAAGGCGGAGCGCGACACCCGCGCGGAACTCGCACAGGTTGCCGAGGACCGGCTCTCGAACCTCGTCAAGTCGCTCGACGCAGCCCGCCAGACGCTCGACGAGAAGAACGAGGCGCTCGACACCGCGCGGGAAGAAGCGGCCGCCGCGGAAATCCACTCCCCGGTCGACGGCCTGGTGGTGGCTGTCGCGAAACAGCCCGGCGACGAGGTCTCCTCCCAGGTGCGCGACCTGTTTCAGATTGCAGTGAATCTGACGGCGCTCGAGGCGGTGGTCGAGCCGGAGCCGCCGGCGCTGGCGCGCATCCGTCCCGGCCAGGAGGCGCTCATTCAGATTGCGGAACTGCCCGGCGCCATTCCAGGGAGAGTGAAGGAGATCCAGGGCGCTCAGGTGATTGTCGAGTTCACCAGCCCCAATCCCGCGTTGCGCCCGGGCACTACCGCCCAGGTCCGGATCAGGCTAACATAGTTGCAACTGGAGTGGCGCCTATGGAATTCCTAAAGAACAGTCTTCTCGAACTGATTACCCAGACTTCGACCAACCTGCCGCCGGACGTGCGCGCGGCGATGGCGCAGGCGAATGGAATCGAAACGCCCAACACGCAGGCCGCGCAGGCCTTGGCAATTATCGCGGGCAACATCGACATGGCCCAGGAGGGCGAAGGCCCCATCTGCCAGGACACCGGCATGCCGACCTTCTACATTCACACGCCGGCCGGCGTCAGCCAGCTCGAAATCGCCGCAGCCGCGCGCGAGGCCATCGCCGAGGCGACCCGCCGGGGCAAGCTGCGTCCCAATTCGGTGGACTCGCTCACCGGCAAGAACAGCGGCAACAACCTCGGTACGGAGACGCCGGTGTTCCACTTTGAGCAGTGGGAACAGGATGAGATTGAGATCCGGCTGATCCTGAAGGGCGGCGGCTGCGAGAACATGAACATCCAGTATTCCCTGCCCTGCCCGCTCCAGGCGCTGGGCCGCGCCGACCGAAACCTGGAGGGCGTGCGCAAGGCGATCCTGCACGCGGTCTGGCAGGCGCAGGGACAAGGATGCGCGCCGGGTGCGCTGGGCGTTTGCATTGGCAGCGACCGCGCCCACGGCTACCATCTCGCCAAGGCGCAGTTGTTGCGCCCGCTCGACGACGTGAATCCCAATCCCGAGCTGGCCCGGCTCGAGGAACGCATCCTGAGCGAAGCCAACCGCATCGGCGTCGGCCCCATGGGCTTCGGGGGCAAGGTTTCGCTCATTGGATGCAAGATCGCCGCCGCCAATCGGATTCCCGCGAGTTTCTTCGTCTCGGTGGCGTACGAATGCTGGGCCTTCCGCCGGCTCGGAATCCGCGTCGATGCCGCCAGCGGCGCGATCACGCGCTGGCTGTATCGCGACCCGGACCGGCCGGTCGAGAGGCTGGCCGCGAGCGAAGGGTTCCCGTTGACCGGGCGCGAAATCGTGCTGACGACTCCGCTGACCGAGGAGCAGGTGCGCGCACTCAAGGTCGGCGACGTGGTGCTGGTGAACGGCGAGATGTTCACCGGCCGCGACGCGCTGCACACCTACCTGATGAAGAACCCCCCGCCGGTCGATTTGCACGGCGCCGTGCTGTACCATTGCGGCCCGGTGATGCTGAAAGAAGGCGAGCGGTGGGTTGCGAAAGCCGCCGGACCGACCACCAGCATCCGCGAGGAGCCTTACCAGGCCGAGGTGATCCGCCGCTACGGCCTGCGCGCGGTGGTGGGCAAGGGCGGCATGGGCGCCCGGACCCTGGCGGGGATGAAGGAAAGCGGCGCCGTCTACCTGCATGCGATCGGCGGCGCGGCGCAGTTCTACGCCCGGGCCATCGAGCAGGTGCTGGGCGTCGACCTGCTCGAATTCGGCGTTCCCGAGGCGATGTGGCGCCTGCGTGTGAAGAATTTCCTGACCATTGTGACCATGGACGCCCACGGCAACAGCCTGCACGCCGACGTGGAGAAGACCACCACCGAGGCGCTGGCGGCCTTGGGAAGCGAGTGATCGCGCCGGCTACCAGCTCAGGTGCAACAGAGAGAGGCCCTGGCGCGGCAGCGAGAACTCGAGGCGCACCTTGCCCTCATCGGTCCACAGCCAGCGCGGGGATTCGAGGAGCTCGAGCCGGCCCGCGGCTTCGAGGCGCGCGTATTGTTCCGGGCTGGGGTTCTGCGGCGCGCCCATCTCCTTCCAGGCGGTGTAGGCGTTGCTGTGGCGCTGGTCGATGCGGTAGTGGTTGAGGAGCACGCGGGTAGCGGTGGGAGGAATGCCCTCGACAACCACTTCCAGCGGTGCGGCGGGCGCGGGCGCGTCCTCGTCGTCGTAGTTCCAAACCATGACGGCGATCTCGTGACCGCGCGCGGTGGCCAGCGCGTCGATGGCCGCCGTCTCGCTCGCCACCTTGACGCGGTTGCCGCCCATCAGTCCGGCCATGCGGAAGAAGTTCAACACGGGCTTGTCGACGCCGTTGGTGGCCAGCGTGCGAAAGCCGTCGAAGTAGGGCTGGCCCTCGAACTCGAAGGCCCAGGTCAACAGGCCCTCGAGATTGACTCTGTACTTGTCCGCGAGCTTGAGCGCGGCGCTGAAGACGACGGCCCTGTTCGCGGGATAGAGCATGGTGTTGCGGTAGGCATTCTGGGGATGAGTGCGCGCGGAGCAGGCCGCACAACCCTCCGGGTCCCACTCGCTCACGATCACCGGAAGGCCCGCCAGCTCAGGGAAAGACGCCACGATCGCAAACCCGTTGTCGAGGTCAGCCAGTTCCTGGGCTGTGCCCATCCGCACGCGGCCGCTCACCAGTTTGGGTGCGCCTTTGGCGTGGAAGCTGACAAAGTCGAGCGGCGCGCCGGCTGTTCCGGTGACGGCGTTCGCGCCGCGCGAGCAGTGCTCGAGGAACTGGCGCAGGAATGCGGCCGCCTTTGCGCCCCGCGGCCCCGTGGTGGCGGGCCCGCCGACCCTGGCGGTGGGCAGCGCGCGCTTCACCGCGTCCGCCGTGTAGTCGTAGAGCTTGTCGTATTCCTCCGGCGTCCCCGTCCAGTAGAAGATGTCCGGCTCGTTCCAGAGTTCCCACCACCAGCTCTCGACCGCGGCTTTCCCGTAGCGCCCGACGCAGTGTTTCACCCACTGGTGGATCAGCTCGGCCCATTTGCCGTAGTCCTTCGGTGGGTACGCCCAGCCCGCCTGGAGTTCGCTCTTGGGCCAGTCATGCCTGTAAGGCTCGGGTTTGACGGAGAGCGCCTGCGGCATGAAGCCGATCTCGACTAGCGGCTTGCCTCTGGCTTCGAGGTAGGTGTCGAAGATACGGTCGATAATGGTCCAATCGTAGACTGGCTTGCCGGCGGCGTCCTCGGTGTAGGCGTTGGTCGAGCCCCACTTGAGTGCCGGCTGGCCATCGCCGGTCACCAGCAGGCTGTGCGCACGGAAGTACACCGGCACAGGCGCCAGGGCGGTCAACTCGCCGACCAGCTTCTTGCCGTACTGCATGTAGGTGTAGTTCGGCTCGTCGTAGCCGAAATAGCGGCAGACGGGCCGCCACGGGCCGATCACCGCGCCCGCATCCACACGGATGGCGACCTTCTCCTGCGCCGGGAGCGCGGCGGCGAGCAGAACCAGAGGGGCCAATCGTCGGATCATGTTTGAGACCTGCTCCTACATTAGACCGCACTTGCTATAGTGGGCTCGAGGGAAGGAACCACGCGATGAGCCTGTTCTTTGCAGCCGGATCGGAAACCACCGAGTTCTCCCCCGCCGATCTCAAGAACGCACTCTTCCGCGCGCTGGATGCGCTGGGGGAGCGCCGCAAAGTGCTGTGCGTTCCGCCCGACTTCACCCGCTACCACTCGCGCGCCGGGGAGCTCACCAGGCTGGCCTGGCAGTATTACGGAGACCGGCTCACCGACGTGCTTCCGGCCCTCGGAACGCATACTCCGATGACCGATCGCGAGATCCCGGCCATGTTCGGCGACGTGCCTCGCGACCGGTTCCGCGTGCACGACTGGCGCCACGGTCTGGCGACCCTCGGGGAAGTGCCGGCCGCGTTCCTGCGGGAGCAGTCGGAAGGCAAGCTGGACTTCGCCTGGCCCGCGCAGGTGAACCGGCTGCTGGTGGAGGGCGGTTTCGACCTCATCCTCTCGATCGGCCAGGTGGTGCCCCACGAAGTCATCGGGATGGCGAATCACAGCAAGAACATCTTCGTGGGGACGGGCGGCAGCGAAGGCATCCACAAGAGCCATTTCCTGGGCGCCGTCTACGGGATGGAGCGCATCATGGGACGCGCGGACAACCCGGTGCGGCGCGTCCTGAACTACGCTTCGGAGAAGTTCGCGCGCCACCTGCCCATTGTGTACGTGCAGACCGTCGTGGCCAAGAACGAGCGCGGGGAACTGGCGGTGCGCGGCCTGTTCGTGGGCGAAGACATCGAGTGCTTCGAGCGGGCCGCGGAACTCAGCCTGAAGGTCAACTTCGTCCTACTGGATGGCCAGATCCGCAAGGCGGTGGTGTACCTGGATCCCTCGGAGTTCAAGAGCACCTGGCTGGGCAACAAGTCGATTTACAGGACCCGGATGGCGCTGGCGGATCATGCGGAGCTGATCGTGCTGGCGCCCGGCGTGCAGGAGTTCGGCGAGGACCCGGCCATCGACAAGCTCATCCGCAAGTACGGCTACGCGGGCACGCCGGCGACGCTCGAGGCCGTGAAGAAGAACGCCGATCTGGCCACGAATCTCAGCGCCGCTGCCCACCTGATTCATGGATCGTCGGAGGGCCGGTTCACCATCACCTACTGTCCCGGGCATCTCAGCAAAGAAGAGATCGAGGGCGTGAACTTCCGGTTCGGCGATCTCGAGCAGATGCTGAAACGCTACAACCCCGCGACCATGACGGACGGCTCCAACGTGATCGACGGGGAAGAGGTGTTCTTCATCTCGAATCCGGCCCTGGGCCTGTGGGCCTACCGCGGGCGGTTTGGGCGGCCTTAATTCAGTTTTTCAGGCGGCCCACTCGATTCTTCATAGGGCTCACGCAGAGTACAGCGCCGCCACTTCGTAGTCCACGACCTTGGGCACCGTGAACTCGATGGTGCCGTTTGCGACCTTGAACGGGACGTCCGTTTCCGCCCGTAATAACTCGACCCGGGTAACGCGCCTGCCTGCCGGCAGCTTCATTCCTACTTTCTGGCTCGGGATGGGATAGAAGCTCCGCACCCAACCGCGGTGCATGTTGGGATTCGTATAGTTGAGGATGTGGACCGCGAAGCCGGCCTCGGTCTCCCACGCAAATGTCTCGATGACGCCCTCGCCCTCCACCGTGACCGGTGAATCGCCGCGCGACACCCAGCGGATCGTGTTTTGCAGCAGCCGGCTCAGATCGGTATGGCCGCTCCGCCACATTGTGCGCTCGATATCGCCGGGGAAATAGGCCAGGCGGCTCCTCCCGTTCTCTCGCAGGACCACGGCCGGCTCGTCCGTCCGCGGTTGCGGTGGATAAGCCAGCTCCGGAGGGTAGGCCACGAAACCGGGCACCACGGTCAGTACCGCGTCCCCGGTGGGCGCGATGGGCACGCGGTATTCGGCGCCCGGCAGCCAGTTCGTGTTCGTGAATCCGTTCAGTATCTCGTGCGGCCTCTCGATGCGGGCATAGAACGCATTGCCGGTCGTGCCTATGACGTCGCCCGCTCTCCGGATGCCGAAGACGCCGGCGAGGCCGAAGTCCGCGCGGCGCTCGTTGCGGTCGGTGTACATGCTGGTCTCAAACGTGGCCAACAGCGAGCCGCCCGCGTCCACGTACTCGCGCAACTGGCGGCACTGCTCGTCGCTGAGCAGGGCCGTGTTCGGCAGCAGCACGGCGGAGTATTTCTTCAGGTCCTCCAGGCCGAGGTTGTCTTCGTGAACGAAGTCGAAGAGAAACCGCCCTTCGAGCAGCGCGTAATACATGCCGTCCATATATTCCGGCGACAAGACCCCGCGCGGAGGCGCGTAGAACAGGTGTGTGCGCTGGCCCATCACGACGCCCAAATTGGCGATCGAGCGCTGGTTCACAAAGTGGCGGTCGTGCTTCGCCATCCAGTTGAAGTATTTGCGCGCGGGCTCGAGCCACCGGCGATCCTCGCCCATCCCTTTCTCGCCGCCGATGAAATGGTGATACGGCACCATGCCGCTGGCCAGCGTCTCGTCCATCCACATCTGCGCTTCCTGCTCTGACTTGTACGCGTTGCGCCAGCGGATGCGGCCCGTCGACCACGCCCCGGTCACGTTGGTGGCCATCTTGCCCTTCTGGACGGCGCGGCACACGCGCCCTTGCAGCGCGCATCTCCAGATCGGCGTATCGTCTCCCCCGCGGCCCTGGTTGTCGCACTGAAACCACTCGCAAATCTCGCCGAGCTGTTTCAGGTTCGCCGAACAACGAATTCCGCCGCCGAGATTCGCGAAATAGAAGTTCGACGGCTTCTTCTCCTTCGCGATGGAGTCGTAGAGCTTCCACAAGTGGATCGTGCGCTCGTTGAACTTGTCCCAGTAAGCCGGCGTCCCAGGGCGCGGCAGCCGGCGGCACTGCTCGCAATAGCAGACCGGCGGGTTCCCGAGCGGCGGCCACGCATTCGTGTACAAGCCGTCGACATCGTAGAGCGAGTTGATCTCCCGCATGATGGCCGGCATGTAGTCGGTCATGTAGGTGGAGAACATGCACGTGCGGAACAGCCGCGGGTCCTCGCTGTGGCGCACCACCTCGCCCTGCGCGTCGCGCTGGAACCATTCCGGATGCGCCTGAACGGCGTCCTCCCAATTCAGGTCCGGACTCGTGCGCGCGATCACGTGCAGGCCGCGTTTCTTGGCGGCGGCGCAGCAATCGCCGAAGAAATCGCGGTCGCCCAAGAACTTGCCCTTGCGGTGGAACGGCACTTTCGTCTGGTAGAAAGCCAGGATCCCGGTCACGCTCACCAGGACCGCGTCCACCTTCAGACTAGCCCAGTAGTCCGCCCATTCCTCCACGTTCAGCGCGACGGGATCGTGCTCGGTCATGTTCAACTGGCCGATCCGGCGGATTTTTCGTTGCCATGGGACCTCGGGCGCGGCCAGCGCGCTCGCGCTCGAGGCGAGCGGCAGGCCCGCGAGGCCGGCTTTCAGCAATGTGCGTCGGTTCATCATGGGATCCACGACCACCTCTACGATGCGCGTTTCCTGTACTCGAGCGCCGGGCCTTTGGCGCCGCCCGGTCCGGCAGTCACGGCTAGGTTTCTTAAGGCCGCCATCTCCTCGGCCGTGTACGGTTTGAACTGCTGCGCGATCCTCACGTCGTCATCCAACTGGCCCGTCGTGCTGCAACCCACCGTCGCGCAGTGAATCGGCAAGCTCAGCACGTACCGCAAGCATTCCTCGGCATTCAGCACGCGCAGCAGGAACGCGTTGCCAAAAACCTTCATCGCCTGGATGCCGATGCCGCGCTCGACTGCCGCCGGAAGCGCCGTCTTCTCGAAGCTCAAATAGGCCGGATCGGCCGCATGCAGGGGCATCAGCATGGAGTCCCACTTGTCATAGGCCTTCAGCATCGCGACGTGAATCTCGGGATCGTAATGGCCGGTGAAGCCGAAGAAGCGGCACTTGCCCGCTTTCTTCGCAGCCTCGAAAGCCTCCATCGCACCGCCGGGGCCGAGAATCCGGTCGATGTCCTTCTGGTCCTGGATGGCGTGCATCTGCCAGAGATCGATGTGGCCGGTCTTCAGACTCGCGAGCGACAGATGCAGCTCCTCTTCGGCCTCCTTCTTCGTCCGCTTGATGCACTTCGTGGTGATGAACACGTCTTTGCGGACTTCTGCGAGCACATCGCCATACACTTCTTCGGAGCGCCTCTCCCAATAGGAGTGCGCGCAGTCGAAGTAGTTCAGACCGAGATCGTAGGCGTGGCGCACCTGCGCTCTGGCTCGCTCCTTGGTCCGGAGCAAAGCCAGCCGCGCACCGCCCTGTCCGATGACGCTGAGCTTCACGCCCGTCTTGCCGAACACGCGCATCGGGACATCGCCCGCCCGCGGTTTCGGCGGCTTTGCGCCCAGCCCGGTGATACCGAGGCCGGCGAACACGCCGCCGACAAACGCCCTGCGCCCGATAGACGCCGCTCGTCCCTTAGTCATCGATCCTCCGGAAACAACCTATAGCTCATCCGCCATCTCGATGAACAGGCGGGTTACGGAATCCCATTGGGTATGGTCGTTCGAAGCGTGTTCATCGCATTGAAACCCGCATAAATAAAGGCGTCCGACGATCTCCAGAAGTCATCAAGCAAGTCGTCAAAATGGAAATCCAGGCTCAATAAGACGACCGTTCACCCCAGGCGGATCAGCGCGGTCGCGATCGCGAGTGGCGGCAGGTCCAGGGTGACGCGCGAGCCGTCCACGGCCACCGGGTGATCGCGAGGCACAATGCGGTCGGGCGCGTCGAAGGTGTTGCAGGCGTTGTAGTCGCCGTGCTGAAGAATCCGGGCGCTCGCCGCCGCGGCCGTGCTGCCCGCCAGAACGCAATTCACGCGCATCGAGGCATCGTGCTTCGGGTTGACGCAGGTTAGCGCCAGCTCGTTGGCCTGCCGCGAAGCGGATACCGAGAGCCCGAGCGGTGACGAATCCTCCGTCTCCACGCGCACGGCGGTCTTGCCGCGGTGCGGCTTCAGCAACCCGAAAGCGTAGTAGCTTGGGGTGCGGACGCAGCGGCCCTCTTCGGTCAACAGCAGGGAGTGGAGGACGTTCACAATCTGCGCGATGTTGCACATCACCAGCTTGTCGGCCTGGCGGTGGAACACGTTGAGACCCAGCGCGGCCGCGATGGCGCTGCGCATGGTGTTCTGCTGCCACAGCCGCCCGTAGCGGCGCTGCTCTTCCGGGACCATGCCGTCCCAGACGCCCCACTCGTCCACCAGCAGGCCGATCCTGCGGTCGGGGTCGTAGCTATCCATGAGCGCCCGCTGCTGGACCACGGCCCGTTCCAGGCGCGCGAAGGAGCTCAACTGCTCCTGCATCGTCTCGACGGTGAACTTGGTCGGCGGCGTGTTCCGGCTTCCGGAGTAGAAGTGCATGGCGAAGCCGTTGGGCCGCCGGCGCGCGCCCATCGATTCAAAGAATTTCCGCGACCAGTTGGTGTCGTTGCCGCTGGGCCCGCAGGCGATCAGGAAGGGCTGGGTGTCGCCGAAGTTGCGGATGTACGTGGAGAAGCGGCGAAACTCCGCGGCGTATTCTTCCGGCTGCATGTTGCCGCCGCAGCCCCAGTTCTCGTTGCCCACGCCCCAGTAGCGCACGCCAAAGGGCTCGGCCGATCCGTTGGCTTTGCGCTCCTCGGCCAGCGTGCTTCCCTCCGGGTAGTTGCAGTACTCGACCCAGTCGCGCAGCTCCTCGGGCGTGCCGCTGCCGACATTGCCGGCCAGGTACGGTTCGGCGCCGATCAGCTTGCACAGTCCGAGGAACTCGTGGGTGCCGAAACTGTTGTCCTCGGTGTAGTTGCCCCAGTGAATGTTCACGCGCTTGGGGCGCTTGGGCGGAGGGCCGATGCCGTCGCGCCAGTGGTAATCGTCCGCGAAGCAGCCGCCCGGCCAGCGCAGCACCGGGATGCCGAGCTCCTTCAGGTACTCGACCGCCTGCTTGCGGTACCCGTTGATGTTCGGGATGCGCGAGTCCGCCCCCACCCACAGCCCGCCGTAAACGCACGAGCCCAGGTGCTCGGCGAAATGGCCGTGCAGCTCGGGCCGGATGGTGGCGATGCCAACGTCCGGGCGCACCGTGACCGGCTGGTCTTTGGGAGGCGCGTCGATGGATGTTTTCTGTGCCAGGCCAGCCATGGAGAAGGCGGCGCCGCCAAAGGCGAACGCCCGCCGCGAGATCGACACGGACACGAGACCTCCTTGTTACTGCTCGTTGTGCCAGTAAATGTCCCAGCCGAGGTAGCGCCGGGTGGCCTCGACCACCGCGCCGGCCACCGAGGACAGGTTGGCGGCCACGTGGTGCTCGAAGCCGTTCTCGCAGATGTGGCGCAGCAGGTGCTGCATGCGCGGGATCTCGACCACGCCGGCGCCGCCGAAGGTGCTGAGCGGGTCGTCGGTGAAGCGTCCCTGGCCGGCGTAGCCGCGGATCACGCCCGCCCGGTCGTCGGTCGAGAAGCGCGCGAAGCTCATCGGTCCGGGCTTCACGCGGCCGACGCAGGTGCCGTAGGTGTTGGCGATGCCCACCGTTCCGGCGATGATCGCCTGGTAATCCATCTTCACGTCGGCGAAGAAGTGCTTCGGGAGGTTGCTGCAATGGAAGCAGACCGCCTTGTCGGGGTCGGCGCCGTAGTTGTTGTTCCAGTCCAGCAGCGCGCTGGGCGTGCCGGAAGCCAGCGTCAGGGCGTACATGCCCAGCGTGCCGCACACGTCCACCTCGCAGCCGCTGGGCGCGTTGGCGTTGCTCAACATGCTCATGACGGTGCAGGGCACAACGCCGAAGTACTCCTCCATCGAGGTCCAGCACTGCACCGAGGTCACGTCGAGGTCGTTGGCCGCCACCCAGGCGTCGATGACCGCGCCGAGCTTGGCCATCTTGAGCAGGGCCGCGGGCGGGATGCCGTCCGTGGACACGTAGTCGCGGATGGCCTGGAGTTTCGCCTGAACCGCGGCGTCGCCGTCCTTGAGCCGCTCGATGCGGCCGAAGACCTCCGAGAGGTCGATGGGCTCGACGGCGATGCCGTTGGCCTCGAGAATCTTCTCGCTGTAACGCACGGTGTTGAAGGCCGCCGGGCGGGCGCCGATGGCGCCTACTCGCGCCTTGCGCAGCCCCTTCACCACGCGGCAGACGGCGGTGAACCATTCCAGGTCCTTTCGGAACTCCTCCGAGTCGGGGGCCTCGGTGTGCAGCGTGGTGAGCGAATACGGGATGCCGTACTGCTTCAGGTTGTTGCACGCCGACATCTTGCCGCAGAAGCTGTCGCGGCGGTCGGCGATGGTCATGCGCCCGGCGCTGTCGGGCGTAGCCTGGACCAGCACCGGCACATTCAACCCGGCCAGGCGCAACGCCTCGACGATCCCGCGTTCCTCCCCGAAGTTCGGCAGCGTCACAACGACGCCGTCGATCTTGTCGCGGTTGCGGGCGAACAGCGCGGCGCATTTCTTGGCTTCTTCGCGGGTCTCGACCGCTCCGTACTTGGTGTCCTCCGGCTCCAGCACGACCGCCTCAATAGAAGCGCGTTTCAGCGCCGCGATCATCTCCTCGCGCCCGGACTTGGCGAGGTGATCCGGAAAGAAGCCTCGATTGCCAATGATGAGCCCCAGCGTGTTCCGTTGCGTTTGAGCGTGATTCATGATTCCTTTCTCCACGGTAAGCGCGGCACGCGGGCGGGAGGCCGCAGCGCAGGTAACCGCTTACACGAGCAATAGTAACATACCTTCGTGCGCCAGGATGCCGCCGATCGCCTTCCCGGCGCGCTCCAGCCCCGGGAAGCAGGGGATCCCGCCGGTTCGGCGAGTGGACGGCCTCAACGCGGCACTGCGGCGAAGCTGCTGACCGACTGCTTGCGGTTTCCGTAGTAGGTCCAGCCGACGCCCGATCGGTACCACCAGATGTCCGCGTTGGAGTCCCGCCCCACGATGTAGAACTCGCCGCGCAGGGTGGCGATGGAAGCGGTGGTCACCCATCCGTAGGTGTCGTGCCAGCCGAGCCATCCGTTCCCGGTGCCTTCCTGGAAAGCGTTGGCATAGACCCGGGTCGTTGCATCCAGGGCTACGGCGTAGATCCTGCCGCCGCTGGCGGCCAGTTGGGGATCGGTGGACATTGCGTTAGGGGTGGTGTACCACTGGCCCCAAGTGTTCCCCGTCAAGCGGGACATCCCGTTGGTGCCGTCGGCGTACCGGACCGCCACGTAGACCGCCCCGTCGCTGCCTGAGGCGACCGCGGGCCGTCCCGTCGAGGTGGCCGTTCCCACCACCCATCCCGCAAAGCCGGAACCCGGCACGTAGCGGCCGGAGGACACCTGGCCCTGGTTGGGCGACACTCCGGCTCCAACCACGTAGACGGATCCACCGGTCGCCACGGTGACCGCGGGAGCGGAGCTGAACGTCCCGCCCAAGCTGATCCAGGCGCCGAAGCCGGTGTCGAGTCGATAGCTCCTCAGCCAGTAACTGCCTGCGGAATCGAGGATTACCATCCAGATCGTGCCATCCGGCGCCGCTGCTACCCCGGGTGTGGCCGGACTGGTCGCACCGGCCGAAACCCATCCTTTCCAGCGATGGCCGGCGGACAGATACACGTTCATCCAGAGGCCGTTCTGGAGATCGCGCGCGACCACGAACGTGTCGCCGGCCGCATTCTGCGCCGCCCCAGGATCGCCCTGGGTGACCCCGAGAGCACCCGACGCATTGACGGAGTCGAAGGCCAGCGCTGCAATGCCGTTGTTGAAGATACGGTAGACGGCCAGCGGCGCCGGAGAAGTGATCCGGGCGAAGAAGCCGTTGTAGGAGGAGCCTGTCGGGGCCGGCAGGGCGCCCGCAGTGGCAGGGAAGTCGGCCGAAAGGCTGGACCCGCACACCAGCACCGCGCCGAACCCCTGAAGCACCAGGCCAGAGACCTGATCGTCGGCCGCTCCGCCCAGGTAGCTCAGGTCCAGCAGAGTTTTGCCATCGGCGCTCAGACGGAAGACGAAGCCGTCAAAGCCGCCCCGACTGGCGGCCTGCCAGGCGTTGAGAACCGGCAGATCGAGCGAGCTGGTGGTGCCGGCGCCCCAGGCCTGGCCGGCGAAATCCACGGCCAGCGCCGTGCCCTTGTCCGAGCCACTGCCGCCCACCAGCGTGGCGTAGACCCACGCGTTACCCGCCGGCGCAATCTTCACGACATAGGCGTCGTAGTCGCCGTGCCTGACCGTCTGGAACGCCCCCGTCGTTACCGGGAAATCATCGGAGTATGTCGCCCCGGCCACGTAGACATTGCCGGCGGCGTCTTCGGCGATGGCGTAGGCATCGTCGGGCCCGCGGCCGCCCAGGTAGGTGACGTAATCCCACGCGGTTCCGCTCGACGACAGGCAGGCCACCAGCGCGTCCCCCTGCCCGGCCGTGGCCGATTCGAGCGCGTTCCGCACGGGCAGATCGGCCGAGTCGGTGTAGCCGGCGATACAGGGCCGGCCCAAAGGGGTGACGGCCACCGCGCGCGCCAGGTCGGTTCCGGATCCTCCCAGCAGCGTCGAGTAGAGCAGGCTGCCCGCGGCGCTGTATTTCACCAGGAATGCGTCGGTGCCGCCGTGCAGGCTGGTTTGGGGCGCTCCGGTGGTGGTGGGAAACTGCAACGAGGTTGTGTACCCGCTTACATAGGCGTTGCCGTAATAATCCACTGCGATCCCGCTAGCCGTGTCCGAGCCGCCCGCACCCAGGTACGTGGAGTAGGCCAGGCGTCCCGAGGAGTCCAACCGGACCATGAACGCATCCTGTACTCCTCCGAAGGTCCTCTGGGCCGCCCCACTGGTGACAGGGAAGCCCGAGCCGGCGATACCGGCGACGAACACGTTTCCGCTCGCGTCCACGGCGATTCCATTGCCCGCATCGTTCCCGCTGCTCATCAGGATCGTGGTGTAGACCACGCTGGCCCCGGCCGTGCTGTAAGCGATCTTGGTGATGAAGATATCGCGGTTGCTGCGAGACGACTTCACCCCTCCTGGGCCCAGCGGGAAATCGGTCGAGAAAGTGGTCCCGGTCAGATAGGTGTTGCCGGCCGAGTCGCCGGAGGCCGCGTACACGGCGTCTAGCTGTGTTCCGCCCAGAAGCGATGAGAAGCTCAGGGCCGGATCGATCACCAGCGGGCATCCCCGCCGATGGGGGCCCAGACGGAACCCGACGATGCCGTCGGACAAGCGATAGGCGGCCGCCACCGGCCGCCGCGAACCGCCCGTCTCCAGGTAGGCCACCGGACGGCGGTAACGCAGCGTGCCGGAGGAGGTCTCCAGCGCCAGGCGGCCCCTCGAGTCGATCCACATTCGGCGCACGCCTTGGAAACTCAACCGAATGGCGTCCGGATCGGCGCCGGGTGCCAGCGCAAACCGGAACTCGATCTCGCGGCCCTGCCGCCCCTGGTAGAGCAGATCGATGCCGGGGTACACCTCTGGGTAGCGAATGCGGCCGTACTGCGGGATCTCGCCGAGCCATCCAGCCGGGTCCGCTCCCCGATACACGCGGCTGACCGAGCTGAGACGCTGCTCGGCCGTCCCAATCCGGGAGGGCTGGGAGCCCAGCAACTCCATCCGGATGGGTTGCGCCTGGCTGGCCTGGGCGGCGAGCGCGTAGGTCGCGGCGCCGCCTTTCTCGAGCAAAAGCGCGTAGCCCGGGGCGCGGCCGACAAACATGGCGGCAGGGTCCGCCTGTCCCAGATTCGGCTCGAAACTGACGTGCGGCAATGGCCCGATGGGGGCGGGTGACGGAACGGCGCCGGCCAGCGCGGCAGCCATCGAGAAACCGCAAAGAATCTGTCTGATGATCACGACATGCTCCTCGGCCCAATGCCACGCCCAGGCTCTATGAGCGGCCAGGCCGAAGGGACTGCCTGGCGCAGGCGAACACCCGGAACCAGTGGCGTTGTGGTCCTTTGACGGTATTCCATCGGCTGCCGGGGAGGGTTTCATCAGGGAGCGTCAATCGCGCGGCACCAGGTTATTGGTGAAAGCAGGCTTTCAGAGAATTGACTCTCCCGGAACGACGTCCAGCCAAGTCGGCACGAAGCCCAGAACGAACGCGAGCTGATCGGGATACCCCCTGCGATGGGCGGCAAGGGCCAGTAGCAGAACGGCGACGTGGGCGACAGTGCAGAGGTTCCGTGCTGAGTTGAGACCGCTCCGCATTCACCGCGCGCGAAGCTGGCAAGCACGCCGGCCAATCGGGAACCGATTCCGGCGGACAGACGCTCAGAATGCGTTGCTCGTGTGAATGCCGAGCGACTGAAGCCCCACCGCCATCTTCTGAAGCGCCGACTTGTGGATCTGCGACACCCGGCTCTCGTTCACACCCAGAACCTCACCGACCTCGCGCATCGTGAGATCCTTGGTGTAGTAGAGCACCAAGACCTTCTGGTAACGCTCGGGCAGCTTTCCCATTGCGCCCCACAGCAGTGCGTGGAGCTGTGCGCGGGCACCCATATTGTCCGGCTGGGTCTCCTCCTTGGCCGGGTAGTCAGGGGCGGGAAGATCTTCCTGGTCCGACCCGCGGCACGACATCGAAACCAATCCGCCGCCCCGCAGATCCAACATCATCTGCCGCCAACGCTCGACCCCGACTCCCATCTTCTCAGCGATCTCGGACTCCGTCGGAGCGCGCTGCAGCTCAAGCTGAAGCTCCCGTTCTGCCACTTCGACCTTTCTTTGTCTTCGGCGTGCATCCCGCGACGCCCAGTCGAGCTGGCGCAGGCTGTCCAGGATCGCGCCTCGAATGCGGTACTTGGCGTAGTTCCTGAAAGCGACGTTTCGCTCGGGCCTGTACTTCGCAACAGCGTCAATCAGCCCCAGAACTCCCGCGTGTATCAGGTCATCGAGTTCCATATGGACTGGCAGCGTCTCCTGTACTCGGATGGCAATCACCTTTACCAGCGCCAAATGATCGAGGATCACCTGATCACGTTGGGCCTTCTGGCTCTGGTCCAGGCGCTGGTTCGACGTACTGCGTCTCGGCATCGATTTCTCCCCCACGAATGCTCAACACCCGAGGTGGGACTGGAAGAGTCGTGGCTTAATTGACAGCGCTTCACGCACGCCGTTCACCTACGCCACGTCAGTCCTTCCCTTTGAAAACCGCGTGAAACGGCCCCCCTTCAGGCTCTCGGGGGAATCAACGGTCTCCATCCCTCTGTTGGATGGTAGGTCGATGCACGGTTCTCACACTGGAGTAGTCCAAATATGGAGTCGATGTTCTCAACTTCCCTGTTTGCAGGAACACGGCTCTCCCGTACGGGTACATGCTCCGGGCGGCATAGTACTGCTCCCTTGCGGGACACCGGCGCCACGCTGGCGGCCCAGCTCCGGCTACTACGGAGAATCAGGTCCGCAGTAGCCCTTTCCCGGCCTCCCAATTCGCGCTATTGTAGGTTGTCAGGCCCGTCGACACTCGGCGGGTTGGAGCTCAATGAAGGAGCGGCGATCCGAACAACGGCTCATGTGTTCCCAGAGGGTGGTCCTCCGTCTGGGCGAACGCGCCGGCTCTGCTCAGAGCCGTGAGGCAATCCTAGAAGACATTTCTGCCACGGGCGCGTGTGTGCAACTGGTGGAGCCCGTTCCGGTAGGCGGCCCCGGCGAACTCGTGGTCTCCAAGAAGAGGCTACGCGGGACCATCCGATACTGCGAGTTCCGGGAGATTGGCTACTTCGTAGGGATCGAGTTCGAGCCCGGCGCCAAATGGTCCCACGACGACTTTGTGCCGGAGCATCTGCTCGACCCACGGGACCTGATGGGCGACCGACGCAAGAGGAACGAATCGGCCGTGCGGGCCAGCTACCATCATCAGAGCCCTCGCCCGAGGACTCTTACCGAGGAGGCGAAGGTTGGGTACGGGACTGAGAACAGATCCGCTTGGTGCTCCGGTGGGGCCAAGGACAATGTGCTCGCCCCCGAGGCCCCGTCTGACACCACCGCCAGCCTTCCTGACGCAACGCGGGCCGAGTGAACGCGTTTAGTTCCGCGGCCTCACGCCTTCCGAAAGCTGAAGCGCCATTCTACAGGGAGAAACGGGACTGCAGCTCGGCTTCCTCGACTCCCTGTATCCTGTCGGCAGGGCACTCGACGCGTCGGTGAAGTACGGTCGCTGATCAAGGACTGAGGGGCTCATAGAGGCTCTCCTATCGGCTGAATGATTGCTCGTGAACATCCGCCACAGCGCCTGCGCCCTGCGCTCCCTAGCTGCCGTGGTCGCGGTCGCCAGTTGGATCGTCGTCAGGCTGGGCCAATCTCTCAGGGCGGGAGATGGGCGCGACGGGGCCGAGTCGCGCGAAGAACGTTGGCACGGGCGCCTGAACGGACGCTGACAGATTCCAAAGGGCACGCTGGACCTCGTCTTGGCGTCGGTTCCAGGACGCCTATACTCAGGTTCTCTACTGCAACCATCGTAGTACTGATTTGCCTTGTTCTGTCTTTCGGCGTGCGCCCCTTGTCGGCTATACTGGCCCTAACAGACAGTTCGGCTCATAGACCGAGCGACTCGCAACAAATGTATCGCAAGGAGAAGCAGCATGTGTTCTTCACCGTCACGCGACCCCGGCGCCGCGCTGAATCTATCGGTTAACCAGTGCCCGAAGGACGTCTCCGAGGTTGCAGACCTATATTGTCTGCACCGTCTCACCCCGGAACAGGAAAGAATCTTCGAGGAACACTATTTGCACTGTCCGGCGTGCGCCAAAGAGGTCGAACGATCACAGCGCTTCATCGCTGCCATTAAGGCTGCGAGTAGCCCGCCTTAGGCACAATAGCGATCCAGCGGTGTTCGCCGCTCCGAACATCCGTCAGGGCGCGCGGGTAGTCGTGGCGTCTCAAGCGCGGCGAATCTTGCCTTCATCCTTGATTTCAGCGACCGGAAATCCTCCGGTGCAATCTGCATTTCGGAACAAATCTGCTCTACGCTCTGGCCGTCAAGGTAAAATCGTGTGACAGCTTTCCGCTGCCGAGGCGAGAAACCCCGGAGGACCGCCATCATAGCATTGACACCGAGCGTGTGAGACTCGCTCCACTGGCCGGCCCGATGCTCGTTCTCCCGTGGTCTTGCCCGCGGAAGCGTCTCCATGTGGCGCAGTGCCGCCGCTCGCGCAAGCGCTCCGAGAGCCTCCGGGTTCCGAAGGTCGCCGCGCTGGATGGCCTGGACGACGACCGAGACCGCATCCCGACTCTGCGCGTCTGTGGCCTCGCGTCCGATGTGGTGTTTCGCCAACAGGTTGACACCTGTCCGGAGAGTTCGAACTAGCTCCTCAACCGCTGCCAGCTCGTCATCGCGGATTCTGTCTATTAACCCTTGGTTGATGGGATTAATCTCTGTATGTTGAGCGGATGGATCCTGCCTCTGTTCGTCAATCGGAGACATGCGTTCCTCCCAACCCTTCTCCACTTCGTCTCTGTGTGCTACTCCTGTCGGCATTATACGGGATAATTGACAAACATGAATAACTTTTTATGCAACTCTCTACGAAATACTTTGTTGAGCTCACGAACAGTGCAGTACTATCCGTTCCGGGGGTAATACTGGTACCCTCTTGCCTAGAGCCCGTGGACAAAGTCAAAATCGCCAAATTCGTCCACTGAAACCAAAGAGGGTATAAGCCGCGAAACGAACTTCGGGACACTTTGTCCACCGGCTGCTAGTCAGACAAATATGCAGATCTCGTGTCCCAAGGTCGGTCGGCGGCCTATCAAGCATGCGCGCTATTAGTGGCTCCTGCTGGCGGAGAGTCGTCTGGCATGGCGGTTGTTCGCAGCCGTGGTGCGGCGCGTTGCGGCATTGTCAGTGCGAGCAGGGTCGGCGACGGACCCTCGCAGCAAGGAAACTGATCGACGGGGAAGGGAGCAACGGAGAGGTGTTCGTGGAACAGCCGAGAAACGTGGGAGCGCCAGAAGCTGGGTTCGGTCGGCGGGACCGCAACCGCTCCTGGTGGGCGGCAACTCGGGCGGCCCGCGAGGAAGAACACACCCAGACGGCTCCTAAGGGGCCCGGATAGCGCACTCTCCGCAAGATCCGGAAGGCCCAGACAGGAATTCCGGGTGCGTGCCCTCCGACGCCGCGAGTGCAAGCAGCGAGGGCAGGCCCCAGTGAATTCCCTTAAGCATCTGCGAAGTGGTTGGGGGGCGGGACTACCTCCCATAGGAGAGCGGGGCGGGAGGGGGAGGATCCTGAGGCGGCGATCGTGTGCACTTGGGCTAAAGAAGGGCTTGCGCCGAGCCGATAGACACGATTGTGACACGTCGACACATTCAAATTGCTTCCCTGGCTTTCCTGGCTTGCGGCATGTGCGGAGCCGAGGCGCCGCTCTACTTGAAAACGAGAATGGGCGCGGAGGCGCTCCCACACAAGGGAGTTCGAAGCACGCTGTCCAAGCGACTGCCTCACAGCCGCCTTCACTACCTGGTGCAGTTTCGTGAGGCTCCCCAACCGGAGGCGCTGCAGGAACTGGCGCGACAGGGCGTGAAGCTACTGGAGTACGTCCCGAACTACGGCTTCATGATCTCGGCCGAGGAAAGCACGACGATCGAGGGCATGGACCTGACCCTGGTGGAGCGGCTGCGTCCGGAGGACAAGCTGAGCCCGTTGCTGTTGGAGACGGAGCAGGCGCCGGAAGCCGCGGGGCCGCAAGTGTTCGTGGTGGAGTTTCATCGTGACGTGGAGCAGCAGGACGCGCGGCAAGTGGTTCGCCAGAACGGGCTGCCGACGCGCGAACACCCGGACCTGCTGCCGAACCAGTTGCTAGTGGATGGCACGGTGGAGGACGCGGCGCGGCTGGCGGATTGGGACGAGGTCGAGTACGTGTTTCCGGCGTCCCGCGAGTTGAAGGAGGGGGAACGGGTACACGCGTGCGCCGGGGCGCTCACCGTGTACGGCCAGGCGGGGCAGATTACGGCGCTGTACGGGAGCGGTTGGGACGGGCCAGGACTAGGCTCGGCACAACTGGGCTACTTCTTCGGCGTGCTGGCGAGCGCGCTGCCGCGGGCGGCGGTGCAGACGGAGATCCTGCGGGCGTGGGCGGAGTGGAGCAAGTACGTGCAAGTGACGTTTTCGCCTGTGAGCACCGCGAATCAGGCGCGAACGATTGCGCTGCTGTTCGCGCTCGGGGAGCATGGCGACGGGAACCCGTTCGACGGGCCGGGCGGGGTGCTGGCGCACACCTTCTACCCCGCGCCGCCGAATCCCGAGTCGATCGCCGGCGACATGCACTTCGACGCCTCGGAGAACTGGGGAATCGGGAAGGGCGTGGACGTGTTCTCGGTGGTGTTGCACGAAACAGGGCACGCGCTGGGACTGGGGCACTCCGACCATCCGGGAGATGTGATGTACCCGTATTACAGCGTCTGGACGGGACTGACGCCGGATGACATCGCCTCGATACAGATGCTGTACGCCTCTGCGGGGACGACTCCGGGGGCGCCGGCACCTACGGTGACCATCACCTCGCCCACCAGCGGTGGGACGTACACGACCACGGCCGCCACGGTGAAGCTGGCGGGGACGGCGCAGCACCCGGACGGCATCGCACAGGTATTCTGGGCGAACTCGCTCGGCGGGACCGGGGTGGCGTCGGGGACGCAGACTTGGACGGCTGGTCCGGTGGCATTGCAGCCTGGGCAGAACCAAATCTCAGTGATGGCGCGGGCGACCAGCGGGAGCACGGCGGTGAAGTCTCTGACAGTGACCTACTCGTCCACTACCGACACGGTGCCTCCGAGACTGACGATTCTCTCGCCCCTGAGCCTCAGCGTCACCACGACGGCCAGCTCGGTCTTTCTGATGGGCACGGCGGGCGACAACGTTGGGGTGAAGCAGGTGACCTGGTCGAGATCAATCTCGAACGCTGATTCAGCCGGAAACGCCGGTGTGGCGCAGGGGACGTCGGTTTGGAACACCGGGCCGATAGCGCTGGCGGTGGGCACCCAGACGATCACGATCACGGCGTTCGACGCGGCGGGGAACACGGCGTCGAGGAGCGTGGTGTTCACGCGCAAGTAACGCACATCCCGGCCGGCCGGCATAGAAGCCAGATGTGCACAACGTGCCACGGCCCGCGCGGCCGGGGAATCGATGTGGCTGGCCATGCTCGGCATGGAACAGACGCCGCCGAAAGCAGCCCAACGCCAGCGGTGGCGGGAGATCCAGGTTGCCCCCGGCGTCTTCGCTCCTGGCCCGCTGAACACCATCACCGATCTCCGGCAGACGCGCGTCGACCACAGCGTACTCATCTAGTGCGGTGAGGTGGGTTTCCGCATCAAGGCAATCCTGCATCGTGCACCTCGACACGGACGCGGGATGTGCTCAGATGAGTGCGAACACGCCAAACCAGCGCCCCAAGAGTGGGGTGTCAATTGGCGTCGGCGGACAGCTCATGCGGTTCGTGAAGCCCGTGGGTCTTGACTACCCGCGCCACCCGCTCCGGAGTCACCGCGAGGAACTGGCAGCGCTGCAGGACGAGACCGCCCGGCGGCCGGATACCGGCCAGCCGACGCGAGGCCCTGAGCGATCCCCGCAAAATGGGGTACTTTAGGAATACGTACTAGTACTTCCAAACGGCTACGGTATCCGAGATTCATTGACTTCGACGCTGGGTTTGACTAGTATCACTGAGAGGGCATGTGGGTTCTGTTGCGCCTGCGAGCGCGCGTGGCTAGCGCTGAAGTAGCAGGTGTGGGTGTCCGATGAGACGTAGAAGCTACGGTCTGATTGTCGCTGTTTTCCTGCTGTCGCTGGCACGACTGAGCGCAGATGCAGTCCTGGTGCCAATTCCGGAAATTGTGAGCACTGGTGCGGGTCTCACCGAGGCTGCGACCGACGTGAGTTTTTTGCTGATCTCGGCGCCTGCTGGAGTGCCGGTGACCACCTTCGACGGGTACGGCAACATACTCGATCCTGTGTTTGCGAATGTAATATGCTCGACGGTGGGCTGCAACGGTAGCGGCATTCCAGCTTTCCCGTTTAACGGTTTCTGGATCCCCGACGATGCCAGTTCCCAGTGGGACGGGGTGAACGCTGTGCAATACGGGGACATCGGTGCCGGTGTGACGCCGGGCTCCGGGACGGGGGTCACGACTGGGGATCCGGCTGGCTGGTACGATTTCCGGATCTATTTCTACGTCCCCGCCGAGGGGGTTTCGACGGTTACGATTACGGGCTCGTGGTCGGCAGACAACCTGGGCGCCATTTACCTCAATGACCCAGGTACGTTCAGCAGCGGTGCCATCGCTACCATTAACGACCCCTGGGGCTTCCAGTCTTTGCTCTCCTTCAACATCACAACCGGTTTTGTCGCCGGCATCAACTATCTCGACATCATGGTGTACAACTTGCCCCAAACCCTCGGCAATCCGGTTGGGTTCCGGGTGGACTGGTCGGGGACGTACACGATTCCTGGGGCGTTGGTGACTCCCGAGCCCGGGACCGCGGGGCTGTGGCTGGCGGGCCTGGCGGCGCTGGGGCTGCTGCGCCGACGGCGCAGAACTTCCTGACCGGGTCCTGATCGGCCTGATCTCTCTGTGTATGTACCGCCGGCGGTCAGCCTGCCAACCGGCGGAAGAAGTCCAGCGACTTCCCCGCGCAGACCTGCCAGCGGTATCGCTGCGCCTGGGCGCTCCCGATCCGGCCGAGATCTTCGCGCAGCGCGGGGGAGAGCAACAGTCTCTCCAGCCCCGAGCGGATCTCCCCGACGCTGCGAGGATCGACCAGCAGCGCCGCGCCGGAGGCGATCTCGGGTAACGAGGAAAGGTTGGAAGTCAACACCGGGACGCCCGCCGCCATCGCCTGCGCCACCGGAAACCCAAAACCCTCGTAGAGCGAGGGATAGAGGAACGCCGTCGCGCCCGCGGTCAATCCGGGCAAGTCCGCCTCCGCCACGTAGCCGAGGTAGCGCACGCGGGGAGGCCCGGACCGCAAACGATGCAGGGTCGCGCGGTCGCCCCACCCGGCAGGTCCCGCCACCACAAGCTCGAACTCCTGGCGCAGCGAGCCGCTGAGCCCGGCCCAGGCGTCCAGCAGCCCGCCGAGGTTCTTCCTGGGCTCGATCGTGCCGACAAACAGCGCGTAGGAGCGCGCCAGGCCGTACTTGCCCCGCGCGGCGTTCACGGCTTCCGAAGGAACCCCGAAGTAGGAATCGGGGACGCCGTGGTGGATCACGACAACCTTCTGGGGCGGCAGGCGGAGGATCCGAATGGCGTCCTGACGGCTGCTCTCGGAAACGGCGATCAAGCCGTCGGCGCGGGTCATGATTCGCTCCCCAAACCACTTGGTCGCCTTCACGTTCGAGGCCGTGTGCAGTTCCGGAGTCAGCCAGCAGGTCATGTCGTGGATCGTCGCGGTGAGGAGCGCGCCGCGCGGAGGGTTGCGCAAGAGATTCGAGGCGTGGAAAACGTCGGCGCGGGCGGACCAGGGCAGGCGCGACGAATTCAGAAAATGAAGCACGGCCAGGCCCGTGGCCTTGGCTCCGAGGCCGGCGACCGAGCGCTCGTGATCCAGAGCGCCGAAGGAAGTGGAGAAGGGGAAGGTGGCGATCGAGTCGCTCCCGGCCAGCGCGCGCAGATGCGAAATCCAGTGGTAGAGATAGTTCTTGACTCCGGCGCTGCGGAGCAGCAGCGGAGTGGCGTCGATCGAGAGGCGCATGGCTCAAAACCGCCGTGCGCGCGCCGCAACCACCGGCTCGCGATTCGAGAACAGCGACTTGCCGCCGCTGGAGCGCACCAGGTGCAGGCTTGCGCCGCCCACGAGGGCTTCGATCCTCGGAACCACCTTGTCTTCGAGCACCAGGTAGTACGTCGCGGGGCTGCGCCACAGCCGCCCGAGCTCCGCGTCGCCGATGAACACCCGCGGGGCGTTGGGCGCGTACGACCCGTACTCCAGGTTATTGACGCGGCCGTTCCACAACAGCGCGTCGGAGTTGGTATAGAAGACCACCGAGGAGAAGGTGTAGTACTGGTCGCCCAGAATCAGGCGCCCGCGCGGAGCGCGCTGGAGCGCCTCGGCCAGCGGCCGCGAGGACAGGTACGGGTCGAAGACCACCAGGGCCAGGCGCGCGGCCTGCAAGAAAATCACCATCATCAGCGCCAGCGCGAAAATGGCGCGCTTCCCGCGGAGCCTCCAGGCTCCCAGAGCGCCCACCAGGAAGGCCAGAGCGGCCCATCCCAGCGGCACGCGCAGGTAGGCCAACGAATTCAGCGTCAGGTCGGCCGCATGCCCCAGCGAAAGCGTGTACAGGTCGGGGTTCTGGCTGAGCGCGGCCGAGATGTCGCCGGGCGCCGGCAGGTTCCAGACCCGGACGAGCAACGCGCCCGAGACCAGCGCGGCGACGGCGGCGACGGCCGCCGCGATTTTTGTGCCCACCGGAATCCACCTGCCCCCGGCGGCCATGGCGCAGCCCGCGAGCAGCGCGACAGCCGGGTAGATGGGCATCGAATAGTACTCCTGCGTAGTCGAGAAGCTGAAGAAGACCAGCACGAACCCGATCCAGCACAGCGCCAGCAGGCGGGCGCGCCCGGCGCGGTCCGCGGGCCGATAGCTCAGCCGCCCCAGCGCCGGCAACTGCACGCTCCAGGGGAACAACCACAGCAGGTGGAACAGCCAGAAGTAGAGCCGAGGCACGGTGTTGTAGTCCCGCGGGTAGCGCAGGTTCAGGAAACGGAGCACGTGTTCGTTGATGAAGTAGAACCAGAAGAACCCTCGATACTTGCCCGGCTCGGAGTGCATCGTGAAGTCGAAGTAGGGCGGATTGCGCAGCGTGGCCAGCGCGTGCCAGGGCGCCGCGATCAGCAGGAAGATGAGCAGGCCCGAGAACGGGTGGAGACGCTGCCAGGTGCGGCGCGCGAACAACCGGCGGGTGAACAGCAGGTAGAAGAACGCGGCGCCGGCGGGGAACAGAATGCCGATCAGCCCTTTCAGCAGGACGCCCGCGGCGAGGCTGGCGGCCACCACCCAGGCCCACCGGCGGGGATGCGGCTCCCGGTCGTCGAGCGCCCGCAGGAAGGCCCACATCGCCAGGGTCATGGCTAGCGTAAGCACGACGTCCGGGATCAGGATGCGGGTGAACAGAAACAGGCCCACGCAAGTGGCCAGCGACAGCCCGCCGTAGAAACCTGCCCGCAGCGAGAACGCCCAGGCGCCGAAGCGGACCACCAGCCAGCACAGCAGAATGGCGGAGAGGGCGACGGGAATGCGGGCCGCCCAGTCGTGCACTCCGAAGATCATGAAGGAGACGGCCGTCATCCAGTACTTGCCCGGCGCCTTTTCCAGGTACGGCACGCCGTCCAGCCGCGCGGTCACCCAGTCGCCGCTCCGCAGCATGTTCCGCGCAATCTGGGCCTGCACGGAGTCTACGTCGTCCATCAGCGAGGGAGGGCTGAGGATTCCGGTGAGAAAGATGGCGGCGGCAACCAGGACGACAGTCAGCTCGCAACGCCGCTGAGCGCGCGCTCGCTGGCTGGCGCGCTCTCGGGCGGAGCGCTCTGGACGCGCCATCGCTTCATCCAGAGGAACAGGATCAACAACCCCCATAGCTGAAATCCGAGATTAACACGGCGTTCGAGGTGCTGGCGGACCACTTCCTGTACCCGCTCGGTATGGAACACCCCCGTGCGCGCGATGGCGTCGGGGGTGAGCGTGTCGAGCAGGATGGGCCGCAGCACGCCCCGCAACCACTCGTGCGCGGGAATGTCGAATCCCTCCTTCTTGCGATGGAGAACGGAGGCGGGCAGCTTGTCGCGCATCAACTCGCGCAGCAGGTATTTCTGCCGCGAGCCGCGTATCTTCAGGCGCTCCGGAAGGGAAGCGGCGAACTCGGCGATCCGGTGGTCCAGGAACGGCGGCCGGACTTCGAGGCTGTGCGCCATGCTCATGCGATCGCACTTATAGAGAATGTCGTCCGGCAGATAGTAGGATTGATCGAAGCACAAATAGCGGTTGAGAGACCCCGCGCTCCGGTCCACGGGCAGCGTCTCGAACAGCGAGGCCAGCCCGTTGCACTCCGGCGCCTGAAAGAACCTGCGCTTCTGGGCGGAAGAGAAAGACCCGTTCCAGTAACAGTGGGCGTCGTCGGCCTCCAGCAGCGATCCTTCCAGGAATCGCTTCAGCTTGTACTCGAAACTGATCTTCTCGTCGGAGACCGGCCAGAGTCCGCACAACCGGGCGGCGGCCCGGCGGGGCGCGGCGGGCAGGTGCGCCAGCCAGCGCGCGAAGGAATCCGCGCGATAGGTGACGTAGCCGCCGAACAGCTCGTCGGCGCCCTCGCCGCTCAGCGCCACGGTGACGTGCTGGCGGCTGAGCCGGGAAAGGAACCAGACCGGCAGCGCGCCCGCATCCGCGCTGGGCTCATCCGAGTAGTAGACCAGTTGCTCGAGGGCCCCGCAGAGATCCTGGCCGGGGTTCAGGTCGAACTCGTGGTGATCGGTGCCGTAGTGCGAGGCGACTTCGCGGAAGTACCGGCTCTCATCGAAACTGCGCCCGGCGAAGGAGACCGAAAACGTCTTCAGGCGCGAGGAACTCGCCGCGGCGGCGTAGTGCAGGATGGTCGAGGAATCCAACCCTCCACTGGCCCAGATTCCCAGCGGCACGTCCGAAATGAGGTGCTCGCGAACCGATTCCCGCAGCAGCCGGTCGAGCTCCTCCTTGGCCGAATCCAGGGTCCAATGTGTCTGTGGCCGCATCTCGAGCTGCCAGTAGGGGGAGGAGGAGACCTCGCCATCGCGCCATTCGAGCCAGTGGCCCGGAGGCAGTTTGTGGATCCCCTGGATCAGCGTATTCGGGCTGGGCACGTAGTTGAGCGACAGGTAATGGTTGAGTCCGGCCAGGTCCAGGTTTCGCTCCACTTCCGGGTTCCCCAGGATGGCCTTCAGCTCCGAGCCGAAGTAGAGGTCGGGGCCGCGCCGGTGGATGTACAGGGGCTTGATCCCCAGCCGGTCCCGGACCAGCACCAGCCGCCGGCGCGATTCGCTCCATAGCGCGGCGGCAAACATCCCGCGCAGCCGCGAGAAGCACTCCGTGTCCCACTCCAGGAAGGCATGCAGGACGACTTCGGTGTCCGATCGCGAATGGAAGCGGTGGCCGCGGCGGCAAAGATCTTCCCGCAGTTCCGCGAAGTTGTAGATCTCGCCGTTGAAGACGATGGTGGTATCGCCGTCGTCGCTGGTAATGGGCTGGTCCCCGCCCGCGACGTCGATGATGCTCAGGCGCACGGCGCCCAGGGACACCACCGCCGATTGATAGACGCCTTCGCGATCCGGCCCGCGGTGGGCCAGCGAATGCGTCAGTTCCCTGATCCGATAAGGATCAGGCACACGATTCCTATGGGTAAAACCCGCAATCCCGCACACCGATCATGTCCCCGTGGCTCCCTTCCCCAAGGAAGCCCTCACCTCAAATCGGCGGCCGCCGCCGACTCACCCAAACACAATCTCTAGCTCGGGGCAATCATAGCACAAAGGAGCTTACGGCTCCAAACTCGAATCGCCTCCGCAACCGAGGGACTGCCTCGGCCGTCCGCAGTGGGACAATTCCGCAACCGAGGGACTGCCTCGGCCGTCCGTCGTTGGGACGGCCCAGGCTGTCCCCGGTTGCCCTTACGTCCATCTTCCTCCCCAGGGGTGGCCGACTCTCTTGAAGATTCCCGTAGTCTGGGAGCCTGCTGGGCTTGGTCCGTCGGCCACGGCCGCGCCGCCACAGGTCATAGTTCTTGATCGCAAGCTCTTGGATTTCTGCCGGCAGCGCGTGGAACAGATCCCAGAACCGCGGGGTCGCTACGGAGTTCACTCCCGCGGTGGCCACTCGCGAAGGCGTCCTTTCGCGGGTTGAGTCTCGGCTTCTTCAAAAAGGAAATCGAGCTTGCCGGTGGAGGAGTCGTGATCCATCTGCTCATCCCAGCGCTTCTGTTCCCGGGCACGGAGCCAATCGACTATGCGGCGGTATTCCTCGGGCGGCAAGCCGGCAATGGCCGACTCGATCTCTTCAACCCGGTCCATGCTTGAAGTCTAGCACCACCCGCCTTTGATCTTCGTGCCCCAGCCTGCACTGGGCCGCCTGACGCCGCATGCACTTCTCCTCGCTCCTCATTCCAGACCAACCCGAACACGCTTTCTCGCGAACGTTCCCACTCCTCCCGAGAATTCATCTCTCATCCCCTCAACCGCTTGCCCCATTCCGGCCCTGGGCACGCGCCAGGCCCATGGTAAGCCGGGCGTAGGAGGTCGGTTTCCGAACCGCCCCACGTGTCTCATGTCATCCCAACTCAAAATCGAAGCCAATCGTCGTAACGCCCAGCTCTCCACCGGCCCCAAAACCCCCGAGGGCAAAGCCAAAGTCGCCACCAACTCCTGCACCCACGGACTCTGCTCCCGCAACGCCATCCTCCCCGAGGAAGACCCCGCCGAATTCCACGCCCTGCTCGCGGGTCTCCTCTCGGAATTCCAGCCCGCCAACGCCCGCGAGGAGTCGCACGTCCGCGAGCTGGCCTCCGCCGAATGGCGCCTCCGCCGTATCGTCCGCCTGGAGACCGGCATCTTCGTCTCCGCCATGGAAAAGGTGCGCGAATACGAGAGGTGCCGCAACACCGCCCCACTGCCCGACCGCACCCCCGAGGAGCAGCGCTACGACCAGAACACCCGCCTGCTCGGACTGACCTTCCGCCAGCACTGCGGCGGCGAGGCCTTCACCAAGCTCTCGCGCTACGAGAACTCCATCCGTCGCGCCCACTACAAAGCCCTCAAGGAGCTTAAGTCACCTCCGTCCCCGCGCATCGCAAAAATGACGGAGCAAAGCCAACCGCCCCAGCCGCCCGACCCCGCCCCCCCCCAACCGAGGGACTGCCTGACGCAGGCGGTTTCGCCTGCCACGGACTTTCACCACAGACTGCCTGAGCCGTCCGCCTTTGGGACGGCCGAGGCAGTCCCCCGGCTGCGGGACCGTGAACTCAGTCACCGTACTTGCCATCAGCCCGGCCACTGCCAGTCGCGGATCTCCGGGAGATCGTCTCCATGCTCGGAGATGTAGAGCTTGCTCTCGATGAGCCGGTTGCGCAACAACTGCTTCTGGTGCGCCGCCGCCCCCTGGAGCTTCGGAACGCGGTCGATGACGTCCATCGCCAGGTGAAAACGATCCAGCTCGTTGAGGACCGTCATGTCGAACGGCGTGGTGGTGGTGCCCTCTTCCTTGTAGCCGCGCACGTGCAAGTTGTCGTGGTTCCGGCGGCGGTAGGTGAGCCGGTGGATCAGCCAGGGGTACCCGTGGAAGGCGAACACGATGGGCTTGTCGGTGGTGAAGATCGAGTCGAATTCCCGGTCCGCCAATCCGTGCGGGTGCTCGGTCGAGGGCTGAAGCGTCATCAGGTCCACGACGTTGACGACGCGAATCCTCAGATCCGGCAGGTTCCGGCGGAGGAAATCGACGGCGGCCAGCGTCTCCAGCGTCGGGACGTCGCCCGCGCAGGCCATCACCACGTCCGGCTCGGCGCCCTGATCGTTGCTGGCCCAATCCCAGATGCCGACCCCCGCGGTGCAGTGCCGGATCGCCGCGTCCATGTCCAGCCATTGCAGGGCCGGCTGCTTGCCCGCGACGATCACGTTGACGTAATGCCGGCTGCGGAGGCAGTGGTCCGCGACCGAGAGCAGGCAGTTGGCGTCCGGAGGCAGGTAGACGCGCACGACATCGGCCTTCTTATTGACCACGTGGTCGATGAAGCCGGGGTCCTGGTGGCTGAACCCGTTGTGATCCTGCCGCCAGACGTGCGAGGTCAGCAGGTAGTTCAGGGACGCGATGGGCCGGCGCCATGGAATGTGCCGCGTCACCTTGAGCCACTTGGCGTGCTGATTGAACATCGAATCGACGATGTGGATGAAGGCCTCATAGCAGGAAAAGAAACCGTGGCGCCCCGTGAGCAGGTAGCCTTCGAGCCAGCCCTGGCACATGTGCTCGCTCAGCACCTCCATGACCCGGCCATCCGGCGCCACGTGATCGTCGGTCGGCAGGATTTCCGCCGTCGAGACGCGATCGGTGACCTCGAACACGGCGCCCAGCCGGTTGGAGGCCGTCTCGTCCGGCCCGAAGATCCGGAAATTGCGCGATTCCCGGTTGAGCTTCATGACATCGCGCAGCATGTTCCCCAGCACCCGGGTGGCTTCGGCATTCACCGCGCCGGGCTTGGGGACGCCGACGGCGTAGTCGCGGAAGTCCGGCATCCGAAGGTCCTGGAGCAGCCGCCCTCCGTTGGCGCGCGGATTCGCCCCCATGCGGCGATCGCCCTTGGGGGCCAATTCGGCCAACTCCCGCACGAGCGCGCCGTTCTCGTCGAACAGTTCGTCCGGACGGTAGCTCTTCATCCAGTCTTCCAGGATTCTCAGATGCTCCGGCTTGGCCGCAAAATCGGTGACCGGCACCTGGTGCGCGCGGAAGGTGCCCTCGATAGGCAGCCCGTCGACCACTTTCGGGCCGGTCCAGCCTTTCGGCGTGCGCAGGACGATCATGGGCCATCGGGCGCGTTGCGAGAAGCCGTTTTCCCGAGCCTCCTTTTGAATCGCCCGGATGTCCGCCAGCGCCGCCTCGAGCGTGCCCGCCATCAGTTGGTGCATCGGCTCGGGATCGCTCCCCTCGACGAAGTAGGGCCGGTAGCCGTATCCCGTGAACAGATCCGCCAGCTCCTCGGGGCTGATGCGCGCCAGCACCGTGGGTCCGGCGATCTTGTAACCGTTCAGATGCAGGATCGGGAGCACGGCGCCATCCCGAACCGGATTCAGGAACTTGTTGGAATGCCAACTGGTGGCCAGCGGCCCGGTCTCCGCTTCTCCGTCTCCGACCACGCAGCACACCAGCAGATCGGGATTGTCGAAGACCGCGCCGTAGGCGTGCACCAGCGCATAGCCCAACTCGCCGCCTTCGTGAATCGAACCGGGCGTTTCCGGTGCGACGTGACTGGGAATGCCGCCGGGAAAGGAGAACTGCTTGAACAGCCGCTTCATTCCCTCGGCGTTCCTGCCGATGTTGGGGTAGACCTCGCTGTAGACGCCCTCCAGGTACGTGTTGGCGACCATCCCGGGACCTCCGTGCCCGGGTCCGGCGACGTAGAACATGTCTAGGCCGTACTTCTGGATCAGCCGGTTCGCGTGCACATAGATGAAGTTGAGGCCCGGCGTCGTGCCCCAGTGGCCCAGCAGCCGGCTCTTGACGTGTTCCAGCCGCAGGGGCTCGGTGAGCAGCGGATTGTCCAGAAGGTAGATCTGCCCCACCGAGAGGTAGTTGGCCGCGCGCCAATAGGCGTCGATTCGGCGCAGCTCCTCGCTCGAAAGGGTGTCCGTTGGGACGCCCGGATTGTCCCGATCGCGATGGTCTGTTTGCATGGCGGTGTCCTCCCTTCCAGGATGGCAAAAAACCGGCGACCACGACACCCCAGATTTTGACAACCGCCGGGGGGGATAATATCATGGATACCTACTTTCACAGTGGAGGATCCGGTTATGCGGAATACCGCGCGTGTTGCCGTCATTCTGCCTTTCCTCATGGTTCCCGTGTCGGCTGCCGATCTGACCGGCTATCTGCTGGCCCGCAGGTCGGCGGACGGCGCCATCACCTACGAGGCGGTGGAGGAGTTCAGCATCGGCAACCGAAACAAGGTGCGTGTGTGGAGCGGCACGGGCGACTCGATCTCGGAAAACGAGTACAAGAGGGCTCAGGCGGTCGTGCCGCGGCAACTGACCCTGCTGAGAAAGGACGCCCAGGGACGGCTGATCCAGTTGAGCGGGACGCCCCCGGTGCGGTCCTTCGTGCTGGCGGACGGGGCCAAGATAAAGGGCTCCGCCCGGATCGCGGACCTCAACGCCCAAATGACGCTGGTGGCGGTGAAATCCAGGAAAGCCAAGCAATCCTTCCAGATCCGGCCGGCGGAGTTCTTTGCGCTGATTCCGGGCGCGAGCCCATCCTCGCTGGCAGTCGGTTTCGTGCTGCGCGACAGCAACTTCCTGAGCTTTGAAGAGCAGTTGCAGGCCACGCAGGGCGCCGTGAACTCCTTTCGCGGGTCGCCGGACATCGCCAGGCTGCGCGAGTTCGTCACCCGCAAGATGGCCGACGGCCTCAACGCTTTCGAGGACGGCGGCCCGTATAAGGACTTCCAGATCATCGTGCAGTACGCGGAGCTGGGCCGGCGGTCCTTTGCCGACGACAAGCGCGCCCAGACCCTGCACGAGGACATCGTCACTCGAAAGGCCTGGCTGGAACGCACCATCGCGCGGCTGACCTCGCTGGCCAACAACCGGGATTGGGACACGCTGCTGGAAGCCTACCTGGCCTTCGAGCAGTTCCAGTGGTCCTTCCCGGAGATCATGGCCCTGCGCAACCGCGCGCTCCAGGAGAGCGCCCGGCTGCACTCCCAGCGCGGCAACGAATTTGCTACGCAAAAGAAGTATCCGGAAGCGCTGGCCGAGTACGAGACCGCGGTGCAGCGCGATCCGGACAACGAATTGATCGCTCAGAATCGCGAACGGATCATGAACGACTACGCGCAGAGCCAGAAAGAAGCCCAAAGCAAGGCCGCCAAGGTGCTGCCCGAGGGATCCATGGAGCTGCGCCTGTTCCGGCGCTATCTGGAATTTGCATCGCAATATACAAAAAACAAGCAGTTCGACGAGGCTCTGCGCGAACTCGACAAGGCCGAGGAGCTGAACAAGGACGCCCCCGAGATCCTCCTGGGCAAGGCCGAGCTGCACTACGAGCGCGGGGAGCTCTCGCAGGCCATCCCGCTGCTGGACGACTTCGATCGCCTGGCCGTGGCGCCGGAGCTCAAGGACCTCAAGGAGCGCGGCGAGAAGCTCCGCAACCAGATCCTGTTCGAGCGCACCGCCAAGAAGACCGCCTACAAGCAGAAACTCGCCGAGCTGCTCAAGTCCGGGGGCTATTCCGAGGCCGAACAACTGGCCCTCGCGGCCCTCAAGCTGGACCAGAACGACGACGAGTTCAACTTCTATGCCGGGACGGTCTTCGCGCTGCTGCGCAACAACGACGGGGCCAAGGCCGCCCTGAAGAAGTACCTGGAGCTGTCGGTTTCGCTTCGCGGAGACCTGAAACGGCGGAACCTGGCGAACCGGATCATGAGCACGCTCGGCAGCTCGCCCGTGGCGCCCGCCAAGGGACAGCCCAACTGGTTCTCGGGGAGGAAGTTGGGGGAGGATGTCTTTTACTGTCCCGAGAGCCTCGCCTTTCAGCCCCGGATCGCGGAGGTCAGCGGCTACAAGATGACCTCTTCATTCACCTGGACGCCGGAGGGCCGGCTGGTGTCCATCACCACCCGCTTCCAGGACGACAAGGGGCGGCAGAACTTCAGCGCGATGGAAAGCCGCGGCGGACACCCCGGCCAATCCTCCTCGGCCGGCCGCTCCATCTTTTTCACCTATCACCCCAGTTATCCGCAGGTGGTGAAGGTCTCCGCCACGACGCCTCCGGCGGCGAAGCCCGCCGGCCCGTTCAAGGTGCTGCTCACGCGCCGGGACAACTCGGGCCTGTGGCTGGTGGACGAGGACAAGTCCCCGCTGGTTCTGCTTGAGAGCAACCCCAGCGTCAATCCGGACCTGGTGGCGCTGCTGGATTCCCCGGTCGCGACCGGGGTGGCGGGCAATTCCTTCTTCAACCCGTTCGTCTGGGACGGGATTCACTTCTTCCGGTTCAGCTACGACCGGCAGGGCCGCGTGGACACGGCCCGGGAGGTCGGCGCCGACGTGGTGGTGCGGTTCACCTGGGAAGGCGAGCGGCTCACCTCGCTGAGGGCCTTCAGGAGCGGCGATCCGGCCAAGCCGGTCTATTCCCGCACGCAGAATTATAGCGGCCCCCTGCTGCTTTCCGAAAACGTGGAGTACGGGGGAAAGAGTTACAAGATCGAGTACAAGTATGCCGGCAGCCGGCTGCAAGAGGCGGAGTTCAACGACTCCGGTGCTCATGACGGCAGGCACTGGCGGGTCAGTTTCAAATAGAGGGTCGTGGCTGGCGCCGGAAGCAGCCCAGCGCGTTCCGCCGCCGGCCTTCCAAGGGGTTGACCTTGAAGACGATTGGGAAGTACAGCATCGTGAAACAGGTGGGCGCCGGCGCCATGGGCAAGGTGTATCAGGCGCTGGATCCCGACATGAACCGGCAGGTGGCCCTGAAGGTGATCAAGTGGTCCGACACCGACGACGACGCCGGGCGCCAGAACAAGAAGGCGCGTCTGCTGAAGGATGCCCGAAACGCGGGTTCCCTGCTGCACCCCAACATCATCGCGGTTTACGGATTCGAGCAGGAGGGCGACACTCCTTTCATCGTCATGGAGTTCGTCAACGGCCCGACTCTGAAGGGTGTTCTGGGCAAGGATGGCACACTGGATCCGAAGTCCGTGGTGCGCTACCTGCGGCAGGCCGCCGACGCCCTGGACTACGCCCACCGCAAGGGCATCATTCACCGCGACATCAAGCCCGACAACATCATGATCAGCGAGGAAGGCAACGTCAAGATCGCTGACTTCGGGATCTCGAAAGTCGTCACCGGGCAGACCTCCGGGCATACCCTCACCCAGGCGGGCATGGTGCTGGGCACGCCGCACTACATGTCCCCCGAGCAGGTCCAGGGTCTGACACTGGACGGCCGTTCCGACTTGTTCTCGCTGGCCGTGGTGGCCTATCAGATGCTCACCGCGCACCGGCCCTTCGAGGCCGAGGAAATCACCGCCATCCTGTACAAGATCGCCTTCGAGGAGCCCGAGCGGCCCGAGCTGGTGAATCCGGCGCTGGGTTCCGGGGTGGGGAAGGTGCTCATGCGAGCCCTGGCGAAGCGGTCCGTCAACCGCTACTCCACCTGCACGGAGTTCGCCGAGGAACTGGAGCGCGCCTTGACCGCCGACCTGGCTGGCGTCTCCTTCGAGCCCTCGATGCCCACCGTCGCCGCGCGCAGCCTGGTGATGCCGGAGCCCAACGCGCTCGCCGAGTCGCAGAGGTTGTTGCCGGTATTGACCTGGCAGGCCGTGGCCGCCCTTCCGCGGAAACTGGGGGCGGCCGTGGCCAGGTGGGCCGCCGCAGCCGCCCTGAGCCTGCGCACGTCCCGGCGCAGCCAGATCGTCGCCGGCGCGGCCGCCTTGCTCATTCTGGCCGCCTGGCTGTCCTTCGCGCTAGCTCCTCGTAGGCCGTCCCCGAGTCCGGCTCCAGCGGCCTCGGCGCAACCGACTCCGTCCACCCAGTTCGCCGAAGCCTCACCCGCTGAGTCCAAGACTGTCCCGGCGACGGCAGCGGAAACGGCCAAGCCAGAGCCTGCCGTGCTAGCGCCCGCGGCCGCTCCCGTCCCTCCCACGGCGGTTTCCCGGCCGAGTTCCGAACAGCAGTCGGCGCGAATCCAGCGTCCCAAGCCGCACCCAGCCAAGAAAAGCCCTCCCGCGCCTGCCAAGTCGAAGGCCGCGGAGGCGGAAGCCCCGCCCCAGCCCCCAGTCCAGGAAGCCCCCGCTCCGGAGGTGAAGCCGTCGATCGTCATCCCCAAGCCGCAGAGGAAGTAGCCAACGGCGTGACCCTCGCCGGATTGCCTCCCTGGTCTGTAAACCCACCCTTCTCACACAGGATCGTGGCGAGGAGCGGGAGAGGCCCGCGGATGCGAGGCGGGCGAGAGGCGACGCCCGCAGGCGTACTTGAACAGTACGCCGAGGACGTCGCCCGAGCGCAACGAAGTAGACACGGGCTTATCGCGCTCCGCAGCAGGTCTTGTGTGAGAAGGGCGGGTTAGCCCGTGAGCACTCACTGCGCGCTGTGGCTGGCCGCTCCGGATCTCCAGCTTCCCCTGTCCATGCTGCTGGTCTTCGGCTCCGCCAAGCTGCTGGCGGAGCTGCTGGAACGCCTCAACCAGCCGGCCATCGTGGGGGAAATCCTCGCCGGGGTGCTGTTGGGCCCGAGCGTGTTGGGGTGGGTCGCGCCGAACGAGTTTCTTTCCGCGCTGGCCAACCTGGGCGCCATGTTCCTGCTGTTCGGAGTGGGACTGGAAGTCAAGTCCAGGGAGCTGCTGCGGGTCGGCGGCACCGCCACCTTGGTGGCTACCTTGGGAGTAGTGGCGCCTTTCTTCCTCGGGTGGGGAATCTTGCTGCTGTGGGGCGCTTCCCAGATCGAATCGATCTTCGTCGGCGCCACCATGGTCGCCACCAGCGTGGGCATCACTGCCCGAGTGTTGTCTTCCCACGGGCTGCTTCAGGAACGCTCCAGCAAGATCATCCTTGCCGCGGCGGTCATCGACGACGTCCAGGGCCTGCTGGTGCTGGCCCTGGTCAGCAGTTTCGCCAAGGGGAAAGTGGCTGTGCTGGAGCTGACGCTCACGGCCGCGCTGGCCATCGGATTCACGGTCGTCGTGGCGGTCTGGGGGGCCCGGACGATGGGAAAAATGGTGCCCAGGCTCCAGGCCGGGCTGCGTGCGCAAGAGGCCGAGTTCTTCCTGGCCATGGTGGTGCTTTTCGCCGCTTCCCTGCTGGCGGTGTGGGTGGGAGTTGCCGCCATCGTGGGTGCGTTCCTGGCAGGCATGGCGTTGTCGGAGAGCGTGGGCCGCCGCGTGCACGACATGGCCCATGGAGTGACGGAGCTGCTGGTGCCTTTCTTCCTGGCGGGCATCGGCCTGCACGTGAACCTGGGCATGTTCCGGGACCCCTCAATCACCCTCCTGACCGCCGTGATCCTTGTGGCTGCCATTCTGTCGAAGTTTGTCGGCTGCGGCCTGGGTGCCGCCAGCCTGGGCCGCGCCGACGCGATCCGCATCGGCTTGGGCATGATGCCCCGCGGCGAGGTGGGAATGGTGGCCGCTCAGCTCGGACTGGCCATGGGGACGATCTCGCAGAACGTCTACGGCGTGGTGGTCTTCATGGCCGTGGCGACTACGCTGATCGCCCCCCCGTGCCTCAACCTGGCGTATCGGGCAATCCTTACGGCGCGCCGACAGGAGGACCGGCAGGCGCAACGCCCTCCCGGCCCGTGACCTGGGCCAACCGGCCCTCTTCGTCGTAGTGATAGTAGGCGACGCGGGCGGGTTCAGCGCCCTGCTTGTCTTCGGTCAGGGATCCGCTGGCGATCCGGACGTTCCCCGACCGGTCTGTTCCGTAAGCGAACGTCACCTTGTACCCGCCTCCGGAAATGGATTCCACCATGCGGGATTCCGGGGAGATGGCCATGTTCTCGAACTTGCCGCTCGGGTCGAAGGAGGTTTCGTTGCCGGCTCGATCCAGCAGAAGGAAGGAGGCGTCGGAGAGCAGCGCCAGAATCCGGAAGCGGCTCTGCTTCTCGTCCGCCGGCGCGTACCCGGCGATTCTGCCCTTGTCGCTGAAGGCCAGAGTTTCGCTGGCGCCGCTGGCCAGGTCCACCACCTTCATGCGGGCGGGGATGCGGGCGCCTGCAAAGTCGACGCGTTCCTCTCCGGCCGGTTCCAGGCGATAGGGCGTCTGGGCAAAGGCGCTCGTGAATCCTCGGGCGTATTCGATATGCATCCGCTGCTCTTTGCCGAACACCATCTCGGTCAGGTCTCCCGAAGGATCGAACCAGAACTCGTTGCCCAGCTTGTCGGCCAGGCGGAAGGAGGCGTCCGACATCAGGAACAGGCCCACCGCCTGGCTGGAAGCCAGCTTGTCGGGGACGTAGCCCGCCACCGAATAACGGTCCGTGCTGAAGGTCAGCACTTCCTGCTCTCCGGTCACCAGGTTCTCCACCGCCATGCGCTCGGGGATCTGCACGTTCAGGAATTCCCGCCGCTGGCTGCCGACGGGCTTGACGTGGTAGGGAATCAGCAGGCGCCAGCCCTTGCCGAACTCGCCGCTGTCCGGCCGGCGCGAATCGTAGTAGCGCACCATCTCCAGACCCGGCAGGCTCTTGCCGTGCAGACCGAAATCGGTCTGATAGCGGATCCCCCGCCGGTCCTTGCCAGAGGTAAGCGAATGCTGTGGCAGCACCGAGTAGCTCTCCTTGCCGAGGGTGAATGAGAGCCGTTCGGGACTGGCCTCCGACGGCTTCGCCACCACCGCAGTGGCATCGTGGGAACCTGCGCTCGCCGCAAGCTTCGCCCGGGCTGCCTGGATGGCGCTCAGCGCCTGCTCGTCGTAGACGTACTTCCCTTCCGTGCGCAGGTCGACGCCCCCCTCGATGGTCAGGCCTTCAAAGTACCTGGAGCCCCGGGCCAGCGCGTCCACGGTCCCCGGCGAGTCTTCGGTGAGCACCAGGTCCTTGTTGGCCATCAGGAACCAGAACAGCGGCACCCCGCTCTCCTTCAGGTACTTGGCCAGGCTGACCAGCTTGGCGTACTCGAACAGCTCCTGGTAGAAGGGGTACCTCTTGGCGATCTCCTGGTAGTGGCGGGTGAAGAACTCGGCGAACCTCTCGTCGGCGGGCTCGGCCTGGGCGGTCTTGTTTTGAAAGACGTACTCGGTCTTGACGGTCATGCGGCCGCCGGCAAACAGCAGCGCGTCCCCGCCCCGGCGGAAAGTCATGTCTTCCGGCACGAACCAGAAGCGGCGTTGCGCCCCCAGGTAATGCAGGCCGTGCCGGGCGGTGAGACGGTCCACGTCCTCGAATCCCGCAACGTCGGGGCGTTCGGTCCCCACGGCCCATTTCTTCATGGCGTAGTCGGATTCGCGCATGACCCGGCCCAGGTCGGTGTTGATGACCCGGCCGATGTAACGCACCAAGTGCTTATTCACGCCCGGGGCGATGGGGTCGATGGAGATGCCCGGATCTTGCGAGCTGTAGTAGACCGCCCAAAGCGCGGTGATGAACTTCCGGAAGGTCTCCGGCGCCAGCCGCGCGCCTTGGCCTTCCACAATCAGCGAGAAGTTGCCGCGCGAAAGGTCCACGCTAGCCTCCGGCGCGCCCGGCACGCGCGCCGTCCCGCCCAGCAGCACGCCGCCGACGTTGTGCGACAGAGTCCGCGGAGGCAGGGATTTCGAGATGTCAAAGCGCGGCGCAGCGGCTGCCGGCGCCTGAAAGGGCAGGGTCGGAGGAGCCGCACGCGACGGTCCCGGAACCGCGCCCCGGTCCACCAGCATCCGGTCCATCGAGAAGCCCGGTTTGTCGCCGGAGGTGGAGCTCGGTTCGGGCTCCGGGCTGCCGGCGCCGGGAATCTGCCAGCCCTCCAGCGGCGGATTCCAAGTCAAGGCGCCGGGGGTGGGGCGGGAGCCCAGCACGGCCTCGCGCAAAGCCGTCACATCGCCGGCGTTCAGCCGAACCACGATGGGGTTGATCTCGATTCCTCCCGAGACCACCAGCGTCTTATGAATCTGCTCGACCTCCGCTTGCGCCTCCAGTAAGTCCTGCCACTGGGGGGTATCGACCGCGGGCACGGAGTAGCCGCGCAACCAGTAGTCGACCTCGGCGCTCGCACCCAGCCTTCGCACCCCTTCGGCCAGCGACACCATCGCCAAGATCGGCCGCACCCGCGCGAGCGCCGGGAACTGAGAGCTGAGGTCGGAGAAGTTCTCCTCGACCTTGGCGGCGAAGCGGTCGCCGATCCGGTCGCGGATCCCGGCGAGGTTCTCTACGCGCCGCCCGTCGATCTCCGCGTACAGAATCTGGGCCTCGACGCCGACGTCTTGGTCCAGGATGGCGCACACGTCCTCGTCCATGGCCAGCGAGGGACGGCGGTTCTTGAACCAGAAGCGGCTCCGAGCCCGCGTTTCGAGCGCGCCGTTGCGCGCTTCCTCGAGCAGCATCGAGAAGTAGGACGGGACGCCCCAGACTTCCGCCCGCACCCGGCCGAGCGCCAGGTTCTTCAGCAGGAGGTCCGCTTCCAGCATCTGGTTGCCCACCGCGGTTCCCTCGACGCCGCCTTTGAAAACCACGGCCTGCCTGCGAGTCGTTGGAGTCGTCGGCGCGGGATCGATCGAGACCTCGGGGGTCCGGTGGTGGACCAGCAGGGAGCGCAAAGCCACCACAAAGTCATCGAGAGCGAGCGCGGGCACGCTGGGATCGAGCTGGCCGACGAGAATGAAGTCGCGCTGTTTCCGGTCGTAGACCATCCCCGCCAGGTGAGCCAGGCCGCCCAGTTTGGCGATCTCCTTCGAACCCCGATCCCCGGCCTGCAACCGCCGCTGTGCCTCCTTGAGAGAGTAAGCGACGAACCGGCCGGCCTCGACCGGCGCCGGCAGCAAGCCGTATAGCGCTAGCACCCACACCAGCGGCCTAGCGGTTTTCATTGGTCCCTCCCCGTTCGAGTTTGGGGGCGGTCTGGGGAGGCATCCGGTAACCCAGGCCGTAGCGCGCCTGGAGCGGCCAGTTGTCTCCCACCCAGACCACCTCCTCCAGGCTGGTCTTGAACCCGCCTGGCAGCGTGGGCGCCGGCAACTGTTGCAGCGTCTTGCCGGCCAACCCCGACAAGCTCTCGACCCCCGCGCCGCCACACCGCGCACCGGGAACCCCGCATCCAGGCGGCAGCGGGAAGCCCGCCATGCGCCTGAGCTGATCGGCCGCACCGAGCTTGAGCGCGTTGGAGAAATCTTGGGGCGGGATGGACAACACGGAAAACTTGCTGGGCGACTGCGCCACCCCCGCGTCCATCCGGTTGATGTATTGGTCGCTGAAGCCGACCCCTTTCAGGTTGTCGCGGCCGAAAACCTGGCTGAACGTCTCCCGCGGCATTCCACGAGCGTCCCAACTCTTGGTCAATTGATCGTAAGACCGGACAAGGTTGCGCCGGGTGTCGAAGTTGAAGGCCCAGGCGGCGAAAGCATTGAACGCGGGCTGCGTCCAGGTGTGCACCGCGTCGGTGACCGGCACCGACACCGCCGCGGCAAAACCGCCCACCAGGCCGCCGACCGCGTAAGACAGCGGAACGGTCGCCGGCGCTGCGGGCGGAAACAACGCCGTCAACCCATGCACAGCCCCGAAGCCGATTGCAAAGCCCCCCGAATACCACAGGGTTCTCGTGACGCCTTTCGTCAACAGGTCGGCGTTCTCCCCGGTAGGCAGCCGCCCGCCTGTGCCCATCCACCCGCCCAGACCTTTGGCGATGTCCCCCGCGCCTGCGGTGACGAATCCGGTCCAGGGGTACCAGTGACTGGCAACCTTGCCGACGGCATCCAGCGCAAAGCGCGCGCCGGCCTCCGACAGGTTGGACATGAACCACGGGCGCCGGATGCCGTCGCGGAGGTCTGCGGCGTCGCGGATGGCTGCGGCGAGCACGGGAATGTACCCTTTCGAATACAAAGGAAGTCCCGCCATGTCGGCGACTCGGGAGAAGTCGTCAAAACCGTTTGCTGCCTTCCGCCACGCGTCGGATGAAAGCGCGAAGCGCGGTCGGCTCTGTTGCTGGGTCTGGAACAGGGGTGAGAACAGAGGTCCTCCCGGAAGGGCCGGGCTTGCGGTGCCACTGAACCTTGGGTTGATCCAGGCGCCCGCCGGGCTGGGCTGTTGAAGACTGCTGGCTCGCGCAGCCAGGGGACCCATCTGAGACCCAAAGGCTTGGATGCGGCTCAAACCCGCTTGGATCTGCTCGCCAAGCAGCGGATCGGAGCGGGACATCTGGCTGAGACGGCCGAGCACCTGGTCCTGCATCTCCGGATGAAGGCTGCTCAGTGTGAGCAGCTTGCTCAGCGGTCCGCCGATCTGGCCCGGCCCGTTGCGTTGAATCTCTTTCGTGTACCGCTCCATGACCATCCCGGGAGCGGCGCCGTCGGCCAAGGCCAGGCGAATTTCCTCTTCCGCGGTCATGCGTCCCACGAGTTCGGTAACGCCGGCAGCCAGCGTGCCCTTCATGCAACCCGATTTCGCCAACCCCTGGTCCAGATCCTGGCGCGCCTCGTCGAAGCGCCCCAGCAACGCCTCGACGGCTCCGCGAGAGTAGAGCGCCAACGCGAATTCGGGCGCGATCCGCAGCGCGCGGTCAAACGACGCAACGGACCCTTTTGCGCCCCGGCGCCACTGAATCCACAGGCTGCCGAGGCTGGCGTGGGCATCGGCCAGGCCGGGCGCGCTCCGAGTCGCTTTCAGGAAGCTGACCAGCGCTTGGTCGAATTGCCCCCGAATCGCTTGGGTCACCCCCAGAGCGTCGAGCGCCAGCGGATGGTTCGGGGACAGGCCCAGTGCGGCTTCGAACGCGCTGCCGGCGTCGGCCCAGCGTTCGGACCGGGCCAGCGCATCGCCGCGCAGGTAGTGCGCGATCACGCTCTCCGGGCGCCGCGCGGCGAAGGCCTCCGTCCAATTCAGCCAAGCCAGCGTGTCAGCCTCCGAGGACGCGCTCTGGAACAGGCACAAGGATTCGGTGTTCCGATTGAGCGCCAGCAAGGCATGGCCGCGCACCAGCCGCGCCTCGGGCGGAAGCTGCGGCTGGGAGCCGAGCAGACGGTCTACGGTCTGCCAGTCCTGCTCGAGGATCGCCGCCTCAACCGGTGCGTCAATCGCCGTCTCGTTCCGGACACTCGCGCCCAACGGCGCCGCCGCTCCGGCCAACCAGCCGCAAGCCAGCAAGGCCAGGATCACTCCGGGTTTCCTTTCCATGGTTCGTCCTTCCTTTCTCCACATGTTGTGCCGCTCCCGGCTACCTGGGATCGTCGGGCGTCTTGCCGTGGACCGCGCTGACAAGCGTCCCGCGCTTGCTGTCGGTAGGAATCCAGGACACGCCGCAGGTGAATCCCCTGGCCCGCGCCATCTCCTCCACCACGCGGAACGCGGCAAAGGAGTCGTTGTTGAGCAGGACCACCAGGTACTGCGTTTCCGGTTTCACTGCCTGGAGGTATTTCGCAAACACGCTGTTGGGCTTCCGGATCTGTTCGGGACTCTCTCCCGGGGTCGTGCTGGAGTCCTTCCGCGTCATCAGGACAAACCTCCGAGAGGGGTCGACCGTGATTCGAAAATGTTCTTCGTCGATTGGCACCACGCGGTTGTAGACCAGTTCCACCGGGATGGGCTCCTTGCTGGTCGGGGTCGCCACGCACGCGCGCTGCTTGCCGGTTCCCGACCCCGTGGCTTGCGCCAGCTCCTTCGCGCGCCTCGCCAACTCGGCTTCTTTTTCCCGGGCATCCGCTTCCAGGCGATTCGCGTCCGCCTGCGTCGGCTGCGGTTTCTGCGTGCCGGCTGCCGGCAAGCTCGTCGTGCCTTGAACCTGGTTCTGCAAGTTGCGGTTTTCCTGCTGCTTGCTCCCCAACCGCTGCTCCTCCTTCCGGACATCCTCGGAGGTCTGTTGCTGTTGCCTGGCTGCCTCTTCCATCCGGCGCCGCACCGACTCGAGCTCCTGCTGGAACTCCTGCGCGGAGCGGGCCAGCAGGATGCCTTCTCGTTGGGCCGCCGGGTCCAGCGTGCGCGCGGATTGCACCACCGGCTTCGGAGGCGCGGCCCGGAGCGGTGGTGGCTGCGGCTGTGCGTGCGAGGGAAACGGGATGATCACCCACAGGGTTCCCGAGATGAGGTACAACATGAACAGAAAGATCGGGTCGATCAGAGAATCCCAATTCAGTTTCATGGTTTGCTCCCATACCTCGAATCAGTAGCGCACGACGACGAGCTCCTCGACCGGCCGGTAGCCCACCTTGAGGCCCTTCTCGGCGGCCAGGCTGTGGGCTGCCCGAAACGAATCGTAGCCCTGCGGCCGGACCAGGAAGACCACGAAGTCCCGGTGGATCCCTTGCAGGAACGCGGGCGACTTCTTCTTCAACTGCTCCAGCGCGATCTGCTGCCCCTGCGGCCGCAACACGACCCCATCCTTCAGGCATTCGACATACTGGGGGTCTTCGCCGCTCCCGCGCGGGGCGATCTCGGTCACGTCGACCTCGCCCTTCCGCTTGTCGATTTGTTCCCGGAGCTCCTTGATCTTCTTCTCCGCGGCGTCGATCCGTTCCCGGGCTTGCCGGATGCGCTCGCGCAACGCCGCCAGTTCGCGAGCCGCCAACTCGGCCGCTGCCTTCTGCCCCGCTACGGCCTTGGTCCCTTCCGCCAGCTTCTTGTCCTCCTCGGCCGCCTGGGCCTGCAACTTGGCAAGCAGGTTCCTGGCGTCCTCGAGCTCCTTCACCCGCCGCTCCAGCTCCCTTTTCTGGTTCTCGAGGGCCGCCTTCAGCTTGTCGACCTCGTCCCGCTGCGCGGCCACCCGGGCCATAAGATCCTCGTTTCTCTTCGCGTCCTGGCGATCCTCGGACGGAGCAGGCGCGGGAGCCGGCTCCGGCGCCGGTGCCGCCGGCGGTGCGGCCATCGCCTTCGAGCCGGTCAGGTTCACCAGCCCCAAACCGAAGCTCATGAAGCACAGCGCCACCGCCATGCAGCTCAGCAGGATGATCATCAGCGGCCCTTCGCTCATCCCTGGAGAACTCGCGCGGCGCGAGCCCGGTGAGCGGGCCGTCAAGGTGGTCCTCAGGTCGGGTCCTTCGCTAGTTCGCCGGGATCTCATAGGCCCCCCGATGCGTGCCATTCGCGCCGTTGTCGGCGCTGACCTTGATTTGCACCGGCGCCGGATGCGCCAGCGCCCGCTCGATCGCCTCCAGCCGGGCCACCGCCGCCTTACCGTTCTTCACCAACGCCTCCTCGACGTCCGCATTCGATCCGCCGCGCGCCCGCAGTTGATCCAGCACCTGCCGGGTGGCCTGCGACAGTTCCGACTTCCAGCTTTCCAGCCAGCCCCGGACGGCGCCGTTTACTCCCTCCTGCATCTGGGTCCGGAAGGCTTCCAGAATCTGCGTTGTCGCGCCGCTCAGAGTCTGTTCCAGGGTTCTGAAGAGACCTTGCGCGCCCGTTTGCAGCTCCTCGTCGGCGCGCGACTTGCTGGTGAACCGCCGCGCCAGTTGTCGCGCCACCTCGTCCACCTTCCCCATCAGGTCTTCCTGCGATTTCCCCAACAGGAAGATCCCCACCGACAGGAGCATGCCGCAAGAGATGCCCAGCAGCGTGGTGTCGAAAGCGGTGCTGGAATGAGTGGCAAAGTCCTGCAAACCCTTTCGAAGTTGCTCGAGGTCCTGGTTGTGGCTGACGCGCGAGATCTGGGAGATGCCGCCGCGCAGCCCGTCCAGCGTCCCCAGAAGCCCGAACACCGGCGGCATGCTGCGCACCCAGCCCAGCAACGAGCTGCTGCGCTCCACTTCCACCCGGTCGTTGTCGGCCAGCCGGTCCAGCAACGGCCCGACGTCTTCGCCTCGGGAGTAGCCCCGCAGCAGGTCCGCCAGCCGCTTGCCCAGGATCGTGGCGCGGTACTTGGAGGGCATCTTCTCGGAGAGGACCGCGGCTTCCTCCGGCGTGAGCGACTTGGCCGGGACCGGCATGTTCAACGAGCGGCCCTCCTGCTGGAACGTCGCACACTTGGCCACCGTCAGCAGCAGGCCGAAGAAGAAGAACAGCACGCTGGCGTGCTGATACCAGCCGCGCCCGCAGAAGAAGCTCGAGACGCTCCCCTCGGGAGCGACCGTCATCAGGATTCCGTAGAAACCGGCGGCCAGCAGCATCGCGCCGAAGAACAGGATCGTGGTCAGTCCTTTTCTCACCATCTTCATTGCCTCCTTGGTTGGGCCATCCACATCGCAGTCGGAAGTCGCTAGAACATTTTCCGGGCCAAACCGGAAACGGGCCGCAAAAGCGCCTATGGGGCCGCGAATTCAAGGGGGCGCCGCCAAGTGCTATCCATTTTTTGGAGGGTCGAAGGCGGTGGCGGCGCGCGCCTGGGCACAAAATGGAGGGAGGCGGAAGAACGGTACGCGACGGGCCGACTTTGATATATATTAAGACCTGTTACCCGGAACGGCAGTCGCCGGCACGCGCCGCGGTAGTCTCTGGCGTGCTGGCACTCGAATTGCTCCGGAAAGGCCCGATGCCATCCGAGGATCACACCCGGCGAGGCGACGAACGGTGTTCAAAACCTTACAAGGAAGCGTGCTTATGAGATACCGATGGGGTAAGCGTCATCATCTTCTGGGCCTGGCGGCGGCCTGGATCTGTGCGGCAGCGCTCTTGGCCCAGGAAACACCTGTGTTGAATGTCCTTCAGACGGAGGCGGACGTGAAGGGCAGAGTGAAGCTGCTGGTGTCGGTGACAGACGCCAAAGGAAGGGGCATTGCGGGCCTGGGAGCTGCCAATTTCGAAGTTGCCGTCGAGGGCGAGCAGGTCCGCGACGCGCGCTTCGAGAGAGGCGCCGGCGTGGGCAGCCCCCTGTCGGTGATTCTGGCCCTCGACGTCAGCGGCAGCATGCGCGGCGAGGCCATCGAGGCCGCCAAGATCTCCGCGTCGGAATTCCTGGACCGGCTGGGGAAAGAGGACTACTGCGCCCTGATGGTCTTCGGCGACGACGTGCGCTTGGCCGCCGATTTCACCCGCGACCGCCAGGTGACCCGGCGCGTGCTGGCCGAGCTCCAGGCCGCCGATTCCACCACCCATCTCTACCAGGCGCTGTTCGATTCCGTGAAACGGGTCGGTACGGCTCCCACCCCGCGCTCCGCCATCGTGGTTCTCACCGACGGCAAAGACGAGGGCAGCAGCCTGGGCGTCGAGGACGTGATTTCGAGGGTGAGTGCGGCCGCCGTGCCCATCTACACCCTGGGTTACGGGACCAAGGCCGATGTGAAGCTGCTGGGGCGCGTTTCCACCCTCAGCGGCGGCGTCTTCTACTACACTCCCAACGCCGAGGAACTGCGGCGCACCTACGCCGCCATCGTGGATCAGATCAACAACGAGTACCTGCTCAGCTTCACCATCCGGCCTCCCTCGGTGGCCCAGAAGCCGGGCACGGTCATTCTCAAGCTGGGCCGGCAACCGATGAAGAGAGCCTTCGTGGTCGAAGGCATTCCGGAGAAGTACCCGCGTTGGGCGTTCCCCGCCGGCCTGGTGGCCATGGCCCTGGTCGTGGTCGTCGCGGCGCTGTTTGGAGTGCGCTGGTATCGCCAGCGTCACGCCATGCAGGAGACCATTGCGATGCGGCCCATGAGCCAGCCCGGGGCGTGGCTGGAGGTCACCCGAGGCCCGCATACCGGACAGCGCTACCCGTTGCGCGGAGACTCGACCACCGTCGGGCGCGTGGCCAGGAGTTCGCAGTTCTGTCTGAAGAACGATCCGCTGCTCACCTCCGCGCACTTGCGAATCACCCGCAACGACGCCGGCCAGTACGTGATCGAGGACCTGGGCAGCAAGAACGGCACCAAGGTGAACGAGGTCGATCTCGCCGGAGCGCTGGTGCTCCAGCCCAACGACCGCATCCAAATCGGGCTTTCCGAATTGCTCTACCTGGAGAATCGTTAGAGGAGGGTGCGCCATGCCAGACCCGGACCCCAGGAAGAAGGCGGAGGAAACCGGAGATTGGTGGAGCTTGGGAAGCGGCGCCGCGGGCGCGGAAGAGGAGGTCTTCCTCGAAGCCGAACTCCCTCCTGCCGAGCCGCCGGCAAAGCCGGTGCCGCCTGAAGCGCCGCCTCAGCCACCGCCGGCAGCCGCGCCTCAGGCCGCCGCGCCACAACCCCCGGCAGCCCCGCCCGCCGAGCTTCCCGCCGCTCCGCCGCCGGCTGAGCCCCAGGCCAGCTCGGTCACCGATCTCTGGCGCGTCGAGGCCCCTCCGGCTCAGGCCCAGCCGGCAGAGGAGGAAGAGGAGGATGTGACCATCGGCTGGCCGGCCGCGGCTGCTCCTCAACAGGCCGTTCCGCCGGAGCAGGCCGCCGGACGCCAGGAGAGCGAACCGTCCCTGGAGTGGCCCGAAGAACTCCCCGAAAGCGGTACCGGGCCAATTCCGATACCGGAGACCGCGCCCGAGCCGGCGGTGCTGGAGGCCGCCGCGCCGGCTCCCGAAGCCGCGCCGCAACCGGCGCCGGAGGGCTACGAGCCGTCATTCGACGCCGAGTCGGGTCTGTGGAGCGTCGTGCCCCCGCCGGTTGTCGCGCCGCCCCCTCCGCCCCCTCCGCCCCCTCCGCCCGTGGAGCCTTTCCATGCCGAGCCGCCGGCGCCTGCACCCCCCCCAATGCCGGCGCCAGCGCCACCGCCGCCGCCCGCTGAACCGGAGAGCGTCGGGCCTCCCGAGTGGCAGATGGAGCCGGCTGCCCCAAGCCCCCAGCCGCCGCCCGCGGTTGGCTCTACCGAGGAGTGGTTGCGGGAGCTGGCAAGCCCTTCCCCGGTAGCGCCAGAGCGGCCGGAGCCGCCCGCGCCGGCATCCCCGGCGCCCGAGTGGCCGGAATCGCCCGCGCCGCCACCTCCGCCGCCAGTGCGGCCCGCGCCGCTCCCACCCCCGCCGCCGGTGCGGCCGGCGCCGCCCGCGCCGCCCCCGGCCCAGAGAAACCTGCTGGTCGAGCTGACGCGGGTGGGATCGGGAGTGGTTGCGCCTTCCGATACCGCCGGCCTGCTGCTGATTGTTCGGACGCCGCGGCGGGTTCGGCGGGGCCAGGTCTTCTCGCTTCGCGAAGCCAGGACCGTGGTCGGGCGCGGCGCCAAGGTCGGCTGCCTGCTCGACGATTCCAGTGTCGAGGAGTACCACGCCGTGGTCAGCTATGAGCGGCACGAGGACGAGGCGGCTTTCTTCCTCCACCCCATCTCCACCCGCGGCGCGCAATTGAACGGAACGCCGGTCGAATCCGCCGGCTCGCGCCTGCGGAGCGGAGATCGAATCGGCCTTGGCGACACCGAGCTGGTCTTTTTCCAGGCCGATTTGGGCCGCAGCGAAGGCTGAAGAAGGGAGGGACATCCAAGCATGAAGGCCGCCGCACGAACCCACGTGGGACGGGTTCGCAAGACCAATGAGGACACCGTGTTCGCGGACCCGGGCCTGGGACTGCTCATGGTGGCCGACGGCATGGGAGGCTACCGGGGAGGAGAGATCGCCAGCGCCCTGGCGGTGGGGACGGTGGTGGAGTTCCTGCGCGACAACTTGTCTGGCTCCAGCGGCGAGCAGGAAACCCAGAACCTGATCCGCAGGGCCGTCGAGCAGGCTGAGGAAGCCATCCGGGTGCGCGCCGCAAGCGAGGCCGATCTGGCGCAGATGGGAACCACCCTGGTGCTGGCGCTGGCCCGCGGTTCGATGGTTCATCTGGCGCACCTGGGCGACAGCCGCGCCTACCTGATCCGGAACGGGGAGATCCGCTGCCTCACCCGCGACCACTCGCTGGTGAGCGAGATGCTGGAGTCCGGGCAGATCACTCCCCGGGAGGCGCGGAATCATCCCCTGCGCAACGTCGTCACCCGCAGCCTGGGAGCCTGCGGTTACCCCGTGGCGGAGTTGCAGGCGCTGAGCTGGGAGCCCGCCGATACCGTGCTGCTGTGTTCGGACGGCCTCAGCAGGATGCTCGAGGATAAAGCCATCCGGAAAGCTGTTCTCGAGGGCGGCGGCGACCTGGCCGGCATTTGCGAGACGCTCGTGAAGATGGCCAACAGCAAGGGTGGCAGGGACAACATCAGCGTGATCGTGGCACGCCAGGAGTGAACCGATGGCGCGTCTGGTGATCAGCAAGGGCACCGCGTTCCACAAGGAGTACGTGTTCTCCGGGATGGACATCATCACCATCGGCCGGGCCCGCGCGAGCGACATTTTCCTTCCCGATCCCACCCGCAAGGTGTCGCGCTACCACGCCGCCATCGTCCGGACGCAGGCGTTCCCGGAGCGCCATTTCGTCCGCGACCTCAGCAGCCTGCGCGCCACCAAGGTCGGCGGCGAGATCGTGTTCCAGCGAGCCCTACGCGACGGCGACGTGGTGCAGATCGCGGAGTACGAACTCACCTACCTTTCCCAGCCCGCGGAGAAGCGCCGGTGGAGCCGGCTCCACGTGGTGGCCAGGAAAGAGGAGCCCTCGGCGCTGGAGAAGAGCACCATGCTGTTCACGCACCACGGGCTCATGAAGGAAATCCCGTTGTCGCCGGAACGCCGTGAGGTGCTCGAGGAACTGCTGCGCCGTGCCGCCCGGGCCGCCGGCCTGACCGATCTGCTCGAGCAGACCATGGCGCCGGTGGTGCGCGTGGTGGGGGCCGACCGCGGGTTCGTGGGGCTGTTCGGCGGCGATGGCGCGGTCGAGGAGGTGGGTGTCACCGGACTGCGGCCCGAAGAGCAGATCGAGATCACCGACGCCAGTTTTCTGGATCGCCTGCATGAGGGCCAGCCCATCCAGGATCAGACCACGCTGATGGCCCCCATCCTGCTTCACGAGGACGTGCTGGGCTTCTTCTGCGTGGACCGCCTCTCGCGGCAGGAGCCCTTCTCCCCCGAGGACCTCGGCTTCCTGCTCACGCTGGGTCGTCTCGCCGCTACCCATGTCCAGGAAGCCGGCGCCGGCCGGCGCAAGCCTCGCGGCGAGGATCGGCCCATCGAGTGGCCCATGGAGATGGTCGGCAAGAGCAGGCCCATGGAGGAAGTCTTCGAGCACATCCGCGAGGCCGCCACCACGGACGCCAACGTCCTGGTGATGGGGGAGAGCGGAACCGGAAAAGAACTGGTGGCGCGAGCCATTCACCAGGCTTCCTCGCACTCGCGCGGCCCGTTCGTGGCCCAAAATTGCGCGGCCATTACCGAGAGCCTGGCCGAAAGCGAGATCTTCGGCTACGCTCCCAAATGCGGCATCCACGGCGCCGACCCCCAGGGTGCTCCCGGATGGTTCGAGATGGCCGACGGCGGAACCCTGTTTCTGGACGAGGTCCAGGCCCTGATCCCCCCGCTTCAGGACAAGTTCCTGCGTGTGCTCCAGGACAAGGAGGTCTGGCGCATCCGGGCCCGTCACGCCGTACCGGTCAGGGTCAACGTGATCGCGGCCACCGATCAGAACCTCGAGCAGGCCATCGAACAGGGCGGCTTCCGCAAGGCGCTCTACTACCGCTTCGGCAAGCAGATCGCCCTGGCGCGGCTGCGGGAGAGGCAGGAAGACATCCCGCTGCTGGCCCACTGCTTCCTGGACCGGTATGCGGCGCGGTCCAACTCTCAGGTGCGCACGCTGTCCCACCGGGCCCTGCAACGGCTCCAGGGTTATGCCTGGCCCGGCAACGTCCGGGAGCTGGAGAACTACATCCGGGAGGCGGTGAGCACGAATCCGGATAAGGAGGTCCTGTTGTCGTGGGACTTTCCTTCGCTGCTGGAGGCTCCTGCCGCGGCCGGCGCGCCGGAACCAGCGCTCCCGGCCGCCGCGGCGCCGGAGGCCCCCGGCCCTCCCCAGGCTGCCCGGCCCCGCCCCATCCGCGAGATCGAGCGGGAAGAGATCCTGGAGGCCCTGGAGTCCACCAAGGGCAATATCACCAAGGCAGCGAAATTGCTTGGATACAAGAGCCGGATGACCATGCTGAACAAGATGGACCGCTACGGCATCCGGCGCAGTTACGGAGACCCGGAGGAGAGCGCGTGAGAAGCGGCGGCGCGAGGAGCAAGCGGCGATGAGTCAAAGGTGGGAACGGTTCCGGTTCGTCAGGCGGCTGGGCAAAGGCAGCTTCGGGGAGACCGTGCTGGTCAACGACCAGAACGACGGGGGCCGGCTCGTGGTCATCAAGATCCCCCTGGACGACGAGACCGAGCGCGCCCTGATCAACGAGCTCATCAGTGCGGCCGTCCTGCACGCCAGCCTCAAGCAGATGTACCACCCCAACATCGTCCGGTACCTGGGCTTCGACAAGTACGAGGAACACTACGTGATGGTGATGGAGTACGTGCAGGGATCCGACCTGCGCGAGCTGATCCGCAAGTTCCACCGCCAGCGCACCCCCGAGGAGCTGGATCGCGGCGTGCGGCTGATGGTGCAGGCCTGCACCGGCCTGGTGGCGGCGCATGGCGCCCGGCTCCAGCACAACGACATTAAGCCGGAGAACATTCTGGTCCCGTCCGGAGACGTCATCGCCAAACTCACCGACTTCGGCATTTCGCGCATCTGCAAGTCCACCTCCTCGTCCGGAGCGGCGGGCGGCACCTATCCCTACATGGCGCCGGAGGCTTGGCACGGCCGATCCACCTTCCAATCCGACATCTGGTCGCTGGGAGTCACCTTCTACGAGGTCGCCACCGGGCGCCTGCCGTTCTTCGCGGACAACCTGGGCGATCTCAAGCAGAAGATCGACACCGACGATCCTATCCCGCCCCGATCCATAAGCCCGGCGCTCGATCCTCGGATCGAGCAGGCGATTCTGAAGGCGATGGAGAAGAACCAGCGCCGGCGGTTCGCTTCGGCCCGCGAGATGCTGGACGCCTTGGAAGTGGACCTGGACCGGCAGATCACCCAGGCCCGCGACCTGTTCAATCAGGGCAAACCACAGGAGGCCGAGGCGCTGCTGAGCAAATTGCTGGAGGCGCATCCCTGCGAGGCCAAGATCTACCTGGCCCTGAGCGATCTCCATAATCGCTGCCTCCAGTACACCGAAGGCGAGAAGGTGCTGGACCAGGGCGTCGCCAAGTGCCCGCAGAACGCGCAACTGCGCTTTTGTCTGGCGGTGCTGCTGAGCAGCCAGAAGCAGTGGAAGAAGGCGGTCGCCGCGCTGGAGCAGGCCATCCAGTTGGGCCTGAGCGCCGAGCAGCGCGGCCGGGCGGAGCGCCTGCTGGAGAGCTGGCGGGCTAGGGGGTCGTGACTGTGGGAAGCTGGCAGGGACTCGAATTGAATCTGATTCTGGCCTGGGCGGGGGGCTCCGCGCTCGCCAGCGTGCTACTGCTGATTGGGACGCTCCTCTGGGCGATCGCCAGCGTCCTGGCCGCCTTCCACGTCTGGCAAGCCTACTTCGATCCGCGGAGCCTGCACCAGGCCGCGCAGCGCGCCCTGGAGCGAGGCGACACCGCCGAGGTCGTTCGACTCTACGAGAGAGTCGCGCGAATGGAGGGCCGGAGGATCTCGCCGGCCCGGGTCCAACGGTACCAGCCGATCTTCACGGCGGCGCACTTGACGCTGGGCGAGATCTACCTGGCCGCGGGAAACCGCGAGGCGGCCTTCCGGCATTACACCCGGGCCGGGGCGCTGGGGGCGCTGCTGCCGCCCGCCGCACTGGCGTTGCTGGCGGAGACCTGCGCCGACAAGTCCGACCGCAGCTCTCAGGCCGCCGAGGCCTACCTGGCCTATGCCGCCTTGCGGCCTCCCTCCGGTCCCTCCGACAAAGTCTACAAGGCTTTGCAGTCGCTGTGCGTCGTGACGGAAGCTACACCCGCGGCCGGACGCAAGCAAGCCGCCGAACTCAATCGCAGGGTCATCGCCGCCCGGCCCGACATCGAGTGGGCTCATTACTATCTTGGCCTGGCCCTGCTGTTCGACCGCGACCCGGCGGCCGCGCTGGCCGCTTTCGCGCGCGCACAAGCCCTCAATCCCCGGCGCGCACTGACCTACTACTGGCTGGGAGTCTGCTGCCTCCAGCAGCCGCAGCCGGACCTGGAACGCGCCACCCAGGTGTTCTCCCGGTTCCTGGCCGGCTCCTCGGATAATCCGAAGTTCATCGAACGCCAGGAACGGGCCGCGCTGGAACTGGCCAAGAGGCTGGTTGCCCGCGTGGGCGGATTCGACACCACCGCGGACTGCCGCAGCGGCGAGAACCAGTCCATCCTCTCCCGGACGATCACCTATCTGGAGTACGCCGCCGCCAAGAACCCCTCCGGCGTGGCTTCCCGGTTCTACCTGGGCCGCGCGCATTCGCTGACCGGGGATTCCGCCAAGGCCATCGCCGCATTCCAGAGGGCCGCGCAACTGGCCGGGGCGCGCGAACCGCGCCAGGCCGCCTGCAACCTGGCCCAGTGTCTCTACCGTCTGGGTCTGGAGCAGCACCGAGCCGGACTCCCGGCCGAGGCCCGCGATTCCCTGGAGCGGGCCGCCACCCGCGAGCCCGACCTGGCCGAAGCCCGCGGCTTGCTCAGCCGGCTGTGCCTGGAGGCGCGAGACTACCCCGCGGCGGAGACCCATGCGCGCGCCATCCTGCGGCTGCGCGGCTTCCAACTTCCCTATGCCGCCTGCCTGGTCCAGGCGCTCTACCATCAGGGGAGATTCGGCGAGGTCGCCGCCCAAGTCGAAGGCTGGCCGGTCTTTGTGGTCAGCGGCCCGGAGGCGCAGGAGGCGGCCTTCTTGATCGCCCGGTCTCTCTCCCGCCTGGGCCGGTTCCAGGAGGCTGTCCCCTGGTACAACCAGTTGCCCGCCGAATCCCGGGTCCTCTACTACCATGGCTGCGCACTGGCTCACTGCGAACGCTACGACGCGGCGCTCGAGCGTTTCGAGGAAACCATCCGCCTGGGCGGGAGCCTCGCCACTCCCGCGCTGATCCAGCGGGGGCATCTCCAACTCCGGCGGGGAGACGCGGCCGCCGCCCAGTCCAGCTACTTGTTGGCTCAGGCCCGGGCGCCCGGCGATTCCAGCGTGCTTTACGGCTTGGGATGCGTGTACTCTCGAAGCGGCGACCTGGAGAAGGCGGCCGAGTGCTTCTCGCGTTTGCTGGCCCGCGACCCCAGCGACCATCGAGCGCGCTTCGCCCTCGGGCTGGCGGAAGACCGGCGTGGAAACGCCGTCGAGGCGATCGCGCATTATTCGGCGCTTCCGCCCGGCGCCGTTCCGGATAAGACCCTCGAGGTGAGGCTGGGGGTGTTGCTCTGCCGGCAGTTCCAGTACGCCGCGGCGGTCGAACAGCTCGAACCGCTGCTGCGCTCCGGCCAGCAGGACGATGCCGTCCTGTTTTACCTGGGGACGGCGTTGCTGTTCCGCGAGCGCCCTGCCGAGACCGTGGATCTGTGGAGCCGTCTCTACGAGCGGCACCCGGACGACGAGCGGCTGGCGCTCAACATCGCCCGCGCCCGCTACACACTCGGGGCCCAGCACGTGGCTCAAGGGCGATACCTCGAGGCTGCCGCCGAATGGGAGCGCTACCTGGAGCGCTACCCCGAGGACGACAAGACCGCCCAGAACCTGGCCCAGATCTACTTCTGCCTGGCCATGAGAGAACTCCAGGGCCAGCCCGAAGGCCGGCTGGGCCAGGCTCCGGAACTTCTGCGCCAGGCTCTCGAGCGCGACCGCAACGATCCGCGCGCCAACTACTATTACGCGCTGTGCGCCCTGAAGCTCAACCAGTACGACGAGTGCCTGGCGCGGCTGCGGTGGCTGGCCGCCTCCGCCCCGGAGCCCCGAGTGGTCTACCACCTGGGCTTGTGCCTGCTCCGGAAAGGCGAAACCGGCCAGGCCTTTCAGGTGCTCGAGGACCTCGCCACCCGCGACAGCCAGAGCGACTGTGGCCGGCTAGCCGGCTGGATTGTCGCCAACGAGCACATCCGCGCGGGCCGCTATGAGGAGGCGGCTGCGGCCCTGTCCTCGCGGTTCCCCGCAGCGCGGGAGGAGGTGTTGACATGACCGCGGGCGCCGCGCAACAGAGAACGGGGGCTTCCGAGAAACTGGCAAGATGGGAGCAGCGCGCCACCCAGCAGTGGTTCGCCTGCCTGGCCGCCACCGGGCGCCGGGCCGACCTGGAGGCCCTGATGGGGCGCTACCAGGGCGCCTCCGAAGAGACGCATCTGCGCTATTACCTGGGCTTGACCTATGCACTGGAGGCGAGGATCGACCCGGCCCTCGAGCACCTCCGCCGGGTCATCGCGCAAGCGCCGGATCACGCGGAGGCCCGGAAGCTGGCCTACCAGTTGGTCCTCCGGCAAGTGCGGCAAAAAGTCAGGAGCGGGGACTGGCAGGCGGTCTCGCAGGCCGCCTCGCTGGCGGTCGAAGTGGCTCCGCCCGGCGCTGATCCCAGCCGCGACCTGGCCCGCTGGCGGAGCATGTTGCCGGTGGCTTACATCCGCGCGGGCAAGCGCCGGGAGGCGGCTCAGGTTTGGGAAAGCCAATTCCGCGAAGACCCCTCCGACACCCGCCTGCTGCACAACCTCGCGGTGCTGCACTACTGGTGGGCCGCCGGCGAGGAGCGCAACGTCTCCCCCTCCTCCCCGCCCCCTTGGGAAGCCGCCGTGGCCTACTGGACCGCGATGCTCCACGTGGACTCCTACTGGAAGGAGTTTCGCCAGCAGCGGGAGCGGGCCTGGGGGTTCCCCCTGCCCGAGCAAGACCTGGACGCTTTCCGCAAAAACTTCCTGGATGAGTACTTCTGCAAGCTGTTCCGCAACCGCGCCAGCGACTCCAAGGAGAAGAACAACACCGCGGAGTTCCGCCGCCAGGACGAGTACCTGACTTCGGCCTTGCTGGAGCGGAAATCCGCGGAGTGCTGGCGGCAGGGCCTGGAGCTCCTCAAAAAGAAGCTGCACCCCTCCGGCTCCGCGCCCTGGGAGCGTTCCAGGCTGCTGGCGTTGCCCGGCGGCTTTCTGTTCTTCGAGCGCTTCGGGCTGCTGGCCGACGTGAGGGCAGTCATCTCGCAACTGGCCGCCGCCGCCCCCGACGCGGAGTGCCTGCCCTGGCTCCGGGTGTACTTCTCGGCCGATCGCCTGGGACGGGCCGCGGTGTTGGCCGACGAGCGGAGCAAGCCCGAAGAGGCGCTGGCCCTGCTGGAGAAGTTGCCCCCGGCGGCGAAGAATTCGCTGGAAGGCATGTACGTGCGCAGCCGCGGGCTGGCGCGCCGCGCCGAGATGCTGTTCGCCAAGCGCGAAGTGCCCGCCGCGCTCCAGAGCTGGAAGGCGTTTTTCGACCTGGTGAAGGAGGCCCTCGCCAAGATCGCCCAGGAACGCAAACGCGCCACCGAGATCACCGGCTGCGGGGGAGGCCTGGCCGAGGCTGCGGCCAGGGACGGCCTGGAGCGCCTGTTCCGGACCCTGCGGCAGGAGGTATCCAAGCAGGTGGGCCAGAGCGCCAAGGACGAGGCCTTGCGCCTGAAGAGCGAGGAGCAGCTTGACAAGGCCATCGCCCTGCTGGCGCAGATCCTGGAATTCTGCCAGGAGGAGGTCGTCAAACAGCACCTGTGCGCCTTCTACTGCGAGCGCGGTTTCACCAAACTCAATAAGGAGCGGTATTCCGAGGCTCGCGACGATTTCGGCCGCGCCCTGAAGCTCGACCCGCAGTACCAGAACGCGCGGCAAGGGATGTCGACCACTTACAACAACGAAGGCGTTGCCAAGAACGATCCCAACGACGCCATCCCGTTGTTCGAGAAAGCCCTCGAGTATAACCCGAACAACCACACCGCCCGGCAGAACCTGAACATGGTGCGAGCCATCCGGCGGCAGATGCGAGGATATTGACCGGCCATGTTCAAAGATCCCAACCAGGAAAGCCAAACCCCATACGAGCTGCTGGGGTTGAAACCCGACGCCTCGCTCACCGCGGTGCACCGGGCGCTGCCGCCGTTCCTGAGGAACCCTCAGAACCGGCCCCGTATCCCCGAGGCCATGGAGGCCCAGAGGAAGCTCAAGATCGGCCGGGACCGCGTCGCCGTGGACGTCTGGCTCTATGAGCTGGATCCGGTCCCGGAAAGCCGGGGCGAGCCCTCCGAGCCGCCGCTGGTGCTGGAGGAGTTTCGCCGCGTCCCCCACCTGTCCCCGGAGGCCTTCTACTCCGACCTGGACGGAGGGGACCTGCCACTGGAAGTGAAACCGATGGAGTTCCTGAAGGTCAAGGTCAGCGACCTGAAGCGCTATGGCGACCTGGACCCCGTCGAGCTTCTGCCGGAGTTCGACCGCTGAGTGCATCATGGAGGAACGCAAATTGAATCCCGAGTCCGAGCTCGCCCCGCACTGGACCCAGGAGCAGGCCGCCGACCCACAGGCCACACTGCTGGCCGACCACGCCAGCACGCTGAGGGAACTGTGCCGGCTGGGGGCGGAGTTGCAGAAGCGCGAGCGGCAAGCGCACCTGGAGAAGAAGGCGTTGCTGGGCCAACTGCTCGAGGTCCTGGACCTCTACGACCGGTATTTCGCCAATATCGAGCCCAAGGAGAAAGACGCCGACCGGCAAACCAGGGTGTGGCTGGACTACTTTCGGGCCACGCGGCGCAAGCTCGAGCGGGTCCTGGAGAAGGCTGGGGTCTCACGCATCGAGGCCCCCGGCGGCAAGGCGGTTCCGGGCCTGCACACCGTTGTGGATACCGTCGAGCGGCCGGACCTGGAAGAGGACACCATCGTGGAGGAGAGAGAAAAGGGCTACCTCTGGAACGGGGAGCCGCTGCGGACGGCATCCGTGGTTACGGCAACGAATGTGCCGAGAACATCGCAGTAGTGGAATTGGGGAGAGATCATTATGGCAATCGCAATCGGCATCGACCTGGGCACCACCAACTCGGTGGCCGCTCACACCGTCCTGGAACCCCGGGTGCTCCAGAACCGCGAGAACGACGACCTCACTCCGTCGGCCGTGTGCTGGTACAAGAACGAGATGGTGGTGGGGAAGAAGGCGCTCGATCGCATGGGCGCCGCGCCCCAGGACACCATCGTTTCGGTGAAGCGCCTGATGGGACGCGCCTATTCGGACGAGCACGTCCAGCGCTCCAAGATCAATTACCAGTACCAAGTGGTGCCCCCCACCGGCGGCACCGAGGACGACGTGCGCGTGGTGATGGGCGGCAAGGAGTACTCCCCCATCGAAATCTCCTCCCTCATTCTGAAAAAGGTCAAGGCCGACGCCGAGCTGCGCCTCAATGAGCGGGTCGAATTCGCCGTCATCACGGTCCCCGCCTACTTCACCGAGAAACAGAAGTTCGCCACTCGCAAGGCGGGGCAACTGGCGGGATTGAAAGTCCAGATGATCCTGGACGAACCCACCGCCGCCGCCGTCGCCTTCGGCATGGATAACGTCGGTCCGGAGGATGTTCGCACCATCCTGGTGTACGACCTCGGCGGCGGCACCTTCGACGTCTCCCTGCTGACCCTGGGCGGCGGGGTCTTCGCCCAGGCGGCCATCAAAGGCGACATGTGGCTGGGTGGAGACGACTTCGACCACAAGATCATGGCGCACGTCCTGAAGCACATCCAGAGCGCCTACTCGATCGATCCCAGCGGGGACCCGCGCTTCCGGGCCGAGCTGAAGAAGAGGTCCGAGCAGGCCAAGAAAGAACTCTCCAGCGTCACCCGCACCGACATCCTGCTGGAGGGCCTGCTCAAGGACCGCCACGGCGACCTGTTCAACGTTGAGCTGGAGCTGGCCCGAGACCAGTTCGAGAAGCTGATTCAGGAGGACGTCCGGCGGAGCCTCCGGCTGGTGGATGCGGCGATGGAGGAAGTGCGTTATCGCGCCGAAGACATCGACCACGTGATTCTGGTGGGCGGTTCTTCCACGATTCCTATGGTCCGGCGGGCACTGGCCGACAAGTTCGGCGAGAGCAAGATCATCATGAACGTGGACCCCATGAAGTGCGTAGCTTACGGCGCCGCCATCATGGCCCACCGGCTGGGCGCCCAATGGCAGTGCCCGCAAGGCCATGCCAATGCCGAGAACGCCGCCGTCTGCGTCCAGTGCGGGGAACCGCGCGACCGGGGAGTCGCCGTGGTCGCCGAAGCCGCGCCCGCCGATCTTCACCGCGTCACTCCGACCCCTTTGGGGATTCAAGCCAAGGACGACAAGTTCGAGACCATCATCCCCAAAGGCTCCTACTACCCCACGCCGGAGCCGGTGCCCCAGGAGTTCGTCACTCCTCAGGCCGGACTGCGGCGCATCCGCGTGCCGGTCTACCAGGGCGAGAACCCCATCGCCAGCAAGAACGAGCTCCAGATCACGGTCTGGCTGGAACTGCCCGTCAACCTGCCTGAGAACACCCCCGTGGAAGTCGCTTTCCGGCTGGACCGCGACGGCATCCTGGACCAGGTCACCGTGGCCTTGAAGGACGGCTCGGGCCGGCAGATCGAGGTCTATCCCGACCGGGGCGGTGAGCGCCGCAGCCGCCTCGAGAAGAAGATGGACCAACTGCGCAAGGAATGGGCCGAGAAGCGCTTCCTGCTGGACCGCGACGTCTACCAGAAAGTCGACGAGCTCTACGGCCAGGCCGCCGAGGCCGCCAACCGGCAGGACCTGGATGCCTTCGAGAAGATCCTTCAGGATATGGAGACCCGGTTGAGCCCCGAACCCGAGTGGAAGCTGCGGGCCCGGGGAATGCTGAGCTACTCGGAGGCCGCCATCGATCAGTTCGACTGGCTGATCGACCCGCAGCAGACTTTCCGTCTCAAGAAACTGAACGACGAGCTGCGGCGAGCCATCGACAGCAACAACGAGGAATTGACCAAGAAGAAGTACAACGAGGTGGACAAGGAGACCGACGAGCTTCCGGTGCTGGTGATCAACCTGCTGGCATTGATGCGCGCCGCGGGCCGGGCGGCCCAGGAAGGCGACATCATGCAGGCCGACCGCATCTCGGCCGGCGTGCGCGCCACCGTCGAGGCGATACGCGCCGGAGACTCCGCCAAGGTGAACCGGATCTTCAGCGAGCTGGGGCCGGCGGTGCGGGCCATCCTGGAGAGGAAATCCGCTGGCCCTTCGACCGAGGGCGTCTTGGAGAAGAAAGCGCGCTAGAGCCGGGACGCCAGTACGGATCTGTGCGATGCGGAACATTGTGGGCATTGATTTCGGCTCCTCGTTCTGCCGCACCGCGGTGGTGCGGGAGGGCGGTGCGGAAACCGTCGCCAACCGGTATTCCGAACGGGCGCTGCCCCTGGCAGTGGAGGCTTTCCCGGACGCGGCCGCCGGTCCCGCGCCGCCGCTCACCTTCTGCTCGCTGAAAGAGAGGCTGGGGAGTGAGGCGCCGATCGCATTGGAGGACCGCAAGGCAGTGTCGGCTGAGGCGGCCTCCGCGGTTTTCCGGGAGCTGCTGGAGGACGCTGGGGAGAATCTCGGACAGCCTATCCAGGGCGCGGTAGTCGGCCATCCCCCTTGTTTCCTGGAACGCCAGCGGGCGGCGTTGCGCGAGGCCGCCGAGCGCGGCGGCTTCCCGAGGGTTCTGCTGCTGGACGAAGCGGTCGCCTCCCTGCTCCATTCCGAATTCCGCAAAGAGGACCAGACCGTGCTGGTTTACGCGCTGGGAGCCGGGAGCTTCTGGACCTCGGTAGTTCGGATCGTGCGCGGCTCGGTGGAGGAACTCTGCCACGAGGGAAGCCCGGCCCTGGGCGGCAACCTTTTCGACGCCGTTCTGATGGGAGTCTTCCTGGACCGCGTGGGCCTGTCCCCCGCGCACTTGCGCGACGCCCGGGAATCCGTCCGCAAGCTCAAAGCCCTGGCCGAGCGCTGCAAGCGCGACGTCTGCAAACGCCCTTGGGTGGACTTCGACCTCCCTCTGCGGGAGCTGTTTACCGACCAGGCCTCCGCCGGGCGGTTGAGCCTGCGGATGAGGCTGCTTCAGGAGGAATTCGAGAGCCAGGTCTCCGGCCACGTCGCGGAAACCGTCCGGCTGGCGCGGAAAGCGATCCAAGACCGGAAACTGGAGCCCGGCGAGATCGGGACCGTGGTTCTGCTGGGCGGCTCGACCAATATCCCGCTGGTGGAACAGCGTCTGCGCCAGGAGTTTCCCGCCTCGCGGATCGCGCGCCTCCCCGAGGACGCCGTGGCCCGGGCCCTGGCCCTCTACGGCGCCCAACTGCCCGACGCGGAGTGGAACCCCGCCCGGCCCCCTGCGCCAGCCGCGCGTGAACCCGCTCCCGAGCCGGAGAGCGCTGCGCCCCCTCTTCTGGAACCGGGCCGTGGCCGGCGCGCCGCCCGGAGCGAGGAGGCGGGCTGGGTGGGGATTTTCGCCCCCGGGCTCTCGGAAGCCCAGGCGGCCTGGAACCGGGGAGACCAGCTTGGGGCCATCGAACGGGTCGAGCGGGTGTTGCACGAGGATGGGCGCAGATTCCTGGCGCAACTGCACGTCCAGCGCGCCAAGGGCTTCCTCGAGGCCGGCCAGCTCCAGGCGGCGGCGTCTCTGCTGGAGAGGGCGCAGCAGTACGATTCCCGGGACGAGAGCACGCAGCGGGCGATCGGGCTCTACCACCGCCTTCGCGGCCGGAGCTTGGTGGAGGCCGGCGAGTTCGATTCCGCGATACGCGCCTTCCGGCTGGCCCTGGGCTGCGACAGCCGGGCCGAGGCGCGCCGCGAGTGCCACCAGGCCTGGTCTGGCAAGGCGCGCCAGTTGTTCCATCTCGGCCGGCTGGCCGAGGCCAGAATGGCTCTTCGGGAGTCCCTCCAGATCGATTCTGGTTGCCCCAGGTGTCGCCAGCTTTTGCAGGAAATCGAGGCGGCCCGCGGAGCGGGCGGGAGGAGCCCCTCGGACTCCCCCAAGCGGAAGAGAAGGTGAAGGCCAGGAGAGCGCACGGAGAGGGCTATGAGCGTTGCTATCGGAATTGACTTCGGCGCGAGCTACTGCCGCGCCGCCGTGAAGAAGGACGGCCTGACGTTGCTGCGGAGCAGAGAGGGCGAGGATTCCGTCCCCTGCGCGGTCGGCTGGCACAACCACGAGATGGTGGTGGGTAGGCGCGCGCTGGCTCTGGCCTCCGCCGAGCCTCAGGAGACGGTCCTGGATGTTCGCGACCTGCTGGGGCGCGCGTATTCCCACCCCGAGATCCAGTGGCTCAAGCGCACCTCTCCGCTGCGCCTCCTGCCGCCCACCGACGGCACCGAAGACGACCTGCGCGTGCTGCTGGGAGACCGGGAGCACTCCCCGGTGGAACTCTGCGCCTGCCTCCTGAAGAAGGTGAAGGAAGACGCCGAGCTCGCGCTCGACACGCCGGTGGAGTCCGCGGTGATCGCCATCCCGCCTTCCTTCACCGAGAAACAGCGCGAGGCCATGCGCCGGGCCGCGCAACTGGCCGGCTTCAACCTGCGCGGCCTCCTGGATGAACCCACCGCCGCCGCGGTGGCCTTCACCGCCGACAACGTCGGGCCCGAGGACTGCCGCAGCCTCTTGATCTCGAACCTGGGCCAAGCCACTCTGGATGTCGCCCTGCTTACGCTGGGCGGGGGAGTCTTCGCGCTGGTCAACATGGGAGGCGATTCCCGGCTGGGAGGAGAGGACTTCCCGCGCAAGATCTCCGAGCACGTCATTCAGCACGTCCGCGGTACCTACGCCTTGGACCCGACCGGCAACGCCCGCTTCCTGGAGGCGCTGCGCGGGGAGGCCGAACGAGCCGTCAGGAGCTTCTCATCCTCCTCGCGAGCCGACATCGTTCTGGCCGGCCTGCTCAAGAATGAGCAGGGGGAGATCGTGGACGTCGAGCTGGAGCTCGCTCGCGACCAGTTCGAGAGCCTGATCGAAGCCGACGTCCGCCGCGGCGGCGAACTGGTGGACGCGGTCATGCAGCAGGCCCGGTTCCGCCCGGAAGACGTCGATCATGTGATTTTGCTGGGCGAGTATTCGACCATCCCGCTCGTGCGGCGCGTGCTGGCGGAGAGGTTCGGCGAGGCCAAGCTGGTCCGGAACCTCGACCCGCTCCGCAGCGTGGCCTACGGGGCGGCGCTGGCGGCCGCCTGGACGGGCGTTCCGTGGCAATGCCCGGCCGGCCACGCGAATCCTGGCGCCGCGCTGGTGTGCGCCGAGTGCGGAGAACCTTTCGCCCAGGACCCGGTCTACCGCGTCACATTTGCGCACCTGGGCGTTCAGGCGTCTGGGGACCAGTTCGACATCGTCATTCCACAGAGCACTCCCTACCCCATGCCCGAACCGGTCTGGCGGCGTTTGCCCGTCCCGCAACCCAACCTGCGCCGGCTGCGCGTGCCCATCTACCAGGGAATGAACGAAAACGCCAGCAAGAACGAGTTGCAGGTGGTCGTCTGGCTGTGCCTGCCCGAGGGCGTTCCCTCCGACACTCCGGTGAGCCTGGCCCTGCGCCTGGATCGCGACGGCATTCTCGATCCCATCCTGGCCTCCCTGGAAGACGGATCGGGCCGCGGGATCGAGGTCTATCCGGATCGGGGCGGCGAGCGGCGCTCCCGCCTGGAGTCGAAACTGGACCGTCTCCGCAAGCAGTGGGAGGAGAATTGGTTCCGGCTGGGGCAGGAGACCGTCCTGGCGCTCGAACAGATCTACAACCAGGCCGCCGATGCCGCCTCCCGGGACCTGGATGCCTTCGAGCGGAAACTCGCCGAGATGGAGGAGCGCTTCAATCCGGAGCCGGAATGGAGGTCCAGGGCCCGGACGCTTCTGTCCTTCTGCGATGGCGTTTTGACCGACTTCGGCCGGCTGCTGGATGCCAAACAGGCCGAGGCTCTCCGGAAGTTGAGCGAGGAACTCCGCCAGGCGACCGCCGGCGGCGACCCGGCGTCGGCCAGGACGCATTGCGACGAACTCCGCGAGCAGATTGAGGAACTCCCCCGCCTTGCCCGGCTGCTCCTGGCTCTGCGGCTGGCCGTGGAGAAGGAGGACTTCGCCAACGCGGACCGCATCGCCTCCGGCCTGCACGTGGCCGTGGACGCCCTGCGCGGCGCGGACGTGGCTCAGGCCAGCCAGATCTTCGACGAGCTGGCCGAGCCGGCTGCGTTCGTCCTCGGCGGCCACTTCAGGATGGCGCCATGAGCGTTGCCGTCGGGATCGATCTGGGCGCCGCCAACACGGTGGTCGCATACGCAGTCTTGGAACCTAGGGTGCTCCAGAACCGCGAGAACGACGACCACACACCATCGGCGGTCTGCTCATACAGGAACGAGATCGTGGTGGGCAAGAAGGCGCTCGATCGCATGGGCGTCGCGCCCCAGGACACCATCTTGCGGGTGCGCGATTTGATGGGACGCGCCTATTCCGACGAGCACGTCCAGCGCTCCAAGGCCAATTGCCAGTACCAAGTGGTGCCTCCCACCGGCGGCTCCGAGGACGACGTGCGCGTGGTGATGGGCGGCAAGGAATACTCCCCCATCGAAATCTCCGCTTTCATCCTGAAGAAGGTCAAGGCCGACGCTGAGCTGCGCCTCAATGAGCGGGTCGAACGCGCCGTCATTACCGTCCCCGCCTGGTTCACCGAGAAACAGAAGCTCGCCACCCGCCAGGCCGCGCAACTGGCCGAACTGAATGTCCAGATCCTGCTCGAAGAACCCACCGCGGCGGCCGTCGCCTTCGGCATGGACAACGTCGGTCCGGAGGATGTCCGCACCGTGCTGGTTTACGACCTCGGCGCTAGCACCTTCGACGTCTCCCTGCTGGCCGTGGGCGGAGGGGTCATCGCCCTAGCCGCCGTCAAAGGCGACATGTGGCTGGGCGGCGACGACTTCGACCGCAAGATCATCGACCATGTCCTGGAACACATCCGGAACACCCACTCGATCGATCCCAGCGGGGACCCGCGCTTCTGGGCGGAGCTGAGAAAGAAGTGCGAATGGGCCAAGAAGGAACTCTCCAGCGTCACCCGCACCGACATCACGCTGGAGGGCTTGCTCAAGGATCGCCAAGGCGACATCTTCGACGTCGAGCTGGAGCTGACCCGGGGGCAGTTCGAGAGGATGATCCACGAGGACGTCCAGAGGACCTTCCGACTGGTGGATGCGGTGCTGGAGGAGGTGCGCTATCGCCCCGAGGACGTCGACTACGTGATTCTGGTGGGCGGTTCCTCTACGATTACCATGATCCGGCGGGGGCTGGCCGACAAGTTCGGCGAGGCCAAGATCATCATGAACGTGGACCCGATGAAGTGCGTGGCCTACGGCGCGGCCATCATGGCCCACCGCCTGGGCCTGCAATGGCAGTGCTCGCTGGGCCACGCCAATGTCGAGAACGCCGCCGTCTGCGTCCAGTGCGGGGAACCGACTGTCAGCGGGGGAGACGTCCTGTCCGCCGCCGATCTTCACCGCGTCACCCCGACCGCCTTGGGGATTCAAGGCAGGGACGACAAGTACGAGGTCATCATCCCTAAGGGCTCCTACTTCCCCACACCGGAGCCCGCGCGGGTGGAGTTCCTCACGCCGCAGGCCGGCCTGCGGCGCATCCGCGTGCCCGTCTACCAAGGCGAAAACCCCGTCGCCAGCAAGAACGAGCTCCAGATTACGGTCTGGCTGGAGTTGCCCCCCAATCTGCCTGAGAAAACCCCGGTGGAAGTCGGCTTCCGGCTGGATCGCGACGGCATTCTGGACCAGGTCACGGTGGCCTTGAAGGACGGCTCGGGACGGCAGGTCGTGGTCTATCCGGATCGGGGCGGCGAGCGCCGCAGCCGCCTCGAGAAGAAAATGGACCAACTCCATCAGGAATGGGTCAGGAAGCGTCTCCTGCTCGGCGACGCCGTAGACCGGGGAATCGAAAACCTCTACGGCCAGGCCGCCGAAGCCGCCAACCGGCAGGAGCTGGATACCTTCGAGCAGATCCTACAGGAAATGGAGACCGCCCTGCGCAGTCGGGATGACTACTGGAAGTCGTGGGACGTAGACATGTTCGCCTACCCGTTAGCCGCGCCGGAGCAGTCCGGCTTGCTCGTCCGCCTGGAGCGCGTGACCTCCTATCTCCCCAGTGTCACCTCGACCGGCATCGGGATCCAAGGCCAAGACGACAGGTTCGAGATCATAATCCCAAAGGGCTCCTCCTATCCCACAGCCGAGTTGGTACGCCGGGAATTCCTTACGCCGCAGGCCGCCCGGCGCCGCATTCGGTTCCGCATCTATCAAGGGGAGCACCCCGTCGCCAGCAGGAACGAGTTGCAGCTCACGGTCTGGCTCTGCTTGCGCTACGGCGTGCCCAAGGGCGCCCTTGTGGAGGTCGGCCTCAGCCTCGCCAGCGATGGCCTTCTGGACCGTATTGAGGCGTCCTTGAAAGGAGGCTCGGGACCGGTTACGGTCTACCGCGACTACGGCGTAGAGCGCCGTGGCGGCCTCGAGGAGAGGATGGAACAGCTCTACCAGGAATGGGTCGAGAAGCGTCCCCTGCTCAGCGACGACACCCACTGGAAAATCGACGACCTCTACAACGACGCCGCCGACGCCGCCACCGGCGAGGATCTGGACACCTGCGAGCGAATCCTCAACGAAATGGAGGCCGAGCTGCACACTGCAAACGACGGCACCCACGCCGCCGCAGTGAGCCAAGGACCGCGCCATGAGTAAGGCCGTCGGGATCGATTTCGGAACCAGTAACTGCCGCGTGGCGGTGGTGTCGCCGGCCGGCAAGGCCGTGCTGCTTCAGAACCGGGAGACCGAGGACCTTACGCCGTCGGCGGTCTGCTGGTACAAGAACGAGATCCTGGTGGGCGCCTTTGCGCTGGACCGGCAGAGTTCGATCCCGCAGGACGTCATCGTGGGCGTCAAGCGCTTCCTGGGACTGACCTCGGCCGACCCTGCCGTTCAGCACGTCAGGACCAGGTATTCGTATCCGCTCGTGGCTCCCTCCGAGCCCGGCTCCGAGCCCCCGCTGGTGCTGCTGGGCGGCCAGCGGCACTCGGCGGTCGAGATCGTCTCCTGGATTCTGAAGAAGGTCAAGGCCGACGCTGAACTGCGGCTCAATGACGCCGTCGAGCGCGCGGTCATCACCGTGCCCGTATTCTTTACCGCCGCGCAGCGGCAGGCGTTGCGGGAGGCCGCGCAAGGGGCCGGCTTGAAGGTGCAGGCCGAGCTGGACGAACCCACCGCCGCGCTGATCGCCTCTGGAATCGAGAGCGCCGGTCCGCACGACCCCCGCACCATCCTGGTCTTCGACCTGGGCGGCGCCTCGCTTCAGGTTTCCCTGCTCCGGCTTGCCGGCAAGTCGGTATCCTACTTGAGCGCCCAGAGCGACCCCTGGCTGGGCGGGGAGGACTTCGATCTGAGAACCGTCGAGTTCGTGGCCAGGTACGTCAAGAAACTCCACGGGGTCGATCCCTCCTCGAACGCCCCCTTTTGGGCCGCACTGGGCAAGAGCGCCGAGCGGGCGAAGAAGGAAGTTTCCAACGTCACCCAGACCGATCTGCTGGCCGGCGGCCTGCTCAAGGACAAGCGGGGTCAGCCGGTGCATGTCGAGATGCCGCTCACCCGGGAGCAATTCGAGAAGCTGATCGAGAAGGACGTCAGCCGCGCCTTCCAGTTGCTGGACGCCGCGCTGGCCCAGGCCCACTGCCGGCCCGAGGAGGTCCAGCACGTCCTGTTGATTGGGGGTTCCTCTCGCATCCCTCTGATCCGGCGTGGGGTGGTGTCGCGCTTCGGCGAGCAGAAGCTGGTTGCGGCAATCGAGGCGCAGGGCGCGGTGGCCTGCGGCGCCGCCATTCTGGCGGCGAGGCTGCGCACGCGCTGGCAATGCCCGCGGGGGCACGTCAACCCCGAGAGCGAATCGGTCTGCGCGCGATGCGAGAAGGCATCCCGGCCCGCGGCGGTCCAGCGCGTGACCCCGGCCGAGCTGGCCATTCGCGCGCCGGGAGACCGGTTTGAGACCGTCATCCCGGCCGGCACCCCGTATCCGATGGCCGCCCCGGTCGTCCGGAGCTTCCTGACGCCGCAACCCAACCTCAGGAAACTGCGCCTCCCCCTGTATCAGCGGCCCGTGGAGAAGACCGGCGAAGGCGAGCTTCAGTCTGTCTGCATCCTGGAGTTGCCGCCGCAGGTCCCCCAGAACACTCCCCTGGATGTTTCCTTCCAGCTCGACCGTGACGGCATCCTGGAGGTGACTGCCAGCCTGCGCGACGGCTCGGGAACCCACCCGGTCAAGGTGGTTGTCGACCGGGGAGGCCAGCGCAGCCACCTGGAACGGAAGCTGGAGCGGGTGCGAAGCCAGTGGCATCAGCAGCGCGCGGAGACCCGGGCCAGGTTTGAGACGCTGGCCCAGCAGGCCACCCAGGCTGTCGAGGCCTCCGATCTGGCAGCCGCCGAGACGGCCTTGGGGGAACTCGAGAAGCTGCTCCAGCTTCTCGGCGCCGCGCTCGCCGCATCGACCCCCGACAAGGAGAACACCTAGATGCTCAAGTGCCCCGTCTGCGCATACCAGAAAGTCACGGGTGAGGTTTGCCCCAACTGCAAGACCAATCTGGCGCCTTTCCTGCGGACCCTCGAACTGCCGCGTCTGTACCTGCAAAGAGGGATCGACTCGCTGAGCCAGGGCCGCGTGGACGAGGCCATCCAGGTGCTCTCGGCGGCGCTGTCGGCGGATCCGGGCTCGGTGGACACCTGTGTGGCGCTGGGCCGGGCCTACGGGGAACGAGGTTCGTTCCGCGAGGCGATCGCTTCTTTCGACAAGGCCCTGAGCCTGGATCCGCAGCTCGAGGAGGCGCGGCAATCGCGCGCCAGTGCGCGGCAGTCCCTGGAGCGGCAGGAAGCGGAGCGCCTGCAACGGGCGCGGCAAGCCGCCCGCCTCCGCACCCTGGTGCGCGCCTTGCCCGCGGCGGCGTTCCTCCTCGGCCTGGCGGTCTGGCCGGCGGCCCGGTGGATCCACTCGCCGGCTCCGCTTCCTCCGCCGTCCGTCCTGCACCAGGACGCCGCGCCTCGCCCAGCCGCTGCGCCGCCTCCCGAGGTCGGCCCTGTGCGCTATACCGTGCGCGCCGGAGATTCCCTGTGGAGGATCGCCAGGCGTAAGTACGGTACCGCTCTGGCATGGCCCCAGATTCAGGCCCGCAACCCGCTGGGCTCTCCGCCCCGGTTGTCCCCCGGCCGTGAGCTGTTGTTATACCCCGTGACCCTGGCGCCGCGCTGATCGATCCTGGAGGAGAACCGTTATGACGAATTCCGGTCCGAACTTCTCGCCGGGCGTGCTGCTGAGTTGGCAAGTCAGCGCGGTGGAAGCCGCCATGTCGCGCTACGAAATGATCGAGCGCTCGCACCTGATGGTCGGCCTCTCGAAGCTGGGTGAGCTGCTGGAAACCCAGGAGCCGCAGACCCTTGCGGAGATCGCCAGCGACCCGGCCTATCTCCAGGAAGAGGTCCGGCAGTTGACCCAGCTCTTCGCCCAGTGCGGGCTGGAGGCCACCGCCTTCCGCCGGAAACTGCGCCAGATCATCGGCCGTGGCGACTATCGCGAGGCGCAACAGCGCGAAGTGGTGCACCGCAGCCCTTCCACCAAGGGCGTGTACGAAAGGGCCGCCCGGCTGGCCGAAACCCGGGGTTCCAAGGACCTGCACTGCCTGCACCTGCTGGCGGGCCTGCTCGAGGATCCCGGCGCCCACATCCACCAGGCTTTCTTCTCGGCCGGCGTGAACTACGAACAGCTCAAGACGGCCACGCGGGAAGCCCTGGAGTCCTTCAAGCCCGCTCCTTGCGCCGCGCCCGGCCAGGCGGGCGGGCAGGGCCGGAAAAGCGTTTTGGAGCAGTATGGCGTCGATCTGACCCAACTGGCCCGCGAGGGCAAGATCGAACCCCTGGTGGGCCGCAAGAAAGAGCTGCTGCAAGTCGTTCGCACGCTCACCCGGAAAACCAAGAACAACCCGCTGCTGCTCGGCGACCCGGGGGTCGGGAAGACCGCGCTGGTCCGCGAACTGGCGGCGCGCATCGCCTCCGGAAACGTGCCGGCGGAACTCCGGGGCAAACGCATCTTCGAGCTCAACATGGGCACGCTGGTGGCGGGCACGAAGTACCGCGGCGAAATGGAGGAACGCTTGACCAGGATCGTCGCGGAGGTCAAGGCCAAGCCCGAGGTGATCCTGTTCCTCGACGAGATTCACAGCCTGGTGGGCGCCGGCCGCGCCGAAGGCAGCCTGGACGCCGCCACCATGCTGAAACCGGCCTTGGCCCAGGGCGATATCCGCTGCATCGGCGCCACCACCGTGGCCGATTATCGCCAGCACTTCGAGAAGGATGCCGCGCGGCCCGCCGCTTCCAGTCAATCACCCTGGAGGAGCCAACGCCCGAGGAAGCGCTGAAGATCCTGGAAGGCGTCCGGGAACGTTATGAGGCCCACCACGGAGTGAAGATCGTTCCCTCGGCCCTGCGCGCCGCCGTCGAGTTCTCGGCGCGCTATCTGCGCGAGCGCCATCTGCCGGACAAGGCCCTGGACCTGCTGGACGAGGCCTGTAGCCGGGTCAGAGTCGGGACGGTGAGCTTCCGCGAGGCGGCCGCGGGCGATCCTCTCATCGCGCCGGTCACCGGGGAGGTGGTCGCGGAGGTGGTCGCGGAGCTCACTGGCATCCCCGTCGCCCGTCTTACCAGCGAGGAGCAGGAGCGCCTCCACAACATGTCGGCGATGCTTTCCCGCCGCGTGGTGGGCCAGCCGGAAGCCGTCGAGAAGGTGGTTCAGGTGATCAAGATGTCCAAGGCCGGCTTGCGCGACAAGCGCCGCCCCATGGGCGTGTTCCTGTTCGCCGGCCCCACGGGCGTCGGCAAGACCGAGCTGGCCAAGGCGCTGGCCGAGTTCCTCTTCAACTCCGAGCGGGAGCTGATCCGCCTGGACATGTCCGAGTACATGGAGAAGCACACCGTCTCCCGGCTCATCGGCGCGCCCCCGGGCTATATCGGGCACGACCAGGAGGGCCAGCTCACGGGCAGCCTGCGCCGCCACCCCTACTGCGTCGTCCTGCTGGACGAGATCGAGAAGGCCCATCCCGAAGTTCTCGACCTGTTCCTCCAGCTCTTCGACGAGGGCCGCCTGACCGATTCCCACGGGATCACCGTGGACGGCCGCAACGCGGTCTTCATTCAGACCTCCAACATCGTCGCCGGCCCCGGAGCGGGCCGGGCGATCGGTTTCACGGGCGGGCGCCCCGAACCTCCCAGAACCCCGGCGGGCGACGACCGGCAGGCCATTCTGAACGAGTTGCGCAGCCGCCTGCGCCCTGAGTTTCTCAACCGCATCGACGAGGTCATTGTGTTCCAGCCCCTCACCCTGGATCACCTGACCCAGATCGCGGCCAAGCTCCTGGCCGAACTCCGCGAGCGCGTCGCCGAACGCAACGTTCTGTTGGAGTTCGCACCCGAGGCCGTTCGTCTGCTGTGCGAGCTGGGATGCGATCCCGCCAACGGGGCTCGCCCGCTGGCCCGGGTCATCGAGCGTCTGGTCGCCGCGCCCTTGAGCGAGAAACTGCTGGATGGGAGCATCGAGGCCGGCCAGGCCGTGCGCGTGGTGGCCGAACAGGATCGCATCGGCTTTGAGCCCGCCGCGGCGCCCGACGACGCCGAAATCACGCACTAAACTCCGCCTGATGGCCGGCCGCTTGCTGACGCGCGCGGTTCGGTGCTGCCACGGGAACCCCAGCACCGAACCGCGACCGTGAGGGAGCGGCGCCGACCAGCCTCGAGACTACCGGGCCTCTCTGCGAGTGGTGACGATGAAATCCGCCAACTCCTTTTCCAGCGGGGATTTCAGTTCTTGCAGGCGCTTGAGCTGCGCGTGCGCCTCCTTGACGAAGCCCTGCTTGACCAGCGCCATGCCCAGGTTCTTGATGGCGCTCTGATCGGAGGCGTCGATGGTCAGGGCATCGCGGAAATACCCGGCGGCCCCCGCATAGTCCGTGGCCGCGTACAGGAGGCTGCCGCAGTTGATGTAAGGCCAGGTCTGCGTGAAGGGAGTGTTCAGCTCCTTGGCCAGATCGAAGCCCTTCTTGTAGTTCTCCACCGCCTTGGCGTTGTCCCCGAGCTGCTGGTACGTAAGCGCCAGGATCAGGGTCGACTCGGGTTCCTTGGGCCACTTCTCCAGCAGACGCAGGCTCAGATCGCGAAGCTCGGCCCACTTCTCGTGCTCCTGGTAGAGGTCGCGAAGCTCCAAGTAAGCGCTCTTGTCGTCGGGCAGCAGCCGCAGCACCTCCGTGTAGGCCTTGACGGCATCCTCGAAGCGACCCTGCTTCTGCAGGATGCGGGATCGCAAGCGCCAGCCCTCGCCGGACTTCGGGTCCTGCTCCAGCAGCGGATCCAGGAGGCCGGCGGCTTCCTCGAGCTTGCCTTGCCGGAAGCTCAGCTTGGCCAGTTCCATCCGCAGAGGCGGGTACTGAGGGTCAAAGGTCCGGATGCGGTTGAGTTCCTGGCTCGCCAGGTCCACCAAATCGGCCTGGAGGTAAACGCGCGCCAGGTTCACGCAGATGCGAACCGACCGCGACGACTCCTGGCAGGCCCTGTGGTAATACTGCGTGGCGGCTTGCGCGTCCCCCTGACTCTCCTTGATCTCGCCCAGGTCCCGCAGCACCTCGGGCAGGGAGGGATTCAGCTTGATGGCCTTCTCGTAGTAGTTCTGGGCTTCCTGGTAGTTCTTTTCGTCGAAGTGGATCCGGCCCAGCTTTGCCAGCACGTCCACGTTGTTCGGATCGTCCAGATGAAGCTGAAGAAAGGTGCGCTTGGCCTCGGCGACCTGGTTGGTCCGGAAATAGGCGTTGGCCAGCGCTTCCAAAACTTCCTTGCTCTTCTCGCCGTTTCGGACGACGTCCCGCAGGGTTTGGATCTGGTCGTCGGGGCGATCCAGCTTGTGATAGCACTCCGCCAGGCGCACGCCCGAGGCCAGATCGCTGGGCTTCAGCCGCAAGGCGTACCGGTACATCTTCACGGCTTCCTCGAGCTGGCCCAACTTCTCCCGGGACAGGCCCAGGCCCGGGTATATCTCCTGGTCCTCCCTGGAGAGCGCCCTGGCCTTTTCGAAGTAATCGGCAGCCTCGGCCCACTTGCTCAGCTTTAAGGAGCATTGCCCCAGGCCCTTGAGCGCGCCCGGGTCGTCCGGCAGGATCTTCAGAACCTGGCCGTACTTGGTGATGGCCTCCGAGCAGCGGTCCAGGCGGGCCAGGGTCCGAGCATGGTTGAGCATGGCCATGGTGTAGTTGGGATTGTCCCGAAGCTGCCCGTCGAAGACCGCCAGGGCCGCGTCATAGCGGCCCGCTTCGATGAGCGCCTGGCCCAGGTAGTCCCGGCCTTCCATGTCCTTGGGCTTGGTTCTCAAATAGGACTCGAACGACGCGATGGCCCGCTGGTAGTCCTTCAGTTCCAGGTTGCAGCGCCCGATATACAGGTCGGCTTCGGGCTTGACCGCGGCCACGTCCTCGAACATGCGCCTCGCCCGCTCGGGCTGGCCGCTGTTGAACGCATTGACGGCGTTCCGAAAGGCCTCCTCGTCCTGCCGGCTGGGCTGTGCCGGGAGCGTCTGGAAACAAAGAGCGCACATCAGCAGGGGGGCCCATCCGAGACGGCGCGCCGCAGCCACGCGACACCGGGGGGCCAACTCCCGCGAGAAAGCGCTCATCGTTCCACCTCCTACGGCTTCAGATGCGTCGCATTCTCGATTATAAGACTCCTTGCTCGCACTGCAACCTCGGTTTCAGCGCCGAATTCGGATCTGGGAACAAAAGGGAGCGGATTCCGGCCTCCGGGTAGCTGCAAGTGCCTGCAAACGTGGTGGCCAGGGACGGCTACCCACAGCATTCGACACTTTTCTCAATCCCGCTGACTGACGTTTACCTCGACCCCAGGCTTCCGTCGAGGTTGACGAGCCATGAGTATTGAAGTCCTTTGCTTCTCGCCTGTTTCACATGACCTTGCCTCAGGCGATGCCGTTCCACGGCGGCTGAGGAGGCCGGAACGAGCAGCGACAGCACGAAGGCGACACTCGTCCGGAAGATTGCCCGGCGGGGTATCGCAGGCTCCCCCAACCGGGTCGGGAAGCGTGCGTATATGAATATATATTTCCTATACCTATTAGCCGACGGCTCCCCGCCGCGCAAGATCCCCGAGAGCCGCGCGCCGTTCAGCGACCCAGTACGTCCTCGTGAGCCAGAAATGGCTTCCGATAATGCCCCTTTCCGGAAGTGGATGCCATGAGTGAACTGACCCTGTACCAGAGTGACGACTGGGCGAGGCTGAAAGCGCTGGCGCTCGACGGCGTCTCCTCTCCCCACTCGCGGCGCGCCTACGGCAAGGCGCTCGACGGCTTCCTGCGCTGGTACCAACTGGAGCCGCGCGCCGGCTTCACCAAGGCCACGGTAACCGCCTATAGGGCCTACCTGGAGAGCCTGGGCCTGTCGTCCTCGACGATCAATGTCCGGCTCGCTGCCATCCGCAAGCTGGCGTCCGAGGCGGCGGACAATGGCCTGCTGGCCCCGGAGACGGCGGCCGGCATCGCCCGCGTCAGAGGGGCCAAGCGGCTGGGCGTCCGCACTGGCAACTGGCTCCCGCTCCAGCAGGCGCAAGCGCTGTTGCAGGCCCCGGATATCACGACGCTCAAGGGCAAGCGAGACCGGGCGATTCTAGCGGTGCTGATCGGCTGCGGTCTGCGGCGGTCGGAAGCCGCGGCGCTCGCCGTCGAGCACGTCCAGCAACGTGATGGCCGCTGGGTAATCGTGGACTTGATCGGCAAGGGCGGGCGCGTCCGCACCGTGCCGGTTCCGGCCTGGGTGAAGGTCTGCCTCGACTGCTGGACGGAGGCGACGGGCATCGGCGGGGGCCGGCTATTCCGGGCCGTCAACAAGGGGGGACGCATGACGCACGAGGGGATGACGGACAAGGCCATCGAACAGTTGGTCCGCCAGCACTCAAAGAAAGCGGACCTGCCCGATATCGCGCCCCACGACCTGCGGAGGACGTGTGCCAAACTCTGCCGCAATGCAGGTGGGGATCTGGAGCAGATCCAACTCTTGCTCGGCCACGCCAGCGTGGAGACCACCGAGCGATATCTCGGCACGCGCCAGAACCTTCTGAACGCGCCTAATGACCATCTGGGGATTGAGTTGCCATGAACGAGACGCCACTTGCAGAAGCCAGTGTCAATCGGGGTGGACGCCCGCGCCGGCAGGTTGATCTGGAGCGGGTCCGGCGGTTGCAGGCCGCCAACGTCCCGTTGCGTGAGATCGCCCGTCGGCTGGGCATCGGGTACGGGACGCTACACCGGGCCGTCCGGACCGTCCGCAGTGGTCCAGAACTGATCCAAAACCCCGCAGCGGAGGTGTTATGAGCAAGCCAGAAGAGGCGGTCGTTTCTCAGCCGACCGGCGCCGCCGCCCAGGAAGCGGCAGCTATCGCCACGCCCAGAGGCAAGGAACGGAAGCAGAAGGATCTGGCCCGCACCATGCGACGGATCGGCGCCCGCCTCCAGCGCGACTTCGCCGAGCAGATCGCCCAGGACCGGAGGAAGTTCAAGAAGCGAGCTGTCCACTACCTCAAACGATGCCTGCCGCCGTTCCCAGGCAGACCGCCCGAGGCGTCCTCGACCAGGGCGATTGAACTCCGCAAGGCAGGGCTGGAGTGGAGGCAGATCTACCCCCTGTGCATTCCCGGCCATTCGGAAATGCCGCCGGCTGTTCGTCGCCAGGCTGAATCCAACCTGCGCGCCGCCTGCCGCTCACGCCGGAATGCGGCCAAGCGCAGACGCCGTCAGCGGGCAGAGTCAAGCGAAAACGGGGACACCCCACAGCGCAAACAACCGGCTGAGAAGTCTCCACTTCTGCGGGTAAGGCGCTAGACCACCAAGTCGGTTCACAGTTCTCGGAATGACGCTCCCCAGGAACCAGACCCCAAACCGCGTGCCAGCACGATAACAGGTTCTCTCGTTCAGCAAGTGCCGCACGGTTCGGGGCTCAAGGTTCGGGGCCACGGAATACTGGCATCGTCAGTTACTGCGTTCGGGGGCAAGGGGACGGACGGCCAAATGGCGCTTCATCTCCATATCACCATGCTCCCACGAGCCGTCCCACGATATTTCGATCCGCGCGACTTCGGAGTCTGTTTCGTTTGAACGTGCCTGAAGTGAAGCGACCAATCTGCAGCTCCCTTGGTGATGAGCGTTCAAGTTATTAGGGCTGATCAGTGGCATGAGAGACAGGCCGGTATTCCTCCCGACTCGACAGAGGTCGCAATCGGCGTCAGCGCCTATCGTTCGTAAGAGCGGAACAACTTCCTGATCACGCCAACGAATCGGCACTTCGCCAGCCCACACAACATGAAGGTCCCCGTTTGGTCCTGGCTCTTCAACGCGAGTAAGGAACACCTGCACCTCGCGCGCGGCGGACCAACGACGCTCGTTGGAAACGCGAAGGTGATAGTACCGGACATCATCCGCCACTTCACCGGAGTCTTTGCGTGTGAGCGTCGTTCCTTCACCTTCTGGGCAGATGAAGCGCAGGCTGAGACGAGGTGGGAAGAACTTGGCTCGGAGTTTCTCCCCAAATATTGCGACCACCACTGCCAATAGCGTACCTGCTGCAACGGCCAAACTGACCCACCAGTTCCACCAGAATTGTTGATCAGGGGTCAACACACCACCTCCCGTCGAACCATACTAGCGCGAACGCTGACCGGTAGCACACCGACGGTCACTCCACTTCTGATCATCCGGCGTGACGCTCACTTGGACGGCTATCTGTAGAAGTGCCTCGGCGACACACGGTCCCTTGACAACGGCGTTGTACAAAACGCTGCTGCCGTACATCCGCATCCGAGCGCCCTCCTCTCCTGCCAGTTTGCCACCCCGATCGTAGCATGGCATCGCGCGAAGAAATCGGCAGCGGTGATTGTCCGCCGAGACAAACCCGGCCTCGAATGTTCCGTCTCGACCGCAGCCAGCTTCTGACCCAGACTGGGAGTGTGAAGAAACTCATTCGCGAACAGATCCAGGCTCGTTTGTGCGCGAGCGGCGACAACCACCTGGGCAACCCTCATTCACCGTCTCTCCGCTCTCGCCCTGCCGGGCGACACGCACCCGTAGCGGCGATGCCTGCACCTACGAGGGGCGCCACAGACGACCAACCGGCGTACTTAGTGAAGACCAGCCGGGACAGTGGAGCAACCGGGGAGCCGCCCGGGTACATGGGCATCGCGCAGTCGATCCCGACCCCACACAAGAACAACTACGACCGGCTCGTCAATAACGAGGGCTACGGCCTGCCGACCGCGCGCCGCCTGCCCTACGCCGACTACGGCATCGTGCTGGCGCAGCCGATCACCGGGAGCGGGTCACCGCAGACCGTCTACACCGCGTCCCACGGCGCGAACCGCCTCGGCTTCGAGGCGGGCAAGTTCGTCTTCCTCGACCTCGGCGGGCCGAACGAGGAATACGTCCAGGTGATCAGCGCCGCCCCCGACAACCATACCTTCGACGCCGTCGTCACACGCGACCATGCGATCGGCGAACGCATCCGGCCGACCATCTGGCCGACGCCGGTGCTGAGCGAGGGCGACGACCTGGCGTTCGACATCCTGGCCGTCGCCTCGCCCGATCCGGGCTCGGATCTTACCGTCGTGATCCAGACGTGAAGCTGATAAAAGCACTACATCTCAAGCGCTTACAGGTCGTGGCTGGCATCGTTCAAGGAGTGCCTGCCGGTACTGCTCCTTCACCGCCGCCACAATTTGGGAGACCATCGGGTTGGAGCGATACGTGCCAACCCTGCTATCTATCATCTGCTCCATTCGCCGAATAGCATCCTGCAAGGAGGTTGGGTTGTCCGGGTCGAACGACAACGTTCCGATGGTGCCGTCAAGCTGACGGAGAGCCCGTTGAGCGTCCCGGATCTCCCGCTGGAGTTTGTCCAAGCCGGTGATCTTGAAACCCATAGTGCCGCCGTCACGCCGCAGTGATGGCGCACGACCAGGTCGGCCAGTTATCCGACTTGTGCCTGTTGTTTTCCCAGTAGAGCGGCTGGAGATTGGCCATGTCATCCGTTCCTCCAGATGCCACCGGCTTGATGTCGCCAATTTCCCACCCAAACTTGCTCGTTTGGCCATACTCCGAACGCTTCATCCCCTGAGTTTCTGAGCGCGGGCTTCGGATGAAGCTCCGGTGACGGACAGCTCTTCTACGGGGTCTTCTTCTGCTCCAGCGGCTGGTGCATTTTCAGCCACTCCTGTCCTTCCTTGGCGGCAAAAAAGTCCATCCAGACGTAATAGAGCTTCTTCCCGTCGGCGACCTCCGCCCCATGGTTTGAGCCGAGCGGGATGTGGAGGATCGAGAACGGCGTAAGATTGGCCTTGGCATCGTCGGCGATCACGGTGATGTCGTTGTCCTTCAGCCCGAGAAAAAGCTGCTCGAGCATGGGGTGGCGATGCGCGCCGACCTTGTCCGGACCGGTGGTTTCCACGGTGCCGATGGCCATCCGGGGGACGTAGTTTTCCGGCAGCAGCGTCCGGCTCACCGTTTTGGGACTCTTGATGGCCTCCCGATAGGCGGGACACTCGCTGAACTTCTTCACGTGAGGCGCGGCGTTGTTCTCGGGATACTTTTTCAACTCTGCCTTGTCGCCGGCGGTGAGTTGCCTGCGGACGCGCAAGGCGTGCAGCGTCTCGCCCCCGGGCACATCGATCTGACCCGGCCAGCCACTGGGCGCGCGGGCGATGGTCTCCGCTTCGATCTTGAACCGCTTGTCTTTCGTCCGCAGCGTCCCTTTGCCGGCGAGGATCAACCATACCACTTCACGCTCGGAATTCGCGGGCTCGACGTGCCTGCCGGGCCCCACGATCGAAACGAGTTCGACGGTTACTTCTTTGATCTCTCCGGGGAACACTTGCTGGATCTTGACCCCGCTCTTCGCCCCTGGACGCGGCGATGAAAGATCGAGCTTCTGGATTGGAATCGTTCCAGCCATGGCGGGAGCCGTCGCACGGACCGGTTCGGCCGCCCATGATACCACGGCGATGGCAAAGGAAAGCGCGACAGCCGCGAAGTGAGGCCGCGATAGATGGCGCAATGGCGTACGCTTTGGTTGCACAGGCTCCACCAGGAACGGACGGATTACCCCCGGCAGGTAGGTCATCATGATGTTCCCCGATGATATCAACGGCGATTCCGAAGAGGCGGACAGATATGATCCGGAATTTCCATTTTGGGCTCCCGGATCCTATTCAGTGTACACCCAGCCGCCAACATTTGATCCGCCGAGTTGCAGTTTCCGTTTCCGGAGCCGTCTTCGCCCCCGCAAGGCGCCGTTGTCGCCCTGCCGAAAAGACCCAAAACTGGGAAATCCTGTCTTTCCAACGCATTCCATCGACACCTCACCGGCCCTCGCCTCCTGGTCGCCTGATTTCGCTGTGCTCATCGCCACCGTCTGCCCCGTCGCCAGCGGCAAGACGGCGATCCTTCGCACCGAGGAAGACGAGGCCGGCGATCCACCAGCGCAAGCCGGGTACACGTACCTTGGCCACCAAACCTGGAGGGAGCATCTAATGGCCTCGTTTCACCGCGAAGCGCGGTGTTGAAAGGCCGGCGTGGACTGTGGCTCGCCCAGGTCCGACGCGTACAGCGCCCCCGCCGGCCGCACGCGCTGCGGCTCACGCACTGCAGTCATCGCCAGGATCCGGAGCCGGTTGTCGCTAGGTAGCCGGACCTCGCTCGCGCCTGCCGGCAGATCGATTCCGTAGGCGAACACGTAGCTCAAAATGTACGGCTGGTTGCCGCTCGGCGCGTGCCGGTGCGTCCCGACCCACGCAATCTCGTCGCGCTTGACGAAGCCGCGCCGGATCTGATCGACCCCGATGAGCCTGCCCGTGGCCGGATCTTCGTCCACCACCAGGCCCGCTTGGACGGCCTCATCCTTCCACGCCTGACGATTCATGGGCGGCACGTACACCTCCCGGAACAGGTGCGTGTCCTTCAGCACGCTGTCCCACTGGCCCACCGGCCCCTCCCATTCCCGAACTATGAGACGTACCGGCTTCGGACCGGCCGCTCCCGCGACGGTGAACGTCGTCGCAACGTCGCCACCCACCGCGGCCGCCAGCATATAGAGGCGGTTGTATGACCCGCGAGGCAACGCTAGCTGCTGCCCCTTCGGCACGAGCACGTTCAGCGCACCCGGTGCGCTCGATCCGAACTTGAACGGCACGCCGTCGAGTTGCAGCCCCGGCGGCAGCAACTCGCCCGCCAGCGTCTGCTGCTTGCCGTCGAAGTCGCCGTCAGAGCGGTTCTCGTCTCTCGAGATGCCATCCAGATTGAACGGTAAGTCGAGCTGTGCCGCTGCCCGCTCTGGCTGCGGAGTCGGCGACGGCTGCAGGCGAACCGCGAACGTTCGCGGCTGGTACGGCTTGAGGTCGACCACGATTTCCTCACCGGACGACGGGAGGGATCCGACGGGCTCTTCGGCCGCGTTGATCTCCCGAGCGTCGGCGATCGCGCCAGCAAACCGGACCCGCGTCCGCGCGGGCCGGCCGTACTGCTCCTGCAGGCGCACTACCATCGCATTGTCGTCCTCAGCCTTCTTGAGCGCGCGGACTGCGACCTGTCCGGCCGCGCCGTTGAGCGACAGCATCGAGAAGCTGCGCCCGAGCGGGCCCGCGTGCGCCGTCGCCTGGAACACGGCCAGCGGCTGATTCAACACCTCGGCACGCGCCGGCACACCCCCAGTGCGCCAGTCGCCACGATGACCGGCGATCGCGTACGTGAAGCGGTGGTGGCCCAGGTCCTGGCTGCGCTGGTAGGGGGAGGCCTTGGGGCGCGGCGTGTGGAACAGGGTCAGGCGAAGCACGTGGTCGGCCGGCTTGTCCCAGCCGTACTTACTGTCATTGAGCACCGCGGCACCGAAAGCGCCGCTGGCGTCCGTCAGGTCCGCCCACTTCTGCGCCGGTACCTCGTAGGCATCGGGGGTGTTGTTGCCGCGCTGGATTGTTCCCAATCCGAGATCGTAGGTCGCTTTCGCGTTTGACGCCGTGAAGGGGAAGGAGGCTTTGAGGAGCGTGTTCGGCGACTTCCAGTCGACCAGGTTCTCGACATCGACGCGATCCCCGTCGGCGGTCAGCATGACGCGCTGGACGATGGTCGACCCGGCCGCCTTTCGCGTAATCTCGAGGGCCACCCGCACGGGTCCGCGCTCCACGACGCGCACCGCCGGAGCGGTCACGTACTCACGCGGTGCCGAGTTGACCGTATCCCAAAGAATCCGCCACGCCGGCTTGTCCGGCGACGGATCGTCGCGCATCTCGAGCCGCACCGGTGCGCGCAGCAGTTCCTTGTTTGCCTCCCGGTCGAACACCGACGCCAGATCGCCATTCGCATCGATCATGACGGTGTAGCGCTCGTTTTCGAGCGAGGACGGCGTGACGCTGAGCCGCGGGCTGGGGCCCTGCGGCGCAGCGCCCGGGGCCACCTCGAACACCTTCCACCCTACCGAAGGCATCTCCGCCAGGAACAGGATGCGCGCCTGGCTGCCCTGCCGGTCGAGGATCTGTACCGGCACGGCCTTCTGTATGACCCGATCGACGACCCGAATCGCCGCCGGCGCGGGACCCTGGAACCGTACCTCAGCGGCCACCGGCTCGCGCCGGGCCGTGGCGACCGGGTTGTAGACGACGAGCGGGACGCCCGTGCCCTGCGTGTCGAGAAGCCCGGCCACGGCGGCCGTGGAGCTCTCGAGCACGCCCGCAAACTGGTTCAACGACACCAACTCGTCATTCCAGGAGAAGCCGTAGACCTGCGGGATCGACGTACCGGTCAAGTCATCGTGAAACTGATGCCACAGCACGCGATACCACGCGTTCCGGAGGCGTTCGCCCGGATAAGGCAGGCCGGTCAGCCATTCGGCCGCTACGCCCGCGCGCTCCGCGGCGTCGGCCAGCAGCTCGTTGGCCCGGTTAAACCGCTTCATGGCCGCCTGGGAGGTGTAGCAGCCCACTCCGTGCGTCTTCAGAAGGAGTTCCCCTTCGTACTCGGGCAGCGCCGCTTTCTCCTTTGCCGTCAAATCGCGGGAGAGCTGATCGGCGGAAGTGCTCCGCACTTCGACGAGGCCTTCCCGATTGCCAATGGCCTTCTCCAGCCAGCGCACCGATTCGGCATCGGGCGCCCCACCGATATCACCCGTCCCGAAGTAACGAAATCCAACCTGGCGACCGTTCCCGAGAGAGGTAAGGTCATTCGACCATTTGGGATCAGTGGAGACGTCGCTCCGGATGCGCGTGGTGTAAGAGCCAGGATTGAGTGCTGCCACCACGGCACTCCCATCGACGCCCTTCCACCGGCCGATGGGGAACGGAATCGGTACCGACGAGCCCCAGGTCAGTTTCTGCGTCGAAAAAGCCGACAGCCCCGAATGCGTGGCAATCGACGGGAGCGCGAACCCAAAGCCGAAGCAGTCGGGGAGGTAGACGTCTTGGCTCGTCCTATTGAATTCCTGGCGGAAGAACCGCTTCCCGTAAAGCGCCTGCCGCATCAGCGATTCCGGCGATGGCACGTTTACGTCGGCGGCGTTGATCCAGGATCCCGAAAGGCGCCAGCGCCCGTTGGCGACGTACTTCTGCAGTGTCGGCCAGGCTTCCGGGTGGTACTCCTTGAACCACATGTAGTGGATGGCCCCCTCGTAGTTCAGGTTGTAGTGAGGGTACGTTTCGAACAGCTTGAAATTGTCGAGAAACGTCGCAGGAACAAACTGGCGAATCGTGTCCTGGACGGTCCAGTTCCACTGCGAATCCAGGTGTGCAGTCCCGATGACGTAAAGTACGGGCTTTGGCTTCTGGCCGCCTTCCTGGCTGCACAATGGCACAACGCCCCCCACAAGGAGCACAAACACCAACGCAACAATCAACCGCATCTGCCCCACCCTCCTCAAACCGCGCTTCAGACCCGAGAATCCCATAGCAACCTTATCCTTTCACCTTGCATCTGAACCGGCCCGGTTCAACTCCTACTTCCATACTGCAGACTTTGAATGCTTCGGCTTTGCCGGTCAATGCGGACCACAGCACGCAACTTCGTCAGTTCCCGGCATGATTACTGCCTGACGACCGTTCCGTCCATGCGGCGGACGTCGCCCCAACTGCCATTGTGACCTGTGTGCAGGAATGGGTACTTGGCAGCCAAAGTCTGATTCACTTCGATGCCCCAGCCGGGCTTCTCGTTGGGATAGAGATAGCCGTCCCTCGCCACCAGGGTGCCAGGGAAGACCTCCTGGAGCAGGTCGTTCGGTTCCGTGTATTCCTGAATGCCGAAGTTATGGCAGGCAAGATCGAGTGCCAGGTTGGCCGCGTGGCCAATGGGCGACATGTCGCCGGGCCCGTGCCAGGCAGTCTTCACGCCGAAGATCTCAGCGAAAGCCGCAGTTTTCCGGCACGGAGTCAAGCCGCCGGCCTGCGAGACGCGGAGGCGAAGATAATCGATCAGGCGTTCTGCAATCAGCGGCGTCCATTCATGTGGGTTACTCAAGAGTTCGCCCGTCGCCAGAGGCGTCGCGCACTGCTGCCGCAGAATACGGAGGTAAGCAATGTCTTCGGGCGCCACCGTGTCTTCCAGGAAGAAGAGTTTGTACTGTTCGACGTCCTTGGCGAACTGGATCGCGTGGATCGGCGGCAGCGTTTCCTGGAGGTCATGCAGTAACTCGACTTCCGCACCGAGTTGCTTGCGGCATTCCTCGATCATCTTCAGGCTTCTCCGCGCCACAAAACTTCCCTCAAAGTTCGGGCTCTTGTGCAGCGCCTGCACTGGCGCTGAGCGGGCTTGGCCCCCCGCGCCAGCTCCGTAATATGTCCACACCCTTTGCGGAGTGCCGATCTGCACGGCCATATAGCGGAAACCACGGGCTAGAATCGCCTTGGCATTCTCGATCACTTGGGCTGGTTCGGCGCCGGCGGCATGGGTGTAACAGGCAGCGGCTTCACGGCATTTCCCGCCCAGCAGTTGGTAAACTGGCATCCCGGCCTGACGTCCTTTTATGTCCCAAAGAGCCTGGTCGACGCCGCTCATAGCGGCATTCAGTACCGGGCCGTTGCGCCAATAAGAGCTGTTGTGTAGAATTTGCCATGTATCGTCGATGCGGTCGGCCGGCTTGCCCACCAGAAGTGCCTTGGCGTACGCCTCCACCGCCGGGGCGATCAGGTCGGAACGCTGGTGAAATGTCGCGCACCCATAACCGTACAATCCATCCTGATCGGTAATCACCTTCACCACGCAGAGCCGCGCTCCGGTCGGCGCCGTTGAGATACAGGCCACGTCTTTGATTCTCGGCGACGGCATTCCCCGCGCCGCACGCTCCGCCGTCTGATTCGCCCGAGCCTCCTTTCCGGCGACCAGGCCGGTCAGACTGGTCGCAGCCAGTGTCCGGATGATTTCACGTCGGTTCAGTGGCATTTCAATCCTCACCTGGTATGTTACGAGCAAGGCGGAAGCCGTTCCAGCGCAAACGCCGGTCCGAGCGGTCGCTATGGCGTGCGCTACTATCAACCCACCGCTCCAAGTCGGCAAAGCCGCCGCCTCGCAGGACACGCAAGCCCGGGGCGCCCGGATCCTCCCGACCATCGCGGGCCGAATAGGGGTAGGGACGGTAGAGGCTGGAACACCACTCCGAGACATTTCCCAACATATCGTAGAACCCGAAGCGGTTCGGCTTGCCTTTCCCTACGGCTTTTGGGGCGGCGGACTCGGTGTGGTGATACTGCTCGGGCGCTTGTGCCGCGTATTCCCATTCGGCTTCGGTTGGCAGGCGGAATCCGCCGCCGGGAACGCGCTCGTTCAGCTTGCGAACGAAAGCCTGGCAATCCTGCCAAGAGACCTGTTCAACCGGCATCCGATCGGCGTCCGGAAAGCTGGCGCCTTGCTGGTAGCTCGGATTCGACCCCATAACCGCTCTCCACTCCACCTGAGTCAACTCAAACTTGCCGAGATAGAACGGCTTCACCTTGATGGTATGCGCCGGAACGGCATTAGGAAACAGATCGGATCCCATCTCGAACTCGCCACCCGGCGCGAGTATCATCGCAATGCCGAGGCCGGCGACGCTCACTTCGCGCGGCAGCCCGGTCTGCGGATCGCGGTTGTTTCCGACGTTGTCAAACCCCGGCAAGCCCGGTTTCAGCCAGTGTTCGCAGAGCCTGAGTTTCCCGGCCGCGCGGGCATCCCCAGGTCTCTGTTCGAGGGCCTGGCGGAAATCCGCCAGGGCGGCTTGCCATTTCGCCTCTTTGATGTTCTGTTCGCCTTGCTTCATCAGGGTCGCGTAGCGCAAGGCTTGAGCCGATTGACTACTCTGGGATTCCTCCGCCGGTCGCGGCTTGTTCGCATCAAGCAGTGCGTGGACGTGATGGCAATTCTCGCAGGATGCGGTCTGTCGCGAGTTCGGGCAGCCGCTCTTGTGGCAATCCGCGCAGAGTCCGGCGATGGCCGCCCCCTGTGGAACCCGGTCCGGCTTGATGGTGTTGCGCTCGTCGAGCACGTGCCCTGTGCTCGCGCCGTGACACGACACGCAGGTCGTGGCGACCTTGCGATGACCGGATATCGCCCACTCCGCTACCGAAATGATATGGCAACGCGCGCAGACTCCGGCCTCCTTGAACTGAACCTCCCTCCGATTCTGGGCCCCGCATAATAGCGGGAAAAGAACCGTCGTCAGTACCGGAATCAGACGCCCCATTGTTCCTCCAACCAGCGATAGTGAGCCGGCAACCAAGCCGTTCCCCGTAATCTCACAAGTCGTCTAGCGGCATCGAGCGACGCATGCTCCTCAGGTTGCATCTCGCGGTACCGGGCCAGTGCCCGGTAGTTGTCGACCAGTTCGACATCGTCCTGCATCCCGCACAGCGCCGTCGAGAGAAACGGCCGCGAGTAGGCGAACCTCATGGCAGCTTGGCAGAGCGTTTCATCCTCCATGCGGTCGAGATTCCTGGTCAACTCGGCGGCGGCGGCCGCCAACAGCGGACGGCTCCGATTGAAGCGCGAAATCCAAACCTGCATCGGCTCAGAGCCGGGTTTGCCGCGGGTACGACTGGACGGATCAAGACCTCGGATGGAGCCAGCAGCCAGCGGCTTCATCCCCACAATGCCGATGCCTTTACTCGTTGCCAAGGACACAAACTCGCCGTAGTCGGCCACCGCGTGAATGAAGTTATAGGGAATGAATACGTAATCGAGTCCCTCGAGCGCCTCCACCGCCTGGTTTACGATACGCTCAGTATGAGAGGCGACGCCTATCGCACGGATCAGTCCTGCCTCCTTCCCCTTGCGCAAGGTATCCCACCACTCCAACATCTTGCCATCGACCGCATTGGCCGGCTCCGTCCAGAACCGCCACATATCGACATAGCCGAAGAGGCGAGCCGCCCGCTCGATATCCTTGCCATCGCGGTACCCTGTGAACTGGCCCGGATATTCAGTTGCCAGCGAAAGCACGAACTTATCGCGCCGGCCCTTTATGTACCGGGCGGTGGCCTCCCACTGGCCCGGATAAACGTCGAACATGTTGATGCCCAAGTCCACTGCGTGGGCCGCAATGCGATCGCGCCGCTGTTGACCTTCGAGAGTCAGATCCGACGAGGAGCCTTCAGGTGGCTTGTACCTCCAATCGGTATGCGAGCCGAACGAGAGCAGCGAAACATCAATACTGGTCCGTCCCAGACGTCGGTACACCATACCACCGCGGCTATACTCCTGGATGGACGGTGTACCGCCCAAGGCTGTCCCAGTCGCCGCCAGCAGACCCGCTGAGCCACAGGCGAGAAAACCGCGGCGCGACAAGATCCTGCCGGTCTTTCCTGGATGTGTGTGCATTTTCACCACTCCCTTCCTTTCGAGTCGGGCGTGCAGTCAGAACACCAGTTTCAAGCTGAACTGAATTTCGCGCGGGCGGTTCACTTGAAAGCTCAGGCGCTCGAAGGAGCAACTCTCGAACTGCGTGTTGATTCCGCCGAGTCGATGGCGATTGAAAATGTTGAACGCCGACAATTTGAAATGTAGACGGCGGCCTTCTCCGGCAAAGTCAAAGGTTTTGCCGACACAGAGATTCCCGTTGAGAGCCGCCGGGCTCCGTAGTCCCGGCAAATTGGGGCCGCTGTTGCCGAAAGTGAAATTTGCCGGTCTGAAGAACACGACCGGGTGGATGTATGGTCCGGAAGCCGGATCGCCGTTGAACGCCGGGTTTTTCAACGGTGCGCCGGAGACGATGTTGGCGGGTTCCGTGCCACCGACCGAACCTATGTCGAGGTTAGTGGTCACGCGAAGACGCTTGCCGTTCTCTTCCCGCTCTTCGACCGGAGCCGTAAGCCACATCTCGATCAGACGCAGTACATCCCGATCGACGATTCGCCGGGCAACGCATTGAAGCAGTTCCCGGTGCGGAATTGTGTCGAAGTGCCTGGACAGATCAGCGTCAACCACATCCGTGTAGCCTTCGCAAAGCAGCTTGTGCACTTCCCGAATGGGGTCCTGCGCACTCCGGTCCGGCCGGTAACCGCAGGCATTCGGTTCCAAATGCGCCTCGAAGACCGGCTCGAGGACCAGGTTGGCGGCGGTCTGCACCAGCCGGTCCCGAATTGCCGGAATTCCGAGCGGCCGCTCGCCACCACCGGGCTTCGGGATCATCACCCGTCGCACCGGCTGCGGTTGGTACGTCTTGCCACGCAACTCCTGGCGGATGCCAGTCAACCACTCCCCCAACCCCCGCGATTCGATCTCCTCGAAGCCCTGCCCATCCACTCCCGGCGCGCCCTTATTGGACTTCACCAGTTCGTAGGCATGGGCCACAATGTCCTCGCGGTAGATCTTGTCGTAGAGCAGGTAGAAGCGATATCCCGGCTGGTTCTTCGCCTTGCGGTACAGCTTGATCTGAAGGTCCCGGATCTTACTCGGTGTTGCCAGACTCAACGTCAATCACCGCCCCTTTCCTCCTTCACAAGCACATCAGCAGTAAGGGCCCTTTCCTCCACCGGCATTGCCCGGCTTCATCGGTCGTATGGCCCTCTCCGACTCCCCGACTGGCCGCCGCCCTTTCTGGCAACGTTTGGAGACGCGACCTCCGCCAGCCCCGAGCCTCCCCCACTGACCCAGATCATCACCTTTCCTGCATGTGCAAACGCCCGCCGTGCGAGACCGGTGCCGTACTAGCAAAGCCACGTGCGACGAACAAATCGAACTTAGAGTAATCGTCCACCTGCTCTCGCGAGGAACGCCGTTCCGTTACGACCTAGAGTCGATGAACACGAGTTCGATGCCACTGCCGCTTCCGAGATTCCGTGTATATTTCTTCTCTGTGCTGTTGTTCCAGTGCTCATGCACGCCGAGACTGCCCAGTCTGACCCCATCGCGGTTCGGGGCATAAACGGTCTTCGACGGCGGGTCATCGGCGAGCGCCGCCTCGTGCAGCACATTGTCGCAGACGCTCATGTCAACTTTTGTGGCGGCGCGAGGCTCGAACTCGCTGGTCAGAAAATCGAGGGCCACGGAGTCGCAGGCAACCCCGTCCTGCGAGACCAACAAGCTGGACGGCCAATGGTCGCTGAAGGGCGCCATCTTCCACTTCACGGGGGGCGGATCGGAGTGGTAGCAACCATACAGCATGTCGCCGATGTAGAGCATCGTCTTTCCACCGAGATCGTTGTGCCCCATCAACTCGACCAGGGAATTATAAGAACCGTACCCCCTGGCTTTGGAGTTGATCGAGGTGTGCTCACGGTCGTCGATGCTTCCGAAATGATTCTTGCCGCTCAAGGTCACCCCTGCGACGTCATGGCCTTTCGGTATGAAGATGTTGATCAAATAAGCCGCTTCCACCGCGCAGGCGGCGATGCCCTTGCCGGCACGGGGCATCTGGACCGCGTAGGTGATCCGGTCGGGCTGGAAGACCGCCTTCATTCTGCCTGGAAGCGCGCCAGAGCCGTCCACGAAGCTGACCTGCGGGAACTCCCCGTGGCACTTGTCGTAGGTGTGGGGCGTGATGCGGCGAACTGCGTCGTAGAACGTGACCGCCGATTGAGGCACGCCGGCCTGGCCCACCAACTGGCGCACCAAGGCGAGCATTACGTGAGGCGAAGAGTTGATGTTGTTGTTGGCCTCGTAGCGGTGGTCGTTGTTCAGATTGAACTTGATCGCGATCCTCTCGCCCGTCCGATATCCGCGTCTCCCCTTGCCGTGGCGCCGGTTGAAGTCCTTGAAAAGCGCATCCCATGCCTGCGGATCTGTTTTCGTCCTGGTGATCGACTGGAGGGCCAGGGAAAGCATCGTATCGATGGCAGCCTGGCTGTTGCAGGCGTCTTCCCACCAGAATCCTCTGTCGCCTTCCCAGGAGGTCGCGTCCGGATTCCACGCCCAGGCAACGCGTCCGGGCGCGATTCCCCTCGCAATTCCCACGGGCTTGTTGGGCCCCTCCGGCGGGGCGAACGGAGCGAAAGCCGCGGCCCCGGCAGCCGAGTCCCTTTCGCCCAGCAACGACGCCGCGGCAGCCGTCCCCGCCCTCAACGCATCATTGATGAATTCCCGTCGCCTCACCTTTCGCTCCTGAACCGAACCGCGCGTCGATCGGTTCTGGCGCTACCGCTTCTTCACCAATTCGAATTCGAAATAGGCCAGGTTGTCTCCCTGGTTGTAGTGCAGCGTGAGCAACTGCTTCCCTTTCTTAGGGAAGGTGATCTCTCCGACCTCGGCCTTGTTCCATTTGTGCATGCTGCCCGTGGCTACCGGAAGCTTGCATATGCTGGCCGGCTTGTTGTTGAGGGAGAACTCGATCGTATTGGCGAGGTTTCCATAGAGCGCCACGATCTTGTAGACGCCCGCCACCTTCACGTCCACCGTGTAGTTCAGCCACTCGTTGTCTAGTGCCCAACCGATGTACAGTTGATTCTGTTCGGGCGAAAAGAGGTTTGGGTGACTCAAGTCCACCCAACTCTTGACATAGGAAATATCGACGCCTTCGTTTTCCCTGAAGTAGCAGATGTATGGAGAAGTGCCAGGTCTGCACTGGCCCGACTCGTGGTTGAGCTTGGCGCCATTGTTGCTGGCGTCCACGTCATGATAGGCGACGCCTTCCCCGCCAAGATCGTAAAGCGCGCATTCGACCCTTCCGGGAATCGGTTGCGGACCCGATTGATGAAATTCGTCCCTGAACGGCTTACCTTTGTAGTTTGGAGGCAAAGCCAGGCAAATCCCCACGGAGAGCAGCACTCCAATCGCAATCCGCGAGCTTGTATAAGCAATTTGTCGTTTCACTCGTTTCTCCTTATGTATCTCTGCGATACGATTCGGGGCGCCTCGAGCTAGGCCCGTCTGGGCGGGCGGGGCGCCCCGGTCTAATACGCCTTCGGAATACAACGAGCTCAGAATTCAAACCGCAGGTTAAACTCCACGTTGCGTGGCAGATTCGACTGCGGATTGGCGAACGTGCCGAATGCCGAGCTGGTGACGCTCGTGTTCGGGTTGTTGTTGTACAAGCCCCCCAGCAGGTGCCGGTTGGCAATGTTGAACGCCGAGGCCCGGAACTCCAGGGTTTTCTTTTCGCCGCCAAGGTGGAAGATCTTGCTCAGCGCGGCGTCTTCCGTCATCTGGAAGGGATTGTGGAGTCCGGGAACCAGCGCGCCCACATTGCCGAATACCCCAGTGCCCGGCTGCACGAACGCCGCTTTGTTGAGGTAGGAACTGGTGGGGTCGTCCGGATTCCAGTTGGGGTTATACAGCGGCTGCCCCGGAACATACATGCATCGCGCGGAGCCGGCGCCGTACAGGTTCTGTCCACAACTGACGCCGAGCGTAGTGCCTGCCTGGTAGTGGTGAACCCCCGCAACCCTCCAACCGGCCAGAACCGCATCCACAAACGGGCTCAATCCGTTGCCGTACCGTTTGCCCCGTCCGAAGGGAATCTCGTAGATGTAGCTAATAGCCAAGACGTGGGGCCGCCAGGCCCCGTTGAGATCCTTCTCGACGTTCTTGGCGTACACGTTCGGCGATGTATTGTCGGAGATCCACTTCGAGAACGCGTAGGAAGCCTGAAAGAAGAACCCGCCTGAAAACGTATGCTGGAGTTGAGCCTCCATAGCGTTGTATGTGCTGTGACCGCCGTTCGTGGTCCCTCCGAAGCTGCCATATTGCGGATAGGGCTCGAGAGCGTTCGCCAGAGTCTGTGTCAACGGGTAGCTCGCGTAAGGCAGCGCGAATCCGTTGGCAGTCAGCACCGCTGCCGATGACGGGTTGGCGTAGATCGAACTTAGTGACTGAGTGAGCAGATTCCCGTAGATTGGAATGTACTTGGGATTGAGCTGGTTGAACTGCTGACTCGACTGCGTCTGATTCCCGTAATTGGCATGGAAGCTGACCGCCGCCATAGTGGCTGGGGTAAACTTCTGTTCCACCGTGAAGTTGTAATCGTAGATCTGGCCAACCTTGCCGTCTGAGTAGTAACCGTTCGGGCTTTGGTAGTTGGCGATGGAAGGACCGACTCTCGGCGGCGTCAGGGCGGCAATGGCGGCGGCGAACGGAACCAAGCCGGCGGCGGCATTGCTCGAACCGTTGGGAAGCAGCATGGAGATGCCCGACGAGTAGTAATTCGCCGGCGTGCTGTAACTGCCGCCGAAACCGGTGATTGAGTCGAGTGCGGCGCCGTCCTCTTTGTTGGAATTGTAGAAGATCGCGCCGCCCGCCCGAACGACGGTCTTCGAAGTGAGCTGGTAGGCAAATCCCGCGCGCGGACCAAAGGCCTTCGTCCGGTGCTGCAGGAGAAAGGTGCGTCCGGTGCGGCCCGGACCGCTCCCGGCGAAGATGAGGGCGCCCGGGAGGTTTCCTGCATCGGGATTCGGTGCAGTCGGATCGAACTGGCTGTTCTGCCCGTTCGGCTCTCTTCTCGGCAGAGGCAGGTCGTAACGCAAGCCGATGTTGATCGTCAACCGGCTGCTGAGCCTGATGTCATCCTGAATGTAGGCCGCATAGTACGGGTACACGAAATTGGCCGTCGAAGAGAAGGAGAACGTCCCGCTGTTCACGACTCCCAACAGGAAGGAAGCCAATTCCGACCCAGTGGCGCCGCTGACTGACGGATTCGAGGTGGCGCCGCTGCTGAAACGGGCTTGCCCACCGCAGGTATTGCAGAAGTTGCCGTTGTAGTTCACGCGCATGTACTCGAAGCCGAATTTGATGCTTTGCTTGCCCTTAATCCACATCACGCTCTCTTTGAAGTTCCAGGTTCCGCCGAGCAAAGTGTCCCAATTCGTGCTGTTGTAAGTATTGAAGGATCCGACCTGGTAGGAGCTATACAGCGGAGACAGGGAATATGTCGGAACGCCTGGGAACTGGGTGGCTTGACCATAAGAGCCGGTGTTCGGTCCAAGACGCAAATTGGCGGCTTCGGCCCCGTTCCGCGAGTTGCGGTTGAAGCTGATGTGGTTCAGCAATGTGGGGCGGAAGATATAGTCCATGTTGAAGTGGTAATACCGGTTGTCGTAATTTTCCTGGGAGGCCTCGGAGTTTGCACCGGGATTGGGCCCGTAACAGATGTCGCAGCCGTTGAGGTACTGGCGGCTGAACAGTCCATTGAGGCGCAGCTTCTCGCCCTTGTTCCAATCGCCCTTGATCGTATAGACGCCCTGATTCTCGCCTGGCGTTCGCGATCCGGTGTTCACGGCCGGATTGTTGTTCAGGAACGCATTCGGATTCTGTGGCAATGGCTCGTAACCAAGGATCGTAGTTGCAATTGGATTGATCATGCTGGGGGGAATCTTGTTGCCCGGGAACTGCACGCGCGCATTCGCATTGGCGATGATGTTTCCGCTCGCGTCAAACGGATTGTAGATCGGGATGGGATTTCCGTTGGAGCCGAGAAATCCGCTGAAATCCCCCGCCCGGGCGGCGGCCGTCGGCACGCTGATCAGGCTGTTGGAGACGATGTCCTTGGCCCGCGAGCGCTCGCCGGAGAAGTAGAAGAAAACCTTGTTGCGGCCATCGACAATCTTGGGAATCCACACCGGCCCCCCAATGCTCGCGGCTTCGAGATTCTGGTTGTGAACGGTCTGCGCGGAGGGAAGCGGGGCAATATAGAAGAACCCCTTCGCGTTCAGAGCCCGGTTGCGGACCTGCGCAAACAACGAGCCATGAAACTCGTTCGTGCCCGATTTGGTGGTGTAATTCAGAATGCCGTTCGAGGTGCGGCCGTATTCCGCGGAGTAGGCACTGGTCTGCACCTTGAATTCCTCGATTCCATCGACGCTCACCACGCGCTGCTGGGGATCGTTGCGGCGTTCGCTCTGCGACTCTCCGCCGTCGACGAGAAGACTGGTGTTCGAGGTCGCGGACCCGCCCGATATCCTCGGCGCCCCGGCTTGGGTATCCGGATCCTGGGCCAGATCCGAAGAGACGCCGGGCGTCAGAGTGGAAAACGCCAGGTTGCTGCGCATGCCACCGTTGGCGAACAGCGGCAGCGCTGCAATTACCCGCTTGTCGATGACTTTACCAAGATCGCTCCGGTCCGTCTGAAGCAACGACGCCGTTGCCAGGACCTCTATTTTGTCTGCGAGCTGGCCGAGTTCCATCTTGATGTCAGCGCGAGTGCTCGTATTGACTTCAACCCGGACGGAGGCGAGTTCAACCTTCCGGAAACCTGCTTTTTGAACTGTCACGTTATAGAGGCCGGCCGGCAGCGAGTAAAAACTGTAGCTCCCATCGTTTCCCGATGGCAGCGCTTGGGATAGGCCGGTGGCCGGGTTAGTCAGCACGACCTTCGCATCGGGAACGGACGCTCCCGACGGGTCGGTTAAGGTTCCTGTAATGCTTCCTCGATCCTGCGCCAGCGCCAAGCACGCGAGGAATGACAAGGGAAGCAGAAATCGCAATCGTTTCACGAGACCTCCTCGAGCCCAACTCCCGCAGTCTAGTAATCGGCTACCGCACAAGTATACGGTTCCTGAGAGAGCCTGAACACTGCCGTTCGGCATATGCATTTCGGCACATGGTGCAGGACTTGGGTGTCCGTGTTTAGTCTCCCCTGATTTCAGTCCAGGTGAAATATGCCGCGTCGAAGGGCGATGGTCACGGCATGGGTCCGGTCGGCCGCGCCGAGCTTGTCGAGGATGTTCTGGATGTGAATCTTGACGGTTCCGGACGCTGTGCCCAGCCGCTCGCCAATCTCCTTGTTGCTGAGCCCCTGGGCCGCCAGGCGCAGCACTTCAACTTGTCGCGGGGTGAGCGCGGGCTGCGGGAGATGCTCGCGCAATCGTCCCGAAATCTGGGCTTGCATGATGCGCCGGCCGGCATGCACCGTGCGAATGGCGCGGACGATCTCGATGTGCGCCATGTCCTTGAGCAAATAGCCCCAAACGCCGGCTTCCAGCGCGCGGTAGATCTCCTGGTCGCCGTCATAGCTCGTCAAGGCGATGATCCGCGCCTCTGGCGCCTCCCGGCGGATCACCCGGATTGCCTCGATGCCATCGAGCTCGGGCATGCGCAAATCCATGAGCGTGACATCCGGCTGGCAGGAGCGAAACAGGGTGATGGCTTCCTCGCCGTTTCCAGCCTCCCCGACCAGCCGCATATCCGCTTCGTTGGCCAGGATGGACGCAATTCCCTTTCGCATTGCTGGATGGTCGTCAGCGCACAACACGCGGATAGGCTCAGAGTCAGTCGGCTTCACGTTGCTCCTCAACTCGGTTCACCGAAGATACAGTGTCGGGCGTTCTGCCCGAGGGCGCTAGCAGCCCGTGGATAAAGTCGCGATTTGACGATGCGAGCACCGACATCGATTTCGCGTGCGAACGGGTCCAGCCAGCGGGCAACGCGGTCTGACGACCGGCAGGACCGTTTCTGCGGCTT
>Ga0187878_1000077_pt1 | contig 112736 bp, 88 predicted proteins | sample June2016WEW_17_1_FD_132979 | JGI IMG/M metagenome (GOLD analysis project Ga0187878, IMG submission 132979) | Peatland microbial communities from SPRUCE experiment site at the Marcell Experimental Forest, Minnesota, USA - June2016WEW_17_150 | ecosystem: Environmental > Terrestrial > Soil >... | reverse complement strand
CGTCGAATTCGTTTCGCTGGTCCTGCCATGCGCCACCGTAATTACCAACGAGGTGCTTATATTTTTTCAGGCCCGGATAAGCGTTGCAGGGCAGCATCTCGCCGTGCGTGTAAACATTGATGCCTTTGCCCTGAGTTTGTTTGAGCAACTCTTCGAGGTCTTTGAGGTCGTGACCTGAGACAACGATGCACTTGCCTTTGACGGGGGTAATGCGGACCTGCGTCGGCTCCGGATGGCCATACGTGCCTGTGTTGCCCGCGTCGAGCAATTCCATCGCCTTGAGATTAATTTGGCCCACTGCGAGAGCGGTTTGAAGAAGCTCGCCAATATCGGTCGGCTTCTGAGTAAGCCGGTCGAGTGTTTTGTGAATAAACGCATAAATCATATCATCTTCTTTTCCGAGAATCTGGGCATGGTCGGCATACGCGGCAAGCCCTTTGAGTCCGTAAACAATCAATTCTTGCAAGCCGGCGACATCGGGGCCGAGCTTGTTGATTTTATCCTGAACGCCGACGAGAGCGCCGGTTTCAACCAGCACATCCAAATTATCGAGATTAGTCCACCATAAAACTTCGCAGGGGAAATGTTCTGCTTTTTTGCCCGCACGCTTACAGGCACCTTCGTAAAGCGATTTGGCCCTTTCTTTTATCGAGGCCGCTTCTCTTAGCAGTACCTGAAAACGGGCGGGGTCAAAATCAACGTTTGTCAGCGTGCTGAATAACGCTTTGACGGTGAAAACGTTTATAGCTTTATCGACACTGCCCATCTGCCTTGCGCGATTGGCATAGCGAGAAAGGTCCTTTATCGCGTAAACCAAAAGGTCCTGCAGAACAGCCGTGGTTGGCTCTTTGCCGCAAACCCCTAAAACGGTGCATCCGGCGCCTTTGGCCGTCTGTTCACACTGATAACAAAACATACTCATAAAATATCTCCTTAAAACTCGCTTCGGTTTATTATTGCTGTTACCTCATCATGCCCGAATCATAGTAAGCAGCATTTTGAATTTTCCGTCGGAAGCAACGGCGTGAGGGATATTCGCGGGCATAATAATCAACTCGCCCGCGGAAACAGTTATCTGTTTGCCTCCGATGGTTAATAACACCCTGCCATCGAGCACCTGCACAACGGCGTCATAAGGCGCTGTATGCTCACTCAGTCCCTGCCCCTGGTCAAAGGCAAACAGGGTGAGCGTTGCGACGGGCTTATCGATTATGGTTTTACTCACTACCGAGTCGTCGGCGTAATCAATAAGCTGTGCCAAAACCGCGGGTTTTGCCAGACAGGTTTCCAGAACAGATGAATTGCGTTTCTTTTCGTTCATTTTTTACTCCTGCTGCGTTTGCTTTTTGCCGGCTTTTTGGCCCCGTTTGTATCCGCTAACTGCCCCAAAGTAAGGCCGTCAAGAAACTCATTGATTTTGCCCTGGAGACGAGCTAATTCCGGGCTGATATTGCAGCAACGGCAGAGCCGGCAAAGCTTACAATTATTGAGCCGGACAGGCCCCTGAATGGTCTCGACCAATTGGCGAACGGTTATCTTTGACGGGTTTTTGCAAAGCATAAACCCGCCCGATGGCCCCATTTCGCTTTTTACAATCCCGGCTTTATGAAGACGCTGCATAAGCTTGCAGGCAAGCTGATATGGTATTTGCTGGCGAACAGCAATCTCTTTTGTGGAGACCGGCTCACCACCGAACCTGCCTGCCAGCTCCACAGCAGCCCTTAACGCGTAATCCGTATTTCGCCTGATAATATCCATAGTTTCCTTAAGATTAATAACTATAGGACTAATATAGTCCTATTTAATACCCGCGTCAATACAAAATGTTCGTTTTTTTAATAAATTTTTCAGCTCAAAACCAAAGCCGGGTTTCACTCCGAGACACTAATCTCGCCAGCAAACGAAATACGAATCTGTTTTTTGAGACCCTTCGATGAATTAAAGCGGTATTCGCCTGCGCCTTTCAGAACGGCACTATTGCCGGTAACGGCAATCTCGATATTTTCATTTGGGGATTTTTGGCGAATGACGTTAGCCAGAAGCAATGCCTTTTCGATGCCATCACCCCTGCGGTAATTTGCGACCTCATCGGGCTGGGCAAGACGTTTCCCGTCGTATATCGAAACACCATCCATTTTTTGCAGAAGCTCGTAAAGAACATCTGGCGACATCGACCGGGCCATCTCCAGCGAGACGGGGTTTCGCTCAACAACGGCCTTAAGGAAAGGTATCCAGTCGCAGGTTTCCATATCACGATATGCGTAGAAGGCAAGGTCAGCAGTGACGCTTTGTCCACGGAGATTTTGCAGGTAATCTATAATCTTTTCTCGCGTCCAATCAACGCCTATTTCAATTGGCAGGACCGGCAGATAATTTTTTTCGGGGGATGGCAGTTTCGGCTCACAATAAACAAAATCGGCAAGCCCATCGACAAACTTCTTAACCTCGGGCATAAACGGCTGGAGGATTTCGGTTATCGCCGCCCTGCCTTCGGCGGTCCGGACATCGATTTTCTTTTTGGTTATAAAATCACAGATAAAATCGCAGCGGACTCTGCCCGGAATCTCGGATTGGACAAAATCATCATCGGCGACCTCAGCGAGAAGTTTTTCGTGCGTGGTATCGGCGATGCGGTAATCGCTGCCGTGCTCGTAACTGAACAACGTTTCGGCTTTCAAAAATTGCGGATGGCCGTGGCAATCCCGGCAAAGCTGGAAGTATTTCTGATATGACGAATTGCTCCTGAGATAGTTGGCAAAAACAACCAGCGAAAGCTCATTGGATAAATATGAGCCAAGCTGCTTTACGAAATACCCGTAAACATCCGGTTTTATCGTGGCCTCCTTATAGAAACAATGGATATAACCAGATGGATGGGCTACGATTGTTACGTTTTCGTTGCGAAGCGCACGCTGGGCCTTGCCTGAGATTTCGGTTCCGTTGAACCACATCGGCTTTGTCACGAGGCGCCGATTATTGGTCAGGACGCCGTCGCGAATATCGATGAAGTTCTGCGAGTGCAACGGCGTGAGTATCGCGTAGATATCCTTAAGCGGTATGCCGCAGACGATAAACGCCGCGGCGGCGTAAAGCGCAGAAAGCGAGACGCACTCACCAGCTTTTTTAGAGTAGTTTGGTTTGTGAACAAAGGCCTCCATCGCCTCGACGGTTTCGGTCTTCCAATAAGGAATAACGTCGGTGTCGTATTTATCCAGGCCGAAGTGCTTGCGTATATCCACGTCAAAATAATATTTGTCACCCTCGTAACCGAAGAGACCGTTGCTCCCGGCAATGTCTTCAGGAGAAACAAATTTGGCAAAGCGACCCAGCTCCCTCGATTTGCTCGTCAGTCCCCAGGTTTCCAAATCGAGGTTGAAGTCGTATTCGTCCATTATGAACTGACGCAATCGTAATAATTTTTTGAAGCTATCCTTGCCTTCGAGTTTTTTGAAGCAACTCTCGTCACGCCATTTCCAGACAAGCGGACTCATTATATTGGCGAGAATCAGCGCGTAGAACAACTCCGGGAACACAAAAACTTCCATATCCGAAAGCGTTACGGCTGAACTGTACTTTTCGAGATCTTCAGGTCTAATCTTCGTCATTACCAGTCCTTCCTGTTACGACACCACGGGAGTAATTCGCAGATATTACACTGGTCCCGGCGCTTGCCCGTGCAATCTTCGAGTATGCCGATGCGTGAAAGAGCGAAATCATACTTTACGGGGTCATCCGGCGAAATCCGGGCAAAGTTGCGCGTTATATCAATGGCGGTCTTCAACGAAACGTTTTTATGACTGTGAAAGCCAAGAATCCTGCAAAGCCGGGCGATATGAACATCGACGGGAACAATCAGCTTCGATTTGTCGACCGAGCGCCAAAGCCCCGCGTCAACATCGTCGCTGCGAACCATCCAGCGGAGAAACAGATTGAGCCGTTTGGCCGCACCGCCCAAGCTAGGACCCGCGAGAAGAAAGGCAAGCCCTTTGGATTTATGCCCCTGATGTGTCATACGATGCTTATCTAAAAGCGAATCGCAGAAACGCATCAGCGCAAAAATCGTATCTTCGTGGGCGGGGTTATAGCCGAGGAGAAAATACTTCTCGATACTGCCGTATTCAGCAAGCACACCTTTCAGCAGAGTCAGCAGGTCGGATATGTCATCGCCGGTATTGAAACGGTGCTTGAAACCTTCAAACAATGCCCGGTTTTTATTCGTGAAATTGAGCACAAATTCATAAGGGCTGCGGCCCATCCTTCCAAGCAAATTATTCAAATCATTTTGAATCTGCTCGACCCGGCCGTAGGCAAGGCAGGCGGACAGAAGGCCGACTATCTCCATATCCGAGGGATTGCTGTATCGGTAAATAAATTGCAGCGGGTCGGGCCTGATTAACTCTCGCCGGTTGTATTTTTCATACAGCCCTTCGAACAATGTCCTTAGTTTTTCGGGCTTTGCAGCGGAAGCATCGGCCGGTGAATTAGCAGTCATTTCTTTCATTAATTTACGACTCCCACGATTAACCGGCAACCCGGAATTTTTCAATAAGCATTCGTAATCGATTCAAATCGGGTTCTCTCTCAAACAGCGGCCGATTGTCCTGCTGATAAATCCCGACATTATCCTCGAATGCGCTTTTGTTGGGATTGATATAAAAAATTCCCAGCGGCAACTTGTTCGTTTCGAGAGCTCTTTTGAAGGCAGCCGAACGGTCAAGCAGATTATAAGAATCCTCAAGATAATAAGTGTGCTCCTTGAACCACTGCCAGGTGTTTATTTTGTTAAAAGTAACGCAGGGCTGGAATATATCGACCAGGGCGTAACCTTTGTGCGTAATCGCCTTTTTGAGTATTTCTTTGGTCTTGTCGGCGTCGCCTATGAACGCCCTTGCGACAAAGCCAGCGTCGAGGGCAATCGCTACCGCAAGAGGATTGAACGGCTCAAGCATAACGCCCGCGACCTGCACGGGGGTCTTGAAACCAAGCTGGCTCGTCGGCGAGGCCTGGCCTTTGGTAAGGCCGTAAACCATATTGTTGTGGACGATATTTGTGATGCCGGGATTTCGCCTGATGGTGTGAATGAAGTGATTGCCGCCCTCGCCATACATATCGCCGTCGCCGCTTTCGGCGATGACGGTCATCGATGGATTGGCCGCTTTAATGGCGGTGGCGGGAGGGAGGGCACGGCCGTGCAGGCCGTTAAAAAAATTAGTCCTGAAGTAATGCGGAATCTTTGCCGCCTGCCCTATGCCTGAGACCATAACAAGCTTTTCGGGAGCGATATCAAGTTCGGCAAGGGCTTTTTTGAGCACGTTGAGAATGCCGTAATCGCCGCAGCCCGGACACCAAGCGACATCAATCTCGCCCATATCAAAAACATTCGTATCCATAAGAACCTCACTTCAGGATTTTTTTCAAAGCGACAGCTACTTCCTCGACTGAAAATTGCAGGCCGCTGTATTTCAGGATTCTATCTTTAATATCGAAGCCGGCGTGTAATTTTATCAACTTGGCAAACTGGGCGGTGGCGTTGCCCTCAACGATAACAACTCGTTTTGCCTTAGACAGATAATCCGCGGTTTGCGGGTGCAACGGATAAACCTGGCTGTAATGCAAAAGAGAAGTATCGGATTTACCTGAAAGCTCAATCGCCTCTTTGACGACTGGATAAGTCGAACCCCAGCAGACAACGAGATTCTTGTATTTGCAATTAGGATAAAGCTGCGGCTCGACAATCTCTGCCTTGGCGGATTCGAGTTTTAGCAGGCGTTTATCGACCATCCTGGTTCTAAGTTTCAAATCTTCCGTTATATGCCCTTCGGCATCGTGCTCGTCGCTGTCAACGCAGACCAAACCACCGCCGAAACCGGGAATGCCGCGGGGCGATATGCCGTCGGGGGTCATCTCGTAGCGTTTATAATCAGCGGCGGTTTTGACAACGTATTTTTCGACTTTGACCTTCGACACATCAAAGGCGGCGGTATTGTAATAAGAATCAACGAGATACTGGTCGCTCAGGACAAAGACCGGCATCTGAAATTTGTCGGCAAGATTAAACGCGCGGGCGGTAAGATAAAACGCCTGCTCAAGCGTGCCCGGCGCAAAAAGAATTCTGGGAAACTCGCCGTGCCCCGCGTAAAGCACAAGCTCGATATCGGCCTGCTCGGTTCGAGTGGGTAACCCGGTAGCGGGCGCAGGTCTTTGACCAAGATGAATAACCACAGGAGATTCGAGCATGCCCGCCAAGCTGACGCCCTCTACCATAAGAGCAAAGCCCCCTCCCGACGTCGTAACCATTCCACGAGCGCCGGAATACCAGGCGCCAATCGCCATATTTATCGCGGCGATTTCGTCTTCCGCCTGTTCGACGATTATGCCTGAATCACGCCCGTGTTTTGCCAGAAAGTTCAGCACGGACGTCGAGGGCGTCATCGGATACGAGGAAACGAAATTGCATCCCCCCGCCATAGCCCCAAGCCCGATGGCGTCGCCGCCGCTCGGTATAATCTGGTCTTTAACACCAGCATCAGGACTTATATTTATTTTGATATCGGCCCTGGCCGCCACGTCCTCAGCAAGCCGAAAGCCGGCCTGGGCGGCTTTAACATTGTTCGAAACAATATCCGCGGCCTTTGTGGAAAACGACCGCTTTACATATTCGCAAATATCGTCGAGCTTCATTCCGAGCAAGCCGGCCAATGTCCCCGTAGCGACTACGTTGGAGTAAATCTTGTTGCCGAGGTCGCTGGCGATTTTGGTAAACGGCGTCTCGACGAATTTAAATTTCCCCCCGGAGACCTCATCGCCGAGCAATTCCGCCTCGCCGATGACCACAGTATCATCGGAGATTCTATCCCGCAGATGCGATATAGCGCCTTTGTTCAATGGCACAAGGATATCTATGCGGTCAACATAAGCGAACACCGGCCTGGAGCTGACGCGAATTTCGGTGGAGTTATTGCCGCCGCGGACACGGGACATATACTCCTTTGTAGCAAAGACATTATAGCCAGCGAGTTTCAGCATCCCGGTCAGAATGCCCTCGACCGTTTGTATGCCCATACCCGCCTGGCCGCACAAAACTATTGAAACACCGTCAGCCCCGACAGATTTCCCCTTTGCCATATCCACATCCGCCCATCTTCGACTATCGCCAATCAATATTTTTCGAGATGATGGAACTCCGCGTTTTCCAGCCACGTCTTAGGCCTGGAAACGAACTCGATTATATTTTCGAGAAGGAAGTAATGCTTGTTTTCCTCTTCCGCCAGCGTGTTAAAAATCGCCTTATGACTGGGGTTTTCCGATTCCTTGGCCTTCTGGCGGTAGAAAGAGCGGCTCTCTTTCTCTATGTCCTGCGCCTTTTTGTAAAGGTCAATCTGGCTGTCGCCAAACTTGAACTTTTCTTTGCTCTGCCTCATCTTCGCGAAAATCGTCTTGGCATTGGTCAGCAATATGGTATCCGCGACTCCGACGGGAATCCCCTCCTTCATTTTCGAGACAACCTCAATGTGGCCGTGCTCCTCGTCGGCAAGCATAGTAAGGATACTAACAAGCCCCTTATGCGGCGCCTGCTGCGCCAACTGGCGATAGTACTGTTCGGACAACTGTTCTTTTTCTATAGCGAATTCAAATATGTTCATCGTTTATTTCTCCAAACAGAACCGTTCATATCTCACACAGGGGCCGCCATTTCCTGCCGTCTGATTCGATAAGCCGGTCGGCCTGTAAAAAACTCTCGGAACCCGCCTGATATTCATAAGGCATCGACGACTTATCTTCCCACATTTTCAGGACCGGCTCAAGCAAACTCCAGGAAATCTTCACATCATCCTGCCTGGTAAAAAGCGTCTGGTCACCGAGCATACAATCCAGGAGCAATCGCTGATATGCGTCAGGCGGCTCGCCGCCGAAGACCTCGGCATAACTGAATTTCATTCTGAGCGTCCCAATACAGACCTTCGAGCCCGGACGCTTGGCCTGGAAGTTCAGCGAGATTCCCTCTTCCGGCTGAATATGCATCACCAGCGTATTGGCGGGCAAATCAGGCAACCCCGCGGAAACGAACATAGAATGAGGAATCCTCCTGAACGTGATGGCAATCTCCGTGTCTTTTCTCGCCAGACGTTTGCCGGTCCTGAGATAAAATGGCACATCCTGCCACCGCCAGTTATCCACGAACAATCTCGCGGCAACATACGTTTCTGTCGTGGAAGCGGCATCGACCTTCGGCTCCTGGCGATAGCCCACAACATTTTCCCCATCAATCTTGCCGGCTGTATATTGTCCCCTGACAAAATCGGTGTTTGCGCTTTGTGCGGTCAAAGGCCTGATACACCGCAGAAATTTGACTTTTTCGTCACGAACGTGGTCGGCCTCAAACGAGGGGGGCGGCTCCATCGCCACCAAGGCAAGCATCCCGAGCATATGGTTCTGAAACATATCACGCAAAGCGCCTGCCTTATCGTAATATCCGCCGCGATGCTCGACACCCACCGATTCGGCTATCGTAATCTGGACGTGGTCGATAAAATTGCGATTCCACACCGGCTCAAAAATGGCGTTGGCAAACCTGAACATCAGGATATTCTGGACCGTCTCTTTTCCCAGGTAATGGTCGATGCGGTATATTTGTCGTTCGCTGAAATGCCTGTGAATGGTCTGGTTAAGGTCTTCGGCGCTTTTCAAATCCCTGCCGAATGGTTTTTCGACAACCACGCGAATCCGTTCGCATCCCGGTTTGCCGGGACAGGAAAGGCCCGCTTTATCAAGTCCTTCCACTATTGTCCCATACAGCAACGGCGGCACGGCGAGATAAAAGATACGGCCGCCTTCGACGTTGTGCTCGCCGTCGAGTTGAGATATTCTCACGGCGATAGATTTGTAAAATGACTCCTGTTCGTAATCACCGACAATATAATAAACCTTGTCTGTAAAACGCCTCAGCAAATCTGACGGGACATTTCCTACAGATTCCCGTAGGCAATCGCCAACATCGGTCCTGTACTGCTCATCAGAAAAATTGCTTCTGCCACAACCCACAAGATAAAAATTCTCATTGAGCAAACCACGCCTTAAAAGCTCAAAGACACTGCTGAGCAATTTGCGACGGACCAGGTCGCCGGAGGCCCCAAACACAATCAAGCCGCAGGGAGGAGCGTTAACCTCCGCACAGGCGATTTCCTGCGGTAAAACTGTCGGACAAATATCGCTCATAAAAGACATCCATCAAAACCGCGATAATGGCTACCCGGCCGAAAAATCAATCATTGACCGGTTCAAACTCGTCTTTGCCCGCGCCGCAGTCCGGGCAAACCCAGTCGGCGGGCAAATTCTCAAAACTCGTCCCAGGTCTGACGCCGTTATCCGGGTCGCCCACTGCCGGGTCATAGATATAACTGCACATAATACATCTGTATTTCTTCATCGTTTTTACTCCTTCAGCTGCCTGAGGTTTATGTTCAATATACGTCGCCGCCGACTTGGGCGTCTTGCCGTGCTTGACATCGCGATAATAGGCATAGGTCATTGGATAACCTTTGCCTTCGAGCGATTCGCAGGCAACTACTTTGCCTATAAAAAGCGTGTGGCTTCCGACATCAACACTTTGCATCAACTCCGCTTCAAGAAACCCGACGGTATTATCAAGGATAATCGGCGAGCCCGTCGTGCCGAGGCGATATTTCACCTGTTCAAGCTTGTTTATGTCCCTGCCGGTCCTGAAGCCGAATTTGCCGATGAAGGGCATCGGCGCCGCCTCGGAAAGGATTGAAACGGCAAAGACCCTGCTTGCACCGATGAGCTGGTGCGTCAGACACTGTTTATTGACGCTTACCGCCACCACAGGCGGGTCGGGCGTCAACTGGAACACCGTATTGACGATACACCCGTTGAGTTTGCCTTCCTCTTTCGAAGCAATGATACACATCCCATAGCTAAGTTTGAACAACGATTCCAAATCAAGCATCGTTCGGCTTCCTGCCTCTCCGGTGTGAGTCAAACCGACCCTGACTAGCGTTACGGCATTTTCTCCAGTTGCATATACAGAATGGACAGGTGATTGAATTCTTCAGAGATAATCGCATCAATTTTTTCCTTCCCGGCCGAAGAAACAAACTTTTTTAAGCCGGAATAAAAAACTATCGAGCTCTTTTCCGCGTTGACCGCTGTCTCGAAGACCTCTTTTATCGTCTCTTTGCCGGTGAATTTGGTTGTCCGGTCCTTTTTGCCTTCGACACCGTGGCTGGCAGCCATCGCCTGCAAATAAAAAGCTGCCTCGTTGTCTGGGTCAAAACTTGCCGGCTCTTTACCAGAGGCGTCAAGCTGTTTTCTCATTTCACGGAATATTTTGAGATGGCCGTCTTCCATCCCAGCCAGGGCGACGAACATATTTTGCGTCTTCTTGTCTGAAACCTTTTTGGCCGCTTCACGATAGAAATCTGCGCCGTTTTTTTCGATTTGCTCAGCCATCTCGAAAATTTCGTCCAGGTTGAAACTTATCGCCATTATCAATCTCCTTACTTTGCGGCCCGGCGTTTGCCAGGTTCATTAAACATCGAGCCGGTTACTTTCCTTCCCACAGGCCGTGAATGTTGCAATGTTCACGAGCCGTTACATTGGTTGCTTTAATGTTAAAAATCGCCTCGGGCGCAACGCCCGGTTTGAGGAACTGGCGATATACTTTGCCGTCCGCGAGAAGCTCAATCCATTCGATGTAGTGTTTTTCCTCCATCGGATGAGGAACACTACCAACTTTGACCTTGAAGCCGTCGACAAGTTTCTCGATTACCGGCACGTGTTTTTCCTTTGAGGCATCAACTGTATTGACAACCAGTTTTACCATCGGCTGTTCGCAGCAGACCAGATCGCCCGAGCCCCCTCGCAGTACCTCAACTATATCGCCGCACGTCTTACACTCGTAAACTTCCAATCTTTCAGCCATTGTAATCCCCTTTTACATAAAATCGAGTTGGCTTCTTCCGTTTCTTTATCCCGCTATCATTAACTATTTCAGCACTCCGATTTCCCGGTGTTTGGCCGCTATTTTCTCCGCCAGAAGGTCCAGCGAGACAAAATCCTTGTCCGTCGCCACACCTTTCGCTATCACCGGCTCTATGACCTCAACCTTCAGATTGCCCAGCATACCCGACAGTTGTTCGACCATTTTGCCTGCCCAGCCAAAAGAACCAATAATCGAAACAAATCTCGTCTTTGGCCGAAGTATATTGGCCAGCATCGTCGCATACGCAGCCGTGGGATGCGGGCCGACGAGAAACGTGGGCGAACCGATAACTACCGTAGCCGCATCCACAAGCGCCATCGCCAGCGACCCGATATCCACGCCCGTAAGGTTGAACTGCCTGACCTTTATACCTCGCTCGGCCAGCGCGTCAACAAAATGCTCAACCATCTCACGAGTACTGTCGTGCATCGAGACGTACGCCACTACCACTTCATTTTTCACCTCGTCGCTGACCCAGTCCTTGTAGGCATCGATTATAAATTTAGGTCTTTGATAAACCGGGCCGTGACTTGGCGCAATTATCTGAATATCAAGCGATTCGAGCTTCTTGAGATTGTTTTTTATCGGGGTCCTGAACGGCATCATAATCTCAGCGTAATACCGCTTCGCGCCTTCATAAACCAGCGACTCATCTTCTACAAACAAGCTGCTTGTCGCAAGGTGCGAGCCGAAGAAATCACAGGGGAAGAGGATTTTGTCCTCCGCAAGATAAGTACCCATCGTCTCGGGCCAGTGCACCCACGGGATAAAAACAAACTTGAGCGTCTTATCGCCCAGCGACAATTCCTGCCCATCCTCGACAACGATGAATTTGTCGTCCTCTATACGCAAAAGCTTCATCAGCATCGCCTTGCACTTGGCGTTGGTAACTACTTTCGCGTTCGGGTAAAGCAGCAGCACGTCCGGCAGTGAGCCGGAATGGTCCTGCTCGGCGTGATGGGCGACAACATAATCGATTCGCTCGACTCCCGTACTGTCGATATTCTCCAGCAAAACGTGCGTCTTTTTCGGGTCAACCGTATCCAGCAGAGCTGTTTTTTCGCTGCCCTTTATCAGGTAGGCGTTGTAGCTGGTGCCATCGGGCAACGGAATCAATTCATCGAACAGCCGTCTGTCCCAGTCGATAGCCCCCACCGCATATACATTGGGTTTAATCTCCTTGGCCATAAGTCAAACTCCTTTTAGCTTTGTCCTTACAACTCTTTGACTGCCTTCAATACCGCGTCGTAATCCGGCTCAGTGGCAATCTCAGGCACTATTTGAAGGTAACGCACAACGCCCTTCTTATCAACAACGAAAACCGCCCTGGCCAGCAGCCGCAAGTCCTTTATCAACACTCCATACGCCCTGCCGAACGAGGCGTCGCGATGGTCCGACAGCGTCTGGACATTTTTTATGCCTGCCGCTCCGCACCACCGCTTCTGCGCAAAAGGCAAATCCATACTGATTGTCAGCACGACTACATCACTGCCGAGCTGGGCCGCTTTCTCATTAAACTTGCGGGTCTCCAAATCGCAGACCGCTGTGTCTAACGATGGCACAGACGCGATGATACAGACCTTGCCGGCAAAAGACGACAACTTGACCGTCGACAAATCGTTTGTCGTAACTTCAAAATCAGGCGCCTTTTGTCCTACTTTTACCGCCTGACCGACAAGGGCAACCGGCTTACCCTTCATCGTAACCAAACCTGTCCGTTCTTCCATAATATTCTCCTTGCATCCTGTAAACAGTAACGCCATCGATGCAACAAATCCAAAAATACAGATAACCCATCTCTTACTCATAATTCAATTCTCCAACATACAGCCGGGATATCGGCCTGGTTTCATCCCTAAACCGGAATGAAACCTGGCCTCGCTTCTTTGCCCCTCTCGCACACACATCAGAATATAGTAACGAGAAAAACGTTACTATAAGCAAATCCCCTATTTTCTGATGGGAGGTTGCCTATATCCCCTCAATAATTAACCGCTTCAAGCTCAAAATGCGCCTTCGGATGCGCACAGGCGGGGCAGGAATCAGGCGGCTCAGTCCCCTCGTGAACATATCCGCAATTTCTGCAAACCCATCTGACGGGCTTTGACCTCTTGAACACAACTCCTTCGGTTATGTTTTTGGCAAGTGCCACGTAACGCTGTTCATGTCTTTTTTCCGCAATAGCAATGTTCCTGAAGACATTCGCTATCACGGGAAATCCTTCCTTTTCCGCGGTCTTGGCAAACTCCGGGTACATAATTGTATTTTCATAGTGCTCGCCACCGGCTGCCGCCTTGAGGTTTTCCAGCGTGTTGCCTATGACTCCGGCCGGATAGGCCGCGGTAATTTCGACCTCGCCGCCCTCAAGAAACTTGAACTCTCTTTTCGCGTGCTCCCTCTCCTGGTTGGCCGTCTCCTCGAAAATCGCCGCTATCTGCTCGAAACCTTCTTTTTTCGCCTGGCTGGCGAAATACGTATAGCGGTTCCTTGCCTGCGATTCGCCGGCAAAGGCAATCAGCAGATTTTTCTCCGTCTGTGACCCTTTTAGTTTCATTATGACCTCCTAAATTCAGTTAATCGGAAATTTTTAATACGATTTTGCCGAACTGCTGTCCCGCTTCCATTTCCGCCGTCGCCTCACGGACTTTGACAAGCGGAAAAACCGAGTCCACAACCGGCTTCAGCTTGGCCGCAGTAACAGCCGAGAGCATCCCGCGAAAATCATCGTCAGAACCCATCGTCGAACCCATAATCGCAACCTGGTTCCAATACAACGCCTGAAGATTAGTTTCTGCCTTGGGGCCGCCTGTTACACCGCAGATTACGATTTTGCCGCCCCGCCGCACACAGGCAAAATCAACCGGCCAGGTCGCCGCGCCAACCGTCTCAAACACGACGTCAACTCCTCGTCCGCCCGTTATGTCCCTCACTGCCGAAGCCACGTCACCGATTTTGTAGTTTATTCGATGGTCTGCGCCTAATTGTTCGGCCCGTTTCAGTTTCTCATCCGACGATGATGTCGCGATTACAACCGCGCCCGCCAGTTTTGCTAATTGCAAAGCCGCCAGAGCGGCCCCCCCGCCTATACCGTGAATAAGCAATGTCTGTCCCGGCTTTAATCCCGCCCTGCTCATCAGCATTCGCCACGCGGTAACATAGACAAGAGGCAAAGCTGCCGCCTCATCGAAACTCAGGTGGGCAGGTTTTCGATAAACATTGCCCGCCGGCACAGTGACATATTCCGCGAATGTCCCGTGCCTGCCCATACCAACGATACTGAACGAAACGCATTCGCTCTGCTCACCCCGTCCGCAAAACTCGCATTTGCCGCAGCTCAGCCCGGGATTTACAAGGACTTCATCGCCGACAGCAATGCCTTCGACTCCTGCGCCAATCTCGCTAACCACACCCGCCCCATCTGAGCCGAGGACGTGAGGCATAGACAATGTCACGCCGGGCCTGCCCTTCCTGATCCATATATCCAGGTGGTTAAGGGCAGCGGATTTTACCCGAATTAACACCTCACCGGCAACCGGTCTGGGTTTGGCGATATCAGCCGGCTTCAACTTATCCAGCTCACCCTGTTCTGTTATTACAATCGCTTTCATTTGTGGTCCCCCTTTCCTGTGGTTAAAGAATTATGCCCCGGATTTGCCCCCGCAGGAGTCGCAAATGCCCCTCAGATATACCGTCTTTCTTAATATCTTAAATTTCGCCACAATGCTCGCGGGCACTTTTATATCATCAAACGGCCTATAATGAAAGTCGAAAATTTTTTCCGCTCTGCTTCTATTTTCCCGCGCTTGATAACAGGCCTGCAATAAGTTAGAGTTTAGAGTCAATGATGTGAAAAGTAACAAATGCTTATTGTCGTTTGAGAATAGGAAAGGACGGGTCTTATGAGCAAACAAATCGCGATAATCGGCGTTCTGGCAGCTCTTATCCTGATTTCCGGATGCGATATGGTCGGCCAGCAGAAAACATACTCGCCGAAAGAATTAAAACTGCCCGCCAATGAGCGATATATTCTTACGCCGAAGGCCCCGGACGAGCCGCGAATAAACGGCGCAAAGGTTTTTGGCGTCCGGCCCGGAAGTCCTTTCTTGTTTATCGTCCCTGCTACCGGCCAAAGGCCGATTGTATTTTCTGCGGATAACCTGCCGCAGGGACTGACAATCGACAGCAGCACCGGCCTGATAACCGGAACGCTGACAACGCCGGGAACTTATAACGTAACGCTCAAGGCACAAAACGCCCGCGGCATCGCAACAATGGAATTCAAAATTGTGGTCGGCGACAAAATCGCCCTTACCCCCCCTATGGGCTGGAACAGTTGGAACTGCTGGGCCGCCCAGGTCTCGGATAAAAATGTCCGCGCATCCGCAAAGGCAATGATTGACAGCGGACTCGTCAACCACGGCTGGACCTATATCAATATCGATGACACCTGGGAGGGAAGTCGAGGCGGACCATTAAACGCCATACAGCCAAACAAAAAATTCCCGGACATGAAGAGTTTTTGCGACTACATTCATTCGCTGGGCCTGAAATCCGGCATTTATTCGACTCCCTGGATAACCACCTACGGCGGCTACATAGGCGGCTCCAGTGATAATGAGGATGGCTCCTGGGAAAAAATCGAGGGCTATGAAAACTATTCCAAAAAGAACCACCGCGTGGGTAAATTCGCCTTCGATTCAAACGACGCCAGGCAGTTGGCCGAATGGGGTTTCGATTATCTCAAATATGACTGGAATCCCAACGACGAGATAAACACAAAGCGTATGGCGGACGCCCTTTGCGCAAGCGGGCGTGACATCGTCTATTCGCTTTCCAATGGCGCACCATTCAATAAGGCAGCTGCGTGGGCAAAATTAGCCAACTGCTGGCGAACCACCGGTGATATTCGCGACGTATGGAGTAAGACTCAGCTACCCCCAAGCGAAAGTCAGTGGGCACAGGGCGTTTTTGACATCTGGAAACAGCACGAAAGATGGGCGCCCTTCAACGGCCCCGGGCACTGGAATGACGCAGATATGCTGGTTGTCGGCAAGGTCGGCTGGGGAGCTCCGCATCCCAGCAAATTAACACCCGATGAGCAATACACGCATATCTCGCTTTGGTGTCTATGGTCGGCCCCGCTTCTAATCGGCTGTCCCTTAGACCAGCTCGATGACTTCACGCTGAACCTGCTGACAAATGATGAGGTGCTTGCGATTAACCAGGACCCGCTCGGCAAAATGGCAACACGGGTTTCCGCAGCGGGCACTATCCAGGTATTGGCCAAAGACCTCGAAGACGGCTCAAAGGCAGTAGGACTTTTCAATACAGGTGAAGAGCCGAATGCCGTCAAAATTACCTGGCAGCAACTCGGCGTAACTGGCAATCAAACCGTCCGCGACCTCTGGCGGCAAAAGAATATCGGCACATACAGCGACGGCTTCGAAGCAATGGTTCGTCCCCACGGCGTAATTATGGTCCGGCTCCAGCCCGAAAAAAAATAATAAATAGATGCGTTTAATGGCGAAGAAAAAAGAACCTCGGCTAACTGACATCATAGGCAGAATACAATACCGGCTCGCGTTGGCAGGCGGCTGGATTGACCAGCCATTTGTTTCGCAGCATAACCCGTCGCCCCCGGGATCGATGGTGGTGGTTGCCGTTGAGCCGGAGTTTCGTTTTATGGACAGGGCCGGCATCTGCGGCAGTACCAGGTCGGTTGCGCTGAAATTATGGGGTGGCGCCATACCAAATGGCGACCCGGCCAGATTGGTGCGGGAGCTTTACGAGGCCGAAAACAAAGACAAGACCAACCCATCCGGCTCCCAAGATATGATTGGTTTGATTTATCCCGGCATAAACCGGCTGGATTACGATTATAAGTATGAGGGCGGTGTTTACCCCTGCCATATCGAATCCAATAACGACCCCGGCGTCGCGGAATGGCTCTCGCGGGTCATTCACATCCTGACGATTATGCCCCGGCCCGAAGGTTTTAATCCGCTGGTTGTGAAAAACCTCGACCCAAAATGGGTCAGCCGACTCGGGCAGGCCGGGAAAGATTGTTTCGATGCGATAGCGAAAAAGGACAGCAAATCGCTCGGTGAAACTCTCAACGAAAACATGCGATGCTGGGATGCGCTTCTGCCCTATAATTTAAGGGACCCGGTACTGACCCCTGACCTCCTCGATTTGCTGTATTTTTATCAGCATAAATATCACGGGGCGATGTGTTCAGGCCCAGGCGGCGGGTATCTTTACGTCGTTTCGGATGAGCCCGTACCAGGCGCTTTTCACGCCACCGTCAAGGTGAAGAAATGACCAAAGCCGCATCAGACACCGCGGATTCGACAAGCCCACCGCAGGTCGTCATTTACGGCGGATTTGACGACCTAAGGCCAAATCATTTCAGATTTTTCGAGGAAACGGCAAAACTCGGCAAAGTTCACGCCTTGATGTGGTCGGATTCCGCAATCAAGAAAATTTCGGGCGCTCCGCCAAAATTCCCCCAGGAAGAACGGCTATATCTGCTCGATTCAATTCGCTATATCCATAAGGTAATCATAATCAACGACGCCAACCAAGACACCCTTCCTGAATCGCCGGGGTTCAAACCGAAAATTTGGGTCGTGGATGAACAAAACGACAACCACGCAAAAAAAATGTTCTGCAAAGACAACGGGCTTAAATATCACGTCTTGAAAAATGATACCCTGAACAGGTTTCCTGATTATGTCCCTGATTTACAAAAAACAACCACATATCGAAAAAAGGTTATTGTTACCGGCTGTTACGACTGGTTTCACTCAGGCCACGTGAGATTTTTCGAGGAGGTCTCCGAACTTGGCGACCTTTATGTTTCCATAGGCAGTGACAAAACCATTCGAGAATTAAAAAGCGAGGGACACCCGATGTTTTCGCAGAACCAGCGGCGATTCGTTGTCCAGTCAATCAAATACGTCAAGCAGGCCTTCATAGCCACGGGCAGCGGCTGGTTAGACGCGGAACAGGAGATATACAAAATCAAGCCGGAAATCTACGCGGTCAATGAAGATGGCGACAGACCCGAAAAACGCGAATTCTGCCAGGCCAACAGAATTGAATACGTGGTTTTGAAACGCCTGCCCAAACCCGGCCTGCCACACCGACAAAGCACAACCCTCCGCGGGTTCTAAATCAGGTCATTATATACTCTCACGCCATCGGCAACCATTTTCAACTGGTTACATTTTGTAGCCGCTTTACTTCCCTCTTTGTTCAGGCGGTTTTTCAGTTGTGCCCTCTGTGGCCAACTAACTAAAAACTCATTTTTCCGTTGCCAGTTTGAATGCTATGGCCAACTCGCTGACCATTTTCGCGGGCGTAGTAACCACAAGGCCGGCGTCCGTTCGCTCCCACTTGATTTTCTCTTCTGTGCCTAACATCAAAACGTCTTTGACCTTTATGTTCTCCGCCTTATTGCCCTTGCCGAACATCGTCATCGTAACCTGCTGATTTTCGCCCGGCCAGCCCAGCACTATCGCGTAAACGGTATTGCCCCTGTGGGTATAACGAATGTCCTTTGCCGTGTAGCCCCCCTTCATTCTGGCGAACCCTCCGCCTGATTCCATTTTCGCGGGCCCTTCGCCGTATTCGACAAAGGGTCTTGTGCCGTAAATCGCCTCGCCGTTTTGCTTCATCCAGTCGCCGATTTCGAGCAGCACTTTTTTCTGATTATCCGGAATTGTCCCGTCGGCCATGGGCGATATGTTGAGCATCAGTTGGCCGTTCTTGCTGACGATATCTACAAGAGTCCGCACAATCTCCAGCGACTTCTTTATCCCGAGGTTCTGCGTGTAGCACCAGGACCCGCGGCTGATTGTATCATCGGTAAGCCAGACAAAATCTGTTATCTTGTCCGCCCTGCCCTTCTCATAATCCTCAATGCCCACTTCGCGGGGGAGGTCTTCTTGCTTGTATGTAACGACGACTTCCTTGCCAAGATTGGCGGCGTCGTTGAAATAATGCGCCAGGTATTCCATTTTGTATTTGTCGGGGATTTCGTCGAGCCAGGAATCGAAATACATCAAATCGGGATGATAATGGTCGATGACCTCGATGAGTTTGTCTTGCCACATCTGGTAGAATTTCTCGGCGGGCATATAGCCATACATAATCGCGCGACAGGGGTCGTTGAGCAGGTCTGGGAAATAGCGTTTGACGAATTCGTAGTGGCCTGTCCAGTAAGTTTTGCCGTCCTTTGTGATTTCGTAAAGGCCGTTGCGCTCGTGGTGAAAGGTGGTAACGAAACGCATACCTCGTTTGCGGATTGCTTTTTCAAGTTCGCCGACGCAATCGCGGTGCGGCCCCATATCTTTTGCGTTCCACGGGGTTAGCTTGCTCGCCCACATCGAAAAGCCGTCGTGGTGCTCCGCTACCGGCCCGGCGAACTGCGCACCCGTTTTTTTGAACAAATCCGCCCATTCATTAGCGTTGAACTTCTCCGCTTTGAACATAGGCACAAAATCAGGATACCCGAACTTGTTCGGCTCGCCGTATGTTTTGACGTGATACTTATATTCCGATGAATTTACGTCATACATATTCCGTGGATACCATTCGTTGCTGAACGCAGGCACGCTGTAAACGCCCCAGTGAAAATATATCCCGAATTTCGCGTCCCGGAACCACTCCGGCGCAGGATTACGTTTCTTCAGCGAATCCCAGTCCGCCGTAAAAACTTGCTTAGTTCTGCCGCCCTGGGGTTTCTTGCAGCACGTCTGACTTGTGCAGCCGTTTAACAGCCCCAAGGTTAGCGTGAGACAAACAATGCCGGTCTTTACCTTCTCCATTTTTTGATACCCCTCAATAGCTGCTGATAAAGCAGAATACGCCCGACAGGATTCGAACCTGTGACCTACGGATTAGAAATCCGTTGCTCTATCCAGCTGAGCTACGGGCGCCAATTTTCTAAGTGACTGTAGTATAACAACTTCCTGCTTGTTTTGCCAATATCTGAAATGTCTTAGAGAGGCAAAAAGTGTCAGTCGCCCCCTATTTGGGCTTCTCTTAATCTCTTAAAATCACTATGATCTGTTTCTGCCTGAATCTTGTGCCACGCATTGTAAACGGGCTCTACCATGTCGGGGTTCTAATTATAAGTGGCTCAGTTTTCGGGGGGAAGGTCACGTGGCCAATTGGATTGGTCTGAAGCATTTATTAATGGCAGTTTTGCTCCTGCAAAAAAAAGAGCAAATGCGTCAGAAAGATCAAACTCGGCAAGGGAACGGAGTAGATGGTAGTGGTCGACGGCCAATATGAGATTTGGTAAGCCAAGTGTCTGGAGTTTTTTTGGCACCTCATACTGTTTTCTTTGATTTTTCAAAGAGCAATAATCAGAACTTCATTACTTGCCATAATCCGGATCCATCTGAGGTGTTCTTTGGCCAATCATTTCCAATGCCTGTAGTGTAAATACATTCCAGCAGAATACGCGATGATAACATTTATCCATATTGGCCTGGGTTGTAGCGAGATATTCCTGGCTCGTTGGGAAATTTTCACATAAATTTATTTCAGCCCAGAGGCGATTTGCGATTCTGGCATCGGCTTTTTTCCAGCCGTGCATCTTACCGGCAGCATAAGCCAATATCTCAGGACGCAGCCAACTGCCCCCGTTATAGTACATTCCATCGGAGGCGTGGTCGGCGTACGTCTTGCCGAATTCTTCATTCATCACAGGATAGTATTTATCAGTAAAATAGCTCCAGCCATTCGGAGCGTCTTTTTTCAACCAGATTGAGACTGGGGCGATAACTCCTTTTTTGCCCTCTGCTGGGAATGGTGCATCTTCGCGCGGCCAGAACATAGGTATTTTTTCAAGTGTGTCTATAACCATTTCATCGGTAAGTATTTTTCGTCCGAACAGCCATAAAGACATATACTCCGGATGAAAGATGTCTAAACATATCACATCATCGATTGAATGTTTAGGACAGAACAGCTTTTTGTCGGGATTATAATAACTCCGGTAAGCCTGTTCGGCTTTTTGGATGTATTCTTCTGATATAGTTTCGCTGATTTGGGGGATATTCAATTCTTTTATAACCCGCAGAGTTACAGCCCAAACGCCCTGATTGATTGCAAGGTCTTCAGTCCATTTGGGGTAATCAACGATGTCATTCATTCCCATCACAAATTTTGCCCGGCAGATACCATCTCTATCGGGGTCGAAAGTGTCCATACAATATTGCGCAGCCTTTTTAACGCGTTCCATCGGCAGTACGGTTTTATACCGCCGTCTGTTAATCATTGCCCACATCAGCCATTCAGGCGTGGCTTCATTCGATTTCTTTTCGATAGCACCCATTTGCGGAGTAATAATGGTGCTGATTGCCCCATCGTGTCCCTGCGAATCTCCCCATCGCAGGAAAATTTTCTCATTCAATTCGCGGTTGTAGCATGCCCATAAGGAATATGCGCTGTCGCGGTTGTACATATCGGGAGCGTAATAAATGCTTGGCACAGAATGTGGATGAAAATCAAATGGCTCAGTAATCCACATCAAGGACATCAATGTCGCATAAAAAACTTTTTCAGTCTGACTGCCTTTGAAACCAAGTCCTTCGGCCAAATAGATTTGTGAGGCCAAACGCAAATCGTGCATCGTATTTTTGAGTTTGTCATCAACGAAAATTAAAACTGTTTTTTCGAGTTTCTGGCCGATTGTCAGCCGGTCAAATGGTTTTGAGGCTGTTTTATTACGGTGGATTTCGAGATTTTTAAACTCGAAATCATATTTGCCGATTTTGCTGTTCCAGTCACGGGTTACAAATAATTCAACCGGACAGCCCAGAGCATTTACTATACAAAAATCTTTCTCAAAAACCGCCCACTCTTTTGATTCTGGAATCGCATCAAAGGTTAGAGCCAGTTCCTTCAAGACATCTCTATTCTTATCCATCATCCACAACCGTGTGGCCAGTTTGTCGGAAGAACGATACTTAAAACGAATTGTGTAAAATCCCTCTTCATTTATAATTATCGGTAGAGATATTCCGCCGTGGCCTTTCTGTTCAGCGACGCCGTTTATATGAAATTCCCCATTTTTTACAGTCGCCTGGCATTGGCCATAGATTTTAAAATTTTTTCTAATTTCGGTTGGTTGTCCTTGTGTCGATGTTTCATCCTTGTAAAGAATTTCACCAAAGGTCTGACTGATATAGTGATTGCCGATAGCTCGTTCTTTTGGCCGGCATATCTCAAATAGTCTGGCATCCGGCAACTCTTTGAGGTCTGTTAAGCCGCCTTCTGTGTTTATTTCCGGCCGTCTGCGGAATACACGAGTATAATGATTTCTGAAACCTGCATCAGCCAAAAGACCAATGGTCAGGCCGTCAGAGGTTCTATAGCCGATGGCGGGAAAGAGGTCTCGCAAATAACCTCCTTTACAATCAGTCTGGTCAAAACTCCAGTATCCTGCCGGTTCAACTGCCGGTTCGATACGGTTGGTTATCTTCAGGAATATAATCGGCATATCGGCTTGGTAAAAATTTATTCGTTTGCGAACAACGTGTTCGCTTATAACGTCATAAGTAACAGTTATCCACAGGTCAACAACATATTTCAGCTCAACTTTGCCGGTCAGTTCGACGTGTGAAGAATTACCTTTCCATTCAGTTGCTTTCCAGTTCTCTACGGCATCCTTTACGCTTGCTTCGGCATTTTGAAACCAGGCGGAAAACTCCCCGCATTTAGATTGATTGTCGATAGCTGTCTCACCGGCGAGGATGGTTACATAAAAACCATAAGTCTTATTGCCGTCAACTAGAAGCGAAACACTTTTTATATCCGATGATTCAGTGGCACTAACCGTATTGAATACATACAAAAATAATATGGATAGTAATAAAATTTTCGTTTTTTTCACTGGTAATATTCCTCTAAGCAAAAATTTTATCCTTTAATAAATTTGTCTTAACCTGGATTATCGCATTTGATTCTGATAATCAATCACCCTGTCATTAACCATTGTCTTTTTTCCGTTATATTTAATTTTACCATTGGCAGGACATATGATTATGACTGCCGCCGATTTTGGCGCCAAATCAATAAAGGTTTTTCCCGTAACACCTGTACTTATAAATTTATTGCCGATAGATTCATAAATATCTTTTGTTTCCGCCCCGAGTTCGATAATGACTTTCTGCTCTTTCGGAAAAGGATTGTAATACAAATAAGTCGGATAAGCCGGGCTATGATAAAAGTCTGTCGCGAGACAGTCAAGCCGGAGGATACCTTCTATGTTTGTCTTTTTGATAATGCCGCCGAATATCCCCACATAAGATGAGCCGTATATTCCGAGGTTCGTTTTGCCCCAGCTGTTTTTTTTGGCATCACCTGTTGCGTAAGGGGCTTTGTCGCTAAGCGACTCTATCCAGATGTCATCAATATATATCCTGTCAGACTTGCACGAGGGGGCAGCTTTTTTTGTATTGGCAACTTTGAGATAAATCGTTTCCGCCTCTGTCTGAACTTCAGCGGCTCTGTGAGAATCAGTTTCGGAGTTGAATTCAAACAGCAGTTTATACGGCCCTGTAATTTGTAAAGAATAGCTGAACTCGAAACTTTCGCCATCTCCGGAATTGTCGGTCCTGCCTACAAAATTCAGGATATGCCTACCCGCTTTGCTTAGTCGTACTTTCCAGATATGTTCGAGATTACCCCGTTCGTCCTCTTCTATACACTCGTAAATTTTGTTTGTCCCGATAGTCGCTGTATAGTCTCCTGACGTTATTTTGCCTTTGACCGTTTCAAGGTCAGCAGCAACCCTGTCGATTTCAAGATACCGCTGACGAAGGCCTTCATAGGCGATACATGATTCAGGGTCATTATTTTTGGCCCATTGGCTGTCTGTTTGCTGGTCATCATCAATCGCGTCGGGATAAAAGAGTCTCGCGCTGTTTGCGGCGTTAAGCATCCATTTGCCGATAGCTTTGGCGAATCTCTCATCGTATCTAACCAGCGGTACCATCGAGGCTGCGACATCAAAGGTATTCATCGCAAAGCCGTACATATTGTCTTTATCTGTTACGCTTCCAATTAGTCCTGCGCAATCAACACCGCCCCAGTTGCCTGTTGTGGCGCCCCATTTTCTCCAGTTGCTTCCGTCGAAACACCAGTTGACAAATTTTTCCACGTCATAGTTTGTGCCGATTTCCGCATTCATTCTTGCGGCTGTATATGTCCCCAGCGGCATAAGAACTTCGTAATAAGGGTTTGTTTTGGACTGTTGAAGATAATCCATGCCCCATTTTGCGGCGTTAAGATATTTTGTTCTTGATTCATTGTCTCCGCTTTTGACATAAGCCATATATTCAATCCATGCCACTGCAGCGGCTGCATCCGCCTCTTTCCAGACGGTATTATCAAATGGCTTCATTGTCGAAAAGTCAAAGGCGGTATAATCAAAATTCGGAACCTGCCATGGGTCTGTCTTACCTCCCATTGCCACACAGGCTTTTTGCCACTGGTCTGCGGTGATGTAGAACTGTTTTTGCATTGTTTCGGATTCAGGATAGAAATAGTATGTTCTGTAAAACAGCACGCTGGGAAATATTTCATACCAGAAAGTTTTGCCGGTTTTTTCGTTAATCCTGTTCAGATAAAGTTTCTGGTCATCCGTAAAATAATTTGTGAAGATTTCCAGATAATTTCTATTGTTCTGGCAAGTTTTGTCAATACCAGCTATCAGAGCGCTGCTGACGGCACCAAAGCAGGTAATGCTTTCGGTTCCGGAATGACTGCTGCCGACATACGAAGGTATTATGAAAATATTTTTATCCGGCGAACCCGGCAGACTCTCGAATCTTATAAGAGGCAGAAAATCCCCCTTTTTTTCAGTGTCAAAGATAAATTTATCAAAATCTTTTGCTGCTTTATTCCAGTTTCTCATACGATAAGGCTGCGGAAAGTCGGGCATCTGGTCTATCCTCGGAATGTTTATCTGCAGAGACACAAAATCTTGCGTCTGTACAGGAGGGGTTGTCTGGGCATAACAAGAACTTAAAAAAACAATAGCGCAGGCAATTGTCAATACCGCAAAAGATTTAGCAGTCATTAAATTATGCCCTTAAAGAGCTATATTTTAAACGAGTCAAGAATATCATTTATTGAAAGTTCGGCTTTGCATATTACTTTATCCGAAGCGCCATAGTATATCGTTATGGCATCACCTTTAACAATATGGCCATTGGTAAAGATAACATTTCCAAAAAAGCCATTCTTTTCATAGTCTGTTATCGGCTCCATAATCGGTTTCTCAGACCGGGCGATAACCTTTGAAGGGTCGTCAGGGTCAAGTAAAAGAGCTCCGAGACAATATCTGTGATTTTTATCAGCGCCGTGATAAATCTCAAGCCAACCCTTGTTCGTTTTTATCGGAGAAGCGCCGGCTCCAATTCTTTCGCTGTCCCACATACCGTCTCGTGTTCCGGCCACACATTTGTGTCTGCCCCAGTATTGCAGGTCGTTTGATTCGGCAAGCCAGATATAATTTCCACCTATAACCGTCATATTCGGACGGTGCAGGCAGCAGTATCTGCCGTTTATCTTTTCCTCAAATAAAGCACAGTCTTTATTTGGGCCTGAAATTATCATGCCGTATCTGCTAAAATTCGTCCAGTCAGACGTGCTCATCAATCCGACGCCATATCCGTAATTTGAAACGGCGGTATAAGTCAGATAGTATTTCCCTTCGATTCCGGCAATTCTGCAATCCTCAATGCCATACGATTCAAGGCTGCCTTGTCCGAATAAGGGTTTGTCGTCAACGACGGTGAAGTTATTTCCGTCCTTGCTGTGCGCCAGTCTTAAATGCGACAATGTGGTCAGATACCCATGTCCTTTATATATGATTACTCTTGGGTCGGAACAGTTCAGATGAGGGTCTGCCTTGTCAAATTCGAGAATCCTGATTTCTCCATTATCCATCACAGGAAAGCTTATTCTACCTTCTTTCTGCTCCGGCCTCTCAGCAACTCGAAGAAGCAGCCATGTCTTATCTTGAAACTTGAATGCTCCCGGGTTTAAAAGACATTCTACTTTAAGGCCCTCATGACTAGGACGGATATCAGTGGGTGTCAGAATTGGATTTTCGTTAAACCTACTTGCTATGTCTGCCATATTTACCTTGTTAATCTGTAGGAATTTGTTCCTTTGCCGAGTCCTGCGATGAGGAAAATATCTTCGACTCCTGCAACACTTTGACTTCTTTCTTAAACCATCTATATACTATTATTGCCCCAAGAGTAGCCAGAGCAAAACAAATAGAGGCCTTTATGAATTTCAGCAGGATTGAATAACCAATGCCAAGTGAGAGGCCGTAACATAACAGGATACCGCCGATGACATCTATAAATGTGCCAGCATTCAAGGCTTTGCCGGGCAGATTACGCGCCTCTTTGCTTACAATGCCCCAGAAACCGCCGGGACGTACCTTTCGGTAGAATGCCTCAAGCTTTTCTTTGGACACCGCAGGCGTCAAAAATGTAACTAATATGCTTATAGGTATTATGATGCCGGTTAATAAGGCTATCTTAACTTCAAACGGCATCTCCTGCCACGGATAACCAAATACGACCACAGAGTTGGAAATAAAAGGATTGGACAGCCCGGCAACCAGGCCAAGAGCAAGTGCAGTGATTTCAGTATAGGCATTTACCCGCCACCAGAACCAGCGCGCCACGCATATAATGCCGCTCCCAACCGTCATAAACGCCAGGAACTCCCATGCTGCCGTAACCGACTTCAACAGTGGGACGATGGCTGCGGCGCCGATCATCAGCACAACCACTACGATTCTCGTAACAATCATATATCGGCGATGCGAAGCGTCTTTTCTGATAAATCGCTTATAGACATCGGTCATAATATACGAAGCTCCCCAGTTGAGCTGCGTGGTGATTGTGGACATAAACGCAGCCAGAAAACCGCTTACGAGCAAACCCTTTAGACCGATGCCGAGATATTTATTTGCGACTAAAGGGTAGGCCTGAGTATCTGTTTGTGTGCCTGTCAGACGTGGAAACAGAACAATGGAAACAAGAGCAACGGGTATCCACATCCATGGACGGATGGATTGAAAAATGGCATAGAAAAGAGTCGCAAGCACGGCATGCCGCTCATTCCTGCAGCCGCTTATTCGCTGCATATTATACCCGCCGGCATCAGCCCACCAGAGGACTAAGGCGTAAATCAGCAGTTTGAGCATATCTAAGTCGAAGTGTTTAAAATCGGGAAAAATAGAAAGCGTTTTCTCATAACCTTGTGTTGCGGCGATAGTGGTTAGTACGTTCTGAAGGCCGCCTACTTTATAGACTGCAATAAAGGCCAGTATTATCATCGAGCCTGAAGCGATAAAAAACTGCACAACATCGGTGATTACAACGCCATAAAAGCCGGAGAACGTAGTGTAAATCAGGGCGACAACGATACAGGTACCGACAGCCCATACTTTATTCAGGGGTGTCATAATTGTAATGATGTTGCTCATAGCGAACGTAACCCAAGCGATTACGACAAGGTTTTGTATGATTCCGGAATAAAAGGCACGAAATCCTCTGAGAAAAGCGGCCGATTTGCCTTCGTAACGGAATTCGTAAAATTCTGCGTCGGTAATAATGGCTGCCCTGCGCCAGAGACGAGAAAAAAGAAAGATACCAACTATTAACGTAAGTACCGCGGTAAATACCCACCACATTCTCTGGAGGCCAAACTGTCTGGTGATTTCGGTAACGACCAGCGGGGTGTCAGATGCAAAACTTGTGGCCATCAGTGAGATGCTAATCATCCACCATGGCATAGAACGACCGCCCAGGAAGTAATGTTCCGGGCTTTGAGATGCTTTGCGAGAATAGACTATTCCGATAATTAACGAAAAAAGCAGGTACGCAACGATAATTCCATAATCAAGAATCGTCAAGTTTGAAGCTCCTGTATTTAATCGGTTCTATGACTCAAATTTATGACTTAATATAATCTGTAATAATCGAAAAATCCACTCCGTATTATTTACTCGTCGCAGACGTAGCAGGGACGGGAATCGGAGCGGTTTCTATACAGAGGTCTTCGGACTCATTATTCTCCCGGCTGCCCAGCAAACAATCAGTAAGTTCCTTTTTATTGACTTTGGCCGCCAAAGTGCAGCAATCAGCTCCGCCGTAAAGTATATAGATATCGCCGTTATATTCATAACTGCCGCAGGTAAAAAGGACATTTGAGACTCCTTCATGGCTTGTAGATTCGCATTCATGCGGAGTTTGGGGTACCATAAGCTGGTTCAGACACCTTTTTATAATATTTGCTGGTTTGGAGGGGTCAAAATTATTAAAATTAAAAAGGTCGGCGTGGAGGTCGTACCACTTGCTGCCGTTGTTCAGGACATGACCTTTGTGATATATCACAATAAATTTTTTATCTCCAATAGAAATTGGTACCGAACCGGCTCCTACCCATATATGTTTTGCCAATTCAGCGTTTTGAGTTGCACGCTTTATTATGCCTAAATCACGCCATGGACCTTCAATGCTGCTGCTTATCGCCAATGCAATAGCATATTTTGAGTAATTATCGTCGAAACATGGTCTGTGAAGCATAAAATAATGGCCGTCAATTTTTTCTGGAAATAAAACACCGTTTTTATTGCTGTTTTCCTCTGTGTTGACATTTCCGGCAACAGGGCCAAGTTTCTGCCATGTAAGCAGGTCGTCGGATTTGGCCAGACATATCCGCGTTTTTACCGGCCATCCTGGTCGCGGATTAGATGCAAGACCGACTCCGCAATAAAGATAATAATAGATGCCGCCAAAGCAGTGCAGCCTTCCATCTTCAACGCTGACATAATCATAAAGATTTTCATCCTCGCCGGGAAGGATTACCGGATTATTATGCCTGTAAATCGGATGCAGTTCCGGCGTAAAAACTGCTACACCGGAAAAAGACCTGCTAAACGGCCTCTTAGGGTCGGTTTCCTGAGATGGCCTGGCGCGATAGTGCACTACAACTATGCCATCTTTAATTCGAGTCTCGTCAAGGCTGCCGCTACCTATTAATTTGCGGATTATAGGGTCGTTTTTTGGCGACCTCTCGACATAAACAACCGCAGGATTGAATGTTGCGCCACTTTCCCACCAATTTGAGGTAGGGCTTATGATTGGTTTACCATTATTAAGTCTTGTTACCTTTGGTTGCGAAGAACAAGTTGGCATTCTGCCTCCATTCGGTTTTGTATATAGTTGTAATTGTTGTGCATTGAGACATAATGGGGCTCAAGTTGCAGAATGTCAATATAAATAAAATATGTTTATTAAAATTAGTAAACACTTTCGATGCTAATGTACGACTACAATAACAAACGTAAGTACTTTTAATACAATTGGTTATGGTGTTTTATGTGCAATCAAATCTTGTAGTATATTTATTTTTTAATCGGTAACATTCATAAAAATTTACAAATATTGCATAAAATTGTTATTGACAAGTAAACAAGCTGGCGTTAGTGTGCCAGCCATAACAAGTATCCGAATCATACAAGGCTATAGGAGGCTAACGATGCCGGTGGACGCCAAGTTGAAAGTAAGAGATGTTGCGACAAAATTATCTGTTTCTCCCGCAACAGTTTCGAGAACTCTCAATGGGGATTATGGCCGTGGAACAATATCTTTGGCCACTGCCTCTCGTATTCTTAATTACTGCTTCAGCAAAGGATATCTCAGCAAAGAAGAGAAGGACAGCATTCTCCTTAAAATGAAAGTTAGGGTATCAGGTAAAAAGATATTTAGTCTTTCATGCTTTGAGGGGCTTTGGAACTACAATGCGATTTTTTCCTCGGTTAGCAATTCGCTGCAGGACAGAGGACAGTATTCAGGCTTTTATACGATTCGGTCGGCTAATGATTTATTCCGTTTTCCACGAGATGAGGCAAGCGTCATACTGGTTTTCGGACGCATCACACCTAATACTTATGAGGCCTTGCGTGGATTCGAGATACCGGTTGTGATGGGCGACAACTATATACCTGGTTCAAACTGGAGTACTGTTAACAGCGATAATATTGGCGCTGCATCAAGAGCAGTTGAAATTCTTGCTGAATTAGGGCACAAACGCATTGCGTTTATATGCCGCCACGAGGACTATCCACAGCGCACCTACAATTTACACCAGCGTCAAAACGGCTATATAATAGGTATGAATAATGCAGGCCTGAGTTACGATGGCCTGGTTGTCACCAAGGACTGCTCGAGAAATGATTATACGCCAAGCACGCATGAAGAAGTGCTGACTGATTTGAGAGAACTCGCCGAACGTGTCATAGCTTTGAAACCTATGCCGACGGCTGTTGTTGCGGGCAATGACCTGATTGCCCATGTTTTGCGTGTAGTCTTGCGGAAACATGGTCTCAAAGTACCCCAGGATATGAGCATTATTGGATATGATGGCCAGCACAGAATCCCCGGCGCGATGGGCTTTGAGCCAATTTCCACGATGGTAGTCAATTGGGATGAAATGGGGCGAGCCATGGTGGACTTAGCCACAGAGTTCGTACTCAATCCTAAAACTCACATTCGCCACGTATTAATTCCGGCAGAGTATGAGGATATGGGTACCGTTGCCCGATTGTGATTTATATAGAGTCTAAACATAAGGCTCGTTTGCCGAGTAAGGCAAGCGAAAGGGTGGGAGAAAGGAGTTGTGAAAAAAGAGTGATGAAAAAAGTGTGAGTAGAGTAAAAAAAGAACCGTGTATTTGTAAATTTTTGTAACTTATTAAGAAGGAGAGTGAAAATGAAGACGCAAAATGTAGTTTTAATGGTTGTAGCAGTTCTTGTTTTGGCATTGGCACCGGCGGCGCAGGCCACCAACATGGTGTTGGATCCAATGACCCAGGGTAATATATTAGATCCTGGTCCATACCCCGGTAGTGGCCCTCCTCGCTGGCATGACGACCGTGGCTATAACCCCCCTCTTTTGAAGGATTCGGCTTTTAGCCACGATGGTGATGGCTCAATGATGATTGACTACAGTGTTTTCGATGGAGGTCAGTATGATGTTGTGCCACGTGGATATTTCGGCTGGAATGCAGAACATTCTTATCCGCCGGCAATACCCACCCTCTCGATTACTGATTCGATTACGTTCTGGTGGTATAAGCCTGCTGCAGGAGTGAATGGACCCAGTCCCGAACATGTTCGCCAGATACAGCTCTATTCGAACACCTCGAACCCTGATCCCGATGTACGGGCAACTTTCGATGTGGCTACCGGAGAGCAAACTATTGCTGCTGGCTGGCATGAAGCGGTTTGCCCTCTTAGTCAATTTGATAACATCAACAACCTTGACTTGGCCCACGTTGATCTTATCGATTTCTGGGTTAGCTGCTGGGGTTATGTAGGACCGTGGGGTCAACAAGGAAGCTACCAGATTATGCCTACTAATCAACCGGTTTACATCGATGATTTGCGAATAATTCCCGAGCCGGCAACTATGTCGTTGCTTGGACTTGGCACACTGGCGCTGCTGAAGAGACGCAAAGCTTAATGGTAAGTTGAATATTCGGCGGCGGCACGATAAAAACGCCGCCGCCGGATTCTATTAAGTGGAAAGGTTGGTGGTGTATGCAGACAAGGCATTGGAGTTGGAATATTATTATAGGAGATAGCAAATGAAATTATCGAAGACATTATGTTATATGTCATTTATTGTTATAGCAGCTTTTTTGATGCCTGCGTTTGCGGGAACACCGATAGGTCAGATTAGTTCGATGGATGGTGATATTAATGAGGCGGTAACAATGCCGCCATGGCCTACGGGCGCCTGGTACGATGACCGTGCAACCGGCTGGATGAAGCAAGAAGTGAACGATGTAAACGATTTAAACGATGTAAACGAGGTGCACGAAGGCTCAGGCTCAATGAGGATGGCACTTTCGCTTTGGAGCGGTGTAAATGTTGATGTTGAGCCAAAGATGGGCTTTAGCCCTGCTTTGGATTTTAGCGATTATAACAACCTGGCTATTACACTCTGGGTTTGGAGCGATCGCACTGATTCAAAGTTCAGGGAGATTATTTTGTATGACAATGACGATACGCCTCATAACGGACGTTTCATAGCGCATCCTCCGGATAGCAATGGCTGGACGAAGGTGGTAGCTAATCTGTCGGAGTTTTCATGGTACGATGGTACGACTCCTATTTCGCCTGACGATGCCAACTGGAGTTCGATTGGGACAATAGGACTATTTTCGAGCTGTGGTTTACCGGCCAACGAGACCGTACATAACATTCATGACATTTATCTGGATGATCTGCGGCTTGACAATGCTCAAGTGGCTCTGAGCCAAGCGACAATTGTGAATGCCGCTAGGGTTTTTGGCACGATTACCGTGGACGGTAATGCGGCAGACTGGGCGAACCTTGTTGACAGCGATGTCGTCGATTTCGACCTTGCGACGGTTCCAAACCCGCCTAATGGCAATCTGCATGTTAAGTATCGTCTTGCATGGGACCCCGATTACCTCTATATACTGGTGCAGGAACAGCCCGGCGACCTTGTAGCTACAGAGGCAAATCAGGTTGGAGGGTATGCGGTGCCCTGGAGTCTGGATGACCGTTTCGGCGGCGATGCCTACTATGACGCTCTTGCACTGTATTTCGACTTTACTAACGTTCACCCGATACTCGGCTGCAGGGAAAATATTAGCCTGTGGCTGTACCTCGGTCTGAACTCAAAAGGCAAACCCGATGTGATGATGGCCTGGACCAACGCCGTGTGGGCTCACCATCAGCCCGCAGCTGTAACTAATGGTATGGCTCGCACGAGCGGCACTCTGGGCAATCGTGTTATAGAGGCAAAAATAAAGTGGAGCGACCTGGACAGCGCGATAGATGAATGGCGTCTGCCTGAGGGCGGCCTTGCCGCCGCTGTTAAACCCGGTTATATCTTTGGCTGCAATCCGCGTCTTAACGATTTTGAAAAAAGTTCCGCATGGTTCGCCCCAACGGTTGAACGCGGCACGGCATGGCTTAACGGTGAGCTGTGGGACTGGGAGGGTACGCCAAGCCCCACGGGCATTTACGCCAAAAATGTTCGGCTGGTGTGTCCGGCCGCAGACCTCAACGGCGATTGTTATGTGAATTTTAAGGATTACGCACAGTTTGCCAAACAGTGGGGCAACGACGACTGTAACAATCTCAACGGTTTCTGCAATGGCGCTGATATTGTGATTGACGGCAAGGTAAATATGACAGACCTTGCCAAATTTACCCAGGAATGGTTATCAGAGTAATAAGCCGGTTGGTAAATACTGGCTATTTAAAAATACATTTAATGGCGGCGTCTCTAAAACACCGCTGTTATCTTTCGTAAAGGATATTGCTGTATGAAAAAGACAGATGGGTTTACTCTGGTCGAATTGCTGGTTGTGATTGCGATAATTGCGTTGCTGATGGCGATTCTAATGCCGGCGCTGAACAAGGCACGCGAACAGGCCAGGAGGATTGTCTGTGCGAATCATTTAAAGACGATGACTACAGGAGATCAAATGTATGCGAGTGACTCCGCTGACTATCATGTTCCCATATTCTCATTTCGAACTCATCCGGATACTGATGTGCTATGGTTTGAGAATCCGCTGTTTGTGAGGATAATTGATCTTAAAGGGCGAAAAAATACGGAAACGGATCAGGGTTATACCGCTCGGACGCTGCCCAAAGAGTTCAAGTGCCCATCAGACAAGCGAACAGTTGCTAATGGCGGTCTTTTAAAAAGCGCTAATACTATAGAAGGTGTCAGTTATGGCATGAACAGTGTAGGTCTTCGTTCCATAGCGTGCCAAGGTTGGTGTCGTAGTGTTAACAAACCGCATACACTGAAGATAACGGAGGTGGTAAGACCAAGTGAGAAGTTTTTCTTTATGGATTCAGAGTGGTTTGCAGTGGATTATTTTGGCGCTAATTATTTACTTTATTGGGACGTTCAAGGCGACAAGATGGACGCCAGTCAGTGGGATGTGCCGGCATATAGGCACAATGAAGGCGCTGTTGTTGCGTTCTATGACGGCCATACGAATTACATGACGAAGCAGCAAATATTCAAAGTGAACGAAGATGACATTGTGCAATTTAATTTGAATATGCCAACGTGGGTTCCGATTGCCAACAGGATGTACATAGACCCGCCATATAACTAATTGTTGGTGGAAGGGTAGATGAAGAATTCATATCCGGCAGTTGTTATGGCAATGCTGGCAGTGGCGTTCTATGCTGGTGTTGCGATAGCAGCACAAACCAATATACCACGAGTCGAGCTGATGCCGAACATGCCTGCGCCGTATCAAATGCGGGACTGGAAGCAGGTGGCGAGGGATTATGATAATTACGTCTTCAGTTTTACCCGCACGACATCGTCGTCAGATTCCTGGTGGCAAACATATCCGATAGTATGGTGGGATAGGGAGCATCGAAATTTTTCGTGGGATACGTTCGGGATGCCGTCCTATATAGGTCACCCTACAATGAGCAGCGGCGGCGCTCATGAGGCCATAAATTGTCTGGGGGCTGTATTGGGCGGGTCGCTGGCGGGTATAAACAAGAGCAACCAGTTCGTCGCAGCGACAGGGCTGTATTATAACTTTGTGCTGATGGAACAGCAGTACTACAACAAGACCAACGGCGAAAATATGGTGCTCAACTACACTTCGACCCAGTCGGGACAGTCGTTCTGGTATGAGGTGTTTCCCCCTCTTTTGTTTTGTCAGTTGCTGGCAAAGTATCCGAATACGGGTTCAATGGAAACGCTGATGTCCAGCATGGCCGATCGGCTGTATAACGCAGAGGTGGTGATGGGCGGCAAGACGAGCCCGTGGACAGTGCCGAATTTTACTCATACGGCTTTTAATTTCGACACGAATCAGCCTTTTGACAACAGCGACTGGAAAGAGCCGGATGCGGCCGCTGGGTATGCGTGGCTCGAATATATGGCGTATGTGAAATGGGGTGCTTCACAGCATATCACGGGGGCGGACTGGGGTATTCAGTATCTGCTCAATCGTACTCAGAATCCGCTGTATGAGGTGCTTCTGCCGTACGGGGCATATACAGCGGCCAGAATGAACGCCGAACAGGGACGCAGCTATGATGTTACCAAACTGATCAACTGGTGCTTTGAGCCAAGCACGGCGAGCGATGCTCGCTACGGCTGGGGTGTGATAGCGGACAGCCCATGGGGCGGATATGACTGCGACGGTTTGGTCGGCAGTGCGACGGACGGCGATGGGTATGCGTTTGCGATGAACACATTCCAGTGGGCGACGGCACTTACGCCTATACCAAGGTATAATCAGGATTATGCCCGCGCAATCGGCAAGTGGATGCTCAATGCGGCAAACGCTTCGCGCCTATTTTACACAAATGGCCTTGATGCGGCGCATCAGTCGAGCGAAAGCTGGTCGTACATCTATGACCCGTGCAACTGTATCAGTTATGAGGGATTGCGAAAAACGCCGCGGATCGTCGATAAGGCCGTATCCGACTATAGTAATACCTATGGCACTGTTACCGGCACGTATGCCAATACTCAGGTAAAAGACAGCAAATATGAAGTGTTGAAAGAGCAAACGGTCGGGCAGTATGATAAACTTGACCATGTGTGGCAGCTTAATATTACGGCCAGTGGAAGCCACACCCTCCATTTTTATGGCCACTATGTTGATGCCGGCGATGACGATACCGGTTTTATAATTGCGTATGCCACATCGCCCGAAGGAGCGTACACTGATATGTTCACGGTCAGTAACACTGGCGGCGATCAGGATTACACATATAGCTTACCATCAGAGTTGAGCGGTCCAATATATATAAAGGCACGAGATACCAATCCTAACACACCCGGCACTGCCAACGACAAGTTATATGTCAATTGGATGATGGTGATTACCGAAACGACGGCATTTGCGCCGTATGCGATGGGCGATGGGTTGATGTGGGGTATGGGGACGGATTTTGCATTGTATGGTGCGTCGCATGTGGGAATGCTGGCGACGGTGGTAAATACAACGAATGTCGAGGAGATACTCCAGCTTGATTTGCTGGCGACGGATTACTACCATGCGACGGCGTATCCGACGTATTTGTATTATAACCCCTACGGAACACCGCAAACTGTAGATGTGAATGTCGGCTCCGTTCCTACTGACGTTTATGATACCGTATCGCAGGAGATAGTTAAAATCAATGCTAGCGGTATTGTGGAAGTCAATATACCGGCTGATTCTGCAATGGTGCTGGTGTTTGCACCGGCCGGCGGGCAGGTGACGATCGATGGTACGAAAAAGCTGATCAATGGCGTAGTAGTGGATTACAAGACCAATACCGCGTATCTAAACTGTGCGCAGGTGCAGGCATCACCGCAACGGCTCGCTGGCGACATCAACGGCGACTGCATGGTTGATATATATGATCTGAGTATGTTGGTGCAGAGCTGGCTGCTGGCAGGTACTTCGCTGGGCAGGGCTAATATCAACGATGACAACAGCATCAATCTGCTTGATTTTAGTGTTCTTGCCGGTCAGTGGCTTATGTCAAATGTTCTGGCGGATGTACAAATTGAGTCGTTTGATAATTTCGCGGCCAATGGTTGGGTTGACGGATATAACACCAGGCTGATGATGCAGGCGACCGATCCGAATTTTGTTCATGAGGGCACGGGATCTCTGCGAGTGAAATATGAGGCGATGGCGCCGACGCAATGGGATGTAAAACCCTCTCATGTCTTTAGCCCAGAGCTGAACATGGCCGGTGCGACACTGAGTTTCTGGTTGTGGACGGATCTGGTCAATGATTCAAAACTTAATCAGGTGATTGTGTATGACTATGCTAATCGGTTAGCAAGATTTTCTGTACCACGGCCGACCAGTGTCGGCTGGACGAAGATCACGACGCCGCAATCTGCATTTATACCTGACGCTTCGCCGCTTGACTACAATCGTATCAAACAGATGGAGTTCTGGTTCAGCACATGGGATACGCCGGGTAACTCTGTGTATCTCGATGATTTGTGGATGGCTGCGGGCAATCCGTGACCAAAGGGCGGCATATTGTGCCCGTACTGTAAAAATATTCATCCCATCCATCAGGCCGCCCTCCTGTATGACTTCAAAAGTCCGCCAAGGCGCTCCCGACATAGGAATTATATTGCGGAACCAAAGGAAAGTCGACCAACTTCAGCAAAATAAGCTGCTTTAAGGTCAGCTTTCCCAAAAACTTAGCATTGGATGAGTTTTTTTATAATACGGGGTCACTGAGTGGATCTGTTTGATAGTTACTTTTGGTGTCAAAAAAGTGTCAGTCGCCAGTGGTTTGCCACTGTAAGTTCACTTGTAAATGAGTAGTCAACCACTTGTAAACCTCGTTTTCAGCCCAAAAACGAGGCGCAACCCATTGCTAACACTATACTTACAACCACCATTTTGGATTAGAAATCCGTTGCTCTATCCAGCTGAGCTACGGGCGCTTTAATCTTAAGTTGTTTGAGTATAACAACTTCCGACACTCACTGTCAACTATTGAAACTACTCGAACCCCATCTGCAACACTTTTGCAATGATCTGCCCCTTTTTTTAGTACCCGTACTATAAAAAAATCATCCGATGCTAAGTTTTTGGGAAAGCTGAAATTATTATACGTCCTCAACCAAAATAAACCTCTTTACTGTCTCATTTAGGCTGACGACGTACACATGCGATGAATTATCCATGCAGATAAAGACTTTAAAAAGAAAACCGGCCTGTTACTTCAAAGAACCGGTCTTCTGCAAACTCTAAAGGTATCAATTACGTGCGTAGCAGGTAAACTCGCACTGCAATAAGCAATTCACATTCGAACAAAACGAGGAACATTTAAAGTGTCTGCTCTGAGTTATTATTTTGTATTTTACCAGTACCAAAGAAGCTTGCGTTCGTAATCATTGAAATTCCACAACACCATGTGCGGCTTCGTATCTTTTATTCCCTTCCACTGCACTGCCCCATCCATAGTGCCCACATTGAGGCCGCCAGCCGGCGCCTGTTGCTGGATAGATAACGTGGTGGATGGGGAGTTGTCTATTTCCCTCGGGCCGCTGCCTGCGTGGGCCACAAAGATAGATTCGCCTTCATCGTAGGAAACAATATCTATCACAAGGGGCAAATTTCCTTTATCCGTGACTCTTGATGGGGAAAACCAGGGTTCCGCCTTGGCGCCGGACGGATCCGTATATCCCGTCGGATCTGCCCAAAAGTTGGAATAGTGGCCAGCCATGTAACCATAGCCGAGGAGGTATGTATGGCCTGTCCAACTCCCCGTCAACCAGTTCGGAATATAAGGTACGCCATGAAAATGAACGCCCATGTAGTCAATGCCGTTTTTTATGTATCCGGGGAGATCCGTACACATCATTATCCTGGTGTCTTTTAAATATTTGGCGATATAATCGTAATCAGTATCCCATAACCAGTTCGGCTGGCTCCAGCCCCGCCCCTTTATAATTGAGGACATCGGGGCTCCCATGGCACCTTTGGGCAACGTGTCTTTGTTAAAATCGGCATATGCCATAACGGCAATCATGGTTTGCCGGATCCGGTTGGCACAGACAACGCGTCGGGCAGATGCTCTCGCCCGGCCTAGCGCGGGTAGCAGGATTGCCATCAGCAAGGCAATGATGGCTATTACTACCAGCAACTCAACCAATGTGAATCCTTTTTTCCTGCTCATATTTCACCTTTTCTTCACTTTCTATGACCTACCGAATAACAACACTCCTTTACGTATGGCGCCCACCGCCCATGTGCAGTGGGCGCCATATTCACTCAATTCCATTTTCCCTTACAACTATCCGTCCAGTTTAGCTTCTTTTCCTGCGAAGCATTGTCAGACCACCAAGGCCGAGCAGAGCCAATGTAGCCGGTTCGGGAGTAACAGAGATGTCATCATAAAGGACAGTGCCGCCACCATAGTTAGGATAAACTTGCGCGAACTGTATCCTACCGACATGATCCCTGTATCCGCCGGTTAAGCCGGAAATATCAATGTCCCATTTCACCCAGCCGTCAGCAGGGGTTGCGCCGGGTGTCGCAAACCACTGACCATTCGAGAAGCCGGTGCCCCAACAGGTATACACATCACATTCCACACGGCTCGCTGCTCCCGTGACTTTGTACCAGAGTGTAAGCGTGGTCATATCTCTCCAGTCCTGGCCGTTCGAACCACCGAACACCAACTGAGTTCCGCTCCACCACGGGCTATTCCACGTATTGTAGGTAGCCAGAAGAGCCTGTCCGCCGTTATGACCGTCCATGCTCAGCGTAGGCGTCTCATTAGGGGTTGTGCCGACTAAATCGGTCAGCAGGTCCGGGGTATCGATATAACCCTCGAAGTCAGATACCTGCAAGGCGTAGGTTACACTCGTGAGCCCTAACACCACAACCATACTCCAAACAAACTTTTTCATCTTACTCTCCTTCTTAAAAATGTGGTTTAAGTAGAGCTATGTATCCTGAACACCAGGACACCGCTCTACACTTTTTACTTTTTTGCTCTCCTTCAAAAATTCACCACGTAAGTTATTCCCAGCATGTCTCTTGAGGCAGCATAGTGCACTCAAGCCAATGTTCACTAATAACCAATATATCATTTAAATCTACCACACAATCCTGATTCACATCACCAGCTAATGAACCCTGACACGAAACCGCATCTTTGTCATAGACAGTAATATCATCAAAGTATGCCGTACCTGGACCATAGTTTTGGCCCGTGAAGAATATGTCAACTCGGCCTATCCGTTGCAGTTCGCTTGCTGCTATCGGCGTAAGGTCAATATCCCATCTTGTCCAGTCGCCCACCTGGGGTATACCATATTGTGCATACAGAACGTTAACGCCGTAGCGATTGACGATATTCACTTGCAGCGGTTCCTTCGACGCCGTGCATTTAAACCAAAGGCTCAGCGTGTCATACCCCGTCCAATCAACTCCGCTTTGCCCGCCCGGCAGCCAGTGTTCGGCCTTGGCAAACCAGGGTGAGTTGCCGGTATTGTAGCTGTATTTCATTGCTTTTGTACCGCCATGTACAGTCGTGGTGTCGAGTGTAAGCGTGGTAGTACTGGCCGTCGGCACCCACGATGCCTGCAGCGCGTTTGAATCGGCAAAGCCCTCAAAATTCTCTACGACATGGGCCGCTGGGCCGCGATTGTCCTTGAGCCAGTCATTGGCAACAACGGCAAAGTCTGCAAATGTGACCTTGCAGTCTCCGTTTAGGTCGCCCGCAAGTCTTGAGGAGCATTCATTGACCGATGCCACAACTGTAAGCGTGCTCTCTCGCGGCAATGTTATATCGAACGTGCTGGTTGCATAGTCAAAATGCAGGTCAGCAAGCTTATCGACAACCGAGCCGTTGATGAAGGCCTTGGCCTCGATGATATCAAAGGTCAGCACTCCGGTAATCTTTATCGTCTTGCTGACAGTAGCTGCCGTGCTGTTGGCGAATGCCGCCACAAATCTGTCCGTGCCGATGAATCCAGCCGCACTTATATTCGCATCATTCCACGTTTTGGTCAGAACGCTTGCCCCATCCGGAATCAAAGGCATCAGCGTTGACATTGCGTAATAAACAGGTCGCAAGGTCGATCCTCTACTTTGCTGCCGCTTCAGCCCGTACATTCCGCTTGACATCCAATCTTCGTCCGCCGCCTCCCAATATGAAAGAATATTTGCACCATCATTGAGCAGGGTCAATGTATTCTCATAACTCCTTTCGGCAAATTGGTTCGAGTCCGCAACATTAGAATCTGTAAACGTCACACCATTGTATTTCAGCACTCCGGTTGCGTACTCGGTAATAATAACCGGTTTGCTGCGGGAAGGGTCTTTGGCCAGCACATAGGGATCAAAGTAAGTTTTGTACCTCGAATCCAGAAAGCTCGGCAGCGCATCAGTATGCCCCCACCCCTCATCCCACGCATGCGTTGACCATGCGCCAAGAGAGGCTACACCAGTTGCGTCAAGTGCGTTGAACCAGCTCGGCGCGTCATCTAAGACTGCAAGACCGGGGCCGCAGATTTTTACGCTCGTCAGGCCCCGCGAATCAAGCTCCGCTCGCAATAGCTTGGCGATTGTATTGTAGTCTGTGCCGGATACATAGATGTCCCAGGTGCCTTCCGGCTCATTAAACAGCTCAATATAGCTTATGGGCATATTGTGGTTCTGCATATAATAGGCAATAGACCCCCACATGCAGGCCATATCAGCGAAGTTTGCACTCTTGAGGTAATTGCTGCTGTCAAGCCATGCCGCCGGCCCTTCGAATTGATTCGCGATGACATTGATGCCAAGCGGGTTCAGAATTCCGTATGTGGTCCTGATGCTGCTGTCTCCATCATATTTCGATGCCACATAAGCATCCATCTGTGCCTGCGTAGCGCCCACAGGCGGATCCCATGCTCCGCCAAATTTCATTCTCACATACTTCATGTTCAGTGATGTAAGCATTGACTCCACTCTTGTATCGCCTTCCCAGACCTGGGCGCCGAAGCCCATAAGCTGATGTGAGGTTTGTGCGGCATCGAAAACAATGTCAGATGTCGCACACTCAGCCGTTCCTGCCGCTACACACATCAACAATATTGCAATATATTTCTTCAATTACGTATCCATATTAAAGCCCTGTGTAATTTAGAAACCACAATCAGCTTCGTGATACAAACCGCAATAAAGCCAATTATTTGCCATAATTGCTAAATCGGAGTAATTAACCACTCCATCCTGATTAAGATCGGTTTGCTTGCAGTACTTGTTGCCGCCTGAGGTGCTGCACGGGTTCAACCATTGCGCAGCAAGGGCCGCGTAATCAGTAAGGTTTACCTTACAGTCTCCCCTGTTCTGGTAGTTTATATCGCCCGCCCAGGGGTCCATTGTGAATGGCTGGCCTGCGGTAGCTGTTTGTGAGAGTATTGAAGTGCACCTCTCAACGAAAATATCATCGAAATACACTATCCCGTGACCATAAGTGCCGCCTTTCATCACAAGCTCAACTGTGGCGAGTGTATTGGTGAGGTTTGGATCAGTTTGGCATGGGTCATGGGGAAGGGTAATATCCCATCTGGTCCAGCCGCCGGCAGGCACAACATTGTTTCCATCATAATCGGCGGTAAATTTAGTGTAGCCGTTCAAATCTTTCAGAACAGCCTCCAAGTAACCGTTTGCAAGCTCGACCTTGAACCAGACCGTCAACGTTTTATACTGTTGGCCGGTCACGGGGTAGGGCAGCGTGGCGCATGTTGGGTGATCATACCAATCCTGCGGCGCACCCGGCAGAGGCAGCACAATCCTTGACCATCCGCCATTTTCAACAAAGTTATTATCATAATCCATCTTTATGGCCTTAGAGCCGTCATGTACATTGGCATCATTCACTTCCAGGGAAATCGTGACGGGGACAGCAGTCGGGGCAGTTCCTGTATTAACGTCAGCGCGCAGCGCATTGGTATCGGCATATTGTTCAAAATCATTGATGATGCTCGGGTCAACATCTGAGTGCGTCACTTCAAAGCCATCGAAATAACAGTGGGACCACCAGTCCTCGAAGCCGTAATAGTTCGGCTGCATACCAAAACCGATAGCCCTTACTTGGCTTAAATCCAAAAATCCCCAACTAATATCAGCCTGCCACTGCGTCCAATTGAGTTTGTTTGTACCTCGCCAGAACCATACCTTGCCGAGTAACGAAAGTTGGCTGTGGTCTAAAGGAGTAGTAAATCCTGGTTTAGTTGTATAAAGAACAAGGTATATATCCTCAAGACCATTGAAGTACGGACTGCCAGGCGGTAGCCCCTTGATCCACATATTAAATCGGTTATAAGCAGACCAATCCTGATTAGTATCAAAGATTCGGAATACTTCAGTCCAATAAGGGGGATTGCCGCATAGATAGCCATAATCCAGTGCTTTTGAGCCGTCGTGAACATAACAAGGATCCGAAGTCAAACCAATAGCTGTTATATCGCTGGGTTGGGGTGGGCTGGGTAAATCATCTCGTGCCTTCCAGACAGCTTGTAAAGCATCATTATCGGCATATTCAAAATTATCAATGACTTGACTTGCCTCGGCGCCAACATATAGCGCCATCACCGCTATAAGTATAGCTGTTAACTGACCTCTTGCGATCTTCATTCATCGTCCTCCTTAAGTTTTATCATATTTCTCTCTTATACCGTTGCCTTTTCGCCAAAGACAACACGGTTTATTTCCTAACTCATCCACCGTTAACGGGTACGGCCGTCGAATCGCGAATCACTAATTCGCATCCGATTCGAACCCTCTGATGATTGTGAGGTTCTTTATATGTTTTCTGCAACCGTTCCAATATAAGCCGAGCGGCAATAAGTCCTGTCTCATAAGATTTTTGCCGTACAGTCGTCAGCGACGGCTGTAATGTCGCGGCATTAGCAAGGTCGGCAAACCCAACTACCGACAAATCCTGCGGAATCTTCAAGCCCATCTGGGCTGCAGCATCATAGAGATACTGCGCTCTCTGATCACTTGCCGCGAAGACCGCTGTTGGCCTCGGATTCATTTGCAGCAGTTTTTTTGCCACGCTAACACCCTCATCGTAATCATGTTGCCATTGCTCCACGGTTACGCACGTCGTCCCCGGAACACCGGCCACTTCCTGTTTAAAATATTTGCTGCGAAGTTTCGCCCAACTGTAGATTTTATTTCCGGAGCCTGCAAAGTGTGCAATATGGCGATGCCCAAGGCCCAATAAATGTGATGCAACCAGTTTTGCCCCCATCTCTTCATCGGTGGCAACTGAATCTGCGCCATAGTGCGGAGGAAGCTCATGGTCAATTGTTACCACCGGTATATTGCGCATCTCTTCAATATGGTCATAATAAGGTGTAACCATGGGAGGCCAGAGAATAAAACCCTCGACACGTCGGTCTATAAGACGGTGTATTTGTTCAAGATTTTCTGCAACATATCGGCGTTCGTCTTCCCGCCAATGCTTGCCCCACAGAATAATCGGTATGTGATCGGCTCTAATTAATCCGTCGTGAATGCCGTAGAGAATTTGCGACCAGTGAGAGTTGAAAGGCGGGACCATAACCCCAATAGTACGTGTTCTGCCCGTCTGCATTCCATGGACCAGCAAGTTGGGACGCCACTGCAACTGCTGAGCAGTTTCCTGAACCCTCTGCTTGGTTTCTTCTGAAAACTGATCCAGTTTTTTTCTGTGTAATATACGGGATGCCGTAGGAACAGATACATTTGCCGCAAGTGCAACTTCTTTTAAGCTCGGAATCTTAGTTTTCATTCTCTCCATACTTTCAATTGCTACAAGCCTTGCACAAGCACTTTCGCTCAGGCTTTATAGCATTTCGCACTATAAATGTCAAGCGGATTCGTATGAATTTCCCAGAAATATATTATTTTTAAAATTTACATTTTTATATGACTCACGACCTCGTTTAGTTTAGCATATATCTATTTAACTAATTTATTAATAAATTGTTCGCCGTCAGCGGAAAGTGGGACAGAGCGTAGTAGAGAGGTAAGAGTTTAAGAGGGATAGTCCCTTCCTGGGAAGGGACTTGCAAAATTGACGTTCTGGGCTCCATGATAGCGGGCTGTATGAGTATGCCAAGCAGTCACTCGAGCTTGATTTTGGCAAGGAAGATCGAGCGGATGAGAACACGTTTAATCACATTTTGTGGTATGCAATGCGTCTGAGTGAACCATATCCAACTGAATCGGATGACAGGTGATGGATCGAAAAAATCGCATAAAAATCTTGGGCTCATTATGGTTTGCCGAGGTAAAATACTTCACTTTTTGATGCCTCTGATAGCAAAAACTGTAGAAAAGTGAGTAAGAACTGTAGCTTTGGAGGTTTTTGATGGAACGGACCACGTGAATATTATAAAATTAAAGTGAATTAGAGAAGATTGATGAAAACTGTCACGACTTACTTTTTTGTCTTAATGGTGATACCTGCTACCGTTGCCGCGGGTGGGGAACTGCTTACTAATCCCGGCTTTGAAAGCGGTCTGACCGGCTGGAGCGTTAGCGCAAGTAATGGTTGGACGGATGCCTCAACTACTGCCCATTCAGGGGCTGAATCCGCTGTATTTACCGTCTATGATACCACTACGCCTTACTCCGCTTACGTACTTGCAACACAAAGCATCGCTTATGACGGCTCATCTGAATATACTTTGTCGGTCTATGCGAGAGATAACTGGTCAACCGGTTCAGGGACAATGGCTAACGCCGTTACTTTGAAGATTGAATATTATAACGCATCCTCGGCCCTGCTCAGGACTGATCAGCAGTCATATAGTCTGTCGAAGGATTATCAGTGGTATCAGTATGTTTTGACTGTAACAGGGATTCCGGCGGGTACTGCGATTATCAAGCCGGTAATCGGGACAACCCAGGTTGATCAATGGGGTAAAAGCATACTGTTTGACGATGCTTCTCTGATCGGTGTTACGTCACCGCAACCACATACCGGAGATTTAAACAATGATCTGCAGGTGAATTTCGCTGATTTCGCATTATTAGCCGGCGTCTGGAGGCAAACTGCGGATTGGGACGATCTTCTTGCAATAACGAGTAACTGGCTGGTGAATTATTCGAGTCCATTGACGATTGTTCCATCAAAGCAGACGGCTGGAAAATATGACTATGTATTCTTTGATATCAATTCAGTTGCACCATATTCAAATCCTTATAATCCTGACGATATTCGCGTTGATATTACGTTTGAAAACCCTGACAGTGACCAAATAATTTTACCGTGTTTTTATGTTTCTGGAAATTCTGCCGCTTCACGCTGGCAAGGACGTTTCACGCCGAGAAAAGCCGGACAATATTCATATCAGGCAAGTGTTTTTGTCAATGGGACTCTGGAAGGCCTCTCAGATGTTTTTTACTTAACTGTGGAAGATTCCAATAAAGACGGTTTTATTCATTTGAATCCTCAATCAGATTATTCTTTTCTGCGCGATTCGGGAAAGCCTTTCAGGGGAATCGGCGAAAATGTGGCATGGGATCCCCGTTCGGGAAATAACCAGACGTACAACTATGAGTATATGTTCCCCTTGCTGGGTGCCAACGGCTGTAATTTTGCTCGTGTATGGATGTGCCCCTGGAATATGCCGTTGGAATGGGTCAGTCCGGGACTTGGACGATACAACGAGGCATCTGCGACAAGATTAGATACCGTTCTTACCTTAGCAGAACAGAATGGGTTATATTTGATGCTGACTTTGGACTATGCTGGAATTTTCGAAACAAAGCCCGATTTATGGGGTAGTAACAACTATTGGCCTGAAAATCCGTATAATGCCGCTAATGGCGGGCCATGTTCGAATCCGGCAGCATTTTTCTCGAATTCTACGGCAAAAGAAATTTATAAAAAGAGGCTTCGTTATATTATTGCTCGGTGGGGATATAATCCGCATTTATGTGTGATTGAGTTATTTAATGAAATAGATCTTGCATACGATGACGGCGATGCGAATTTACCGGCTGCGGATATTGTGTCGTGGCATAGTGAAATGTCAACGTATTTGAAAAGCATCGACCCGTTTGGACACTTAGTTTCGACAAGCGCCGGCTATAAAACTATTCCAAGTCTGTGGAACGTAAGCAATCTGGATTTTTCCCAGACCCATCCGTACGGCGACACAAATGATATTTATAGCAGAATAGTCTATTTCAAAACAACTTACAATAAGCCGTATGTTGCCGGTGAATTCGGATACGGCTGGCAAGGTCCAGGTGTGGATGGAACGCAGAGCAATTACGAGCGAGAATTGCATATGGGACTGTGGCGAGGTATGTTTTCGCCAACGCCCATTTTACCGCTAACATGGTGGTGGGACCCCTTTGCGGGTTGGAACGACTGGAATATTTTCAATACCGCCGCTATCTATTTCAGCCCGATGATTTCCGACAATAATGGCGTTCTGCAGGAATTGACGGTGAATGTCGGTACAGGCATAGAATCGATGGCACTCAAAGATAGCAGCAGGGTGTTTGTCTGGTTGAGAAATAATACGTCATCAACAATCAGCAGCAGGACAATGACCATATCTCCTCTGCAAATTGGAACGTATGAAGTCAGATATTACGACACCTGGCTGGGGACATATTCAACGCCAACTTTGATTAGTGTTACAACTGGTGTTCTGCAATCAACTATTCCCTCCTTAACAGCGGACAAGGATATAGCTTGCCGGATAGTTAAGGTCAGTCCATAATTTCGATTGAATTGTGGCAACATTCTATACTGCCTTCACAATCTCGGATGTACGAAATATAATGGCAATGTCTGTATGGATTTGGTACAAGTATGATAAGTTTGAATGGGTGGTGTTTGGAAACATATTAAAACTGGAAACTATATATGAAAAACATGCCATATTATTTGTCTTTCCTAATATCAATATTGACTACAACCGCCATAAGAGCGGAGATGAGTACATTGACGATTGTCCCATCAAAGCAGACGGTTGGAAAATACAGCTATGTATTCTTTGATATTAATTCAGCTGCACCATATTCAAATCCTTATAATCCGGATGATATTCGCATCGATATTACGTTTGAAGATCCAAACAGCAGGCAAATCATTCTGCCGTGCTTTTATATTTCTGGAAATTCCGGCGCCTCACGCTGGCAGGGACGATTCACGCCGAGAAAAACCGGGCGATATTCATATCAGGCGAAGGTTTTTGTCAAGGGGTCGATGAAAGACAAGTCCGATGTTTTTTACTTAACGGTGGAAGATTCCAACAAGGATGGGTTTCTTCATTTGAATCCTAAGTCGAATTATTTTCTTCAATACGATTCTGGAAGGCCCTTCAGAGGAATCGGAGAAAATGTAGGCTGGGATCCGCGGCCGAACGAGAACCAGACATACAAGTACGAGTATATGTTTCCCCTGCTGGGCGCAAACGGCTGTAATTTTGCACGTGTATGGATGTGTCCCTGGAATATGCCGCTGGAATGGACCGGCTCAGGGCTCGGCCGGTACAGTGAAACTGCGGCAACGAGATTGGATACTATCTTTTCTCTGGCTGAGCAGAATGGATTATATCTGATGCTTACTTTGGACTTTCACGGAGTTTTTAAATCGGTGAAAGACCCGTGGGGCGGCGGAGATTACTGGACGACTAATCCGTACAACATCGTTAATGGCGGTCCGTGTTCGAATCCGTCGGCATTTTTCTCGAATCCTGCCGCAAAAAATATCTATAAGAAGAGGCTTCGTTACATTATCGCTCGATGGGGATATAATCCGCATTTGGGTGTTATCGAGTTTTTTAACGAAGCGGATCATACATACAATGACGGTGATGCGAACGTGCCGGCTGCGGATCTTGTGTCGTGGCATGATGAAATGTCCACATACTTCAAAAGCATCGACCCGTTTGAGCATTTGGTTTCCACAAGTATTAGCCATAAAACTATTCCGGGTTTTTGGAATTTGAGCAACTTGGATTTTTCTCAGACCCACCTTTATGGCACAACAGATAATATTTATGACACAATAACTTCTTACGTAAACTCTTACAACAAACCTTATGTCACCGGCGAATTCGCATACAGCTGGGAAAATGCCGGGACGGACGGAAACCATCCTGCTTATCGAAGAGAACTGCATATGGGCATGTGGCGCGGCATGTTTTCGCCGACGCCAATTTTGCCGATGACGTGGTGGTGGGAATCCTTTGCGGGTCATAAAGACTGGGATGTTTTCAATGCCACCTCAACTTATGGCAATCAGATGACTTCTGACAGCGGCGGTTTCCTGGTACCCTTGTCTGTAAATGCCGGTACAGGCATGGAAACAATGGCACTCAAAGATAGTAACAGGATGTTTGTCTGGTTGAGAAATAATACGTCATCCGCACTCAGCGATTCAACATTGACTATATCCAGCCTTCAAAACGGAAATTACGAGGTCAAGTACTACGATACCTGGGCAGGTACCTATTCAGCACCGGTTTTTATTAATGTCACAGCCGGAGTTCTGCAATCACAGATTCCATCCTTAACAGCGGACAAGGATATAGCCTGTCGCATTTTAAAAGTTAGCCCTTGACAATTAATAGCTGGTCGCGGTGAGGATTGATGTTTTCTGATGTTTACATGTCAAGTGTTTAATATGGGAACTCCTAATTTGCTCTCTTAGTACAAAGCGTCATTAAAATCCAAATAATTATGTTTTTCGTTGTTCTTGGCTTATACACGCCGGTATCAGCCGATATTTCTTTGCCGTCAATTTTTTCTGACAACATGGTGATACAGCAGAATGCGAAGATAAAATTATGAGGCAAGGCTAATGAAGGCGAAAGGGTTGATGTAGCCATCCGACAAAACAGCAGGGTTGTCGGCGAGGTGATTACTAACGCTCAAGCAGGCAAGTGGAAAGTAGAACTGGACCCATTAAAGGGCGGGCCGGAAAGCTTTGAAATTAGTATTAAAGGCAACAACCTGATAACCCTCAAAAAAATACTTATCGGTGAAGTATGGATTGTGGCAGGACAGTCCAACATGCAGTTTCCTCTAATGAATGTTGAAAACAGTAAGGCTATGATTGCCGATGCCGCAAACCGGCCCGATATAAGAATATTCTTCCAGGAGAGTGCAAAACCAGCCCCCGAACCTCGCGATGATGTTTTCGGCGGCCATTGGGATGTTGGCACTTCGGACAAAGTCAAATAGTGCTCCGCTATCGGCTATTGTTCCTAACAAAAATTATGTCCGCACCTAAAAACAGCTTTTAATGGATTAATCCGAGCCATCGATTTGCAACAGAATTTGCAACAGACATGCTCGTTTAGGCTACTGTCACGCTTCGGTTGCGCTTCGGTCAGCATCATAAGTCTTTATTTGACAAGTATAAACCCTTTATTCACAAATACTTACAAAACACCGTAACGGATTAGAAATCCGTTGCTCTATCCAGCTGAGCTACGGGCGCCAGAGCTAAACTAAGATATAAATATAGCAAGTCCGTCGATATATTGTCAAACCTTAACGCTCGTACTAAAAAAGAAGGTGATATTGACCATGGAAATACAAACGGCGAATAATGGGCACAGAGCTGTTACAAAGACGGGATTAACGATTGACGGTATGTGATTGGCGGATTAGAATTTCAGGAACAGATTGGTTTTCTTTTCTTCAATCTCGTTAGGCCCATATTGGGTCAGCCGTTTCCGCGCCTCAGCTTGACTGAGACCTTCCGGCGACGACGCCATTTTTTCTCCAATTCCGGCATGGGCAGGGATTTGAGATATTCATTCGTCTCCGTTTTAACGTCGGGCTTGTTTGAATTCGATCCCATAATGACTATCCTCTTGTTTTTGTTAATTCATCCTTGTCTTGGCATCCGACAAGATTCACACATGTTTGCCCGCTTTGCCCAAACTCCACTTCCAGTTGCGAATTTCCGGCATATCTTCGCCATGTTTGTGGATATAGTTCTTATGATCAAGCAGCCTGTCCCGGATGAACTGCTTGGCATAAGCTGCTCGCGAGCCCAGATGCGGCACACGGTCAATCACATCTCCGGCCAGGTGGAAGCGATCCAGGTCATTCATAACAACCATGTCAAAAGGCGTGGTTGTCGTTCCTTCTTCCTTATACCCGCGCACGTGCAGCTGTGGGTGATTAAATCGCCTGTACGTCAGAAGGTGAATGAGCTTGGGATATCCATGGAAAGCGAAAATTATGGGCTTATCTTTTGTGAAAAGTGTTACAAAATCTTTATCGCTAAGCCCGTGCGGGTGCTCGCTTTTCGGCTGGAGAGTCATCAGGTCAACTACATTTATAACCCTGATTTTCAATTCAGGAAAATGCCGGCGCAATATCTCAACGGCAGCAAGTGTCTCAAGAGTAGGCACGTCGCCACAGCATGCCATTACCACATCAGGTTCTCCGCCTTCGTCGTTACTCGCCCATTCCCAGATGCCTAATCCAGCGGTGCAGTGTTTTATGGCGGCATCCATGTCCAGCCATTGCAATTCGGGCTGTTTACCCGCGACAATGACATTGACGTAATTGCGGCTTCGCAAACAGTGGTCGGTCACCGACAGCAGTGTGTTGGCATCCGGCGGCAGATACACGCGGACGATTTCTGCCTTCTTGTTCACCACGTGGTCAATGAAACCCGGGTCCTGGTGACTAAATCCGTTGTGGTCCTGCCGCCACACGTGCGACGAGAGCAGATAGTTCAACGATGCAACAGGTCGTCGCCATGGAATTTCACGTGTCACCTTAAGCCACTTGGCGTGCTGGTTAAACATCGAATCGATAATATGGATAAACGCTTCGTAACATGAGAAAAAGCCGTGCCTGCCTGTCAGCAAATACCCTTCGAGCCAGCCCTCGCATTGATGCTCGCTCAACATCTCCATCACGCGGCCATCCGCGGCGACATGGTCGTCAATCGGAATAATTTCCGCCGTCGAGCAACGGTTCGTCACTTCGAACACAGCACCCCAACGGTTCGAGCTTGTTTCATCCGGGCTGAAGACGCGAAAGTTGCGCGAGTCAGCGTTGAGCTTTAGCACGTCGCGGATAAACTGGCCCTGAACGCGCGGGGCTTCTTCTTCGACGACACCTGGGCTGGTTACCTTTACAGCGTAGTCGCGAAAATCCGGCATTTTCAATTCTTTAAGAAGAAGGCCTCCGTTGGCATGGGGGTTGGATCCCATGCGCCGCTCACCCTTAGGCGCCAGCTCGGCCAGTTCCCCAATGAGCCTGCCGCTCTTGTCAAATAACTCTTCAGCATTGTAACTCTTCATCCACCGTTCCAAAACTTTCAAATGTTGGGGCTTCGTCACAAAGTCCGTGACCGGTACCTGATGAGCGCGGAACGTGCCTTCGATGGGCAAGCCATCGACCACCTTCGGACAAGTCCATCCTTTCAAAGTACGCAGGATTATCATGGGCCACTGCGGCCGCTTCTTAAAGCCCCTGCTCCTTGCCTCGGTCTGTATGTCCTTAATCTCTGCGATGACCGTATCGAGTGTGGCCGCCATTAGCTGGTGAACTTTGTCGGGATCGTCTCCCTCAACGAAATAGGGCCTGTAACCGTAACCTCGGAAGAGCTGGTCCAATTCTTCGTGGCTGATGCGCCCAAACACGGTAGGGCCGGCTATCTTGTAGCCGTTCAAGTGCAGAATGGGCAGCACGGCTCCATCGTGAATCGGATTCAGAAATTTGTTCGAATGCCAACTGGTGGCTAAAGGGCCGGTTTCGGCCTCACCGTCGCCTACCACACATGCGACTATCAGGTCGGGATTATCGAACGCGGCACCGTACGCGTGTGACAGGGAATAGCCGAGTTCTCCGCCTTCATGAATAGAACCAGGTGTTTCAGGGGAAACATGGCTCGGGATGCCGCCTGGAAAAGAAAACTGGGTGAACAGCTTTTTCATACCCTCTTCGTCCTGTGAGATATTCGGATATAACTCGCTGTACGTGCCTTCCAGGTAAGTATTGGCTACCAGTCCCGGTCCACCGTGGCCTGGGCCGGTTATATATATCATGTTAAGATCATACTTCTGAATAATCCGGTTGAGATGGACATAAATTAAGTTCAGGCCGGTTGTCGTGCCAAAATGTCCCAGCAGTCGCGGCTTCACATGCTCCAGCTTCAACTGTTTCTTTAACAGTGGATTGTCATACAGATAAATCTGACCTACCGACAAATAATTGGCAGCACGCCAATAGGCGTTTATCTTTCGCAGAAGTTCTTGCGATAATGGTTTATCCTTTACATCCATTTTTTTCGTTTTGGTAACAATGTTCTCTTCAAACCCTTCTCTTACTTCCTTCACTATGTTCTTTTCAGACACTTTTTTTGTTTTCATAATCATGTTCCTTTTCAATTGTAAGACTCAAAACGCGACAGACCGTTTTCGCAATCATCAATTCTTCGTCCGTGCGGATGACGCGAATAGTAGCTCGGCTGGTTTCCGCGGAAATCACGCCCTCATTCGCCGCGTTTCGCTTTTCTTCGAGTTCGATCCCGAGAAATCCCAGCCCATCGCAAATCCTGGCGCGCACTTCCGGCGAGTTCTCCCCGATACCGCCAGCGAATACCAGTGTATCCAGTCCGCCGAGCACTGCGGCGAACGCCCCTATCCATTTGCGAGTATAATAACAAAACAGTTCGACCGCCTCAGCCACCCTGACATCGCTCGCCTGGCGCTTTATCAAATCGCGCATGTCGGAACTGGTTTCAGAAATTCCGAGCAGACCGGATTCATGATTGATGAGATTATTAAACTGTTTGGGTGTCAGATTCTCCTCCCGCATCCAGTACCATAACAGGCCGGGATCCAAATCGCCCGGCCGAGTGCTCATCGGTAATCCGGAGGCCGGCGTGAATCCCATGCTGGTGTCAATACTTTTGCCGCCATGGACAGCAGTCATGCTTGCGCCATTACCCAGATGAGCCAGTATCACCCGCCCCTGGGCTGCCTTCGCACCGGCAACACGAGCGAGTTCTTCTATTAAATAGGCATACGATAATCCGTGGAAACCATATCGTTGGATTCCGATCGCGTCGAAACGGCGCGGGATAGGCAAGAGCCGGGCCACACGCGGCATGGTGCGGTGAAACGCCGTATCAAAGCAGGCTACTTGAGGCAGTTTAGGATAACGTTGCCGTAACGCCTCGATCAATTCAACCTCAGCAGGCAGATGATCCGTATCGTATGGGCTGATGCGGTGTAGTTCATCCAGCAATTCCTGTGTGATGCGTTCGGGTTCCGTGTGTTTCATGCCGAAAACCACTCGATGTCCGACGCCGCTGATCAAAGAAAAATCAATCTGTTCTTCGAGCCAATCTATCAGGAAATTTGATGCCGACCTGGTATCAGAGGATTCGAGAATGATACTGCCTTTCCGGTTTCCTGTTGAGTCGCTGAAAGTTAAATTAGTCCCTGGCAAACCGATACGGTCAACGCTTCCATGAAAACTTTGTTCCGGCGGTTCGCCTGTCTGATACAATGCGAACTTGATGCTCGATGAGCCGCCATTTATTGTCAGGATACGCTGGTTAGCTGGTTTCATGGATAACTCCTTCATCTTTATACAAGTAGTTGAGACGCAACCAGAGCGGAAAACAAAAGTATGTAATGCTGTAAGTCATGGCGCCGATACCTTTTCTTTGGCCTTCTTGGTTGTCTTGGCGGTCTCTTGCTTAGTGCCTTTGCCCGACGACCTTCTTTGAGCATTTTGTGAATCTTCAGCCGGATATGTGACCAAAGTGCCTCGGACTTTGGCAAAGGGCGTGAGATTATGAATCTGACGGCGAGTTAGGCCCATGATGTCCTCGGTACGAATTCCCCGAACTGACAAGGCATCTGCGATGAGCGAGCGATGACAGCGCCACGGCACCGCTTCGGCGCACATCAAGGCGATACGGTCCTGTTTTGCCAATTCAATCAACTTATCCAGGGCTTTCTCAAACTCCGGTGTCTGCATGTAATCAGCATAGCCCCGAAAGGAGACATTTCGCCATCCCGTGTTGAACGAATCTCGCGTCGCGTGACGCAGGCCGCCGAGTCCCGGCATGTGCACATATTTCACGCCGACTTTCTTCAATGATCTCGGCAGTGAATCCTTGTTAAACTGTGGGTTGTGCCAAGAACGCGGCACCGTGCGCACGTCCACCACGCGAGTTACGGCGTGTGCCTGAAGCAGACGGATGAATTCCTCGAGCGTACGTGTGGAATGGCCTATCGTTAGCACAATCGACGAAGGTTTCGGCCTTGGTATCTTCTTTGTCCCTAGATAACCAGTTTTAGTATTCATTATCGGCATGCTCATTTATGGGATTTTTTGAGTATCACTCATTCGATAACCTTTAGTCCGAGTGCGGATAGTTTCGCACGTGTGGATTTGTAGTTTGTGTGAAGAATGCTTCGAATCCCCAAACCTTCCGCGACCTGGACGAACATCAGGAGGTTCTCAATATAAACAACCTGATTGGCCGGAACCTGCACGATATCGAGCGCAACACGAAAGATGTCCGCGTCGGGCTTTCGCAAGTGGACAAAGCAGGAGGAAATGAAAAAATCCACGAACCCATCAAGCTTGAACTTTCGAATTCGGTGCGAATTCAGTTCCCGTGCTTCGTTGCTGACCACGACAATCTTCAATCCATACCCTGCCTTAAGCCGGCGGACCAGCTCGATCATTTGGGGATACGGCTTCGACTGTGTGAACATGAATTTCCGAAACTGAGCCCGTGTGAACGATCGCTTCTGATAAAACACCACGCGACTCAAGTATTCTTCCAAAGTGAGCTTGCCCAACTCGTAAGTGTCGAAGGCCTGGTTATGCCGGTTTTCCATCTCTTCCGGATTCAGGTCGAACACCTTGGCCGCCAGTTTGCGGGACTCGTGCCCCCATCCGTCGGTGAGCAAAACGCCGCCGATATCCAGGAACAACGCCGTAATTAAACTGCTCTTTTTCATTTAGCCTCCTTCAGCACAATCGCGCCGCCTGAAGTGGCGTTCAATATGTGGTATTTGTTGGCGAAACCGCCTCTCTTTACACCACTCTCTTAAAGTCGATATATCCACGCTCCACATCCGTGCGAACCAGTTGCACGCGGAGCTCGTGGCCGACATCCATGCCTTCAAAACCGCTCTCTAATCTTCCTTCAATGGGCGGATGCAGAAGACGGACCCACGTGCCTTTGTCAGATGCGCCGGTAACGATGGCATCGAACTGCTCCCCGATTCTCGATTCCAGCAGCATTGCCGCTGCGGATTTTGTGACCTGCCGTTCAACTTTTGTCGCTGCGTCTTCCTCGTCGGTGCAATGCTTTGCGAGCGATTCCAATTCGTCGTTCTCGTAGGGCTGGGAATGTCCTGCCATTGCTGCTTTCAGCAACCGTTGTGTAATCAGATCGGGGTATCGGCGGTTCGGGGCAGTAGAGTGGGTATAGTCCTTGACTGCAAGACCGAAGTGCCCGGCGACACTGTCTCCCGGAAGTTCGACGACGTATTCACCCGCGCCCATGAGCTTGACGACGCTGAGAGACAGATCAGGAAAGCGCAGAGGGTCAGCGGCTTTCGCCGATACCAGGAATTGCTCCAAGGCCTTTGAGTCGGGCTCCCTGGGCAGCGTTGTGCCCCGCTCTGCGGCAAGCTCGATGATCCGGTCCCAGCGTTTGGGTATGCGGACTACGCGCCGCAGCGACGGAAACTTTTTGGACGCGAGGTATCGTGCGGTAACGCCGTTGGCGGCGATCATGAAGTCCTCAATAATTTCTTTGGCCCTGTTCTTTTTTTCGGCTTCCAGGTCCTTTAGCTCATCTCCGTCAAAGACCGGACGTGTTTCTATTGTTTCGAGGTCAAGCGCACCGTGCAGGTGCCGCAACGCTTTCAGTTTCTGGGCCAGGCGGTCCTGAAGTCGAAGGTTTTCGTCGAGACCTTTGACCGTGCCTATACCTTGCGGCATCGGGCCGTTACCATCGAGCCAGGCGGCAACGCTGTTGTAGGCAAGCTTTGCGCTATTACGGACTGTCGCTCCGTAGAGGTCCGAACTCTGAAGCGACCCATCCCCGGCGATGACCATTTCAATGACGATTGCCAAGCGGTCTGATTCATAGTTGAGAGAGGTAAGGTCCGTGGAGAGTTTCTCGGGCAGCATCGGAAACGTCTCGGCAACAGTATAGACCGAGGTGGTGTTTTGCCGCGCATGGTCGTCAAGTGCCGATTGCTTCCTGACGACAGCGTCAACGTCGGCAATGGCGACAAGGACCTTTGCGGCCCCGCTGGGCATGGCTTCGGCAACGGTAAGCTGGTCCAGATCACGCGAATCATCGTTGTCGATGGAGCACCAAATAAGATTTCTGAGATCACGCGTCGATTCCTCAGTTCGCGTCGCCGGCCCGTGGATTCCGTCGAGCTCGGCAATCGCCTGAGGAGAAAAATCCGGGAAAAGTCCCCCTTCAAGCATCACCCGATGAGCAATTTGTTTTAAGAGAGAGCGATGTTGTTTGCCGTTTGTATTCGTCATATTATCACCTTACTGGAATACCATATTGTGATTTCCTGCTCAATGAATAAGTTCTCCTCGCCACGGCCATCAATCTCCAAACCTGCGAATAAACCAGGTCTTATCGGTATCGGCACGCGCTTTTTCCAATAGTTCCCGCGGAATAATGCGCCCCGTTGCCGCCAGGGATATTACCTGGCTGTTGAGATGCGTTCAGGGTCTTCTTTGAAATTTCCATTCATGCCTTTGCTGTGTGCTGTACATTGCTGGTTCGGCAAGTTTTCCTGCATAAGGGTCTACTTCCATCGTTATCCCTTTAATTATTCTGATGACTTTTTTATTAAGGTCTCCATCAGCTTGTCGAATGGCTCGTCGAATTTCCTGACGCCTTCGTCTTCAAGTTGCCCAGTCACCTTGTCGATGCCGACCCCGAGTTCCGGCAATTGTGCCATTACCCAGTTGGCTTCCTTGACATCCTGTTCGAGGCGTGATTTCGGATCGCCGTGATCACGGTAGGCGTTGATGGTTTCAAGCGGGACCGTGTTTACGGTGTCCGGACCAATTAGCGATTCAACGTATTTCACATCGCTGTAGTCCGGGTTCTTGGTACCTGTGCTGGCCCAGAGCAGCCGCTGCACACGAGTGCCCTTGTCAGCCAGTTTCTTAAACCGATTATTACCAAAGATTTCCTTGTATATTTGATAGGCCATTTTCGCACTGGCGACGGCAACTTGTCCATGCACCTTTTTTGCGAGTTCTGCCTTCTGGCCGCCTTGCGCGATGAGTTTTTCCAGCAGCGAATCCACCAGTGTATCGATACGACTCACAAAGAAGCTGGCCACAGAGGCCACATGCTCCACAGGCTTCCCCTGGGCTATCCTCGCTTCGATGCCGGCGATGTAAGCTTCCGCCACCTGTCGGTAACGAGGCAACCCAAAGAGCAGCGTCACATTGATATTGATTCCTTCACTGATGAGTTGCTGAATGGCAAGCAACCCATCGGCCGTCGCCGGGACTTTGATGAAAACATTGGGCCGGTCCAGCGCAGCCCACAACCGGCGGGCTTCCCCAATTGTGCCCTTGGTGTCATGCGCCAGATGGGGATTGACCTCTAAGCTGACATATCCGTCCTTGCCATCGGTATTTTCATACACAGACCTGAATTCGTCAGCGGCACTCTGTACGTCGCGCTGGCTGAGAGCTTCATAGATTGCCTTGACGTCTTTTTTCTTAAGGGCTATGTCCCGAATGTCCTCATCGTAAATATGACTTTCCGCTATCGCCTTCTCAAAGATGGACGGGTTAGAGGTCATCCCCCGCAGCCCATCCTCGTCGATCAAACGTCGAAGTTCGCCACCGGTAATCAGATCACGTCGGATGTAGTCGAGCCAAATTGACTGACCGAGCGTTCCCAGTTTTTTCAAAGGATTTACCATTTATCTTGTCCTGCTTTCGATTCTGCGTATGCAGCTATAAAACACTGTCAGGCCGCTCTCAACACTGAACACACGTCACCTCTTTCAGAATCGGGATTGTCATATCTTCGTGGATCACGCCATAGGTAACACTGCCAAGGGCCGCAGCGGCTAAAGCATTTTGGCCATGGGAACCCATAACAATAAGGTCCGCCTTTGACTTTTCGGCCTCTTTCACAATATCCTCAACAGGATGTACTGGTGTTATAACTTATATCCTCTATTTATGGAACTACTTGAGATTGTCTGCTGCAAAGCCCCAATTAATCAGTTTGTCAAGAACAGCATTGACGTAGTCCGCACGGCGGTTCTGGTAATCCAAGTAATAGGCGTGTTCCCAGACATCTATAGTCAATAGCGGTTTAATGCCCTTGGTTAAAGGTAAATCCGCATTGGCCGTCTTGACCACCTTGAGCTTGTTGCTATCCAGCACAAGCCACACCCAGCCGCTGCCGAACTGGGCCATTGCCGCTGTCGCCAACTCTTTCTTGCATACATCCAGGGTGCCGAAGGAGGCCTCGATCTTTTGCTTCAACACTGCTGGTGGTTCACCACCGCCCTTCGGCCTCAGACTGCGCCAGTAAAATGTGTGGTTCCATGTTTGCGCCGCATTATTGAAAATCGCGGTCTTGTCAGCTTTGCCGGTTGTCTCGGTGATGATTTTCTCCAACGGCATGTCCGCAAACTCTGTTCCTGCTATCAACTTATTCAGGTTATCTACATACCCCTTGTGATGCTTGCCGTAGTGGAAGCTGATTGTATTCGCGGAGATAACCGGATCCAGCGCGTTATCCGCATAGGGCAGAGACGGCAGTACAATCGAAGATAAACTTTTAATCTTGTCATTGCTCATAATTTTGACTCCTTAAATGTTATTACTGTTTTGATTTTTTGATTTTCGCGCAAATTTTATTTTTGCTTACAATCGGATCGCTCTCAACATTGAACACGCATCACCTCTTTACCACCAGAATTGGAATTGTCGTATCTTTGTGGATCACGCCATAGGTAACACTACCAAGGGTCGCAGCCGCTAAAGCGCTTTGTCCATGGGACCCCATAACAATAAGGTCCACCTTTGATTTTTCGGCCTCTTTCACAATCTCCTCAACAGGATGTCCTGATTTTATGACGGCCTTTGATTGGATACCTTTTTTCTCGCATAGTTTCTTTATTTCTCTTGTATACCTTTCAGCGGCCTCCTGTTGATAATCCTCTATGGACTCTGCCACATACCGGCTGGACGGCTCGACAAGTACTGTTCGACTTAGCAGGAATCGCTTATCAACAACGCTAATGACAATTATTGAGGCATGTAACTGCTTTGCCAGGCCAACTGCATATATGCCTGCCTTTTGAGCTGTTTTTGAACCGTCTGTTGGCACAAGAATTTTTGATATCATAAATTCTCCTTTAGTAAAAACTCCTTCTTAAGCATCCTTTCAGACAATATGTCTTATTGTCTTTTCACCTTCGTCTGGCGATACAGTCCCGTGATTTGCTGACAAAAAACTCGCTCGCCAGGAAACATAAAGATGATAACGATATGATTTTGCGCTAAGTGTGATAGGTTTGCAAGTAAGAGAATTACTTAATCGGATGGGCCGAATCACTTAGTAGCTGTCTCGCCCAAGTCAACCTTTCCCTCTCCATGTTGTTCAATACCCAATCTACCCAAATAACTCCTGAGCAACGATAACAATTGACCAATTTCAATAAAATAAGCTGCTTGTAGGCGAATCTGCGCAGAGAAATCACGACAGACCCGATTCGGATGTTATGATATTTGCATCACGTTATCGCTTACGTAGCTCTTAGATAACCCTAATAACAGAATTCAGTTCGCCGTAGGGATTGACTTCGGTAGAATCGTTATGAGGGTCGTGCTGCCATTTGCCGTCCACGACCAGCCGATAACGATATGTACCTTTTGCGAGGGGTACTCTGGTCTGCCAGGTGCCGTTGCCAGCCTTTGTCATAGGGGTTTTCCCAGGTTGCCAATCGTTGAAATCGCCGGCAATCTGAACAACGTTTGCATCAGGATAAGAGGCGACGAAAATAACGCTGTCTCCGACCTGACATGGGCCAAGCGGTTTAGTGACGCTTATAGCTGAAGCCCCGGGACTCATGATTGTTGAAGACATTGTTGTCGATGCCACTTTGCCTTTTGGAAATTTTGCTGTTTTCATAACTAAGTCCTTTCAGAAAAACATAATCTGTTAGCAACAGTACCATTACGGGTTTTAACATTACGTGTGGTATCAAGTTTATACATCCGGGGCTGTTTTTTAAGAATCGCCTCGGAGCAGCGATAGTCCAGATTGTCCAGAACATTCATGAAATTGATGTAGGCGTCATACGGTGAGTCATAATGGTTGAAGTATTTATGCACGTCGCCGTCAGCGAAGTATTTAGTGCACATATAGTAAAAATGGTCGGATGTCTGGAGCTTTCTCCAGTCGGCGATTATGTCCAGGTCTTCGGTTTGTTCGACCTTGTCTTTGAGGTGGTAAAGTTCAGCCAGGGCGTTTTCCTGCATAGGGTTGCCCCGCCACGCCGAGAGGTCTCGTTCGATATCCGCCCAGCTTATTGTGTGAGGGATGTCGATTGAGTCAACTGCGCTGTAGGCCCTTACCTCTTCTGAAGGGGTTTTGATATGCCTTCACAATAACTCACTGCTGTCTTCGCTCTGCGGATTTTGTGGCCATTGATTTCAAAAGATCAGAGGCTGCTTTTTGTTTACCTTGCCCAGATACTTGAGGTAAATTTCTCTTGCCCAGTTTAATTGTGTGCCGGCCGCCTCTACCGCGGCGATGAGCAGCGCCTCGGTTATCTCCTCCCTTGAGACGCCTGCCTCAAGGGCCGCTTGTATATGTGCTTCGGTGCAATGCGGACAGCGAAACGCCGAAGCAAGAGACAGCATCAATAATTCGCGGGTCTTTGTGTCGAGCACACCTCCTTTGGTGACCGCGTCGTAGAAATCCTGAAACGGCTGGCCGATTTCAGGGGAGTTTAGAACATACCACGGCGTTACTTTTTCAGAAACCATTTTTATCTCCAAAGGATTTCTACCTTTAAGATTTATATTTGGGCATCCGTGCCCGTTAATCAGCAATATCCCTGCTATGCCCTTATGGCCACCGCGCAGGCAGACCTGCGATACGAGGGCAGATACTGACTGCCCCTGCCGTCTCTTTCCCGGCAAATGCGACCATATACTTCCTTACGGTAAACAGGTACGGATTTGGGAGCGTTTATTCCCAGTTGAATCTCATTGTGCCTGATACCGACAATCATAATCTCAATGTTGTCTCCGACAATAATCGACTCATCCATGTGTCTGCTCAGAACCAGCATTTTCAAGCTCCTTAAAGATAAACTCCGTTTTTTCGGGCCTTGTAGTGCCATTTCTAAGCAGAATACATATAAATTTTCGAATAAGTAATTGGGGGAATGCTTAATTGATATTTCGCAATCGCTTAGTCCGGAGCGGACGTCGAAGCAGCCGATATACAATATAAAGGAAACAAGAATATAAAGCAAAACGTAGAATAAGCAACAAACTTAGGGTATGATGGATGAGAGGTCAAAAGATGGAACACTATGTATGTATTCATGGACACTTTTACCAGCCGCCGAGGGAGAACCCGTGGCTGGAAGAGGTGGAGCTGCAGGACTCGGCCTATCCCTATCACGACTGGAACGAAAGGATAACCGAAGAATGCTACAGGCCTAACATGGCCTCGCGGATACTCGGCCCCGACCGCAAAATCATAGATATCGTTAACAACTACTCCAGAATCAGTTTCGACTTTGGCCCTACGCTGTTGTCATGGCTTGAAAGGCACGCACCGGATGTTTATCAGGGGGTGATAGATGCCGATAAGAAAAGCCAGGAGCGATTTTCGGGACACGGTGCGGCCATTGCCCATGCGTATAACCATATCGTTATGCCCCTCGCCAACAGCAGGGACAAACGTACACAGGTTGCCTGGGGGATATACGATTTTGAGCACCGCTTCGGCAGAAAGCCGGAGGGGATGTGGCTGCCCGAAACCGCGGTGGATATGGAAACGCTCGATATCCTCGCTGAGTATGGCATTAAATTCACGATACTTTCGCCTCATCAGGCGAAACGTGTCCGCAGTATTGGTGGAACCGACTGGATATATATCGAGAAAGACAAAATTGACACAACAAAACCGTATCTTTGTCGTCTTGCTTCCGGACGAACAATAAATTTGTTTTTCTACCACGAGCCGACCGCTCAGGAAGTGGCCAATGGCAGTCTTTTGCAAAACGGCGAGGTTTTCGCCAGGAAGCTGAGCTGGATTTTCACAAGGAGCAACGCGGAACATCAGCTTGCCCACATCGCCACCGACGGCGAGACATTCGGCCATCATCATCGTTACACTGATATGGCGCTTGCCTTTTGTCTTCATTACGTTGAGGCCAACAAACTCGCGAAACTAACAGTGTATGGCGAATACCTTGAAAAGTTTCCACCTGCCGACGAAGTTGAGATTTATGAGAACAGCTCGTGGAGCTGCAGCCATGGGGTGGAAAGATGGAGGACGAACTGCGGCTGTAATTACGGCCGATTCCCTTCGGGCAAACAGCAATGGCGTGCGCCGCTTAGGGAGGCAATGAACTGGCTGAGAGACCGGCTCGCGGAAATTTACGAAAGAAGGATGAAGCAGTTTGTCGCCGACCCCTGGGGACTCAGGGACAAGTATATCGCGGTCATAAATGACAGAACCGCAAAAAACGTGGATAAATTTATAACCGCCTCGGCGGACAACGAGCTGGGTTTCGGCGAGAAGGTGATTTTTCTCAAGCTGCTGGAAATACAGAGAAATGCCCTGCTTATGTTTACAAGCTGCGGATGGTTCTTCGACGACATCGGCGGGATAGAAGCTGTCCAGATAATGCACTACGCATCAAGAGCGATTCAATTAGCTAAAGAAATAGAAAACAGGGATTTTGAACCTGAGTTTGAAGAAATACTCAAAAAAGCACCTACCAATGAAAAAGAATTCCCCGACGGCAAGGCGGTCTATGAGAGATACGTTAAAACCAGCACGGTTGATTTGAACCGTGTAGCGGTGCATTTCGCTATAAGCTCGATATTCACAGAACATCCAAAGGAACAGACGAGTATTTATTGTTATTCCGCCAGAACCGAGATATATGAACGGACGGAGGCGGGCATCCAGGTTCTTGTTACAGGCAGGGCTACGGTGCAGTCGGCCATTGTTCTGGAAGAATATACGGTAGATTTCGCTGCGTTACACAGGGGAGACCCGTATATAATCGCCGCCGGCAAAGGGCGTATGTCTGACAGTTTATTTTCAGCCATCCAGCACGATTTGAAAACCGCTTTTCTCAAAGGGGACACCAATGAAGTGACTCGCCTGATGAATGTTGTTTTTGGCGGTAACAGCTATTCGCTATGGCATCTTTTCAAGGATGAGCAAAGGCATATCCTGCACCAGCTGCTTGATACGACGTGGCTTGAGATTGAGGCGGCGTTCAGGCATATTTACGAACACAACTATGCCATAATGCAGGCGATGCGCGGAATGAATATCCCGCTGCCAAAAGCCCTTGCCGGACCGGCTGAGTTTATACTGAACGAGGCGCTGTGCAAAATAATCCGGGACGACCGGGATGAGTACGCTAACCCGCTGGAACATCTTCAAATACTGGCCGATGAGGCAGCCAGATTTTCCCTTCAGCTCGATAAGGACACTATCCAGTTTGAGGCAAGCAGGAAAATAAACCGGCTTATGACCCAATTGAAGGAGACGCCTGAAAACAGCAAGCTGCTTGAAACGATAGAGGCAACAGTGAGGATTTTGCTGTCAATTGTGACGGAACTTAACCTTCAGACGGCTCAAAACGTCTTCTTCGACATCAGCAAAAAGACATATCCGGAAATGAACGAAAAAGCCCAGGCAGGCGACCGGGCGGCGCAAAAATGGGTTGAACATTTCACGAAACTGGCGCGATATTTAGGAGTCAGGATTCAGTAGCCCCCAGCAGCTGGAAAGACGACTATGACGCGAAAGAGAGCAAGCGGCTTACTGCTGCACATAACTTCACTTCCATCAAAATATGGCATAGGCGACCTTGGTCCCGGTGCCTACAGGTTCGCCGAGTTTCTTGCCCGCGCCAAACAAAAATATTGGCAGATGCTGCCCCTGAATCCGCTTACCCTGAGGCAAAATCCTTATTCGCCATATAACAGCATTTCCGCCTTCGCGGGCAACACCTTGCTTATAAGCCCGACCTTGTTATATCAAGAGGGTCTTTTGCTCAAAGAAGAACTTAAGAATTATCCCCGGTTTTCGGAGTCAAGGGTTGAGTATCCCAAAGTCGTTTCTTACAAGACAAAGTTATTGAATGCCGCATACGAACGTTTCAAAAGTTTAAAAAGGCAAAGCGATTACGGAGAGTTTGCTGTTGAGAATGCTACATGGCTTGATGATTTCGCGTTGTTTGTCTCGCTGCGTCAGCATTTTGGGCGTGTTTTATGGTGCGACTGGCCCGCAAAACTGCGAGACATAAAAAAAGATGCAATCAAGGAGGCGAGAGATAGTTTTGCGAATTCTATCGGCAGGGAAAAGTTTTTGCAGTATCTGTTTTTTAAGCAATTGGTCTCTCTGAAGAGCTTCTGCAAACAGCTCGGGATTAAATTGATTGGGGACATTCCTATCTATGTCGCGTATACAAGCGCGGATGTCTGGAGTAATCCTGAAATCTTTAAACTGACCAAGGTAAAAAAACCACGGTTTATTGCTGGCGTGCCGCCAGATATGTTCAGCAGGACGGGGCAGTTGTGGGGCAACCCGGTTTATGACTGGGCAACGTTGAAAAATACGCGGTATCACTGGTGGCTTGAGCGGATAGGACATAATCTTAAACTGTTCGATATAGTCAGGATTGACCATTTCAGGGGTTTCTTTGCTTACTGGCAGGTTCCCGCGGATAGCTTAATCGCAGCGAACGGCAAATGGGTGAAGTGTCCCTATGAGGACTTTTTCAATACGTTGTTTAAACGATTTACGCCTCAATCAATCATAGCGGAAGATTTAGGGCTTATTACTTCTGATATTAAAACGTTTATGAAAGAGCACCATTTGACGGGAATGAGAGTGCTTCAGTTCGGCTTTGACGGCAATCTCGCTAAAAATCCGCACTGGCCCGGCAACCACAGTAAAAATACGATAGTTTATACCGGCACGCATGACAACAATACCGCCGTCGGCTGGTTCGCAAAAGAAGCAAACACAGAACAAAAGAAGATTCTATTTGCGTGTCTCGGACGCAAGGTTTCGGCTAATAAGATAAACTGGGAGCTTATAAAACTGGCTTTTGCGTCAATTGCCAATCTTGCCATAATTCCCGTGCAGGACGTTTTAGGCCTGGGTGAATCGGCTCGTATGAATCGCCCCGGCACCATAAAAGGTAACTGGCAGTGGCGCCTTCGCCCCGGCGAGCTTACACCGCAAATCTCAAAGAAGATTGCAAATTTGTCTGCTACCTCCCACAGGGCATAAAATAGTCGGCATTAATCGCTCCACTTGACCATTTCGGGATGAAAATCCTGCACGGTCGGGTCGGCGGGCCTTATACGGGCGCTAATATTCTGCACGCCGTATCCCTCGATTTTGGCGGAACATTCGTAATAAGCGATGTTGCCCTGTCTGGATTTGAACGACATCGGAATAATCTTGAAGTTCTGCCTGTTGCCGGGCATATGGAACAACTCCACGGCAAATAATTCTGTTGGCGCATGTCCCAAGTCGACGACGCATCGCGCATCGAGAGTATCGCCTTCGCAGACACACTCTTTTTTATCCAGGTTGGTAGTAAGCTCTTTAACCGCTATGTAATTCCAGCCCTTGAAAATCTCCTGTTCCCGGCCGATAGAATCTCTTAGGCGCTGACGGTTATTCTCACGGAGCAGTTCGTATTCTTTTGTCGCGGGGGCATAAAACTTTCTTGAGTAATCAACGAGGACCCTGTTCATATTGAAATTGCCACAAACCGAAATGATGGATTCTTTCATCATATCCACCCATCGTTTGGGAATCCCCTCCTCATTGCGCTCGTAAAACAACTCAGCAACTTCTTCTTCGAGCAGGTCATAAATCTGGTTTGCTTCAGCGGTTTCCTGCAGTTCGGTATGAACGTAGAATCTGCCGGCAGTTATCGGCCAGCCGTTTTTGCCGTTATACCCTTCTGCCCACCAGCCGTCTGGAACGCTGAGGTTCAGAACTCCGTTCATTCCCGCCTTCATCCCGGATGTGCCGCTGGCCTCGTTTTCCATTACTGGAGTATTGAGCCAGACGTCGGCTCCCCAGGCAAGATGCCTCGCGACGTCTATGTCGTAATTCTCAAGAAAAATCACCCGGTCTTCGAGCTTGCGGTCACGCGCGAAATCCAGGATTTCCTTAATCATATATTTGCCCGCGGCATCGGCCGGGTGCGCTTTGCCCGCGAATATAAGCTGGATTGGCCTTTTTGAGTTCGTCAGTATTCTTGCCAATCTTTCCTTGTCCTTCAGGATGAGAGTTGCGCGTTTGTAATATGCGAAACGCCTGGCGAAGACAACCGTCAAATACTCCGGGTTAAACAGCCGAGTGAGGTTGGTAATTTTGGGCTGTGAATAACCCCTGGCGACAAGGTCATTGGCAAGTTTTCTGCGAATAAATTCGATGAGTTTGAGTTTGTTTTTATGATGGGCTTCCCAAATCTCTTCATCCGGGGTATCGGCGAGTTTTTGCCATATATGGCCTTTATCACGGCAATGTATGAAATTGGGGCCGATATGGTGGTTGAAGAGGTTGGTAAACGGCTCGCTGATCCAGGACCAGTGAACGCCGTTGGTTACGTAATCAATCGGGATTTCTATCTGCTGCATCCCGGGAAACAGCCCCGCCCACATTTTGCGTGAAACGTCCCTGTGTATCTTCGAGACGCCATTGACGTATCTGGAGAATCTTATGGCCAGCGCTGCCATCCAGAAGACGTCTTTGTCGTTTTCGATAAATGCGTAAGCGCTGAATTCGTCGAATGAAAGACCAATCTGTCTGATTTCCGGCTCGAGATATTTTTTTGCCAGCTTGGTGTCGAAGTGCTCATTGCCTGCTATTACCGGGGTGTGTGTTGTAAAAACCGTGGAGGTTCTAATCAGCGCCCTGGCCTCGGAAAAAGAGAGCTTTTCTTCGGCCATCAGCTTCTGCAGCCGGGCGATTATCAGAAAGGCGGAATGCCCCTCGTTTATATGATAGATATTGGGTTTGATATTCAACAACGCAAGGGCCTTTATCCCGCCAAGCCCAAGCACCACTTCCTGCTGGATTCGTTTATCTTTATCCGCGACATACAGCTCGTTTGTAATATCCCTCAGGTATTGCGGGTTATCCTCGACGTTGGTATCGAGTAGAATCAGTTTTGTTCGCCCGACGTCAATCTGCCAGAGTTTAATTTTACAATTTTCGCCGAGTATTTTTGTTTCAACAAACGCGGGCCTGCCGTCGGCGAGACGTATCTCCTTTATCGGCAGGTAGTGATTTTCAAGCTCAAGGAACAACTCCTCCTGCCGCCCCTCAATATTAATACGTTGAGTAAAATATCCGAACCTGTAAATAAGTCCCACGCCTATAACCGGCATCCCCAAATCCGAGGCGGTCTTAAGGTGGTCTCCGGCCAGAATACCCAGCCCGCCGCTGTATATCGGCATAGATTCGTGAAGACCGAATTCCATTGAGAAGTAGGCGATAACGATGTTCTTGTTAAGGCCGCAGTCATCTCCGTTGCCGTTTTGCGGTGTTCCGCTGTACTTCATATATTCGTCGAATTTCTGCCAGACCCTGTCGAGCTCAAACAAGAAGCCCTTGTCATTTGAAAGCTCGTTCATTTTTTCTTCGGGCAGATCCAGAAGAAATTTGACGGGGTTATGATTGACCGACCTGAACAGGTGGGTATCAATCCGGTAAAAAAGATTTATCGCGTCATAGTCCCAGAGACACCACAAATTGTGGGCAAGCGCATACAGCTTGCTGAGGTTCTCCGGGTAACGCGGATATACGAAAATATTCTTAAAAGTCATTTATTCGACTCCTTCGTTTCACTTCGCTGCCAAACACCTGTATACTTATAGTATTATACCTGCCGAGTCAAATATGGTTTTGGTGATAAATTCAGCGACAAAAAGCCGCAACCCAGACAAATCGGCGTTTGGGGCGGATTAGTGACCTTTGTAAGTCAACACGAGTATTATTCTTTCCTGCGACGATAGAACAAGCCGCCAAACCCCAGCAAGACAAGAGCTGTCACATCAGGGAGCTGGTGAATAATATCCGCCCTGGCAAAAGCCCCAGTTAAACCCAGCCGGCCCACATCGGTTATTTCAAGATATATGGTACAAACCGAGCCGTCATTCGACTGTATGCCAAACACAACATCCGAGGAATTCGCCATAGAGATATTATCAGCAGCAGCACTATTATCGAACGAAAATCCCGTTCCATTCGCACCGAAAACGGCCAACCCAATAACTATTATAAACATCATCAGCTTTTTCATTTTTTCTCTCCTTAATACTCTTACTTTTAAACTTTCCTGATGCTTATATTCTCGCCGTTGCCGGATTAAAAAGCATATAGGCAATCTGCCTAATTTGACTCTCGCAAATGCTCATAGCTTAATCGTGGACAGCAGCACCGGTGGAATGAGCTGGCGGTGAACCAAGAAAATATCAAACTAAAAATCGAAAATACGACTACCGCCAGTTGGTGGGATAAAAGATTTTGGTCGTGGGCGACGTTGGGGACATATCGGAAACATTTTTTTCGCCGTTAGGGTCTTTTTAGCTCGCCAACACTTCCAAGCTAAAGCATGAAATCATCGCCAATATTGTAAAATATCCCAATATTCGGTTTGATTGATTCTGCAAAAGCATAATCGCTCCCTTTCGATTATTGCCTGATTACTCGCAAATCGGCACAACTCTTCCGGCGTATAAATCAGGGATACGAATTGGAGGCAGGTTTACACATTATGGCGTTTGGTTACAGGGCTAATTTTCTTAGATTACTTACACAATATTTGCAAGTTGATTGTGATACCGTAAGATATTGTGTTATAAAAGGTTGCAGTGTGTTTTTACAAATAGGAGGACAGATTGTGAAAGAATCTGGCAAATTGACCGGTCATTTCACCCTTCCCGCCCAAAAAGGCATGGATAACGTTGTAAAAATGCTATGCGAAAAGTGGGGAGCCGACGCAATCCGTGATAGCGACGGGACCGTTTTGTCGGAGGAAATACTCAATATGGGATACGATGTCTATTCCACCATCTGTCTCATAAGGGCCGACCAGGAGTGGGCCAAAGCACATCCGGAGCAGTGCCAGCAAAAATATCTTATCTCCTGTCCCGTAACCTGTGTCGGCGAAAAGGAATTGAGGATAAAGATTCAAAAAGGTTACAGCCACGAGCAATATAAGATTGATACTGAACACGACCCCAAAAAATACTGGGAGGTAATCGACAGAACAACCAGCAAAGCAGTAAACAGGAAGAATTGGCAATATCTGGAACACACTCAGGAAGTCCTTATAGAACGTCCCAGTAAATGGCACATCTATACCGTTAATTTTCTTGTCTACCAGATTTGGGAAACAACCTCCATGTACAATTATATAACCAATAATTGGACGGGGGAGCATCAAATGGGCGTGGACCCACGGCAGCCGGAAACCGGCCAGCACTTGTTGAAGTATTTAGACCACTGGATTGAAACCCATCCCAATACCGATGTTGTTCGCTTTACGTCTATGTTTTACCAGTTCCCTCTCATTCAAAACGAAATGAGGCAAAATGCGTACCTCGACTGGAGCGGATATTTAGACCCGATGAGCGCGCTGGCAATGGACGAATTCGAAAAAGCGAAGGGCTATTGCCTGCGCAGCGAAGACATCGTCGATGAGGGATATTTTAACGCTTCCTACCGGGTACCTAAGAAGGAATATCTTGACTGGATGGATTTCACTCAGAAATTCGTGCGAGGTTACACGAAAAAATGCGTGGACAGGGTTCATAAGGCCGGCAAAAAGGCGGTCCTGTTTTTCTGTGACCACTGGATTGGAACAGAGCCCTATATTGCCGGATTTGAAAAGCTTGGCTTTGATGGAATCGCCGGGCCTTGTTTGAGCGGCGTGGAACTGCGGAGAATTTCCGACGTGCCAGGAAATTTATTCAAGGAAGTCCGGCTGTATCCTTATTTCTTCGCCGTCAATCTACAGAATGAACCCGTCTTTACAGGCAATGGAGACCCGGTAAAGGAATGCAAGAGATGGTGGAAAGGAATCAGGAGGGCATTGCTTCGACGCTGCGTTGACCGGATTGGTTTTGGCGGATATTTGGACCTGGCAGTAAAATACCCGGCATTTCTGGATTACGTCGCGGAACTGGCCAATGAGTTCCGAACGGTACTGGACAAGACCCAAAAGACGCTGCCATACAGCACCAGTAAAAAAGTCGCCTTGCTGGACGCGTGGGGAAAGATGCGTTCCTGGATGCATAATGATAACTGGCCACAAGGACATATCCCGGAATGTTTAAGCGGCCTGCAGGCGGAGACGGAATTCATCAGCTTCGACGATATTCGCAAGAAAGGCATCCGCGACGATATAGGCGTAATCATAAACTGGGGCACGGCCAACAGCGCCTGGAGCGGCGGCAAAAACTGGATAGACACGGAAATCCTTGTAAAAATTCGCGAGTGGGTTTACCGGGGCGGCGGCTTCATCGGTGTCGGAGAGCCGTCGGCTTATGAATACCAGGGCAGATTTTTCCAGCTCGCCGACACTCTTGGAGTCCAAAAAGAAGTTGGAAACACACTTTCCTGGGGCAAGAACATACGACCCGAAATCACGCGAGAACATTTTATTCTCGAAGATTTGACAGGCAGCATAGACCTCGGAACAAGTAATTCCGGCGTCTATTTGAGCAGTGAAGAGACCAGATTACTGGCGGGGACACCAAATAACGTCCTGCTGTCAGCGAACACCTTTGGCAAAGGACGCGCGGTCTATATGGCGGATTACAAACACAATGCGGAAAATATCCGTTTGTTTTATAGAACCATTCTGTGGGCGGCGAATATGGAAAACGAATTAAAGAAATGGTTCTGTTCAAATCCGCACACCGATTGTGCCTATTACCCCCAAGTGAAGAAATTTGTTGTTATGAACAATACGGAAGAAAACCAGGATACGACTGTTTATAATGGGCAGGGCCAAATGGGACGTTTTTCTTTGACGCCGATGGAGATGAAATGGTTCGAACTGGAAGAATTAAACCAACTCTGTAAATAACGACGAGAACAACCAAATGACTATAAACAAAAATTCTGAAATCATATTCGGCGGCGACTATTTTCCTGAACAGTGGCCCCAAGAAACGTGGAAAGAAGACATACGCCTGATGAAACAGGCAAATGTCAATATGGTCAGCATCGGCATTTTTTCGTGGGCTTTATTGCAGCCGGATGAAAACACCTTCACCTTTGACTGGCTGGACAAGATTATGGATATGCTGGCGGCGAACAATATCGACGTTTGTTTAGGGACCGCTACAGCAGCGCAACCCAATTGGTTGACTCGCAAGTATGACGATATCCTGTTTGTCCGGGAAACTGGTGAGCAGGTTCCCTATGGTTCCAGGCAAACCTATTGCGTCAACAGCCCCAGTTACAGAAAGGCCATACGCCGACTGGTCGAGAAAATGGCGATTCATTATAAGGGGCACAAGGCATTGGCTCTATGGCACATTAACAATGAGTATGCCAACAAGAACAGCATGTGCTTCTGCAAAAACTGTGAAAAGGCGTTTCGCGGCTGGTTGCAGAAAAAATATGGAACTATAGACAATTTAAATGAATCCTGGGGCACCGTCTTCTGGAGCGAAAAATATTCCGACTGGGAGGAAATTAATACCCCCCGCGCAAGCGCCGGCGGACGCAACGCAACCAAACTGCTCGACTATAAGCGGTTCCTGAGCGAAAGCTTTTTTACATTGTACATGGAAGAATACAATGTAATACACCCGATTACGCCGGAGGTGCCTATTACATCTAATTTTGAAGGCGACTGGAGTAAATTTGACCACTTCCTGTTCAGGAATCATCTGGATGTTGTCTCTTTTAATATCTACCCGGACCCCGGCAATCCCGACGCCCGCAAATGGGCCGCCCTGAGGCATACGATGATGCGTTCTTTGCTGGGCAAACCCTTTATGGTAATGGAACAGGCCCCTTCGCAGGTGGACTGGTATCCCGTGAACATACCTAAACCCCCAGGCCTGATGCGTCTCTGGAGCTATCAGGCCCTGGCGCACGGCTCTGATTCGGTAATGTATTTCCAGTGGAGGGCTTCCAAAAAAGGAGCCGAGAAATACCACAGCGGAATGGTTCCGCACTTCGGCGAGAACTCCCGTGTATTCAAGGAAATCAGCGCCCTGGGTAACGAGTTGAAGAAGGTCAAAACAATTGTCGGCTCTAATGTAGATTCGAAAGTCGCTATTCTTCTCGATAACGATTCGTGGTGGGCAGTTGATAATCCTTATGGTCACGGCACGAAATCATTGGATAATGAAGTTTTCTGGTCTGCCAATGGCCAACCCTTCCCGACCGTTTTAGTCAGTTATTTTGGCGAGTTAGAATACTACTTTAACGCCTTCTACGATTTAAATATTCCCGTCGACGTGATTCCGGTCGATTATGATTTTTCAAAATACAAAATCATCGTCGCCCCCCTTCTGCATATGGTTAAACCCGGCTTCAAAGAAGCCGTAGAAAACTTTGTCAAAAAGGGCGGCACGTTTATCACCACATATTTCACAGGAGTCATTGACGAATCCGTCGGTGTCTTTTTAGGTGGGTATCTTGGGCCCCTAAAAGATGTACTGGGGGTAAAGGTTGAAGAATATAACCCCCTGCCTCCCGGCGGCAAAAACGCGATAAAGATGACGGGGATAATCAAGGGATTCAAGAAAAAATATGGTTGCTCTATATGGTGTGATGTAGCTCATACGACCTCGGCCAAAACGCTGGCCACCTTCGTTGATGGTTATTACGCGGGCTCGCCATCCTTCACGGAAAATCAATTCGGCGATGGAAAGGCATATTACGTGGCCACCAGGCCGGACAAAGATTTTATGCGGGACTTTTTATCTAAAATCGCAGGCAATCAAGGCATAAAGGCGTCACGGCTGCCTGAAGGGGTTGAATTAGTGACCCGCTGCGGAGGCGGCCAGGATTATAGCTTTTACCTGAATCATAATGAGACCAAAAAGCAAGTAACACTGCCTAAAGGAAAGTATGAAGACCTGCTTGCCGGAACCGTTCACCAGGGCACTCTGGCTCTGGCAAAGTACGGCGTTTCCATTTTAAGAAAAACAAAGTGAATTGCGCTAAGGAGCCAAAATGAAACTCAAACGATTCTGCCTTTTATTGCTAATCCCGTTCTGCGGGCCATTCGGCTGTGCAACAAAACCTGTCGGGACTGAGAAGTTTTTAATTGGCGCGGATATCTCCGCGGCTGCGACGCTCGAAAAGGCAGGCGTGGTGTATCGTGAAAACAACAAGCCGAACGATTTATTCGCCATACTGAAAAATAACGGGTTTAACGCCATTCGCCTGCGCATTTTTGTGAACCCGAATAAAGAAGGTATAGTTACAAATGACCTGCCTTACACCCTGGACCTTGCCAAAAGGACAAAGGCGCACAATATGAAACTGCTGCTCAATTTCCATTATTCAGACACCTGGGCCGACCCGCAAAAACAGTATAAGCCCGCCGCCTGGGCCAATATGCCCTTTGACGAATTGAAACAAACGGTGCAAAGCTACACGGCATCCGTCATAGAGGCCTTTAAAAAAGAAAACGTGCTCCCGGATATGGTTCAGGTTGGCAACGAAATTACCCCCGGAATGCTTTGGCCCGATGGAAGAGTCGGCGGAGATTATGAGAATGATACTCAATGGGAACATTTCACCTCTTTGCTCAAAGCCGGGATTGCCGGCGTCCGCCAGAGTGCAGGGGACGCTAACGTAATTATTATGCTGCATATCGACCAGGGCGGCAAAAAAGGCGTCACTAAGTGGTTCTTTGACAACATAAATAAGCGTCAGGTTCCCTATGACATAATCGGCGTAAGCTTCTATCCCTGGTGGCACGGAAAGATTGAAGACCTTAAGGATAATCTGAACTACATCGCTACCGAGCTTAAGAAAGACGTCATCGTTGTAGAGACGGGTTATCCGTATGCGACAAATGACCGGATGAAACCATCCGAAAATCAGCAGTTTCCGCTGACGCTGCAGGGACAATACGATTTGCTTTATACAGTTACAAAAACCGTGCTCAACACTCCCGGTAATCACGGCTGTGGCGTATTTTACTGGTTTCCGGAGTCGGTTCCGCCTCCCGGACGAGGGGGGATGAGAGGAGGCCTTGGCCTGTTCGACCCCAATGGGAACGTTTTGCCGGGCGCAAAAGCATTTGCCGACGCTGTTAAAAAAGAAATGAAGCCGGGAAAATGAAAATCCTGAAAATACAATCGTTGTCGCTGGAGATATTATGAAAAACAATCCTTCTGACCGTGTTCCGTTTTGGGAAAAACTGGTCCTGGGTATCGGGGGATTTCCGTCGCTGTTCGGGTACATCGGCATCAATACAGTGGCGAGAACCGTATATGTCATGATTCTCGGAGTCAATCCCTTCCTAGTTGGTTTGGCGCTTTTTATCCCGCGTTTTACGGATGGGTTTCTTGACCCTTTGATGGGCAAAATCTCCGACAATTTTCACTCGAAGTGGGGACGACGCAAACCGTTTATCATCATCGGGGCCGTGTTGATGGGGATTGTTTTCGGGCTGACCTGGATGGTCCCTGAAAGCTGGAGCGAGCCAGCCAAACTGGCTTATTTCATCGTTATGCAGCTCATCTTTTTTGCCTGCTATTCTATGTTCTCAGTGCCTTATACCGCCCTGACGTATGAGATGACGCCTGATTACAACGAGCGCAACAGCGTGATGGCCTATAATGCGTTTTTTCACAAGGTCGCCGAATTTTTTTATGAGTGGATAATTCCGCTGGGCGCCGTATTCAGTTGGGTGTTCTTTGCCTTCGAGAAGGTAGAACTCAATGGTATTCGCATAGTGACCTGGATAGTCGGGCTTGTGATAATGGCTGGTATCGGAATGATGCCCGGCCTGTTTGTGCGTGAGCGCTTTGCTCAAAAGACCAAGCACCAGGAAAAAGTCAAACTCGTGCAAAGCTGTAAAGAAGCGTTTACCAGCCGCCCCTTTATGATTCTTGTTCTCATCGTTATTCTCAACGTGCTCTCAGGCGTTCTGGCGATGAATATGGACCATTACGTGATGACCTATTATATGGCAAACGGGGACATCACTCTCGGCAGCATCTGGAAGGGATTGCTTTCTTCCGGTTACGCCGTTGTCGGAATTGCCTCCATTCCTGTTATCGCCTGGCTTGCCAACCTGTTCGGAAAAAGAGGTTCGCTGTATTTTGTCTATGGTCTGATGGTCTTCGGCGGAATTATGAAGTGGTTTATCTTCACGCCGGGACATCATCTTTACTACATAGGCAAAATCGCTATCGACCCCGTTATCCTGATTGACCCTGTTCTGTGCGGGCCGATGTGGGTGGCGGTAAAAATAATGCTGGCCTCGATGATGGCGGATATCTGCGATGACGACGAGCTGCGTTACGGCAAACGCCGGGAGGGTATGTTCGGCGGGGCTTTCTCTTTTCTTGAAAAAACTGCCTGGTCACTCTCGGCTGTCTTCTCCGGTTTGACCCTGTGGCTTTCGGGCTACCATAGTGAGCTTGGCGGAAACCAGTCCCCCGAAACATTCACAATAATGCGGCTTTTCCTCGCCGGCGCACCGGCTATTACCGCGGTATTCGCAATTTTGGCCATAAGATTTTATCCCATTACTGCCGAACGCGCAGCCGAAACCCGCCGCATACTCGAAGAAAGAAGGGGAGCCATCAGCGCCGCGGGTTAGCCGGATTTTTAAGGAGAATCATTTTATGCAAAAGTTATTTAATATCATATTGGGCATTATAATCTTGTCTATAAGTCCATCGGCCCTTGCCGAGGGTGAGAAGTTTGAACCCGTCTCCAAAGAGCAGCTCGACAAGTTTTATTCAACGCCAGAGCGCAGCGTTACAGTAACAATTCACGAGGGCCGGAAACTGCATTCCATTGAAAACGGCTTCCTCGGTATGGACATGAGTTATTTCAATGTTACCGACGAAATCTGGAAAAAATACAACATCCTCGAAAAACTAAAGACAGCCGGCGTTGGTTCGCTCCGCTATCCGGGCGGTATGGAGACGGAGTTTTTCCACTGGGAACACCCCGGCGTCAACGGCTACGAAGACCTCTGGGACCCCAACGAGAAACACGGCACAAGCCCCGGACGGGGCAGATTTCAGGCCACTTGGGTACCGCCTGACAAGTGGAGCACAAATAAAAACTTTATGGACTTTGACGAATTTATGCAGGCCTGCCAGGCCCTCAAAGCCGAGCCCATTGTCGGTCTTAATCTGACTTCCGGCGTTAAACATAACCGGCATAAAGAAGGCCTTGATGAGGCATTGCGCTGGCTGCGATACTGCAAGCAAAAGGACTACAAAGTAACCTACTGGTACCTCGACACCGAGCCCTGGAACGGCGGAGCGTCTTATACGTTCAAAGATATGGAATATGCCGACGAGGTATGCGCTTATGGCGCCGCCCTTAAAGCCGAGTTTCCTAATATCAAGCTAATCGCCAACCCCACAAGCTCGACCAGTTACAATTACTGGGACTGGCTGGAAAAATTTGTCGCTAAAACGCGCGGCTTCGTGGATTTCATCGACGTGCACTGGTACTGGGCGCCGGGCAAGGGGTCCTTTGATTACTGGCTTAAAAATACGCCGCTGCAAACGGGCGACAAATGGAAAAAGGAAGAATGGGACCGCCCATACGCCGAAGACATTCGTTTGATAAGAGAAACCTGTAAAAAAGCCGGCGCCCCGAATATGGGCCTTGTCGCGCTCGAATGGAACATCGGGCCCAGTAACGGGAGCGAGACCTTCAATCAGTCGCTCACCGCCGTCATCCAGGCAGAGATTCTTATGGAATATCTCAGGGATGATGTGCGCCTGGCCTGTCTGTGGCCCCTGCTGTGGCAATCCTCACGCGACGTCTGGTCCGAGCAGAACTTCTTCCCGAGTATTATTACCCAGGAGCCGCCTTTTGCGCCGACGCTGACAATGGATATGTTCAGGATGTTTTCCGCAATCCGCGGCAAAACCGTTATCGCGTCTGAAAGTTCAAATAAAGACCTTCCCGTTGCGGCAGCAGGTGATGAGGCGGGACACAGGATATTACTGATTATCAACAAAAATCCCCTGCGCCGCAAAGTCACTATCAATTTAGACAAAAAAGCTGGCAAGGTTTCCGCGGAAATGATTGGCCTTAAACATCAGGTTTGCCAACCGCAGGAAGTTAGCATAGAAAACGAAAAAGGGCTGGCATTTTACGCCGAGCCCTTCTCTTTCACTGCCATCCGGATTGAGTGATTTAGTTTTATCTGCTCTTTACGTTCGTTTCCCTGGGCGATTTTGCCGGAGTTTTGTGTGCTTCTATTGGGGTAGGGACGCGTTTCGGGCTGGCGGCGGGCGTCTCTGTTCGCGGGCCGAAATCGGTTATGCGAATCCTGCGGTCCGCATAACGCCTCTTTGTCTCGGCATTAAGGACCTGGATCTGGGCCTCTGAGCCCGCAAAGCTGCAGCGAATACAGTAATACTCATTCTTTTCGCTGTCGAAAAGCATATCCATATCAATGTCCCGCCTAAAGCACAGCGGACACCTGTAGTTTAACTTGCCTTTTCTACCTTGAGCCATGTTCGCAATTCCTCTCTCGCCTTAAGCGTTTTCTTTATGCCAAGAGTGTACATCGGCGAAAATGCAAACCCCTCGCGAATATATCCCGCGGCGTGGTCGGCCTGCACATTCATCGATAGCCGTGTGTCAACGTGGGGCACTATAGCTTCAACCCTCGTCGCACACTGCACGGTTTTCTCCCTGCATTTATATTGATATTCAATCGACTGTTTATCATCCGCCCCGATGCACGTCAAAACTACACCAGTGAGATCCTCAGGATATTCCGTCGTGCCATAGCATCCCGTAATATATTCATCAACAGTGACCTGTGCTTCAGGGTCGCTCGTATCGACGATACGTCGGATAATCTCTATCTCGCCGGTGCCTTCCTTAAATCTGAATATCGATTGCACAGCGATAGTCAGACCGTTGAACTCAATCTCAACAGGGTCCAGCGTTATGACTACCCTGCCGTCCTGCCTGTCATACGAAGCCCACGTCCTGCAAGTGCAAAGGTCCACCGACTCGCCGTAATAACTTAATTTGCAGCTTTTTATTGAGCCCTCGCCGGCGTAGTGAGTGAAGTATCCGGCCCGGTAATACGACTGAACAAGGAAAGGATACGAAGCGTTCTGCAGGCATTTAGTCCCAACCCCGCATGGCCGGACAAGTTTGGCAACGTAAGGCCGCAGGTCGATAATCGCCCCTCCCTGGTTCATATCCAGGGCAGTGCGCATATATGGGTCGGCGTACCAGAACTGCTGCCTGTTTGAGCCATAGAGTATATCCCGCCACAGAGTGCATTCCGGCTCTGTATGTTTTTTTCTGCTTCGGAAAATGTCCGCAAATTCCGACATTGTAACGTCTTTCAACTGCCCCTGTTTTTTGAGCTTGCCGTAGTAACCCATCGCATCCTTGTAGCTCTTTACAAGCAAGGCATGGTTCGCTTCCCATCTCCCATTTTTGCCCATCCAGGCAGGACCTACATAAATCATATTGTAAGAATACCCGTTGTTGTATTTGGTCATAGACCGGTACTGGTCAACGAGATTCAGGAAATACGGCAGCTCGCCGTCTTCGTAAACCATACCCCTTAATATGTTCTGCGGATGCGTTCCGTAATAAGAGCCGGGGCCGTCAAATACCGCGAGAAGGTCCCTTGACAGGTGAGGTATTGCAACAATCCCTATATCGTCTTCCTTACCCGACGCGGGGCAGTGAATATTGTATTTCGATGGAATCCAGGGGTTCCAGGGGCCGCCGTCAAAAAGAGTGTACCAGGAATTGTTTGCATTGTGGTAGGCCTTTGGCCCCTCCTCCCAGCAGGTGGCGACGGCGCATTTAACAAGTGGGTATTTTAGTTTGATATAATTAACCAGCTCAGCGTCCATATAGTAAGAGCCGGTTGAAGTAGGATAAAAACCAAACACACTTTTGAATCGCCCGAAAACCTCGTCCACTACGGCCTGCTTTTCGGCCATCGATAACAGCCATACAGCCAGCTCTTTGGTGTGAAATTTATCGCGGAACTGCTGGCACTGGATGCCAAGAAACGTGCATCCGATTTCGTCGCCGAATTCTGCGTTATATCCCTTAGCTAACTGAACAGCTTCGTCATTAAACAAGCTGGAATACGTCATTTGTATGGTGGTCTTAAGCCCGTTCTCATGGGCTATCTGCTGCTGGGTCTTGAAAATATCCAATGATTCCTGGATTACACTTTTCCTGGTAACATCCTCTTCTTTTCCAAAGGATGCTTCTTTTTCAAGGTACTCGGGGACCATTTCCGGTCTGTGAACAACATTGACATAGAAATCGTTCATGTAAGTACCTTAAAATTACTCTTAATCACTGAACCTATTCACGTTCAAGCCAATTCTGGGCCAGTGCCGCGAATTCATAGAAAGTGATTACACAATCACCATCCAAATCCAATCCAGCCGTTGCGGCACAATCGTTTACCAGCCAGAGTTCAAAAAAGTCGTGCAGGTCTTCAAAATCAACTATACCGTTACCTGTAATATCTCCGTATATTTTGTCAAAGGCCTCCATACCAATCAGCATACCGACGTTTTTCCAGTTCCCGGAAATCGGTTGGAACAATGCCCTACTGCTGACATCCCCCGCATTCCATACCCACGTCGGCTCCCAGTAGCAGACGCCTATCCCCTTTCCATTGGGCGTGGCTTGAACTCTCTGGATTAGTCCGTCCAAATATGCCTTCTGGCTTTCAGGGGTTTTCCCTGAACCGGTGTAGTAGTCACCGGCCTCCGCGATGAGGATCTCCTTATCAAGATAGCGTCCAGCCATAAAATTCAGGTTTGTTGTCAGGTCATCGAGCGTGCCGTGCCACTGCGGATAGTAGGATTGCCCTATGACGTCGAATTGCACGCCGTATGTGTACATGAGGTTATCAAAGAACCACTGGGTGCTCGAAATGCCGCCGCCGGATTTAACATAAGCAACATGAATCATAATTTCCGGCATAGGTTCGGACCCTCTGCCGTCGTTGACACCGGCTATGGCAGAGTTGATAAGCTGGGCAAGATTTGCCCAACTTCCACCAGTCATGCCACAGCAGTTTCCATTCGGCCAGAGCATACCGCAATTGATTTCATTGCCAATCTGGACCATATCCGGCATAGCGTTGTTATCCCGCAGGTGCGAGATGACGTCGCGCGTGTAATCGTGAATAGCGGTAACCAAAGCCGATTGACTCAAGCTGCTCCACGCGGCGGGTTTGGTCTGGTGCGAGGGGTCGGCCCAGGTATCCGAGTAATGGAAATCCAGCAGGAATTTGAACCCGGCGGCCTTGACCCGGGCGCCGAGAGTAGTTACATAGTTGATGTCCTGGCATACGCCGTATATTGAACCGTTCGGGTTGTTAAAAATCCGGATACGAATCCAGTTGAGGTCGTGGTTCTTGAAAATGGTCAGCACATCCTTGGGCACGCCGTACTCGTTATAGATGACCCCGTCTGCTTCCTGTCGTGTTTGCATGGAGATGTCGGCCCCCCTTATAAACTCGGCACAGACGCCGTTCCTCGCCGTAATGCTTAGCCCTGCAAGTAACAGCACAAAAATCCGGTATTTGAATTTATTGTCCATTGTTCTTATCATTTTTTATCACCCGCATTGGGGTCCCGGGTATGGGTTGCCGTGCTGTTTACGATTTGGAAATTGTCATACTCCGCCGTGCAACTGCCGCCAACATTGCTGCTGTTCGAATACAAGCCAAATGCCGTAATATCACCCGCGAGAACTGATGGGGCAGTGGACCCGCGAGTTAGTGTCTCGATATCGAGTAAATCCCACTGCCCCTTATCAGGGTGATAAGCATAATTTTCAGTGGCAAAAGAAGTGCTGACCGAGGTAAAAACGGTTTTTGATACATACCAGACGCCATTAACCCTCACGGCAATGCTGCAATCGGGAGTATGAAGGTAGAACGAATGTGCTCTAAGGTCGAAGCGAAACTTTATATTGGGACAGGCATTAGTATCTACTATAAATTTGTTCGTGTATATCAAGTTTCCGCATATTCCACTATGCCAAACCCACGCGAAGCTCGATACGCCGCCATTGCTTCCGCTGGAATATACGCCGACCCACCCGACTAAGTTAACGTCGCCGTTATTATCAAATGTCTCGGTATATAAGCTATCATCCGCATAGACAAAAGCAGCCGAACTAAACAAAAAAATAATGACAAAGTTCCTAATCATATTAACACAGCCGTTCCTCCAAAAAGCGGACCAATCAGAAATGAGCGTAAAGAACCCCGAATTTGACTGGTCCGTTTGAAATACCAATAATCCAATTTAATTATTATCAGCAGGTAAGTCCTTCATCCACTGTGGCCAATCCATATAAGCTGGGTCTATTGGTCTCCACTGGCGATTCCATGTCAATGACCACAAACTTCTTAATCCAATCTTTCGCACAGATTTATCCATAAACAGCATATTTGTCTTTCTGTTATGGCGAGGCAGACAGAATTCAGACATAGGGTTGGTCTGCAAACCCTCACTGGAAGGAGGTGAATTATCTACCGTAGGCTCAGTGCCGTCCCACATAGAATCCGCCATCAACGGCACATCTGCCGAGTGTTTTACATTTAACATTGAACGCCAGTATTTCGGGCGATTTAGGGGGTCGATATTATAGGTATCAGGGTTGCCGAGAGGCAAACCTATGTCTGGCGGGTTATGCGCCCACCCATTAATCCCGTAACTGCCATACATACCTTTCTGAGCCCAGACAGGAACATAACCAGCCCAGGAACCCTCACCGTATTTCCCCCACGCAGTAAAAACCCCCGCAGTGAAGGCGTCAGATGACTTGCTAAGAAGTTTTATGGCTTTCGGACAAAGGCGAATATCACCCACGCCCTGGTAATATGGCATCAAGTCAACCATCCACATCGCCCCGCTGTTCCAGCCGCCTGGCATAGATTCGTTATGCGACTGAGTATACATTTCAAACATTAGGCCGAATTGACGGAGATTGGAAGCGCATTTAACGGTATTGGCCTGGTCCCTGGCTTTATTAAGGGCCGGCAGCAGGATTGCCATCAGGAGAGCAATTACCGCTATCACAACAAGCAGTTCAACCAGCGTGAAGCCCTTATCCTGGTTTTTGCAGAAATTCAATTTTGGTATCATACGAGTCATCATCCTGATTTTTGATTTCATATGCCCAAATCCCCACAATAAACTGCTGGAGACCGGCTCGAATAAACCGGCCTCCAACATCATTAAATACTGAATCTTATGGCCACACAACGTTCTGGAGCCAATATTTGGCCATCACCGCAAAGTCATAGAAGTCAACCTTATTGTCGCCGGTGGCATCAGCAGGTGTAAGCAATCCCTGCGTCATCGGACTTGTTGCCGTTCCGCCCTCGACGGCCAGATAGAGGACTTCTCCAGGTGAAAGGGCATAGCTATAGATACGGAAATCATCTATCCAGCCATCAACGTAGCCGCCATATCCGCCTGACCAGCGCCATGCCCCAAGAGTGGCAAAGTTATTTGTCGCATCAAGCTTTGTCGTCTCCGCAGCTGTGGCATTATCATTCAATGCTACCAACTGGCCATTTCTGTAAATTTTCTGATAGTGGCCGCTGACACTTTTGACAAACGCGTAGTGCACCCATTTATCCTGGGGATGGTCAGGATTGGTAAAGTTCTGCTGCGTAGGATAGTCCATGTTATCGCCCCAACCGTTATTCGAATCCCAACCTGACCTGAAGTTAAATGCACCTGTTGCCCCACACCATATACCAATGACATTGCTGTCATGACCGATCTGCAGTATCTCTGAATCGGTATCAGTTTGCCCGGGGTCCTTTAACCACACGGATATGGTGCATTCCGCACCAATCGTATTGTGGTCATTAATAGCCGCAATGGGTATCGTAACCCGGTCAAGATTATTGGGGTGAAAACAATTTGTACCGTCATGGCCGCTTCCAGCACCTCCCCAGGCAAACGGGTAGCTAATTGTCCCATTGTAGCCGTTGCCTGAAGAATCTTGCGGATTACCAATACCTTCGTCAAACTTGTACCACAGTATGCGGCGGCTAGAGAGAGTTGAAGGTGCGACGGCAGTCACCACTGTAGATTGAGTGAGCCAGTTAGTTGCGAGTAAATCCAGGTCGTCCATGCCAACGTAGCAATCTTTGGTGAAATCTGCAGGTATCAATTCAGCCAGATCCGAGTTACACCAGGGGTAATCAACACGAACATCATTGATAGTTACCGTTCCTGTGTCGCCGGGGGGACCACCGCTTCCGTTGTCAACTCCAATAGTAATTTTAGTCACATTCGTCAAATTAACTCCCTGAGAAGCAAATGACTGCAAAGCAATCGGCCACAATATCATAGGCTCATAGAGCTGCTGATTTAACGCGTTTGGCTCCCGGAAATGGACAATGCCGCTCTGGGCGCCATTGTTCGATTCCAGTTTCACATAAAGATTGTTAGGTCCTTTCATGTTGTCGTGGCCTTTTACCATTAGCACAAGCATCGCGTTATTGCTGATGTTATTCGAGCAAAGCAATGCCGAAGTATCTGCGCTGACCGCATATTGCGTGCTGCTGTAAGGAATTTGCATGTTATAATCAACCACGCTGGAGTTGGGGCCCCATACAGTTTGGATGTCTCCATCACCTGACCAGTCTTCTGCATAGTTGTCGAATCTATCTAACCACGTGAAATTGCCCACGGAGAATGGCCATACGTTTTCGGCTTTGATAATTTTGGAGCCCACGGTTTCATCCACGCGCCAGTAATAACTTTGCCCACGAGTGACGCTGCCAAGAGGCAGCGCATAGGAATTGGTATCGAAAGCACCCAAATGCTCCGGAGAGCTTGTGTTGGCGTCATTGACATCCGCGAAAGAAGTACCAAAGTAGACATGATGTTTGCCTGTAGAGTTCAGTGCGGGGGTCCAAATCAGCGTCGGGCCAATGCCGCAACCATTCCTCTTATCTTCCTTGGGCACAGTGGAATTAGGCCACGGAGCCACAAAACCTGCCTGGTTGTTATCCGGAGCTCCGAAGTAAACATAATCGAAATACACATTCCAGACCCAGTCACTTGCCCTCAGTCGGACGATCGCATATTGAGCGGTTGGAGGTACGGTGTAATCATAAGTAAACGAACCCCAGCCACCTGTTTCAGCGTTTTGCTGTGCAATAATATAAGTGTTACTGCTCACACGATTTGTATCCGGAAAGTTTGGGTCGGGGACACCACCACTGTACCAACCTATTTCCGCTGCCGCACTACCCCACGTCCATTTGTCGGCCACGCATGAAAAACGAATTGTAGTCACACCAGCGACGGGAACCACCTGATGCACCTCAACTCCTATGCCACCTGTGCGGTACCTCATAAATAAACAGGGGGTGCCATCATAAGTAAAGGCCGTCTGCACAACGGCGTTGATATCTACCCCGGGAACATTAGGCTTGTTTACATCCCAGCCCGTCAGGTTGCCGGTATCAAATCTGCCGTTCGTCAGGAGATTTGCGCCCTGTGCCGAAACAGCAAAAACACATACGAGAAGCAGTATTCTATTAAATCTTATATAAGCTTCCTTTCCTGCCTTTTTCATACTTCAACCTCCAACCCACATGTTAAATTTTATAGTTTAATTGCAGTCATCTAATGCCAAGGAGGCCAAAAAGCCTTTTAATGTGGTCTTCCAAAAGTATATCCCGGCCCTGGGTATTCTTATCTTTCGGCACTACTTGAGGAGGCCCGATTGTGCCGGGCCTCCTCAAAGTTATTTCACAACTTATGTCCAGTGTTCAGAAAAACCGACGTTCGTCAGGGTTTTTCTTAAGCATGCTTCCTTCTAAGTGCGACCAATCCACCTATCCCAAGCAGGACCATGGTTGCCGGCTCGGGCGTAAGGACAACATTGTCATACAAACTTCCGCTTGGTTGCCAGCCCCATTGCTCTATTTTAAGCGTAAGATATGCCGTACCTGCCGGAGCAGAAGTCCAATTCCCTGATTTAGTCCCGTCACTGGCGGTATCATACGACAGCCAGCCGCCGCCGCCACCACCACCGCCGCCGTAAATGTTCGCCCATCCCCAGTCTAAAACGCTCCAACTGGCATCCTTATACTGAATGGTTATGCCTGCTCCTGCCCAATTGTTTGCAGGGACGTCATACATCAAACTCACGCTAACCGGCAAACCCGCAGAGAACGCAATGTCTTGACCGAGCTGAGCACTAGAACCACTCAGAGTATATATCTCCGCGGCATAAACACTGGTGCCGGGACCACCAGGCACAACGCTGACGGTTTCATTGGCAGGATCAGGCAGCCATGTCCACCAGCCGGTGAGGTCGCCGGTCTCGAAATCGCCGTTGGTAAGGGCCTTCGCTGGAACCGCTATACTTACCAAACATAAGGCGCACACAAAAATACTCAGTTTCTTACTCATTCTGTCTCCTCCTACTTCGATATTAATTCTTTTCGGTTTCGATGCCTTTGACAACAAGCCAAAAACACCATTCCATCCTCAACAGACACACTCTCTTACATTTGCGTCTGTTTCGTAACAACGTCAAACAAGCACTTAAGTTTGACCTTCACCATTTATAACCTTGTGCCCATTTAACGAAGCTTAACGCAATCGCTTCTGTTCAAGCCCAACCACTACTCATTGGGTAATAATCACGTTCAACAACTACTCGTAACAGCAATAGCCCGAAGACCATATAATGGCCTTATGGCCCAGCATACACTATCATTGTCTCAAAATCGCATTTTAAAAAGAACGCCAATTCGCGCTAAAATATAACCATTTTACGAAACATGCCGCTTATTCTCTTGACTCCTGTGTGAAAGGAAATAGGATTGCTGCGCGTCCGGTAAAATCGACCATCTTTAGTGAGGATAGTTATGTCCAAGATGCACAGAGTACTGTTGCTTTTCGACACATCCGGAGCCGCCTCGAGAAGGACCCTTAAAGGCATCGCTACGTACTCCAAACTTCACGGCCCCTGGGTCTTTTTCAGGGAACCGCCATTTTATGTCGCCTCAACATTTGGACTTACAAGAATAACAAGGAAACTGCCGAATCCGAAAACGTGGGACGTCGATGGCGTAATAGCGCATATTCCGCACACAAAACATTGGCGCAAAATTGTGCCGAAAAATGTCCCCGCGATAATCAGCTTGTACACTGTTGTTAAGTCCAGGGACTTCTGTAATTTTGTAACGGATGACGTTGAAATTGGTCGGATGGCGGCGGAATATTTTATCGGGAAGAATTTTCGCAATTTCGCGTTCTTCGGCTACAGGAACATCTGCTGGTCACAGACGCGGGGCAACAGCTTTTTCGAAACACTGGCCAAAGCCGGCTTCATGGCGCACACTCTAACACAAAGCGGATTGGAATCTATGAACACGCGGTCTAAAAGAAGTGGGCGTTCCGAACTGGGTGAATGGCTTTGCTCGCTGCCTAAACCGCTGGCATTAATGGCTTGTAACGACGACCGCGCCTTAGACGTATGCGACGCCTGCAAGACAATGGGCTTGCATATCCCTCACGACGTAGCCGTCCTCGGCGTGGATAACGATGACCTGGCATGTGAACTCGCTAATCCGCCTCTTTCCAGCATAGCCGTCAATAACGAAAGGGCCGGCTACGAAGCCGCTGCGCTTCTAGACGAGTTGATGTCAGGGAAAAACGGCGATAACAAACATATTACCGCCATCCCCACTCATATAGTAACGAGACAATCTACTGATATATTCGCCGTTGCAGACCCGGAGGTTGTCAACGCCCTGAATTTCGTCCAGCAGCATTCCACCGAAGATATTCACGTGGACGACGTGGTAAGAGCCGTGCCATTATCCCGCCGGGTTCTCGAATCACGATTCCGGAAAACAGTTGGTCGTTCAATTTTGAGCGAAATAAGACAAGCCCGTGTCCAACAGGTCGTCCAAATGCTTGTCGAGACCAACTTACCCATCTCTGAAATCGCGAAAAGCTTGTCCTACTCTGGCGTTGAACACATAGCCAGATACTTCAGGCGGGAAAAAGGCATGAGCTTGATTGAGTATCGCAGGCAGTTTGGGCAAAAATAATAGATGTCACGACCTGGTACCATATCAAAAACACCGAAGAATATTTGAGAATATTATTTTGATGTTTTTCCGGATGCCAAATGAAAAGCGTTCCTAAGATTACGCTGCTGATAGATTTGTCTGCGACACCGGGCAGGAATCTCATGCGCGGAATCGCGAGGTACGCGAGGATTTACGGCCCCTGGCAGTTAAACCATGTTGCCAGCGATTTTTATGATGCGTCGCCTCAACAGGCAGATATCTTAAAAATCCTCACGGAGATAATGAAAAATTCTGATGGTATAATAATGTTGGAGCCGGACTTAGTGGACTTCTCCAAGAATCTTGACTTTCCCATTGTTATAGCGTCTGCCATTAGAGATACCAAGGTATCTGCACGACCTACAGTTTTGACAAACTCCAGAAGAATAGGTGAGATGGGGGCAAACTACTTTATTCAAAAGGGATTTAAAAATCTGGCTTTTTGCGGATTCAGAAAAATGCTCTGGTCCGAGCACAGAGAAAAGTACTTTACAGACACGGCAGAAAAAGCCGGACTTAAAACATTTGCCAATAAATTGACTTATCCCCAAAGAGAAAGATTTAAGGATTCAAATCTGGAACGTATAGGTCGATGGATTCAGCAACTGCCAAAGCCGATTGGAATAATGGCCTGTAATGATTCCTGCGGCAAGTTTATAATTGACTCCTGCAGGAGGGCCTCAATCTCGGTTCCTGACGAGGTTGCCGTTCTTGGAGTTGATAACGATGACATTATATGCGACTTGACGTACCCGTCTTTATCGAGCATCTCGCTCAACACCGAAAAAGGCGGGTTTGATGCCGCCGCATTGCTGGATAAAATAATGAAAGGCATTGCTGTAGATACACAGATAATCCTGATTGAGCCGGTGGGGGTGCAGGAAAGACAATCAACAGATATAATCGCAGTGAACGATAAAATTGTATCGGATGTAATAAATTATATAAAGAAAAATTCCAAAACACTTCTGCAGGTCACCGATATTATCGAAGAATTTCATATCTCAAGGAAAAATCTTTATAAGAAATTTAACGACAACCTTGGCACAAGTGTATATGAACAAATTAGAAAAATAAAAATCGAAGAGATATGCAAAATGCTCGCAGAAACCGACAAGAGCGTCAAGGAAATAGCTCTTGAGTTCGGGTTTTACAATGTTGACCATATCGCCCGGTTCTTCCACAAAGTAAAAGGTCTCACCCCTACTCAATACAGGAACGAATATTTTCGAACCTGAAACCACACTGAATTAAAAACGGTAATATAGATACTCAAACCTTTACCGGCATAGATATCATCACGAAGAAGTAAGACCGCTTTTCCATTCGTATCTGCACAATAACGGCTCCGAAGTATCATCGCATTATTTGGCGTCAATTTGTACGCCTCGTAATTGACACTAATTGCATAGATTATGTGAGAACTTTCTGAGATAATCATGTTTACCCTGGTTTGTAGAGATTCTGCGATGTTTGATTTTAATTTAGAGAAAATTGAAGACCTGCAAAAGCTTTCGGCGTCGTTGTCAATCGATATACCGATGCAGGAGGACGTTTCGATTCTCGGCGCCGCCGTTAAAATCGGACCGCTTACAGCACCGAATCGCCTGGCTGTTAACCCTATGGAAGGCGCGGACGGGGACAGCGAGGGCAAACCCGGCGAATTGACTTTGAGAAGATATAAGCGTTTTGCCGCAGGCGGCAGCGGTATTTTATGGGTTGAAGCAATCGCTGTGGTTCCGGAAGGCCGGGCAAATCCCCGGCAGTTATGGCTTCACGATAAGAGCAAGGATGCCTTCGCAAATATGGTTGCGGAGACACGAAAGGCCGCTCGAGAATCGATTGATAGCCAGCACCGCCCCATTATCGTTGCGCAATTGACACATTCAGGCCGGTATTCAAAGCCGGAAGGAATTTCGCATCCGATTATTCCGCAGCGGGACCCGTATCGGGATGCGATGATTCCGCAACAACTGCCGGTAACAAATGCTAAAGCGGCAATTCCGGATAACTGGCCGATAGTGACCGATGATTATCTCGATGGGCTGGTTGAGCATTATGTAAAGGCCGCGAAATTAGCGTTCGAGGTTGGTTTTGACGCGGTGGATATCAAGGCGTGTCACGGGTATTTAATCAATGAGTTACTGGCGTGTTTGAGCAGGCGAGGCAAATACGGCAGGTCATTTGAAAATCGCACACGCCTGCTGCTGGCCGTCATTGACGCGATTCATCAAAAACTCGGAAAAGACAAAACCGTTGTAACGCGGCTGGGTATTTATGATGCGATACCTTATCCATACGGCTGGGGGGTCGATGACAACGATTACGCAAAACCCGATTTGACTGAACCCAAAAAGCTGTTCGCTTTGCTTAGCGAGCGTAATGTCCCCATGATTAATGTGACGATTGGCAACCCGTATTATAATCCGCATTATGGCAGACCCTACGACAAACCAATTGTTGGCGGCTATGAGTCGCCGGAACATCCCCTTGCAGGCGTGGAAAGAATGATTCGATTAACCGGTGAAATGCAGAGTGCCTTTCCCGATATGATTTTAGTGGGGCCGGGGTATAGCTGGTTGCGGCATTTGATGCCGTATGTGGGGGCGGCCGTTTTGAAAAAGGGTATGGCGAGCATAATCGGCGCTGGTAGAATGGCTCTGGCGTATCCCGATTTTGCTAAAGATATACTTACCAGGGGCAAGCTTGACCCAAGTAAGGTTTGTATTGCCTGCAGCGCCTGCTCGCAGATTATGCGTGACGGCGGCACAATAGGTTGCGTCGTGCGGGACAATAAGGTATATGGCCCGATTTATAAACAGGGCAGGTTAGCTTCGTCTAAGTGAGGATATATGAACGCAAAAGAATCACTCCAGGGGAAAGGGCCCATCGCCATCGTCACCGGGGGAAGTCGCGGGATAGGCAAAGCCATCGCAATCGAGCTTGCGGGAATCGGGTTTAACATCGTCATCAATCACTATGATTTTACCGCGGATGGCAAACCTGATGAAATAGCGGCACAAAAGACATCGGACGAATTGGTAGCCAAAGGTGCCCGCTATATCATATTACGTGGGGATGTCAGCAGCGATGCCGACCGTGCGGCACTTGTGAAAGCGGTCAAAGACGAATTCGGCAGATGTGATATGCTTGTCAATAACGCGGGCGTAGCGCCTCTGAAACGAGTGGACCTGCTCGAAGCGAGCGAAGCGAGTTTTGACAGGGTGCTGGGTATTAATCTCAAAGGGCCATATTTCCTTACACAACTCGTGGCAAAATGGATGATTGAGCAACAAAAACAGTTCCCGGAAAGAAATTACCGCATTGTAAATATCGGCTCAATGTCGTCCTATACGAGTTCGCCGGCCCGGGGAGAGTATTGTATAAGCAAGGCAGGGGTCAGTATGATGACTATGCTCTATGCCGACCGCTTAGCGGAATTCGGAATCGGCGTATTTGAAATTCGCCCCGGCATTATTGAAACCGATATGACAAGTGTCGTTAAAGAAAAATACGATAAACTTATAGCCGAAGGGATTACGCCGATTAAACGCTGGGGTCAGCCCGAAGACATCGCAAAAGCCGTCAGTGCGATTGCCGAAGGCAAACTGGATTTTTCGACGGGGCAGGTTATCAACGTCGATGGCGGATTCCATTTGAGAAGATTGTAAGGGATTAAAAAATGGACATCGAGACAACAGTGCAGGTTTTACTCAGGGATGGTTTTATTCTCGTTTTCAATGAGGACCGGCTCGATATCGTTAAAGCAGCCGGATGTCTGCTTGAGGCAGGTATAGGCAATATGGAAGTTACCTGCCGGATTAAAAAACCGCTGGAAAAACTCAAGCGACTTGTCAGGGAATTGCCCGAATTTGTCGCCGGCTCCGCAAGTTTGATAGATTATCCCGAAATGCTCAATATCGTGAAGCGCAACAATATTGATGCCCCCCTGCCGTCCGTCGAAGATGTCGTTAACGCAGGGGCACATTATCTTGTCTCAGCAGTCAATTTCAGAAAAGCGACTTATGAAAAATATGCAGGCAAAGTAGCCATTATCCCGGGCTGCGGCAGCGCAACGGAAATAGTAACACAGTTTTCGCTTGGAGCAAATTTCTGCAAGGTTTTCCCCGCGAAAGAACTTGGCGGGCCTGCCTTTATCAAGGCGGTTGACCCGGCTATCCATAAGTTAATCAGCTTAGTGCCGACCGGCGGCACAAATGCCCAGAATATTGGGGATTATATTGAAGCGGGTGTTTTGGTGCTCGGCGGCTCTTTCAGCGCGATTGAAAAACCGCAGTTGCAGAAGATTGTCGAGCAGCAGGATTATAAGCTTCTTGCCTGCGAATTGAAAAAGACCAAAGAGCTTATCGACCAGAAGCGAAAACAGAAATGGCCGGGACTCGACTTCGCAAAGGCCTCGATAGAGGAAATCAGCCGGATAACGGGCCGAAACTTCAATATCAGGTAGCTTATGGAATCAGTGAAGATAGGAAAGCAAAAAATCGCTGTCCGCAGATATAACACCGTTATCGTTGGTGCTGGTGCAGCTGGGATGAACGCCGCTGTTCACCTTTATGAATTCTTCACACAAAAAGGAATCAAGGACGCCCAGGACCGTATCGCGGTAGTAACCGCCGGCGTTTTTCTCGGTGCTTCCCGAATGAGCGGCTCAGACAAGCAAACCTATTATAAAATGGGCACCAGTCCTGATGTCCCTGACTCAGCCGTAGAATTTGCCAAAAGTATTACCGCTGCGGGCTGCTGTCACGGCGACCTGGCACTTGCTGAGGCGATTGGGTCGCTTCGGGAATTTTACCATCTCGTCCAGGCAGGCGTGCCGTTTCCCCACGATTCAACAGGAAGTTTCCTCGGCTACAAGACCGACAATGACCCGTATGAGCGGGCCACGTCTGCCGGACCAAAGACAAGTAAACTAATGTGCGAATGTCTCCAAAGGCAGGTTGCTGGTTACGGCGTCCGGATTTACGATAATCAGGAGGTTGCGCATCTGCTCACCGCAGGCAAAAACAAGGACAAACGTATCATAGGCGTCGTTACAATTGACAAAAGAGAACTGAATACCAAAAATTTTTGTCTAAACGTTTTCCAGTGCGAGAATCTTATTCTCGCTGCCGGCGGGCCGGGCGAATTATATAACGCAAGTGTCTATCCCAAAGGTCAAACGGGCATTCATGGCCTTGCGTTCGAGGCCGGTCTTGCCGCTGAGAATCTTACGGAATCGCAGTTCGGCCTTGCCAGCACTAAGTTTCGCTGGAATGTATCCGGCTCATATATGCAGGTTATTCCTCGCATCTTCAGTACGAATGCAGATGGCGGCGACGAAAGGGAATTTTTAGCGGATTATTTTCCATCGATGAGCAAAATGGCCACGAATATTTTTCTCAAGGGTTATCAATGGCCGTTTGACCCGCAGAGAATTGAAAATTATCAGTCGTCGCTGATTGATGTGCTGGTATTTAATGAAACACAAAAGGGTCACAGGGTTTTCATGGATTTTCTAAAAAATCCGATTGGCACAAAATCCATGAAGAAATTTGAGTTGAACGACCTCGAAGAGGAAGCGCTTGTGTATTTGCAAAAGACGGGTGCTCTGCAGAAAACACCCATAGAGCGTCTTGCCCATATGAATCAGCCGGCTATCGATATTTACGCCGAACACGGCATCAACCTCTGGAAAGAACCTTTGGAGATTGCCGTCTGTGCTCAGCATAATAACGGAGGATTTGCGGTCAATCACTGGTGGGAATCCGGAATCCGGCGAACGTTTGTCGTCGGCGAAATGGCGGGAACCCACGGCGTAAAACGGCCCGGCGGCGCTGCCCTGAATTCCGGCCAGGTCGGCTCGCTGCGCGCCGCTGAGTTCATCGCAAACGTCTATGGCGCGGATATTCCTTCAAAAAGTTCAGCCATAAAAGAAATTAAGGCGCAAGTGGATGAACTGATTACGAGGTTTACCGGCTTTATATGTTCAGGAGGTCTTAAGGCCAAAGACGTAATCGCCGAGATTCAGGCCCGTATGACCGCCTCCGCAGGTCATATTCGCGAGATTAATGATGTCCGTAACGCGTTGACCCAGGCGATTGCTTTAGTGAATCGTATAAAGGAGGAAGGTATCGCAATAAGAAGCACAAAGGGCATTCCCGCGGCTATCCGAGCTGAGCACCTCGCACTGGCAAGCGTGGCATATTTAAAAGCAATTGTATCCCTGCTTGAACGAGGCAGCGGTTCGCGCGGGTCACATCTTGTGCTCTCGCCGGGAGGCAAACGCATTAATTCCTCGGTGGTGGATAGAGACGGCAATGAGCTTCGGTTCAAGCCCGAAAATATGGAGTTGCGCAATTCAATCCTGCGAGTTGAATACGACCCCAAACTGCCGGACCTGTTTCGTTACCAAACAATAGCGCCGAGACCCATCCCAACCGAACACAAAGTGTTCGAGCCCGCCTGGAAAGATTACCGACAAGGGAAAATCTATGGATGACCAGCGGGTATTCTGTAGTGAGCAAAGTCGAACCACCCGATATGCGCTGACAATGACACTTGCGGCGGCGTTGCTTGGGTGGATGTTTGACGGGTTTGAGATGGGACTTTTTCCCCTTGTGGCCAGACCTGCGTTAATGGAGCTGATGGGGCCGCAAGCAAGCAGGACTATCGGCACTTGGTTTTCGGTAATAATCGCAATGTTCCTCGTTGGTGCGGCGTGTGGAGGCATATTCTTCGGCTGGCTCGGCGACCGCATCGGAAGGGTTCGTGCGCTTGTCTGGAGCGTGGCAACATACTCTGTATTTTCGGGTTTGTGCGGCTTTGCCACGGCGCCCTGGCACCTGGCGGTTTTGAGATTTATCGCATCGCTTGGTATGGGCGGCGAATGGGCGCTGGGAGTAGCGCTTGTGATGGAGGTGTGGCCTTCGTCGTCGAGGCCGATGCTGGCGGGACTTATAGGCGTGGCTTCAAACGCAGGATTTCTTCTGATTGCATTAATGGGGCTGGGCCTCGTAAAAATGATTGGCAGCATCGATTCATTTTTCACTTATGTTGGTATGCCCGCGGAATGGAAAAATGCCCTGTTATCCAATTCGGCATGGAGATTGCTCTTATTCCTCGGGGCGATGCCGGCGATTTTGACTTTTTTTATTCTATTGTTCGTTCCGGAATCGCCTCGCTGGAAACAGGCAAGCGAGCAATCGCCTGCCAACCGCGTCTCGGATATTTTCAAGGGCGGACTGGCAAAATCAACAATAAAGGGTTCTATTCTCGGGGCGATTATACTTTTGGGAACATGGGGTTCGACGCAGTGGCTGCCGGCCTGGGCGGACAAATTAAGCGGACAGATTCCAACAGCCAAATCATGGGCACAAATCTGGTCGGCCATCGGCGCGATTGTCGGGGCTTTTCTTGCGGCATATTTGGCGAAGTGGACAACCAGAAGATTGGCGTATTTCATCCTGTGTATTCTGGCCGCCAGCTCTTGCGCTTATCTTTTCAGAACGCCTTTTGCATACGGCAATGCGTTTTTGTTCTGGGTGTTTATTGTCGGAGGGGTAACGGCGAGTTTCTTCGGCTGGCTGCCCCTGTATCTGCCGGAGCTTTTCCCGACGCGGATTCGAGCGACCGCGCAGGGATTTGCGTATAATATCGGGCGGGTGCTTGCGGCGGCAGGAACGCTGGGGGCCGGACGGCTTTTGAATTATTTTAATGAGGATTACGCTCGGATGTGCGCAGTTGTGAGTTTGGTTTATATCCTCGGAATTGTATTTATCTGGTTTTGCCCTGAAACAAAAAACAAACCTTTGCCGGAATAACATTTAAGCCACAGAGTTTTTTAGCCACAGAGGGCACAGAGCACACAGAGAAATTTTCGAGAAAATAATATAAGTGCAAACTTATAATATAACCGAAAACGCCAAAAACTTTGGAGGAAAATGGGCGGATAAACATTACAAATTGCCCAGATTAACGAAGATGGGTAAAATGGATAAAATGAGGTAGGGTGGAAAAAATTTTTCATCTCAAAAAGTGCTTAAAAAGTGAGGCAAAATGGGGTCAAATTGACAAAAAGTGAGTGCTTTTTGGTAAAAAATTACCAAAAGTGAACGGTTTTGTACCAGTTTTGATACCCTTTTTCGAGTTTGATATATTAGCGGAATTAATTGTAAATCTGGGCGGTTTAGACGCTGATTGCGCAGGTTACGCTGGTTTTTTCACCACTCCCGTAAGGGACGCCTTTCGGCGGGATTGACACTGATTTTAATTGCCACGAAAAAGCACAAAAGGTTTTTAGACGCTGTTTCTTAACCACGGATAGACACGGATTAACACAGATCATTAACCACTGAGAACACCCGTCTCGATGAGGCCTTGAGCCGAGGCAGGACGAAGGACACAGAGGTAATTCATTTCTGATTTATGACCTGTCCGGCGTAGCGAAGCGAAGTCGGATTGCTGAGTTATGATTTAATAGAAAAAACAGTAGCTCTCCACGTTATTCCTTTAAAAAGGATTTTCAATTTGATTCCAGTGAAAATCAAAAACGCTATTTTGAGCTTGTTCAATGCTATAACAATCTCGAGGAGTTGCAATATAACCATCGCCTGGGACGCGAGTATGTTTATTCACTACAAGAGATTGTAATGGTGGCAATTTCGGTCTATGATTCATACAGCACTCTTGAATAAGACCAAGAAAGAATCCGCACACCCTGTGATGAATCCTCATGCGTTCGGCCAATTGGCCATAAGTCATAGGCTGGCGAGACTGATTACAAGCACATTCCGTAAGAATTGGCCATGCTTTTCTGGCTCGTTCAATTTGAAATTTCTTTGGCTTTAAAGGCTTCATATCTGTGCCCTTACAAACAGAAAGAAACGGTAGCTGGACCCCATTATTTCCAATGTTCCACTTTAAGAAGCAGCTCAAGACCATCTTCCAAAAAAGAAATCTTTTATATGCTGCATATCAACACTAAAGGCCTTAATTCCATCGAGAGAAAAAATTTTTTCTCCTTTCCACTGAGGTTTTGAAGATCTAAGGTTCTCTGGGAAAAAAGAATGGGCAAGACCATTTCTTAAAGAGTTTAATCGCTCGATGTCACTAATAATTCCTCTTGGTATGTTAACGAATGACCTTACATAGCGTAACTTTTGAAGCAGACTAAGCCCTTCGATTACGTGGTAATTGAAACGTTGAAATTTCTTTGTTCGCCAAAGTTGTATAAAGCTCCTTTTTTTCCCAAACTGATACCAGCAAATCTCACAATTTAGGAACTCATCAACCAAAGCATAAGCCATAATCACATGGCTCCGAATTAACTTGTTCTTTGCAATCTCAAGATGGGTTGTGCGGTACTCAGGCTCATATTCTTCTACGTCGTGGTAATCAAGCTCACACCATCGAGATAATTGATCTAACTCTGCTACTAACTCTCTCTGTTTTTTTGTTAAATGCCAGTTAGTCATTTTACTAATTAGTGGAAATCTGGAAACACCATACTCATTTTTGTAATACAATAACCGATTCCTTACGGCCTTAGAGAAATATTATATTATTGAACGATGAAAGAAGACAAGCTTTTTTCGTGTCAAAAAAACTGTGTAAATCTGTGTCCTCCGTGGTTAAAATAAATGTCTGATTTGTGCTGACGACGTACAATACATAAAGCGGAAAGGGAAATGAAATGAAGTATGGGTTGAATATTGCTGAAAAGGGTGAGCTGGATTTTGTATCGTTGGGTGCGTTGGTGCACCGGCTGGACCCGGGCATTGTGCCGTTCAAAAAAGCAACTAATTTCGAGGTGCACGTCAGCGGCGGCGAATTTAACGTGGCCGCGAATCTGTCGGACTGCTTCGGCCTATCCACCGGCATAGCGACCGCCATGGTGGATTATCCAATAGGCGATTTAATCGGCCAGCGGGTGCGAGCGATGGGCGTCAGGCCTTTTTATAAGCATTTCAAACATGACGGCGTTCATGGGCCCAATATGGCCACCGTTTACAGCGACCGCGGCTATGGCGTGCGTGCCCCCGTGGTATTCTACAATCGCTGCAACGAGGCGGCGGCACAGCTTAAGCCCGGTGATTTCGACTGGAAGTCAATCTTTGCGGGTGGCGTGCGATGGTTCCACAGCGGCGGTATCTTCGCGGCGCTTTCGCCGACAACGGCCGAAGTGATTATCGAAGGTATGCAGGCAGCCAAAAAAGCCGGTGCCATCGTATCGTTCGACCTCAACTATCGAGCCAAACTCTGGAATATATCTGGCGGCCACGAGCGAGCGGTCGCGGTTTTAGACCGGATTGTGAAAAACGTTGATGTGCTTGTCGGAAATGAAGAGGATTTGCAACTGGGCTTAGGGATACCGGGGCCGGAAGTGGCCGCAAAGTCAAAGCTGGATTCGAGCGTTTTCATCGGGATGATAGACAAGGTTGTCAAAAAACACCCCCAGATTAAAATCGTGGCGACGACGCTGCGTGAAGTGCATTCGACAAACCGGCACAGTTGGAGCGCGGTGGCATGGATTGACGGCACACCCTACATGGCGCCGACGTGCGAACTTGATATAGTTGACCGCGTTGGCGGCGGAGATGGCTATGCGGCCGGTTTCTTCTACGGACTTCTGACCGGCCAGACGCCTTCGGATGCGGTGAAGCTCGGATGGGCGCACGGCGCACTTTTGACAACCACGCCGGGTGATACGACAATGGTTACGGCAGAGCAGGTGAAGGCATTTGCCGGCGGCGGTTCGGCGAGAATACAAAGGTAACCGAAGAAAATGTCACCGCAGAAAAGTTTAAGTATCCTTGATTTTGGGGCTGTCGGCGACGGTGTCGTCGATAATACGAGAGCGTTTAATAACGCTATCGAGCAAGCCGACAAAAATAACGGAGGCAAGATTGTCGTTGGCGCGGGGACATATCTTACCGGGCCGATCCATTTAAAGAGCAATATAAACCTGCATCTTGAGGCCGGCGCCGTAATAGTATTCAATGATAATTTCGAGGATTGGCCGGCGATTAAGTCAAGGTGGGAAGGCGTGGAATGCTACGGATACTCACCTTGTATCTATGGCGAAAACCTAAAGAATGTTTCCATAACAGGCGCCGGAACAATTGACGGCCGCGGACAGGCCTGGTGGAAGGAATTTAAACGACGCAAGACAAAGGGACAAACCCAGCCCGAATCTGCCCGCGACAAGGAATTCGCAAAACTTAATAAGGATACGGACCTGTCTGATTGCGGAGGAGGCGGCATTGGCTCTTTCTTTTTCAGGCCGCAGCTTATCCAGTTTAATAATTGCTCAAATGTGCTGCTTGACGGTTTTACAACACGCAACTCTCCTTTCTGGAATACGCATCTTGTTTACTGCACGAATGTAACGGTTAAAAGGACGACATTTCGAAATCCCCCGGAAGGAATCAACGGCGACGGCCTTGCTATTGATTCCTGTAACGGCGTAAAAGTTTTTGACTGCACCTTTGATGTAAACGATGACTGCCTTTGTTTTAAATCGGGCATAGGCAAAGACGGTATGAGAGTCAATCGGCCCTGTCAGGATATTGTCATAAAAAGGTGCAAAATGCTGCGAGGGCACGGCAGTGTTGTTATGGGTTCTGAAACAGCGGGCAGCATTCGAAGCATTGAAATTTCTGATTGTGTTTTTAACGGCACCGACCGCGGTATCAGAATAAAATCACGGCGAGGAAGAGCCGGAACGGTAGAAAATATTACGTTTAATAACATTACTATGAACTCCGTAGGTTGTCCGATATCCATGAACATGTATTACGAATGCGGCGCACGGCCTGAAGAAATTGCGGCCCTTTCCGACCGCAATCCAAGACCGATTACAGAAACCACTCCCTGCATCAGAAACATAAAAATAACAAACATCACGGCCTACAACGCACAAATAGCGGCGGCATTTCTTCTGGGACTGCCTGAAAAACCCATTGAAAATGTACTGTTTGAGAATTTCAAAATAACGCTGGCTAAAGACGGCGTTGCCGGAGTTCCGGATATGGCCTTCGGAGTTAAGAAAATGCAGGGGCAGGGAATCATCGCCGAGTTCGTGAAAGATTTTATCCAAAGGAATGTGAGCATAAAATGAGAATAAACAGGGCAAACACGCAGGTTCACCCTTACCCCAAAAATATCGTCATCGCAGCGGTATGTGTCATTTTGTCAGGCGGATGCGTCAGCCAGACAAATTCCGGCTGGGGACAGGCCGATAAGATTTTAAGCAGAGTTAAAGCTCCTCATTTTCCCGCTAAGGATTTTAATATCACCGATTTCGGCGCTGTGGGGGATGGGAAAACCAATTGCACCCTTGCTATCAACAAAGCGATATCTGCCGCTAATAAAGCCGGCGGGGGTCGTGTAGTAGTTCCACCCGGCACATTCCTGACTGGCGCGATCTATCTGAAAAGCAATGTTAACTTATACATATCACAGGACGCAGTTGTCAAATTTTCAACTGACCCCAATCAATATCTTCCTGCGGTGTACACACGATGGGAAGGTGTTGAGTGCATAAATTACTCGCCGTTAATCTATGCTTACAAAGAGAAAAATATTGCCATAACAGGCAAAGGAACGCTCGACGGACAGGGTAGTAATGATAATTGGTGGAAATGGAGGAAAGGCCTCCAGAGCAAGGACCGGCAGGAATTGTTTGTGCAGGGACAAGACGGCGTGCCGGTCGAGAAGAGACAATACGGCGGTAAGTACCTTAGGCCTACTATGATTGAACCCTGCAAATGCAGGAATATTTTAATTGAAGGAATAAAAATTATAAACAGCCCCTTCTGGCATATTCATCCGGCGCTGTCACAAAATATTATTGTCAGAAACGTCCGGGTGGACGGTCTGGGGCCAAACAATGACGGGTGCGACCCCGAATCGTGCAAAGATGTGCTTATCGAGGGCTGTTTCTTCAACACGGGGGATGACTGTATCGCGATAAAGTCAGGCAGAAATAACGACGCCAGACGAGTAAATGTGCCAAGTGAAAACATCGTTATCCGCGATTGCCAAATGAAAGCCGGCCACGCCGGAGTAGCCGTTGGAAGTGAAATAACTGGCGGCGCAAGAAATATTTTTATCGAAAAATGCGCAATGGATGACCCGAACCTGGACAGGGCGATTCGGCTCAAAACCAACTCTGTCCGCGGCGGTTTTATTGAGAATGTTTATGTAAGGGACATTACCGTCGGCCAGGTAAAAGAGGCCGTGCTGCTTATCGATTTCTTTTACCCGGACGTCGAGAAAGGGAATTTCAAGCCGATTGTTCGGAATATCAATATGGAAAATGTCACCAGCAAAAAAAGCAAATACGCACTATTCCTGAGGGGCTTTGACGATGCGCCGATAACCGATGTCCGCCTGAAAAATTGCACACTCGATAATGTCACAGATACCGATGTTATCAGCAATGTAAAAAATCTGGTTCTGGATAATGTGAAGATTAACGGCAATCAGAAGCTTTCGAGCCAGTGATTGGCCAGGACTGCAAAGTCGTTAAAGTTTACAAGACCATCGTAGTTTAAATCATCGCCGGAGGAGGAAGGAAATATGGCCAGAAAAAGATTTCTATTTCCCCCCATCAATATATTCCTTCTTCTAACCAGTAGCTGATAAAATCTACAAGGTCGTTAATATCTACGTGACCGTCGAAATTCATATCTGCCCATTCGCAGTAGTCGTTGTAAATTGCGCAATCTTCTCTCAGCCAGTATTTAGCGAATATCGCCCAGTCCCTGAAGTTATTTTTTCCGTCTGTATAAAGATCCGCCGGCGATACCTGCCATGTTAAAATCGGATACTCATCTATTGGCATAAACCAATCCGCCGGGTCTCCATCAGTATAAGAAAAATCCCACCCCGCCGAGGTAAAGGTCGAAAGCGTTTTCATTTCGGCGGTGGTCATACCCGTCCCGCCTGCGCTTGATGCCTGTCCGGAAGTTTCCATATCCCAGAAACAGTTGGCAGCGGCGAAAATGTTATATCCTATCAAGCCTCCGACATTGCTATCTCCGCTAACCATTCCTGCGGCATAACAATTAGCGATACCATCAAAATTATTGTACCCAACCAGCCCGCCAACATATCTGGTGCCTGTAACTGCGCCTTTGGCGTAACAGTCAGTGACGGGACACAGGATAGGAGAAGTGCCATTTGCTCCTAAAAGTCCTCCGACATATTTGTATCCACTGACCGAACCTTCGGCATAACAATTAGTAACTGGGCCACCATTAGACCCCATTAGACCACCGGCATAACTACTACGAAGTCCAACAGCTGTGACTGCGCCTGTGGCATAACAATGATCGACACGGCCACTATTAGACCCCATTAGACCTCCGACATAGTCGTTATTAATGAAATATCCGGTACCTGTAACGGCACCTGTGGCGTAACAATTAGTGATATGGCTAATAAGATAAGCCATCCCAACCAGACCACCAACATGGCTGGTACCTGTAACTGCACCTGTGGCATGACAATCAGTAATGTAACTAAATAAATATTCGCTGTTGCACTTTCCCACCAATCCGCCGAGAGAATCGTAACCACTGACCGAGCCCGTGGCATAACACCGTGCGATAGTGCCAATGTAAATTTGGCCACTAATATCATCATAAAGATCATCATTCTCTCCTGCCAGACCACCAACGCTCTTGTACCCGTTGACTATCCCGGTGGCATAAGAATCAGTGACGGCCCCTAAATTACATCCTACCAGACCGCCAACATAATTACCCTGCCCGTAATATCCGGAGACCGTTCCTCCGGCATAAGAATCAATGATAGTACCACCCTCATTGCGTCCCACCAATCCTCCGCTGTATCCTTCATTATTGACATCACAATCGGCGCGGCAACCGCTGATAGTTCCACGATTCAGCCCTACAAGGCCGGCACAATTAACGCCATACCAAGAACCAATCTTACCAGTGGCGTAGCAGTTGGTTATAGTCCCCTCATTTAATCCAACAAGACCTGAGATATCTCTTTCGCCAGACATATTTACATCCTCAACGCCGAGGTTTCGGATTTGACTATTGGCATCGATTACGCCGAATAAAGCAATATGCCAATACCCGGGCAGATTATTGATTGAGGGATTGCGAACAACGTGGCCATTGCCATCGAAAATACCTTTAAAAAGTGGCATATAATTATTTTCTAATGAAAGCCCACCAACAGGAATAAGTGAAACTCCCTGCAGATTTATATCGGCAATCATAATGAAATTAGCATCCCAGTCGTCAGAGGTATTCATCAGTTCCTGCCAGTCAGAAACAGTGCCAATCCGATACGGCTCAGTTTCTGTTCCGCTGCCGCCGCTGTAAGTGCCGGCAAAAGAAACATTGGCTAAAATAATGACAGTTAAAATAACAGCTTTCCGGTTTAAACTTTCCATTTGTCTCTCCTTTTCAAATTGTGTTTGTGAATAGGATGTTAAGGTGCTCCTGACCTCATTTGCCCATCTGTAAACTAAGTCCACATCAGGCGGGAATTGTTACACTTTTTTTGGAAAATTTTCGCTGATAACAAAGAGGACAACCCTAAGGGTTGCCCGCGCAGAAGAGCAGTTATCGAAGAAGGCGAATACACAGGTTCGCCAATACAATCAAACGCAGCGTCAATGGACGAGGGCTTTGATGAGCAGCCAGAAGGCCAGCAAGATACCGACGGTAAGGGCGGAGCTGGCGAGGACGCCCCAGGTATCATCCTTGTCCCATTTGCAGAATTCCCAGTTTGAATTCGGGAAGAGTTTCAAATGATCGAAGCGGGTCGGGTTGTCGTAGCTTTTTTGCAGCTCGGCCTTGTCAAGCTCGCGGTCGGCAATAACCTTGGTTTTCATTTTGACGTAGAAGCGGGCGATGTTTTCTTCGAGACCTTTATCCCTCGTAATCAAACTTACAGGGATTAAGATAATAAACGGCAAAAGCGAAGCTATAAGATATCGTAGCGTCATCAGCGTGGACGGTTTCATATTCTGCAGGTCCAATCCTGTCATTTTGCCGACAACAAGTTCTGTTTTCAATCTGCCTAAACCGGTCATTGATGAGTTGGCATCTTCGGGATTGCTCCTTGCCACTGAATCAAAGTATAAACTTGCAGGAGGAATTATAAATTCTTTTCTTATTTTTTGTCCGACAGCCAAAGCAAGTCCTTTATCAACGTCCTGCTGTGCAGCTGATGTGCTGCGTGTAACTGTTTGTTCGGAGGTTTGCTGGGTGAGCCATTTTGAATGCTGGACCGAACCGAATAGCGGCAGTATTTCCGGCAGAACCGCGAACAGTATTGTGCAGATTATTACCTGCACATAGACGGCCTTCAGGGTCAGGCGCTTCCAGAACAGCAGGAGCATTACCGGTGCACCAAAGATAATATTCAGTAAGGGCTGCATCTTAATTATATCAATCAGACTTTTGTAGTGTACCGCGATATAAATAGCGAGCAGAAGAACGCCGGCAATAGCGATTCGCGATACGTTAATGTAATGACGTTCGCTTTTGTTTTGGACAAACGGTTTATACAAATTTCGAACGAATAGTGCCGAGAGGTAAACGCAGTTGCAGGCCAGAGCGGCCATATTAGCCGCCAGGATGCCTGCTATCATAATGCCTCGCAGTCCGACTCCGAGCAGATTATTGCTCATCACGCCCCAGGCAGTATCGGGGTCGGAGATTGAGCTCTGGTAGAGAGCATAAGCAAGCAGACCGCACATCGCCCACATAATAGTGAGAACTCTTTTTGTATAGTTGCCGCCTAGGCCCCCGACTCTTGCGGTAATTTCATCTTTAGCTGAGCCGTTGTGGGCCATATTTCCCTGATGGCCGGTAATACCGATGACATAATTGGCCAGCAGAAACGCGGCGATTGAACCTAAGGAGAATTCGTCCAGACCGGAGCCGAAAAAGGACAGCATATGCTCAGGCACTCTTGCGGCAAATACACTCCAGCCCCCCAGTTTGACAAGCGCAAGCGGAATCATCATTATTGAAAATGCGAATATTAAAAGTCCCTGGATTACATTGTTCCAGACCGTTGCCTTAAGTCCTCCCATTATTACATATGCGCCTACAAAGACCGTATAGATTATGTAAAACCAGGAAGCTGGGGTGTAAGATATAGAAGCGCTGATTTGCTCTTTTATGTACATACTGTCGAGGGCTTTATATCTTTCGGTCTTTTCCGGCGGAAGTTGTTTGGCTTTGTAAAGTTTGTTGAGCTGGTCATATTCCTGGAACAAAACCATTTGTTGTTTTTCAGCGGCGGTGCATTTCTCAACCGGTTTGATTGTCATTGCCTCAAAAGTTCGAAACGTGATTTTGTAGCTCATTCCGGCGAGAATTACAGTCAGCCAGATTCCAACGCAGGCATAAAAAACGGACAGGAATTTACTTTTGAAGCGTTCATCGAACAGCTCAGCCATTGTAATCAGCCGGACTCGTCTGAACCAGCCGGCTATGAACCAATAGTAGGGCCCCGAAAAGATAGGGGCCAGCAGAAGCCATACGCCGGCGAGTCCTTTGCTGAATGCGAAACTGGCGGTACTTACAGCGTTGCTGGCATCAATTATGGTGGCCATGTTCATAAAGTACTGGAGAAGTTTGCCTACCGAGCGGCCGGCCATAAAGAAGTCTTCCTGGCTGCGCACTTTGCCCACGGTTCTTTTACCAACGTAGGTGATGGCCGCCAGATAAACCACGATTAATAAAACATCTATCGGGTGAAAACCCAAAATATACATGCTGTCAGTCCTCTCACTTATGGCTACAGTGCTAACTACGCTTTACTAGAGGGCATCTCAAGGTGACATCCGCTCATATCTAAGGTTTAGCTGCCTCGTTTGTGTCCGCAACGGGTTCGCTGCGAAAGAGCGGCTTTAATTCCGGTGCGGCCCTGGTAAGTCCCTCAACGACGAGACGGGCAAACATCACACTGCCTTTGGCATTTAGATGTGTGTTGTCATATTGATTGTTTTCCTTCATGGGACTGAATTCCAAGCATTTTTCTTTGCCGAGTTTCTCGCATAATTGTTTGCTGCTGGTGTACAGGTCGACAACCGGCACGTTCTTTTCCTTAGCGAGCGACTTAACTGCTTCAGCATAGGGAGTCAGGGTGGAGTTAATCTTATTGGGGTCGGATTTGTCCCACTGGCGGCGCACCATCGAGGTTACCAATATCGGCTTTGCTCCGATTGCTCGAACTTCATTTATGTATTGTGTCATATATTCACGATAGGTGGTATTGGGGTCTGTGGTGCGTTCGCCTTTGTTGGGTTCATCATTGTGGCCGAACTGGATTAAATAATAATCGCCTTTAAGGACCAGCGCCTTCGTCAAGCGGCCCTCGCTAATGAAGCTTTTGGAGCTTCGGCCGCCGATGGCTGTATTAATGCACTCCGCACGGTCGGTAAGAAAACTCTTAAAGCCGGGGCCCCAGCCCTGCCTGTCTGAGACCGTCGAATCACCCATCAGGACGAAACGAATCTTATGGTCCGGCAATTTTGCCGTAACAGGCGGCACGACGGATGGCGCTGCAGGCGGCGCCGCTGCATTAGCGTCCTTGACCGTTTTGGGCTGGTAATTGGGCGCCGGACTGCAATTTTTGAAAGTAAGTCCGGAGGTTGAATTAGAATCGATTGTCCAGGGTGGTGTACTGTTTGTAATATTGATTGTGTCAAATGTGCTGTTTGTGCAATATTTGATATAGGCCCCGCCGGACGCGGCGCCATCTATGGAAACGTTGCTCAGAGAAAGATTAGTATGCGGCGTGCCGGCTAATCCGCTGACATAAATTCCATACTTTTTAAGGTTGGTGCAGGTAATGTTCTTTACTGTGATATCCTTAAATTGTCCCGGGCCGCCCGATGGATAATCGCAGCCGTAAGAACTGTCGAAAAATATCGCGGAATGTTTGGCAATATTTTTGATGTTAATGTCCCTGCAGAGGACGTTTCTGGCTCCGCCGCCTTGTTTGGTTCCGGTTTTGAACCTGAGGCCGATATCCGTTCCGTCAAAAACGCAGTCCTCTACTAAAACATTCTGAATCCATGCCCCTGTAAAACTGCCGAAAACTACGCCGCCGTGACCTCGTTTGGCAATACAGTTGAAAACCCTGATATTGTTGTCGGGGCAATTTTCTTTTACGCCGTCAGCGCCGACACCTGCATTAAAATTAATGCAATCATCACCGGCGTCGAAACTCGAATTGAAAATATATGCTGTGTCACTTGTCGCAAGGTCAATGCCGTCGGCATTATGAATATCGTAAGTAGTAACCGTAAGTCCGTTTACTGTGATATTTTTGGAGTAGCTGATAAAGATGACGTGCATCGGGGAGTTTACCAGTGTGAGTCCGCCGAGATATAAGCCATCAACACCTTTTACGGTAATCATATCAGCTCTGGCGCTGTCTTCATTGGCGTCCTTTGCCTGGTTACTGCCCAGTATTGTATCCTTGTGCCCGATTATAGAACCGACAGCATCAGAACCGCCGTTTACGGTGCCTGAACCGCAAATTCGGATATTGGTAATGCTTCCGTATGTTGTGGCGTAAGCGTTTATCAGGCCCATATAATTATTGCCTGATGCATAATAGGGGAATCGTTTGCTTGTTAACGGATAATCAGCGGTGTTATCGCTGCCTCGCAAAATTCCGTCAATTTGGAGTGTCATGTTGCTTTTTAAGAAAAGAGCGCCGCTGACAAATGTGCCGGAAGGGATTAAAACTTTTCCGCCCGGTGTGCATTCATCAATGGCTTTTTGTATTGCGGCGGTATTTAATGTTTTGCCGTCGCCGACTGCGCCGTATGCCGTAACATTAAACACTTTCATTGGAGGAGCTGTTGATTGTATGACTTTATTGCTGGGCCCAGATTCTTCTCCGGATGCATCTACGGCTTTTACAATAAGTGAATAAGGAGAATTGGCTTCCAATCCTGTAATATTGTAAAAAAGGTTTTTTGTGTTGCCGGCCAAAGACCCGTTTTGATAGACGTTATAACTGACAACATTTGAATAATCTGACGGTTTGCTCCAAATAGCCGTAATGCTCGAATCATCATAAGCCATAGGGGGAACCATCAATTTTTGAGGCGTAGCAACAAATACAGCTTTACTAACGGCCGTTTTTGGTGCGTTGGAATCAGGTATAGTTGAACCCTGGGCCTGTTTTTGGAAGGCAGCGCAACCGAACCATATTGAAAAGGCGACGAATAGAATGAGGTTTTTTCGCATACCGGGCACTCCAAAGATTTTATCAAAATACGGCCTTTAAGGAACTTCCATTCTAATATGCCGCTAAGTTTCCAAGGTAGTCTTTTTGCGCAAAAAAAAGGATAATATCGCGCAAATATTCCTATCCGGCCGAAATTTTACCAGGTTTTATGTTATAATGATATGCAAATTGGTTGTCTTTTGGAGTAGCAGGTATGAAAAGAGCATTTTTGGCGGCAGGGGTTGCTGCGGTTACATCGTTCTTGGGAGGTATCTTAGTTTTATGTTTATGCTTTTCATCAAATGTCCTTGCCGCAGCAGACGGCTGGGCCAGTCAGAACGGCGGCACCACAGGCGGCCAAGGCGGACCGACTGTAACTGTAACTGATGAACCCAATCTCATTAAGTACGCCTCAAGCACTACACCAGGTCCATATATTGTCCAGGTCTCAGGCACTATCACTATCACTGACTCGGATGGTATTCGTCTCAGTGCGAAAAAAACCCTCAGGGGCATAGGTGAGAATCCGACCCTCATAGGAAACATCAATTTTACAAACCGTGATAGTAATATGGTTATTGAGAGATTGAACATCACCAATCCTTATAAAGGAAGTGCATACGATGGCATCAGTTTAAAGCAGGACATAAACAATGTCTTTATCACAAAGTGCACTTTCTATGATTGTGGTGACGGCGAACTTGACATAACCAACCGATCCAACTATGTTACCGTATCATGGTGCAAGTTTTACTATACCCCTTCTGCTCCGGATCCCGGCCACACCTTCTCAAGTCTCGTCGGCGCCAGCGACAGTCAAACCGCTGACAGGGGCAAGCTAAAAGTAACCTACCACCACAACTGGTGGACCACTGGGTGCAAAGAAAGAATGCCTCGCGTCCGTTTCGGCCAGGTTCACGTCTATAACAATTATTACAGCGATCTTGTGGCCGGCGGTTATTGTGTTGGTGTAGGCGTTGAATCCAACATTCGGGTAGAGAATAACTACTTCAATAGCGTACCCAATCCCTGGGCAGATTACTATACCGGAAATGGGGCCGCGGGAGCAATCGGCTGGAATACCGGCAATGTATTTTACAACTGCACAACTCCAACATGGGCAACAAACAACTACGCGACGATCTTTACACCGCCCTATTCTTATACACTCGACAATGCTCAAGATATCCCAATTATCGTACAAAACGGTGCAGGCGCCGACGGCAACGATACGACGCTTCCACACTGGGCCTTTGGTCCTTACGGCGACTTCGACCGCAGCGGTATAGTGGATATGAACGACCTTAAGCAGTTTGTTGATTACTGGCTGGTCACTGACTGCAATCAACTTGCCAATGCAGATTACAATGGCGATTGTAACGTTAATTTCTATGAATTTGCTCTCTTTGGCGGTAACTGGAGATACATTCCACCCGATACCACTGCTCCGGCAGCACCAAAAGACCTGTGGGCATTAGGCAGTAATGGAACAGTCCCACTGGACTGGGCCGACAATAACGAACCTGATTTTGCCGGTTATAATATATATCGTTCGACAACATCAGGCAGCGGCTACAGCAAGTTAAATGTCTCGCTTCTGAGTAACTCAAATTATACCGACAATAGTGTCGTAAACGGCACGATGTATTACTACGTTGTAACAGCGGCAGATACTTCCTCGAATGAGTCCGGCCACTCGGTCGAAGCATGTGCCGTGCCCGACAGCAACGCCAACATTATCCTTCAGGAAAATGCCACGGGTTTTTGCGGTGTTGATGGTCCTGTCGAAAGTGAGTGGGCCGGCTTCACCGGCGCCGGTTACGCAAATACGGACAACGCTCTGGGCAAGGGCGTTAACTGGAAAATAAACGTGCCTTCCGACGGCAACTATACTTTTGTATGGAGATATGCTCTTGCCAGCGGCGATAGAACAGGCAAACTAATTGTAAACGGCGCTACACTTGTACCGAGTATCAGTTTTCCGGCCAGCGGCGCCGTGACAACCTATATCGAAACTACACCGATTGATGTAGCCCTGACCGCCGGCATTAATGACCTGCGCCTTGAAGCGACAACTGCCGATGGACTGGGGAATATCGATAACCTGAAAATAACCGGCATTAATCCTCAGGCAGCAGGTTGTCAGTAGCAACAATCAGTAATGATTTTCTTTCGGAGTTGTAGTGATGAAGAAAACTATTTTGCGGTTGGCGATAATGCTGTGGATACTTTTTGCGGCGTATCCTGCGTATTGCAGTACTTATTTTGTTGACCCAAATGGCAATGACAGCAACGTTGGCGATATCAACCATCCCTTTAAAACGATTCCCCATGCTGTCGGAGTGGTTGCGGCCGGCGATACAATTTATCTTCGCGGCGGCAGACATTATTATAGCGCGAAAATTTCCATATCCAAAGTCGGGACAAGCAGCGCCAGGTATAATCTGATTGCTTATCCAGGAGATGCGAACAGACCAATCCTCGATTTTTCCGCAATGGCATATGACAGCAGCAATCGTGGGATAAGTTTAAGCGGACAATACTGGCATATCAAGGGTCTGGATATTTACAAAGCCGGCGACAATGGAATGAATATCAGTGGCTCAAATAATATTATTGAATTCTGTTCTTTCTATGAGAATTGCGACAGTGGTTTACAATTAGGCGGGGGGGCGTCGAATAATCAGATTATCAATTGCGATTCATACTATAATTATGATTATCTTTCAAGTACACCCGGAGGTAATGCCGATGGCTTTTCTCCAAAACTCGATGTCGGCACAGGCAATTATTTCTACGGCTGCCGGTCATGGCAGAATTCTGATGATGCGTATGATGGATATCTGACCACAGCTAATGAGGTAACTACTACTTATGAGAAATGCTGGGCTTTTAAGGCCGGGTATCTTAAAAATGGCTCTGTAAGCCAGGGTAATGGCAATGGCTTCAAGATGGGTTCTTCGACCAATAATCATAATGTCATTCTGAAGAACTGCTTGTCATTCCAGAATAAAGCCAAAGGATTTGACCAAAATCACAATAAAGGTTCGATGACACTTTACAATTGCACGGCGTATGGTAATGGGGGTGCTAATTTTTCCATTTATGAAACCCTGGCTACCGGTAAAACAGCAACCGTTAAAAATGGTGTCGCTTATACAGGCGGCACGAATAATCTTGGCACCTTTGTCGTACAAGCGACAAATAGCTGGATGAGCCCCTTTGTTGTTACCAGTGCGGATTTTGTAAGTACTGATCCTTCTGCAGCTTATGGCGCACGAAAAGCTGACGGCAGTTTGCCGGACATTAATTTTATGCACCTTGCGGCCGGAAGCGATCTCATTAATGGTGGAACTAATGTCGGACTGCCGTACCACGGCAGTGCACCTGACCTCGGATACTTTGAGTATGGCGGATGTACAAGCCCGGCCACCTCTGACCTCAATGGCGACTGCGAGGTGGATTTCTTCGACTATGCTCTATTGACTGACGTATGGGCAGGCGACCTGATGGACATTGCTCAATTCGCAATAGAATGGCTGACCTGCAATAGAGACCCTGCGAGCGAGTGCTGGCAGCAATAAAACCAACGCCGTCTAATGAGCATTGCTTCGCGATTAAAATCTTGAAAGTTTTACTATAAAGCTTATTTTTGAATGGATGGACGCAAGCTCAAACAGACGGTCTTTTTTAATTTGCCTGATATTAGGACTAATTACCTTTGCCGTTTTTTATCAGGTACACAGTTTCAAGTTTATTACTTATGATGACCCCTATTACGTCTATAAAAACCCGGATATACAATCTGGCATCACGCTTGAATCCATCAAATGGGCTTTTACCACCGGTTGGACGGCCAACTGGCATCCGTTAACATGGCTGTCGTATATGCTGGATTGGCAGCTTTTTGATTCTAATCCTGCGGGTTATCACGTTGTTAATCTGATTTTTCACATTGCGAACACTCTGCTTCTTTTTATTGTCCTCAGGCAGATGACAGGTTCGATTTGGCCGAGCGCTTTTGCGGCGGTTTTATTTGCTCTTCATCCGCTTCACGTCCAATCCGTCGCGTGGGTATCCGAACTCAAAGATGTGCTGAGCACTTTTTTCTGGGTGCTCACAATGTGGGCATATTTCCGTTATGTGAATAAGCCGGGCATCAGCCGATATTTGTGGATAGTTATATTTCTCGCCCTCGGTTTAATGTCAAAACCTATGCTGGTAACTTTGCCTTTTGTATTGCTTCTGCTTGATTATTGGCCGCTTGAGCGTTTTAGGCGGCGCACACTTTT
>Ga0187878_1000071_pt1 | contig 115347 bp, 106 predicted proteins | sample June2016WEW_17_1_FD_132979 | JGI IMG/M metagenome (GOLD analysis project Ga0187878, IMG submission 132979) | Peatland microbial communities from SPRUCE experiment site at the Marcell Experimental Forest, Minnesota, USA - June2016WEW_17_150 | ecosystem: Environmental > Terrestrial > Soil >... | reverse complement strand
CTGTTCTCCAAACCGCGTCTCCTTCCGGGCGCTCATGCCCGAAACAAGATACACGGTTTGCGGTTTACAGGTGGGGCCAAATCAGAGCATCGAAAGGGGCCAATTCAGAGTAGCGAAATCAACCCCACGGCGGACGACCCCAACCGTGTGGGCGCCGCCTATTAGCAGGGTCGCAACGGCTGGCGCGTGCCCTTTGCCCTCAGCTACAACTCGCAGATCTGGCGGCAGGAGGGCGGCCGGGACTGGAAGCTCGGCCACGACATCGGCTACGGTGCGGGCTGGCGGCTGCAAGCGGGCTCGATCACGCCGTACTGGTCCGCCGGTTCCGTGCATCACTACATCTTCAGCGACTCGACCGGGGCGGAGTACCGCCTGGACGTGAACACCAGCGGGGTGTGGAGTTCGAAGGAAGGCATCTATATCGAGTACGAGCCCTCCGCTTACCGGCTGTATTTCCCCGACGGCAGCTTCTGGGTGATGGGAGCGGTCTCGGCCGGCACCGAGCAGGACTCGGGCGCGCGCTACCCCACGGTGATGGAGGATACCAACGGGAACCAGATCGTGATCCGCTACCAAAGGGGCTCTGCGCAACAGTTTGACAGGAGGCCCATTTTACGCGGCGTTCTGCAAACCGGTGAACTCGGCCTTGGTCAGGGCCATGCGCTGTGCCTTCAGCAGGAGATCGCGGCGGTCTTGTAGCCGCGGCGTAGGGACTTGATGTTGTTGTTGACCGCCCCGACCACCCCCCGGCACCTTCATCCGGCAGTAGTTCAGGATTCCCTCCAGGTGGTCCGGCAGCATCTCGGCCAGCTTCCGGAACGGCAGCAGACGCTGGCAGACAGAGGGAACCGGATGGGGGCTGGCCCGGCCCAGGAGACACGGATTCTGTTATGACCGCACGGCTCCCGGCGCTTCGAGTTTGTCGGCGACGCGCGGGAGCGCGGCCGCCAGCACGTCCTCGATCCGGTCGGCGGGGAGGAACTGCATCTGTTGGCGCACCTCCTCGGGCAGATCGCGAAGGTCCTTCTCGTTCTCGCGGGGCAGGATCACGCACCGAATCCCCGCGCGGCGCGCCGCCAGCACTTTCTCCTTCAGCCCGCCGATCGGCAGCACCAGGCCGGTCAGGGTGATTTCCCCGGTCATGGCGGCATCGCTGCGCGCCGGCGTCCCCGTGTACAGCGAGGCCAGCGCGGTGACCATGGTGACTCCGGCCGACGGGCCGTCCTTGGGGATCGCGCCCGCGGGCACGTGGATGTGGATGCCGTCTTCCTTGAAGACACCCGGGGCGATCCCCAGCTCTTTGGCGTGCGACCAGACGTAACTCTGCGCCGCCTTCGCGGATTCCTGCATGACCTCGCCAATCTGCCCGGTAATGGTCAGCCCTTTGCCGCCGGGCAGGCGCGTCGCCTCGACATAGAGGACCTCGCCGCCGGCCTCGGTCCAAGCCAGCCCAGTCGCCACTCCGGGCGGCTGCTGCTTCCGCAGCTCCTCGGGCGCGAACAGCGGCGGTCCGAGCATCTCGATCAAATCGTCCGGCGCCAGCGTCACCGGCTCGGTGTTTCCTTCGGCGTGCCGGAGCGCCACCTTACGCGCCAGCCGGCCGATGTTGCGCTCCAGTTGCCTCAGCCCGGCCTCCCGGGTGTAGCGCGAGATGATCCGCTTGAGGGCCTCATCCGGCAACTTGCACTGCTCGTCGGTCAAGCCCGACTGCTTGAGCTGCCGTGGGATCAAATAGCGTTTCGCGATTTCGATCTTCTCTTCCTCGCTGTAGCCCGCCAGCCGCAGCATCTCCATGCGGTCCAGCAACGGCCGCGGGACCGTGTCCAGCGCGTTGGCCGTGGTGATGAAGAACACCTTGGAGAGGTCGAACGGCAGATCCAGGTAGTTGTCGCGAAAGCTCTTGTTCTGCTCCGGGTCCAGGATCTCGAGCAGCGCCGCCGCGGGGTCGCCGCGGAAGTCGCGCCCCAGCTTGTCCACTTCGTCCAGCATGAGCAGCGGGTTCTTCGATCCCGCGCGCCGGATCGCCTGGACGATCCGGCCTGGCAGTGCGCCGATGTAGGTGCGCCGGTGCCCACGCAGTTCCGCCTCGTCGTGCAGCCCACCCAGGCTCATGCGCTCGAACTTGCGCCCCAGCGCCCGCGCGATCGACTGGCCCAGCGAGGTCTTGCCCACCCACGGCGGGCCGAAGAAGCACAGAATCGGCGCTTTGGCCTCCGGGTTCAGCTTCAGCACCCCCAGGTGCTCGAGGATGCGCTCCTTCACTTCCTTCAGGTCGAAGTGGTCTTCGTCGAGGATGCGCCGCGCCCGCCCCAGGTCGAGCTGGTCTTCGGTGAAGGTGTTCCAGGGCAGCTCGACCACGTAGTCCAGGTAGGTCCGGATCACCTGGTGATCCGGTGCGCCCGGCGGCAACCGTTCCAGCCGCCCCAGCTCCCGCTGCGCCTCCCGGGCCACCTCTTCGGGCAGCGCCAGCTTCTCGATCCGCTCTCGCAACAGCTCGACTTCGGCCTGCTGCGGGTCTCGCTCCCCCAACTCCTGCTGGATCGCGCGCAACTGCTGCCGCAGCAGGTACTCCCGCTGCTGCTTGCTCATTTCGGTCTGCGCTTCGCTGGCGATCCTGTTGCGCAGCTCCAGCACCTGCACCTCGTTGGTCAGGTAGGCGTGCATCAGCCGCAGGGCGTCGCCCCGGCTTTCGGCCTCCAGCAGCGCCTGCTCCTTGGTCAGCTCCAGGCTCATCATCGAAGCTAGCAGGTACACCAGTCGCAGCGGCTCCTCGGCCGATGCCAGCAGGTGGCTCACTTCCGCCGGGATGTTGGGCTGAGCCAGCTGGATCGCCCGCCCCGCCAGCTCGGTCACCGCCCGGTGCAGCGCCTCGACTTCGGGGGTCCGCTCGTCCGGCAGCGGATAGGGCCGCACCCGCGCCCTCAGATACGGCTCCATCTGCTCGAGTTTCAACACCACCACCCGCTCCACCCCGAGCACGATCAGCTCCATCTGGCTCTCGCTCGACCGCGCCATTTTCTTGATCACGGCTGTGGTGGCGATGGTGTACAGGTCCTCGAATTGCGGCTCGTCCTTGGAGGGGTCGCGCTGCGCGACGATGATGATCTCTTTCCCCTCGGTGGCCAGCGCGGCGTCGGCCGCCGCCAGCGACGCCGCCCGGCCCACCGCCAGGGGCATGAGCAGGTGCGGAAACAGCACGCTGTTCTTCAGCGGCAGGATCGGCAGCACTTGAACTTCATCCGAGTCGCTCACTCAAGCCTCCGTCACACGGATGATCAGGATTCCGTTGCGGCCCTCGAGCGTCACCGCCGGGTTGGCGAATTCGCACGGCAGCTCCACCGTGCGCTCGAACCGGTTGTAGGCGATCTCCATCGCGTAGCAGGCATCCGCTTCCTGGGACACACAGTCGCGCCGCACCCCGCTCACGGTGATGCGGCAGCCCTGCACCTCGACGTTGACGTCCTCCATCAGGACTCCCGCCAGGTCGAATTTCAGCAGCCAGCCATTGCGCATCCGGTAGATGTCCAACGAGGGACGCCAGTGGGTTCTCTCCTGCGTCTGGAAGGCAGGGAACAGGAAGGCCGGCAACTGCCTGGGTTTATCCTTCACCTACCCTGATTGTATCCCCGCATCGGCACTCGCACGAGCGGCTCAAACCGCGCCCATCCGGGTCGATGAGTACTCTGTGCTCGTAGCGACCTTCCTCGGCCTCCAGCTCCTGGACTTCTTGACCACCCTGGTGGGGCTCAGTTTAGGGGCCGGTGAGGCCTGTCCTCTGATCCGGTTTGTCGCGGCGGTCGGCCTCGGCCCGACCTTCGGCGTCGTCGCCTCCAAGCTCGTCGCGCTGGCGCTGGGAGGGGTCTGCATCGGTCTCCACCGCCCCCACGTAATCCGCTGGATGAATTACTGGTACGCCGGCCTGGCCGCCTGGAACATCGCGATTATCGTCAGGCTGGCAGCCTGAGCTCGCCATTTCCTCCTGCGATGCTACATTCGTACTTGGGGTCTACCCAGGAGGTGCGGTGAGTATTCCATGCTAGCGGCTATCCTGCTGGCTGCGACGCTCGACCCGGCCGCCGCCGTCGCCGCCACCGCGATCGCCGAACCGCCCGCCGGGAAGCTTTACCACGGGGTCTTCCCCGGCGGCCGCGACGGCATGGGCGGCGACATCAGCCCGTCCGATGTGCTGGGCTATCAGCAGCTCGTCGGCAAGCGGCCCACCTGGGTCTACTTCTGCAACAACTGGTACCAGAGCCGCGACTTCCCCAGGGCCACCGCGACCTGGATCCGCTCCAACGGCAGCATCCCGTACATCCGCCTGATGCTGCTGCACGCTCCGATCCGGCATCCCGATCCTCTCTTCACTCTCGAGAACATCCTCGGCGGCCGCTTTGACGCGGACTTCCGCCGCTGGATGCGGGACGCCAGGAGCTTCGGGACCCCGCTGCTGGCCGAGTACGGCGTCGAGGTGAACGGTTTCTGGTTCCCCTGGAACGGGCTGTGGAACAAAGAAGGCGGCTCCTACCCCGACTCGGTCGCCCGCTTCCGCGCGGCCTACCGGCACATCATCCAAATCGCCAGAGAGGAAGGGGCGAACAACATCCGCTGGGTGTTCCACGTCGACCCCTGGGATGAGCCGGTGGTCGAATGGAACCGCTTCGAAAACTACTACCCCGGCGACGAATGGATCGACTGGTTCGGCGTCAGTGTCTATGGCCGCCAGATTCCCAAGGACCGACGGGCGGTCTCCTTCCGGTGGCAGATGGATTGGGTGTACGATCGACTGCGCCAGCTCGCCGACAAGCCCATCATCGTCTCCGAGTTCGGCAACATCAAGGATCCCCTCCAGGCCTCCTGGGCCATCGACGCTCTCGCGGACATCACCGGCGGCCGCTGGCCCAGACTCATCGGCTTCTCCTGGTGGAACGCCGCGTTCTTCAACGATCCCAACCCGGCCCTGCGATCGGACATGCGCATCCAGGACAGCCCCGGTCTCGCCGCCGTCTTCCGGGAATACGTTGGGCGGAACGACGCCGTCCTGAGCGCTCCGCTGCTCGCTCCCGTCCGCCAGCGGTGATGCGTCCTGCAACCGAGGGACTGCCTCGGCCGTCCGCAGTCGGGACGGCCCAGGCTGTCCCCGGTTGCCCTCCCTTAGAACACGAGGACTTTGTCCGCCTCTTCGGTCCATCGCGTCAGTTCATCCAACGTGCTGCGGTACGTGCAATCGATCAGCGCCGCGGTCTCAATGCCCCGCGCTTCCATGCAGGTCCGGCAGACCCCCACCGGCCGCCCGCCCGCCGCGAATCGCCGCAGCATCCATTCGATGTCGTGCTTGCCGTCCGGAACGGTCTGGCCCCCCACCGCCGAGCGTACCGCCTCGCCGATCAGGAACATCCGCACGACGTTGTGGTCGTTGCTCACGAGCGCCGTCGCCAGCCGCAGCCCGTTGTAGTCCCGCTCCGATTCGTACGGGTGGTCGTTGAGGACAATCAGGTAGGTCATTCCAACCCATGGTAACCCGCACTTGCGACGACTCGGCCGTGAATACCTGGCGTACTATCGCGACGATCGAACCCACAACGGACTTGCCAAGCAGACCCCATCGCGGCGCTCGATTCAGTTCTGTCCTGGGCCGGCGTCTGAAGTTGTCGCGCTGCAACGGATCGGCGGGCTCCACCACCGATATACCTGGCCGGCAGCAGCCCGATCAGGATCGCCTGTCATCGCGTCGAGCAAGCGGTCCTCCTGTTTGACCGTCGCGGCTACTTGCCGACGTTCTCGCAGGGGAGCGCTTGGCGGTCCCCGTGGCCGTCATAGCGGGTCGCGCCGAACTTGCCGCCGACGTAGTCCTGCTTGAACGTGCAGAGCTTGTAGAAACTGCAGTTTCCGTCCCGGCCTTTCACCGCTACCTCCGCGCGAATATAGCGGAACAGGATGGCGCCCGATATCGGATGACGTTCGATGAACCAGTCCGAGTCGAGAATGACGATGCGAATGATCGGGTCTTTCCAAGCCTCGCTGGAGGATGCCTGCATCGCCTTCAACATGGCCGCCGAAAGCACCGCGTCGTTCCTCTTCGGCGTCGACATCCCCACACTCTTCGTCTCCTCGCTTCGGAGAGCGGGCACGAGCTGCGCATAGTGGTTGAACGAAGCTCCTTCGATCCGGAACGAGCCTGAGGCGATTGGCCGGCTGCAGGCAAGCACCTCGATCTTGAACGTGTGCGCACCCGCCGTAAGACCGCCCAACGCCTGGCTGAACGTCACCGCGCCATCCCGGCTTTGGCCGAACTTGCGATACTCCAGATTCGGTTCCCTGTAGGCCGTCATCCGCGCAGGCTCCGGAGCCACATCGAGCGGAAACACCGTCGCCTCGGCGAAGAAGGGACCCCTGGCCGTCAGGAAGCCCGTGTCTGTGTACTTATTGTCCACGTAATAGTTCAGCTCCAGCGCTTCCTTGGTAGCGTTCACGGACGTGTTCGTTCCGCACAGACTCTTGATGGATGCGCTCAGAACCACCGCTCCATAGATGGGATCGCCGGCTTTGAACGAGGTCGTCTGAGCGACCGGATTCTTCAGGTCGACTGGTGAACTGGAAAAAATGATTTTGCCCGCACCCAGTGCTTGGCCGGAGAGTAACCCGGCGGCAATGAGGAGCGGAAGGGATTGAGAGACTTGAAAAGTGGCAGGCATGGTGTTTCTCCGCGTTTCCATCGGTGTCTTCGTGCCGATCCAGTCCGGCCGCGCCAGGCCGGCCGGAACCCCGACGTGCCCGGTTCAGAAGCCCGGCTTCATCTCTCTTACGAAGTAGAGTAGTCCGGCGGACCAGACCGGCAGGTTTTTTTTCCGGGTAACTCCTATGGCTCGCCCAGCATGACGTATCCGGTGTCGGTCATCAAAATGCCATGGACGAGCAGAATCAAGCGGTTGCACTCGCGGTTCATTCTGCCCGGAGACGCCGTTCAACTAAGGGCCTGTCACCAAACAACATCTCCACTTCGCTCGACCGCTCCCTGACGGTCGCGGCTCAGTACCAGCTTGCCGAGCCGCGACCGTCAGGGAGCGGTTGGAGTGGTTGTTTCATGACAGGCCCGAAGCACCGAACCGCGAGTGTCAACGAGCGGTCCCCAGTGCGGCTTGCCTTCGTCCCCCAGAATGATTTAGTCCGGTCTTAGACTAGTCGGTATCGAGGTCGAGAATGCACACCGTCGGCTCATACGAGGCCAAGACCCATCTCCCCGACCTTCTCCAGCGCGTGGCGCGAGGGGAGAAGGTAACCATCACCAAGCATGGTGTGCCGATCGCCGTGCTCGTTCCGGCAGGCGCGCCGGAAAAGCCAGACCCGAAAGAGGTGATCGAGGAGTTGAAGCGGCTCCGTAAGGGCCGGAAGTTGCGCGGAGTCACCATTCGCCAGTTGATTGAGGAGGGCCGCCGCTATTGAATCGGTTTGTCCTCGACACCTCCGTTGCGCTCGCCTGGTGCTTCGAAGACGAAAGCAGTGCGCGGGCGGACCGGATTCTCGACCTTCTGGTCTCGGCCACCGCGGTTGTGCCGGCAATCTGGCCCATTGAGGTAGGCAACGCGCTGCTGGCCGGAGACCGCCGGAAGAGGATAAGCCCCGCCGGGATCTCCCGTTCCCTGCGCCTTCTCCGCAGCCTGAACGTCCGTCTCGACGATGCCGGCCCATCCCTCGACGCGCAGGATCTGGTCGCCCTGGCAAGATCGCAGAATCTGTCCGTCTACGACGCCGTCTTTCTTTCCCTGGCGATGCGGGAAGGCATCCCGCTGGCGACCCTGGACCGCACCCTGGCGCGGGCCGCTCGCCGCGCCGGCGTTAGCGTGCTGGGGTGAGACCCTAGCGCGGGTACTCCCCCGAGATGTAATTGCTCAAGTGCTGGATGGTTTCCGCCTGCGCCGAGATGATCGCGTTCACCAGGTCACCGATCGAGATCAGGCCCACCAGATGGTCTCCGTCCACGACCGGCAGATGCCGGATGCGGTGCGCGGTGACGATCCGCATGCACTCCTCGATGGTATGCTCTGGCGTCACCGTAATCACCGGGCTGGCCATGATCTCCGCGACGCGCAGCTCCTTCGAGGACTTCCCCATCAGCGCCACCTTGCGCGCGTAGTCGCGCTCGGAGAACATCCCGGCCAACCGGCCTTCCGCGATCACCGGCAGCGCCCCCACGTCCTTCTCGGCCAGCAGCACCAGCGCCTCGTAGACGGTCGCCTCCGGTCGCACCGACCAGATGGCGGAGCCCTTGTTTCTCAGGATGGCATCGACTCTCTCGCCCATGAGCGCCCCTCCTTGGGTCAACGGCGTTCTCTTAATGTCCCAGACCCGCACGGTTCGGTCAAGCGCTCCGAGATTCGGGTCCCTTTGGCGACAACCGCAATCCTACTTCAGCGACTCCCGCACCTTGGCGCCGAACTCTTCCGCCTTCGCCAGAATCTCGGCCGCGTTCAGGGTGAGGGGCTGGCGGTCGCGCAGCAGAAGGCGGCCGTTCACCATGGCGTCGCGGACGTCGCAGCCTTTGAGCGCGTAAACTATCTGCGAGTAGACGCCGTATAACGGGACGGCATTGGGCCGGTCCAGGCGCAGCGTGATCAGGTCGGCGCGCTTGCCGCTCTCGAGCGAGCCGATCTCTTTCTCCAGACCCAGAACCCGCGCCCCCAGAATCGTCGCCATCTCCAGCGCCTGGGGCGCGGGCAGCGCTTGCGGATCTCCGCTGGTCACCTTCTGGAGCTTGGCCGCCAGGTCCATCTCCTCCATCAGGTCGAAATCGTTGTTGCTGCCGGCGGGACCGTCGGTGCCGAGTCCAACGGCCAGGCCGAGCGCGAGCATCTTCACCACCGGCGCCACGCCGCTCGCCAGTTTCATGTTGCTCGAGGGGCAATGCGCCACTCCCACCCCGCGGGCCTTGAAGATGGCCAAGTCCGCGTCGTCCACCCACACCGCGTGCGCGGCCACCGTGCGCCCGTCGAACACGCCGAAGGAATCCAGCACCGCCACAGGGGTCTTGTTCCACTTCGCCAGGGCTTCGTCGCGCCCGCGCCTGGTTTCCGAGACGTGCGTCAGCAACGGCACGCCGTAGCGGTTCGCCAGCCGGCGGCAGGCCCGTAGCGTCTCCTCGGAATTGGTGTAGAGCGCGTGCGGCGCCACCGCCGGGACGATCAGGGGATCGTTCCGGAAGCGCTGGATGTAGCGCTCGGTGAACCGGAGCGCGTCGGCGGGCGTTTTCGCATCGGGCACGGGAAAACCGATGACGGTCTCGCCGAGCACGCCCCGCATCCCCGCCTCCCGGGTCGCCTCGGCGACCACGTCCTCGAAATAGTACATGTCGGTGTAGGTGGTGGTTCCGGAGAGCAACATCTCCAGGCAGGCCAGCCGCGTGCCCCAACGCACGAACTCCGGCGACACGTTGCGCGCTTCGGCGGGAAAGATGTACTTCTCGAGCCAATCCTGGAGGCGGAGGTCGTCGGCGATGCCGCGGAACAGCGACATCGCGGCGTGCGCGTGGGTGTTGATCAGCCCGGGGGCGATGAGCGACTCGGGGCGGTCCAGGCGCTGACGGGCCTGGAAGCGCCGGTCGATCTCGGCGCGCGTTCCCACCGCGACAATGCGCTCCCCGCGAATCGCCACCGCGCCGTTCGGGATCACGCGCCGTCCGGCGTCCATGGTGACCACGTAGCGGGCGCTCCAGATCCAGTCGGCGGGCTCCGCCCAGGCGGCGGAGAGAATCAGGCAGAGACTAATCCATAAACGAAGCATCGAATGGCCTCGGATACAGGTCCTTCAGGCGGAGGCTTTCGGTTCGGCCCTCGAGGTTGACCAGAATCACCTCGATGTCTCCGCAGAACTCCCACAAGATCTGGCGGCAGGCGCCGCAGGGAGGCGTAAGCGTGCCGGTATCGGCCGCCACCGCCATCCGGGTGAAGCGGCGGGCGCCCTCGGAGATCGCTTTGAACACCGCCACGCGCTCGGCGCACAGCGTCAGTCCGTAGGTCGAGTTCTCGACGTTGCAGCCGGTGTGGACGCGGCCCGATTCGTCCTCCAGCGCCGCGCCCACTTGGAAGTGGGAGAACGGGGCGTGGGCGTGCTCCCGCGCGCCCAGCGCGGCTTCGAGCAGCGAATCCATCTCACACCTCGATGCGGGGCAGCAGGGCCTTCAGAAACTCGACCAGCGTGCCGCGCACCATCTCGCCGGTCTCCAGCACCTCGGCGTGCGTGATCTTCTGCGGCAGCATGCCGGCGGCCATGTTGGTGACGCAGGAGATCGCCAGCGCCCGCGCGCCCATATGGTTCGCCGCGATCACCTCCGGCACGGTGGACATGCCCACTAGGTCGGCGCCGATCGCCCGCAGGTAGCGGATCTCCGCCGGCGTCTCGTAGCTCGGCCCCAGCATCGCCGCGTATACACCCTCGCTCAGAGAGAGGCCCAGTTCTCCCGCCACCTCCTTCGCCAACTTGCGGAGAGCGGCTGAATAGGCCTCCGACATGTCGGGAAAGCGCGGCCCGAGCGAATCGTCGTTCGGCCCGGTGAGCGGGTTCGAGCCTTGCAGGTTGATGTGATCGGAGATCAGCACCAGCCCGCCGCGCCCGTAGGACGGGTTGATGCCACCCGCCGCGTTGGTGAACACGAACACGCGCACGCCGAGCCGGGCCAGCACGCGCACGCCGAAGACCACCTGTTCCTGCGTGTAGCCCTCGTACAGATGCACCCGCCCGGACATCGCCGCAACGTCGGTCTCGCCCAGACGCCCGAACACCAGCTTCCCCGCGTGCCCGATGGCCGTCGATTGCGGCCAGTGCCGGATCGAGGCGTAGGGAATCTCGGCGCGGCCGCTCAGTTCCCCGGCAAACGCGCCCAGCCCGCTGCCCAGCACCACCGCCACGCGAGGCCGGGCCGCAACCTGTTTTTCGAGATATTGGAGCGCCTCGGCGACCCGTTTCACAGCAGCATCCCCGCAATGCAGGCGGACATGAAATTGGCCATCGTTCCAGCGGCCACCGCTTTCAGTCCCAGCCGCGCGAGGTCGGACTTGCGGTTGGGCGCCAGCGCCCCGATGCCGCCGATCTGAATCGCGATCGAACTGAAATTGGCGAACCCGCAGAGCGCGTAGGTGGCGATGGTGAAAGAGCGCGGGTCCAGCGTCGCCCTGATCTTCCCCAGGTCGATGAAGGCCACGAACTCGTTGAGCGCCAGCCGGGTCCCGAGCAGATTACCGATCGCCATGGCGTCTTTCCAGCTCACGCCCATCAGCCAGGCCACCGGCGCGAACACGTAGCCGAAGATGCGCTCCAGCGACGGCGGCAGCCACCCCATGTGGGGCAGTGTGTGCGCCCAACCCAGAATGCCGTTTACCATGGCAATCAGCGCGATGAAGGCAATCAGCATCCCCGCGATGTTGATCGCAAGCTGCACGCCGTCCGAGGCCCCGCGCGCCGCCGCGTCGATGAGGTTGACGCCGGGCTTCTCCACGTGGATCTCGACCTTGCCCGCGGTCTCCGGCTGCTCCACCTCGGGCATGAGGATCTTGGCCAGCATAATGGTGGCGGGCGCCGTCATGATCACGGCGGTGAGCAGGTGCTTGATCTCGACTCCGGCGATCTTGACGTAGGCCGCCATCACCGCGCCGGAGACGTGCGCCATGCCGCAGGTCATCACGGTAAACAACTCGGACTGGGTCAGCCGCGGCAGGAAGGGCCGGATGGTGAGCGGCGCTTCGGTCTGCCCCATGAAGATGCTGGCCGCGACGTTGGTGGATTCCGCCCCGCTGGCCCCCATCACCTTCTGCATGACGATGGCCATCCCTTTGATGACCCACTGCATCACGCCGAGGTAGTAAAGGATGGCGAAGAACGAGGCGATGAAAATGACGATGGGCAGCACCTGGAAGGCGAACACCACCCCAAACTGGCCGGTCTTGATGCCCAGCGGCCCGAACACGAAGTTGCTGCCCGCCTCGGCGAAACCCAGCATGGCGTTGACCGCATCGGAGGCGACCTGGAACAAGCGCCCAAAGCCGGTCTTGAGGACCAGAAAGGCGAACCCCAACTGCAACGTGAGGCCCCACAGCAGGACGCGCGGGCGGATGGCGCGGCGGTTGGTCGAGAACAGGAAAGCGACTCCCAGGATGGCAAACAGCCCAAGAATGCCGGTGAAGCGGCCCATGGCGGACGGCGCCTAGCCCACCACTTCCAGAATCAGCTCGCGCTCCTCGGGTGGGTGCGAGGAGATGCGGAAGGCGTCTTCCACGAGCTGCGCGGCTTCGTCCAGGTGGTCTTCCTTGGTGTGGTACAGGCGGCACAGCACCGCGCCCGCCTCCACCTTCTCGCCGACTTTGACCTCTAGAATCACGCCCACCGCCGGGTCGATCTCGGCTTCCTTGGTGTCCCGCCCGGCGCCAATCATCGACGAGGCCAGCCCGATGTCCTCGGCCTTGATCTGGCTGACGAAACCGGAGCGCGGCGAAGCGATCTCGCGGGCGCCGCTGGCGTTCGGCAGCAGGTCGAAGCGGTCCAGCACCTGCGGGTTGCCGCCCTGGGCCTGGATGACTTCCTTGAACTTGCGATAGCCGGAGCCGTCCAGCAGCCTGCGCTGCGCCAACTCCCGCGCTTCGTCGATGGTCTCGGTGACCTTGCCGAGGTGGATCATGCGCGCCGCCAACTCCAGCGACAGCCGCGTCAGGTCGTTCGGCCCGGCGCTTTGCAGCGTCTGGGAAACCTCCATCACCTCCAGCGCGTTGCCGATGGCATAGCCCAGCGGCTGGCTCATGTCGGTGATCAGCGCCTGCACCCGCTTGTCCATGCGGCGGCCGATTCCCACCATCATCTGCGCCAGCCGCCGGGCGTCGACCTGGCGCTTCATGAAGGCTCCGGAGCCCACTTTCACATCCAGCACCAGCGCGTCCAGGCCCTCGGCAATCTTCTTCGACATGATGGAGGAGGCAATCAGCGGAATCGACTCGACCGTGGCCGTCGCGTCGCGCAAGCTGTAGAGCTTGCCGTCGGCCGGCGCCACCTGCACGGTCTGGCCGATGAAGCACAGCCCGATCTTCGCCAGTTGCCCGCGGAACTCCTCGATCGTCAGGTCCGTACGGAAGCCGGGGATCGATTCGAGCTTGTCGAGCGTTCCCCCGGTGTGGCCCAGCCCGCGCCCGGAGATCATGGGGATTACGGCGCCAGCCGCGGCGGCCAGCGGCGCCGAGATCAAGCTGGTCTTGTCCCCCACGCCGCCGGTGGAATGCTTATCCACCTTCAAGCCGGGAATCGAGGACAAATCCACCGTCTCGCCGCTCCGCACCATGCAGTCCGTAAGCGTGGTGACCTCGCGGTCCGTCATCCCCGAGTAGTAGACCGCCATCAGGAATGCCGACATCTGGTAATCTGGGATGCTGCCCCGGGTGTAGCCATCCACGAGCCAGGCGATTTCCTGCGGGCTTAACTCCTCGCCTTCGCGCTTTCGGTGTATCAGGTCAACAGTTCGCATGGAGAGACACTCAGACTACCATCTTATACGGGCGGAAGTAAAGGTTTCCTGGGTGAATCCAACAGGTTACCGCTGCGCCAGGCTCACCTCGGGGAGCGCCACCCGCGCATGGCCGGAGAATACCTCTCGAAACAGGCCCAGCATGCCCTCGTGTACCAGGCCGTTGTCGGCCAGGATGTGCGGCCCGCGCAGCGAAACCGGCTGTCCCCGCATGTCCGAGACCTGGCCGCCCGCCTCGCGCACCAGCAGCACGCCCGCCGCCACGTCCCAGGGGTTCAGGGCGAACTCCCAGAAGGCGTCCAGCCGCCCGCAGGCCACATACGCCAGGTCCAGGGCCGCCGAACCGGCGCGCCGCACCCCGTGCGTGAACATGGCCAGTTGGTAATAGAAGTGCACGTTGACGTTCAAGTGCCGGCGGCGGCTCGGGAACCCCGTGGCCACCAGCGTTTCCTCGAGCTTGCCGACCTTGGACACCCGGATCCGCCGGTTGTTCAGATAGGCGCCCACGCCGCGCTCGGCCGCGAACATCTCCTCCCGGGTCGGGTCGTAGATGCAGCCCGCCACCAGCTCCCCGGCGCGTTCCAGGGCCAGCGTGACATTGTAGACCGGAAAGCCATGGGCGAAATTCGTGGTGCCGTCCAACGGATCGACGTACCAGCAGCACTCCGAGGAGCTCTGGTGCCCGCCGCCCTCCTCGGCCACGATGGCGTGCGAAGGGAAGTAGGTGCGCAACCGCTCCACCACCAGGCGTTCGGAAGCGCGGTCGGCCTCGGTCACCAGGTCGAATTCGCCCTTCAGCTCGAAGCTCACCCGCCGCTCGAAGTACTGGGTCAGCAGCGCGCCGGCCTCGCGCGCGATCTCCATGGCGGTTTCCAGGTAGGATGGCATTGGACTCTCGACGCCGCCGGGCCCCGGGCCCCTATTCTTCGTACAGGTACTTGATTTCGTGCTTGAAGATGAACAGGTTCGGCGCATTGTGCCGGGTCAGGCGGATAAAGGAGTGATCGTAGTACTCGATGGTCCCGGCGACTTCCGAATTGTCGCGCAGTCTCACGCGGATCGGGATCTCATTCTCGATGAGGTGCTTCAGATAGCGGACTTCCTCGAAGGTCTGCTCGGGGGCTCGCGATCGGGCGCTTTGGCTGGGAGGCTTGCCGCCGCCCGGCCTTCTCTTGGGATCGCCCCGGTCGTTGCCGTTCTTGAAATTGCCCTTGCCGTTCACTCGAACTCCTCACCGCGCCAGCTTCCAGCCCACGGCCTGCTCGGCTTCCCCATAATAGCCGCTTCGGGACAGAACCCGCAAATCCGGACGGGGCAGCCTGACTTCCAGCCGGTGGAAACGCTCCTTGGCCGGGGGAACGTTCTTGGGATAATACCCGAGCAGATACTGCGTCCGCAGCTCCCGCAGAATCTCGGTGAAGGCCTGATCCAGGGCTTCGCCCAAGGTGGGCTCGAAGACGCGCCCGCCGGTGCCTTGCGCCAGCGTCGTCAGGGCGTGCTCGCCGCCGGTGTTCCGCCCCGGATCGTTGGTAATCGGCACCACCAGAACCGGGTAAATGACGGCGTCCGCCAGTTGCGCCGCTTCCAGCGCCTGGTGGAAGTTCTTGGCGCTGGTGGTGTCGCCCCCGTCGGTAACCACCACGATCACGTGCCGCCCCTCGCGGTCCTCCAGGCTGTCCGCCGCGAACGAGAGCGCGTCGTGCAGGCTGGTGCCCCCCTCGGACTTCAACCCCTTGAGCGCGCGTTCCAGCAGATCCGCGCGGCGCGTGAAGCCGGAAAGCGGCGTGGTGTCGTAGTTAAAGCTGTAGAGCTTCACGGCATCCTGCGGATTGCCTTCCCGGAACAGCGCGTGCAGGAACCGGCTCACGGAGTCGGATTCGTAGCGCAGGTCGATGCCCGTCGAGGCGCTGGTGTCGATCATCAGGGCGATCGAAAGCGGCTGCTCGTTGTGGTGCTCGAAGACCGCCAGTTCTTGCCGCACGCCGTTGTCGAACACCTGGAAATCGCTCTTCTGGAGGTCGCCCACCAACTGGCCCGAGCCGGTCTTCACCGTGGCCAGAATGCGCACCAGCCGGACGTCGACCCGAAACCTGGGCTCCTGCGCCAGCAGCGCGCCCGCGCTCGCCGCCAGAATCGCCGCCGCCAACAAGCGCCGCGGAATCATCGTTCCCCCACCGATCTGTCCCACTCTCCTTCCACCCAGGCCTCCCCGTCCACGAAGTGCTCCTTCTTCCAAATCGGAGCGGTCCGCTTCAGCCGGTCGACGCCTTCCCGCGCCGCCTCGAACGCGGCCTGGCGGTGCGGCGCGGCGACCGCCACGACCAGGCTGGTCTCGCCGATCCGGATCCGCCCCAGCCGGTGCACCATCGCCAGACGGTCGATGGGGTGCGCCCGCAGGATCTGGCAGCCGATCTCGGCCATCACTTTCACCGCCATGGGCTCGTAGCACTCGTAATCCAGGTACAGCGTGGCGCGCCCGTTGGTATGGTTGCGCACCACCCCTTCGAAGGTCACCAGCGCCCCATCCTGGCCCCGCCGGAGCTGAGCCGCCAGTTCGCGGGCGTCGATCGGCTCCCGCGTCAGCGCGAAGAGGCCCGCCTGGTTCTCGATCGCGTGCGTGTAGCCGCACGCACCCCCGCTCACCGGGGGCAACAGCGCGATCTCGTCCCCGTCGCCGATCTCCTCCGAGCCCGCCGAGAACTGGTGGTTCCGCGCGAGCAGGATGCTCCGCTCCATCTCCCGCAGCCGCGGGTACTGCCGCGCATAGTGCTCGAAGACGGCCCCCACGCAGGCCCCCGGGCCGAGCTCGAGCCGCTCCTCCGCCCGGCCGACGACATCCTTCAACGTCCCGAAAAACAATACCTTTACGCGCACAATGGCAGCCGCAGTCCTCGCCTCTTCTAGCCTATCAGACGGGTTCGGCCCAGGCCAGGTTGCGGGGAAGATGGCCTCTCCGCCGGGGTGTTGCCGAGGGGATGCGGGCTACCCCCGCTTGTCCGGCATCAGCAGGCGCAGCAGCGCGAGGCGCAGCACAGTGCCCAGCAGTCCGCGTGCCGGCAGGGGTTCCGCGGGCTCGGGCTCGGGCGTCGAATCGTAGGAGGCGAGCAGATCCCATTCGTCGTAATCGATCGCTCGCGCGTATTGCCGGATGTAGCTGGTGCTGAAAAGCCCGCCCGGCAACTGGTCGAACCGCGACGTCTCGATGGCCTCCAGGTAGCGCACGCAGATCTTAGTTGCCTCGGAGATCTGCTTGAGCGAGATGCCTTTCGCCTCCCGGATCGCGGCCAGATCCGGCAGCGGGCGGGGGCGCCGCAAACTGGAGCACATCGTGGCCATTCGATCCACCGTTCCCCCTATCGGCAGTCCCGAGGGAAAGGATTACATTGTGGGCTCTCTTGCGGGCAGCGGAGTCAGTTCGGCCGGTGCGCGATTCCGGGCCGGGACCCCCGGGCCGGCCGGCGGCGCCGCTTCTCCGGCGCTCCAGCCCGTCCCAACAAGGTCTGGATGGTCTGGCCGAGCCGGCCGATTTCGAACGGCTTTCTTATGAAGCCGCAGCCCGTTTTGCACCCTCGTCTCTGGATCGCGTCGATTTCGCATTTGCCCGACATGTACAACACGCGGGCGGCCGGGTACAGCGTGGAGACCTTCTCGGCCAACTGCACGCCATCCATGCGCGGCATGACCACATCCGTGAGCAGAAGGTCCAGGGTGGAACCCTCCTGGCACAGCGACAGCGCCTCCACGCCGTCGCAGGCCACCGCGATCTCGTAGCCTTTCCGGGAAAGCAGGCTCCGCAGCAGCGCGCGGATCTCCGGTTCGTCGTCAACCACCAGAATTCTTGTTCGTTCCATCCGTGTGAGAATTTATATCTCCAATAAGGCAAAAAAGCAAGTGAAATAAATGTCTAATTCCCCCGCGACGCCGCTTTTCGGGGACAGCCGCGGCGGGTCAAATTGCCGGCCCTGCCATTCGCGTATCCTGGAAAACATGGCCAGCCAGTCTAACCCGCTGCTGCACATTGAGTTCCCCATCCAGTTTTACCGCCTCCGGGCGGAGCACGTCGAGCCCGGCATCCGCGACCTGCTGGCGCAGGCGCGGGCGCGGCTGGATGGCCTGGCGGGCGGCGATCCCGTCCCGGTCTTTGAAAACACCGCGGCGCCTCTGGACGTGCTGAGCGAGCCGTTGGACCGCGCCATGGGAGTGGTCAAGCACCTGGAATCCGTGGCCACCTGCCCGGAGTTGCGCGCCGCTCACAACGCCGTGGAACCCGAGGTCACCCGGTTCCATTCCAGCATTCCGCTCAACGAGGGCCTGTGGAAGACGCTCCAGCGCTACGCAGCGACCGAGGAAGCCAGGCAATTGGAGGGCGCCCGGTGCCGATTTCTGACCAAGACTCTCGACGATTTCCGGCGCCACGGGGCCGATCTGGACCCCGCCGGGAAGGCGCGCCTGGCGGAGATCGACGTGGAGCTGAGCACGCTGACCACGCGCTTTTCGGAAAACGTCCTGGATTCCACCAACGCCTTCGAGCTCGTGATGGGCGAGGAGGCGAAGCTGGCCGGACTGCCGTCGAGCGCCTTGGCCGCCGCCCGCCAGAGCGCCGCGCGAAAGGGCGTCGACGGCTGGCGGTTTACGTTGCAGGCGCCCAGCCTCACCCCCCTGTTGACGTACCTGGATGACGGCTCCATCCGGGAGCACGTCTATCAGGCGCACTCCACCCGCGCCGCCAGCGGCCAGTTCGACAACCGCCCCCTGATCCGCCGCATCCTCGAGCTGCGCCGCGAGAAAGCCCGCCTGCTGGGCTACCGCGACTTCGCCGATCTGGTCCTCGAGGACCGCATGGCCCGTAGCGGCGCCCGCGCCCTCTCCTTCCTGGAGGGCCTGAGGCAAGACACCGCGGCTCGCTTCGGCGAAGAGAACCGGGAGCTGCTCGAGTTCCGCCGCTCCATCGAAGGACCGGATGCGCCGGAACTCGAGCCCTGGGACGTCGCCTACTACGCCGAGAAGCAGCGCGCCGCGCGGTACGATTTCGACGAGGAGGCGCTGCGCCCCTACTTCCCGCTGGAGCACGTGATCGAGGGCCTGTTCGAGATCGCCGGCCGGCTCTACGGCATCCGCGTCGAACGGGAGTCCGGCGTGCCGGTTTGGGATCCCGAAACCAGGTATTACGTCATCCGCGACCAGGACGGGACGCCAGTCGGAGCCTTTTACGCCGACTGGTTTCCGCGAGAGAACAAGCGCGGCGGCGCCTGGATGGACGTTTTCATCACCGGCCGTCCCTCTCCCGAGGGCTTCCATCCGCACCTGGGAGCGATCTGCGGCAACCTCACGCCGCCTCTCGGCGAAACGCCGGCGCTGCTGACGCACCGCGAAGTCGAGACCATTTTCCACGAGTTCGGCCACCTGCTCCACCACTGCCTGAGCCGGGTGGAGCTCCGCAGCCTGGCTGGAACCAACGTGGCCTGGGACTTCGTCGAACTGCCCTCCCAGATCATGGAGAACTGGTGCTGGGAGCGCGAGGCGCTGGACCTGTTCGCCCGCCATTACCAGACCTTCGAGCCGATCCCGGAGGAGTTGTTCGGCAGAATGAAACGGGCGCGGAGCTTCCGCAGCGCCAACGCCCAGATGCGCCAGCTCGGCTTCGGCTTTGTCGATCTGCTGCTCCACACCCGGTACACGCCCGAGAACGACGGTGATGTGATGGACTACGCCCGGCGAATCCTGGACGAGTTTTCCCCCGCCCGGCTGCCCTCCGACCAGGCCGCGCTGGCTGCCTTCGCCCACCTGTTCGCCAGCCCCGTCGGCTACGGCGCGGGCTACTACTCCTACAAGTGGGCCGAGGTCCTGGACGCCGACGCGTTCACCCGCTTCCGCGACCACGGCATCTTCAGCCGCGAAGTCGGTCTGGAGTTCCGCCGCAAGATCCTGGAACAGGGCGACAGCCAGGAGCCGGCGGAGCTGTACCGCAGCTTCATGGGCCGCGACCCCGACCCCAAGGCCCTGCTGGAGCGCTTAGGCCTCAAACAGGGAACTTCTCCCTCACGGGCATGAAACCCTGAGCCCTCGCTGAGCGTCTCTCCGTTCAAACAGCGAAAAACTGGAATGTACGGATGCGGCTAGCGGGATGTGTAGGTGCGCTTGTATTCTTGTGGCAGACCGGGACGTTTGGCGGCTCCCCTCCCCAGGCTCCCGCTATCGACGTTGCGGTTCTCGATCAGTTCGGCCAGCCCGTTCCTGGCGTTCAAGTTCAACTCAGGCTCGGCCAGGACCTGGTCGCGTCAGCCCAGACCGACCAGAACGGTCACGCCGCCTTCACCCAACTGAAGCCCGCCCGTTACGAAATCGTCGCTTCCAAGGACGGCTTCGAACCTCTACACAAAGCCGGCCTTGACTTGTCGCAGGCCGGCTCTGTTTCCATCGAGCTGACGCTGCCTCCCACCCTGGCCCGCCAGGATAGCGTCGAGGTCCGGGGCACGGCCTCTCCCCTGGAGCAGGGCGCCTCGGCCCCGAGCGAGTTGCCCGCCCAGTCCGCCAAGGAGCTTCCCAACCGTCCGGCGACGGTGGCCGATGCTCTGCCCTTGATCCCGGGTGTGGTCCGCTCGCCGGGCGGCGGACTCCAGATTTCGGGCGCCGGAGAGCATCGTAGCGCTCTCATCGTGAACTCCGCCGACGTCACCGACCCCGCCACCGGACAGTTCGGATTGACCGTACCTATCGACAGGGTAGAGACCCTGAACGTCTATCAGACCCCCTTCCTGGCCGAATACGGCCGGTTCACGGCGGGCCTGGTCTCGGTGGAGACCCGGCGCGCCGGAGACAAATGGAAGTGGGAATTGAACGATCCGTTCCCGGATTTCCGCATTCGCAGTTACCAGTTGCGCGGCTTACGAGACGCCACGCCGCGGCTGAACCTGGAAGGTCCCCTGATCCCCGGCAAACTCTACTTCTCGGAAGGATTCGAGTACGAGGTCCGCAAAACTGAGGTCTACGAATTGCCTTTCCCCGACAACCAGAAGAAGCAGGAGGGGATCAACTCCTTCGCGCAAATCGACTGGATCGCCTCGGACAAACAGTTGGTGACCGCGACCGTTCACGTCGCTCCGCAACGCCTGCAATTCGTGAACATGAACTTCTTCAATCCGCAACCGACGACGCCGGACGCGGGCACCCACAACTACACCGCCACGTTGGCTGACCGGTTGAGCCTCGGCGGCGGCCTGTTCGAGAACACGGTTTCGGCTGCGCTTTTCGATGCCCGGGTCTGGGGACAAGGATCCCAGGACCTGGTTCTCACGCCCCAGGGCAACAGCGGGAACTATTTCGCCCAGCAGGACCGGAACGCCTCCCGTCTCGGCTGGTCGTCGACCTACTCCTTCGCTCCCCTCACCCGGTTTGGAACCCACAACCTCAAGGCAGGCTCATACATTGCTGCAAGTTCGGACCGGGGCCAGGTCAGCGAGCACCCTATCGACATTCTGGACCCGATGGGCCAGTTGATCGAACGGATCGCCTTTGTCGGGGGTCAGCCCTTCAGCATGTCGGACAGAGAGCTCGCTCTCTTCGCGCAGGATCACTGGATCGTTTCGCCGCGCCTGGCCGTCGATCTCGGGCTTCGCGAAGAGTCCCAGCAGGCGTCGGAAGCGCTGCGCCTGGCGCCGCGGGCTGGGATCGCCTGGAGCCCGTTCGCCAAGGCTGGCACTGTGGTCCGCGCCGGATTGGGGTTGTTCTACGATCGCGTCCCCCTGAACGTCTACTCGTTCGATCACTACCCCAACCCGGTCATCACCCTGTTCAATGCGGCCGGCCAGGTCTCCGTGGGACCATCCCTCTATCAAAATGGCCTGGGCGAAGTGACTGCCGGTTCGCCATTCGTCTTTCAGGAGCCGGCTGCCGGCAATTTCTCGCCCCGGAGCGCCACCTGGAGCGTGCAAGTCGAACAGCCGCTCTGGCGAGTCGTGAAGCTTCGGGCCAGCTACATCGCCAACGATGCCTCCGGGCTGATCGTCATGAATCCGGTGGCTCCGGACCCCGTGACCAATACCGGCGCCTATCTGCTTTCGGGCATCGGGCGCTCGCGCTACCGCCAGTTCGAGATCACCGCGCGGGTGCGCCTCGCTGGCGAGCGCCAGTTGTTCTTCTCGTATGTGCGCAGCCGGGCCCGGGGCGACTTGAACGACTTCGCCAGCTATCTCGGCAGCTTCCCCGGCCCCATCATCCGGCCCAATCAATTCGGCAATCTGCCGGGCGATCTGCCCAATCGCTTCCTGGCGTGGGGCTTCCTGCGGCTTCCCTGGGGATTCCGGATCGCCCCCCTGGTTGAGGTTCGAAACGGATTCCCCTACGCCATCATGGATGTGGCCCAGAATTACGTTGGCGTCCCGAACCAGAACAGATTCCCGAGCTTCCTATCGGTGGATTCCCGCTTCTCGAAGGACTTGAAGGTGAGTCCGAAGTACACAATTCGCTTGTCGGTAAGCGGTTACAACCTGACCAATCACTTCAATCCCGAGGCCCTCCACGCCAACATCGCCGACCCGGCCTACGGGTTCTACTTCGGCCAGCGCGGGCGTCGCTTCACGGCTGACTTCGATGTCATCTTCTAGGCTTCGGTCGCCAATGGGGGTTCTGCTTTGGTGAGCACATTCCGCAACCCGATGTTCAGGCTTTCCGTGATTGCATTGCTGGCCGTGCTCATCCACGGCTACCATCTCGGCGCGGAGGACGCGGCGATCTACACCCCCGCGGTGAAGAAGGCGGCCGATCCCGCTCTTTACCCCTTTGGCTCGGAATTCTTCATGTCGCACGCCCACCTCTCGCTGTTCGCCGGCCTGGTGGGCGGTTCCGCGAAACTGACCCGACTGCCGGTCGACCTCGTCATCTTCCTCTGGCATTTCGCGAGCGTCCTGCTGCTGCTGGTTGCCTCCTGGCATCTCCTTTGCGCCTGCTTTGAAAGCAATTCCGCGCGATGGAGCGGCGTCGCTCTGCTGGCGGGCCTCCTCAGCGTGCCCGTGGCCGGCACCGCGCTCCTCATCATGGATCCGTACCTGACGGCACGGTCGCTCTCCACTCCGGCGGCGATCTTCGCCATCGCCGCCTACATTTCCAACCAGCCGAAGCGCGCCCTGGCATGGCTGCTGCTGGCTGCGCTGGTGCATCCGCAAATGAGCGTCTACGGCGCCGTTTTTCTCGGCTGCCTGGAGTTGGTGCGCCGTTCCCGGTCGCACGCAAGACCTCCCTTCCCGGTTGGAGTCTTGTCCTCCGCGCTCCCCTTCTGGTTCGACTTTCAGCCTGCACGGGGCGCCGCCCGCGAGGCCCTGTTCTCCCGGCCCTACTTCTTTGTGTCCACCTGGACCTGGTACGAATGGGCCGGCGTCTTCGCTCCGCTGGCTTTGCTGTGGTGGTTCTCCTCGCTGGCTGCAAGGCGCACCACACCGGCTTTCCGCTCCTTGTCCCGGGCGCTGGTTCCGTTCGGGTTGATGTTCACCGCGGCCGGCATCCTGTTGGCGATTCCCGCGCGACTGGAGAATTACGCGCGCCTGCAACCGATGAGGTCCTTCCACCTCGTCTACATCGTCTTCTTCCTTCTGCTGGGCGGCCTGATCGGAGAGTACGCACTCCGCACCAGCGCGTGGCGCTGGCTCGGCCTCTTTGTCCCGCTGGCGGCCGGCATGTGGCTCCTCCAGAAGAGTACGTTCCCGGCCAGTCCCCATGTCGAGTGGCCCGGCTCCCGAGATGCCAACACCTGGACCTCCGCTTTTCTCTGGATCCGCGATCACACGCCGAAAGACGCAGTCTTCGCGCTCGACCCGAACTATATGCTGCTTCCCGGGGAGGACGAGCACGGTTTTCGCGCCATTGCCGAGCGCAGCGTGCTCGCCGATAACGTCAAAGACAGTGGGGCGGTTTCGCTTTTCCCTCAGCTTGCGGACCGCTGGAAAAGCCAGGTACAGGCGCAGAGCGGTTGGGAGAACTTCCAACTCGGCGATTTCGAGAATCTGGCGAGGCATTTCCCGGTTACGTGGATTCTCACCCGCCGCCCGAGCCCCGCCGGCCTGGTCTGCCCTTATCAAAACCGGGAGCTTGCCGTTTGCCGGATCGGCGCCCCGCATTCTCCCGTGGAGCACCGGATCGAAGCCACTATGCCGGAGCTCTCCGGGACGCGCGATCTCGCCAGCAGCTACTTCACTCAAGGATGGAAGCCGTGATCAACGGAAAACGAATTGCCGTGGTAATGCCGGCCTACAACGCCGAAGGGACGCTCGAAGCCACCGTCCGCGAACTCCCTGACACCGTCGACGAGCGCATCCTGGTAGACGATCACAGCACCGACGAGACAGTCGCCGTGGCGCGACGTCTCGGCCTCACGGTCGCGGTTCACGAAAGAAACCTGGGTTATGGAGGCAACCAGAAGACCTGTTACGCCAAGGCTCTTGCGAGCGGGGCCGACGTCGTCGTGATGCTCCATCCCGACTACCAGTACTCCCCGCTTCTGGTGACTCCGATGGCGGGCATGGTCGCCTATGGCGTTTATGATCTCGTGCTGGGCTCCCGGATTCTCGGAGGCCAGGCCCTGCGTGGCGGCATGCCGGTTTACAAGTACCTGTCCAATCGCGTGCTCACCGCGTTTCAAAACCTGCTTCTGGGCGCGAAGCTGTCCGAGTACCACACCGGCTTTCGGGCGTTCTCCAGGCAACTGCTGCTCTCTCTCCCGTTACGGCGCAATTCCGACGATTTCGTCTTCGACAACCAGGTGATCGCCCAAGCCATCCTGCTGAAGGCGCGTATCGGCGAGATCTCCTGCCCGACGCGCTATTTCCCGGAAGCCTCTTCGATCAACTTCCGCCGCAGCCTGGTCTACGGCCTCGGCGTGGTCAAGACCACGTTCGGGTGCTGTCTCGCCAGGTGCGGCCTCCCTTACTCCTCCACCTTCAGGAGCACAAGCTGGGAACAGCCGGACTCCGAGGTTCGCCTCCTTGGGAACCGCCCGTGGCAGGGTAAGGCTCCAGCGCCCCGGAAAGTCGCGGCGCGACTCGAGTAGCGCTGGTTGCGCTGTGATACTCCGATGAGCCGCCGGGGCAAGCTGTCCCCCTCGCCGAAACACACGACATTTGCGACGCACTACACCAGTTCTTGAGGATCGCTGCCGCCGGCCGGCGATTGTTCGGGCCTTGCGGATGCGCCGATCAGCGCGCGCACCTGGGCTTCCAGTTCCGCCACGCGCCTGGCCAGGTCGTCGATGGCTTGTCCCTCCGGGTCGGGCAGCTTGCCGTGCTCGAGCACCTCGGCGTCCTCGTCGACTTCCACGCCCCTTGTCCGCACCACCCGCCCGGGAACGCCAACCACGGTCGAGTGATCCGGCACGGAGCGGATCACCACCGACCCCGCGCCGATTTTCACATGGTCGCCGATCCGGATGTTGCCCAGCACCTTGGCGCCGGTGCCCACGACGACGTGGTTGCCGAGCGTGGGGTGCCGCTTGCCCTTCTCCTTGCCGGTCCCCCCCAGCGTCACGCCCTGGTAGAGCAGCACGTCGTCGCCGACTTCCGCAGTCTCGCCGATCACCACTCCCATACCGTGATCGATGAAGAACCGCCGGCCAATCTTGGCGCCTGGATGGATCTCGATGCCCGTCAGCGCGCGCCCGATCTGGGAGAGGAGCCGCGCCACGAATCGCATGCGCCAGCCGTAGAACTTGTGCGCCAGCCGGTGCAGCAGAATGGCGTGGAAGCCAGGATAACAGAAGACGATCTCGAGCACACTCTTGGCTGCCGGGTCCTCCCGGAATATGGTCTCGACCTGTTCCTTGATGGCTCGAAACATCTTCAGGTCATTATAGCCAAGGCGGTGACTCGCGGCCCGAAGTTCGTGGTGACGCTCAGTGGCGGCGCCATGGCCGGGGCGCTCCCGGACTGCGAGCCCGGGGCTCCGTGTTAAAATGTGTTGTTATGCCAGAGGGCTATCTCCCTATCTTCATTTTTGGTGTCTTCGCCCTGGCGTTCCCCATTGTCGCCCTCGCCGCCGCCAAGCTGGTCCGTCCCTCGACGCCCCTGTCGACCAAGCTCGAAGCGTACGAGTGCGGGATTCGGGCCGCGTCCGATTCCCGCGGCCGCTACACCGTGCGCTTCTACATCATCGCCATCCTGTTCGTCATCTTCGACGTGGAAACGATTTTCCTGTTCCCTTGGGCGGTCCGCTACCGGCAGCTTGGCTGGTTCGGCGTCGCCGAGGTCGCGGTCTTCCTGGCCATCCTGGTCGTGGGCTATGTCTGGGCTTATAAGAAAGGTGCGTTGGAATGGGTCTGACATCCGCGAAGCTCACCCGCACTGCCGTGCTTGTGCTCGGTCTGTGCGGCAGTCTGGCCGCGGCGCCCAAGCTGCGGCTTGCCAGGGCCACCTTCGGCCCGTACTCGATCGCCACCGGCTCCAACGACGTGCCACAGGTCATTGAGGCCTACAACGCCGGGGACGGATCGCTGTCGCTGACGGCCAGTTCGTCGGTCCCCTGGCTGAATCCCTCCGTGGGCGCTTCCCAGGGGTGCCGGACGCTGGCGCAGCCCGCCTGCCTGCCCATCCAGATCGCCTTCCAGACCGCCTCGCTCCCCAACGGCGCGTACACGGGCGAGATCACGGTCAGCGATCCGAACGCCATCGACGCGCCGCAGATCATCACCGTCACCGTGAAGATCGGCGGCGGCATCCCCGACCGCCTCGACCTGTACGTGGCGCCCAACGGTTCCTCAGCCAGCACCTCGGTTTCGACCAGCAGCTACGTGTCGTTCAGCACGACCACTGGGGGCACGTGGCCGTGGCTCGCGGTCGCCGCCAGCGGCTTCGGCAGTTTCAGTTACGGCGTCACCTACAACGTTACGGGAACGCATCAGAGCGGCATGGCCGAGGGCGACTACTCAGGCTCGATCGGCTTCTTCGGCTCCTCTTTCGAGCCGGATAACAAGACGGTGCAGGTCCAGTTGCACGTCACCTCGCAGCCGATCGCCGACGCGGGGCAGCCGATCAACTTCCGCATGGTGCAAAACTCGGCCAAGCAGACCTTGACGCTCAACGTCAATAACCGCGGTCTGGCAGGCCTGACGGTCTCGGGCGTCACAACCTCGGGTGGCGCCTGGCTCTCGGCCGGCAATCCCGGCACGGCCATCGATCTCTCCATCGACCCGACCGGCCTGTCGCCCGGCGTCTACACGGGCTCGGTCACAGTCACTTCCAACGCCGTCAATGACCCAGTGACCGTCCCGGTCCGGTTGACCGTCATTGCGCAGTCGGCGCCTTTCACCTATTTCGGCGGCGCGGTCAACATCGCCACCTACCGCGCAACCGATTCCGTGGCTCAGGGCGACATCGTTTCGGTGTGGGGAGAGCAGCTTTGCGACCAGCCGCGCAGTGCGACCGCCGTGCCGCTCGACACCCAGCTCGGTCCCACGCGCGTCCTGGTGAACGACCAGCCCGCGCCATTGTACTACGCCTCCTCCGGCCAGGTGAACATCCAGGTCCCCTTCGAGACCGCGGCCGGCGAAGCGGTGGTCCGCGTCGAGCGCGACGGTCAGGTTGGCAATGGCGTCTCGATGCAGGTCACCGGCCGGGCGCCGCACATCCTCCCCATTCCGTCCAGCAGCTACGGCATCATCTGGAATTGGAGCCAGAACAATGCGTTCCCCATGCCGCCCACTCCCGGATATCCCAGCGCCCGCGCCCACGCTGGCGATGTGTTCGTCATCTGGGTCATCGGCCTGGGGCAGGGCAGCCCAGCGGTGGCGACCGGCGCCGGCGCGCCGCTTCCCCCCGACCCATTGTCCCGCGTCCTGGTATCACTAAAGGTTCACTTCGGCGACCGCTTCTCGGATTCCAGCATCGACGCGGACCCGTTGGACGTGGTGATGACGCCCACGCTCGTCGGCGTGTACCAGGTCAGCGTGCTGGTTCCCCAGGATCCCCCGAAGGGTGACTTTGTACCGCTCTACCTCGACCTCGGCAGCGCTCGCCTCAGCAACCAGGTGCTCGTCGCCATTGAATGACCACCGAGCGCCTCTACCACCACGACTCGTACCTGGTTGAGTTCCGCGCCACGGTGGTCGATACGGCCGAGGAAGGCCGGCGCATCTACCTGGATCGCACCGCGTTCTATCCGGCCTCGGGAGGCCAACCCCAGGACACCGGCTGGATCGCCGGCGCGGCAGTGATTGAGGTCGTCGATGAGGGCGGCCGCATCGCCCACCTCACCAGCGCTCCCGTGCTTGGCGGCGAAGCCGCCTGCCGCCTGGACTGGCCGCGCCGCTTCGACCACATGCAGCAGCACAGCGGCCAGCACTTGCTCTCCGCCGTGCTGGTCGAGATGTTCGGCGCCGCCACGGTCGGCTTTCACCTCGGCGCGGAAGCCTCGAGCATCGACGCCGCGCTGGTTTCGCTCGATCCGGCGCAGGCCGCGGCCGTCGAGCGCCGCGCCAACGAAGTGGTCTTTGAGAACCGCCCGCTCGCCATCTCGTTCGAGGAAAGCCCCCTGGGGCTGCGCAAGCCGTCCGAACGCCAGGGCCCGCTGCGCATCGTTTCGATCCAGGGCCTCGACCGCAGCGCCTGCGGCGGCACCCACGTCCGCGCCACCGGCGAGATCGGCCCCATCCTGCTCCGCAAACTGGACAAAGCGCACGGCAGCGTGCGCATCGAGTTCCTCTGCGGCCTCCGCGCCGTTCGTCGCGCCCGCGCGGATTATGATGCGCTTGCGAAGATCGCCCGGCACTTCTCGGCGCCGCTGGACGAGACGCCCGCGCTGGTCTGGGCCCAGGTCCAGGCCCTCGACGTCTCGGAGAAAGCGCGGCGCCGCCTGGCCACGGAGCTGGCCCGCTTACGAGGCGGCGAATTGTACCGGGCCACCGCGCCCAACCCCGCCGGGCTGCGCTCGGTGCTCGAGCGGCTGCCCCAGGGCACCGCGCTCGACGACGAGCTGCGCGCCACCGCCCAGGGCTTCACCACCGGTAGCAAGGCGCTCTTCCTCGCCGTGGTCGAAGAACCGCCCGCGCTGCTCCTGGCCGCCTCCAAAGACGCCGGCCTCCACGCAGGGGATCTGGTGAAGTCCGCCGTCATCCGTTGTGGCGGCCGCGGGGGCGGCAACGCCCAGTTGGCTCAGGGCAGTCTTCCCACCCGCGAAGCCCTCGAGCAGGCCGTGAAACAGTTGATGCCTTGATCCCGAGCCGGGGGCGTGGCTCAGTTTCCGCCTTGGCGGCCGCTCGACCAGAACCCAGGCGAGCCACGGCGGATTCGTCAGGCAAGCCAAAGCAGTTGATGCAACATAAAGGACGTCATGTCGCAGAACAATGGGTCAGTGCTTAACGACAAGTACTGATACGCCCGGTGCATCCTCAAGATCGTGTTTAAACTCTGCTTCATCGCGGATGATTCCGAGATCGTAGACGATGTAAAGCCGACGTTCGTATTGCGTACCGTAGGCCCTTATGTCCGCGTTGATCTCGTCCACTATCGCCCTAGTGTTCTGACCGTGTGATGATGTGCTTTCGCGGGGAACCACTCCCTTACGGTCGTGGCTCGGTTCCGAGCCGCGAGCGTCAGCGAGCGGTTTCGCAATAGCGCCAAATCTCGCGGTCACGGACCTAGGTCTGTCTGCTGATTTCGACAGTTTCACTTCTAAACATAGGGCCTTCCGCGTTCGTCCCAGAACTTACCCCTTGTGACACACACGGCGAGCCTACGGGCGAAGCTCGGCAGGGGGGCAAAACCGCGGCACGCGGATTTCCCTCTCACGCTTGCGGGTTTGCGCAATGTCGTATGAGGCTTGCATCCGCATGAGCGTGTCCATCTTCACGCCGAAAGCTTTCTCGATGCGCAGCGCCATGTCGCCGGACAGGTCCGCCTTGCCGTTGAGCAAACTGGACAGAGCAGGGCGGGAAACCTGAAGCGCGATGGCGGCTGCCGTCACGGATAGGCCTGCGGGTTCGATGATCTCCGTCCGAATGAAATCTCCGGGATGAGGCGGGCTCTTCATGGGCATTGGCTCTTACTCCTATGCTCTAGTGGTAGTCCTCTAAATTCACATCGTAGACTTCGCGCTCGGCGGTGTCGATACGGAAGGTCAGACGGCGGTTTCGGGTGACGCTTAGGCTCCATGTTCCCGTGCGGCCGCCGGTGAGCGTGTGTACCTTCCATGCCGTGAGCGCTCGCAATTCCTCCGGGTCTTCCATGTTGTCGAGATATGCGAGCATCTTCCGCAGCTTGTCCAAGGCATCGGGTGGCACGCCTTTCGCCCTGCCCTCCGCGTAGAGCCACTTCAGGCCCTTGTGGGCGAAGTTCCGTATTCTCATCGGCGGACTGTAGCCTGTAGCTTAACACTTATCACATGGACAATGCAACGCGGGACGCAAAGGAGCACATCCGAAACATCCCAATAGCAGCGATCGCGCCGCCCGGCCCCCTTACTCCACTTCCACCCAGGCGTGCTTCTGCGAGCTCTCCAGCACCTTCTCGAGCACCCGCATCATCTGGTAGCCGTCCGCGAAGGTCGGGTACTCGACCGGCGCCGAGCGGTCCGCCACCGTCGCATAGAACCGCCGGAAGCACTGCTTGTGGGCGTCATCGTAGCCCTCGCTGTGCCCGCCCGGCAGATCGGCGTAGCTCTTGGCCCCCTCGGCCAGCAGCGATGGGTCCTTGAGGAGGATCTGGTTGTTGGCGTTGCGCTGGCCGATCCACAGCTCGTCCGGCCGCTCCTGGCTCCAGATCACCCCCGCCTTCGTCCCATAGATCTCCATTTGCAGCCGGTTCTTGCAGCCCACGTTCACCTGGCTGGCCGTGAAGGCGCCGCGCGTGCGCTCGCCCAGCCGCACCAGCACCGCGCCGAAATCCTCGGTCTCAATCGGAACCTCGTCGAAGTCCTCCGGCCGCAGCGTCTTGCCGGCGAAGGTCTCCACCGCCATTTTGGGCCGCTTGCGGGTTTTGTGGAAGATCTGCAAGTCCGCGCACAGCGCCGTGATCTTCTGCCCGGTGATGTGCTGCACCGTGTCCATCCAGTGCGAGCCGATATCGCCCATCACCCGCAGCGGGCCGTTGTCCTGGGCCACGATGCGCCAGTTCCAGTCGGTGTCGTACAGCAGCCAATCCTGCGAGTAGGTGCCCTGCACCACCAGGATCTCTCCCAACTCGCCGTTTTCCCGCAGGCGGCGCATGTGCTGCACGATGGGATAGAACCGCAGGTTGTGGTTCAGGCAGTTCGCCAGGCCCGTCGCCCGGGCGATCTCCACCAGCTCGCGCGCCTCGGCCGCCGACATCGAAAGCGGCTTCTCGCACAGCACGTGCTTGCCGGCGGAGAGCGCCTCCTTGGATATCGGAAAGTGCAAGGCGTTGGGAGTGCAGACGTGGACGGCCTCGATCTCCGGGTCGTTCAATACCTCGCGGTAGTCCCCCGTGACCTTGTCGATGCCCACCTGCCGGCCGAACGACGCCGCCAGTTCCGGCGTCTCCCCGGCCACCGCGGCCACCTCGACGTGGCCCAACCGGCGGATCGCCTCCGTGTGTACCCGCCCCATGAATCCGGTCCCGATGACAGCAGTCTTGATCTTGCGCATAGAGTTCTGGCGTGAGTCCTTTCCATCAGTCAATGTATCGCACTCGCGAAGCGGTTGAGCGCCCTGCCCGGGATTGGCCCAGGCGGGCGAAACCGCCTGCCCCACGCACCTGGGTGCAACCCGCACCGCCCGCGCGGCGTCTAGAATGGTTAGCGAGGGGATATGCGATTACTGACCCATGCGAGTCTTCTGTTGGCCGTGGCGGCGGGCGTTTGGGCTGCCGAGCCAGGCTCCGGCTGGCCCGAGGCAGGCAAGGCGGACCTCTCCGAGGCCCAGATCCAGGACATCATCGCCAAGTTCGCCGCCAAGGAAACCGATTTCGCCCGCGCGAGAGAGAACTATACCTATCGCCAGACCGCGCGGGTTCAGGAAGTGGACGCCGGCGGCGCTCCGGAAGGCCGGTGGGAGATGGTCGTGGACGTCATCTTCTCGCCGGAGGGGAAGCGGACTGAGCGGGTCGTGAGGGCGCCGGTCCAGACGCTGCGGAACATCCAGCTCACCCCCGAGGACGAGCAGGACCTGCGCAACGTCCAGCCGTTCGTGCTGACCAGCACCGAGATCCCGAAATACGAAATCCGCTACCTGGGCAAGCAGAACGCCGACGAGATCCCCTGCTTCGTCTTCGCCGTCAAGCCGAAGAAGATGGAAAAGGGCCAGCGGTACTTCCAGGGCGAGATTTGGGTGGACGACCGCGACTTGCAGATCGTCAAATCGTACGGCCGCGGCGTCGGCATCGTCGGCAAGAACAACATGTTCCCGAAGTTCGAGACCTACCGCGAGCAGATCGACGGCAAGTACTGGTTCCCGACCTATACCCGGGCCGACGACGTGTTGAACTTCGAGCAGGGCCCCCAGCGGATCCGGATGCTGGTGAAGTACGAGAACTACAAACAGTTCAAGAGCGATGTGCAGATCCAGTACGGCGACCCGGTCGCCACGCCGCCGAAAAAGCCTTAAAGCGGAACACCCGCCGGAGGCGGTTAGCGCCCGTTTTTCGCCGTCTAGGCCCCAAAACGCCCCGCACAGGCTCGGCCGGTCGAACATTCCGCTATCCTATGCTTTAATAAGCCAGTTGGGCGGGTATGCGTAAGGTTCCTCTGGTCAAATCGCTGAGAGTCATCGGGCGGGGCTCCCGGAACTGGGTGGCCGAGCGGCCCCTGGTGGTCTCCTTCGAGGTGACCGACTCGTGCACCTGCTGGTGCAGGCATTGCGACCACGGCGGCCCCAAGGACAATTCGCGCAACCTCAAGCCCGCCGACTACCGGCGGTACATGGAGGTGCTGCGGCCGTGCGTGGTGCAGGTCTCGGGCGGGGAACCGCTCGTGCGCGAGGACCTGGTCGAGGTGGTGCGGAACATCCAGTGCGACTCGGGCCTGCCCTACACCATCCTGGTTTCGAACTGGTCGCTGATGACCGAGGAGCGCTACCTGGCGCTGCGTGAGGCGGGCATCGACCAGTTTTCGGTCAGCCTGGATTTCCCCGACCAGCGCCACGACCAGTTCCGCCGCCACCCCGGTCTTTACGAGCACCTCAGCCGGATGGTGCCGCGCCTGGCCGCGCTGGGGCACGACGACATCGTGCTCAATACCTGCATCACCAGCGAGAACCTTCGGGAGATCAACACCGCTGCCGACAAAGCGCGGGAGTGGGGCGTGAACATCTGTTACAGCGCCTACTCCGCGCGACGCACCGGGTGCCGGGATTACATGCTCACCTCACCCGAACAACTCGCCATCCTCAACCGGGAACTGGATCGGGTGGAGACGCGACGCGACCACACCAACTGGATCGTCAACTCGCCCACCACGATGGAGGCCACCCGCCGCTACTTCGAGAACGCCGGCAGGCCAGGATGCAAAGCCGGCCTCCGCTTCCTGGTGGTCACCGCCACTGGCGCGCTCCAGCCCTGCTCGATGCAGTTCCAGCGGTACCCGCTCGAGCAGCAGGCTCGCATGGTGAGCGAGTTCACCGCGAAGAATACGTGCGACCAGTGCTACGTCTCGATCCGCTCGTACCTGGACAAAAACTACTCGACATTGCTCTGGGAGAATGTGCGCGGGTTCTTCTCCTTCAAGCCGCGCCCGGAACACCAACCGGCGGCGTAATTGGCTTCGGCGCAAGCTGATAGATGCGCGCCTCGCCGGCCGATAGCGCGGCGATCTGCGCGTTCGGCGAGGAACCGGCGCCATCCTGGGCCCGGCAGTTTTCGATCCACGCGCCGCAATCGATGAGCGTAAACAGGCCACCGTCACCGGCCTCGCGCACCGCGATCCTCGCATGATGGGTGTGGCCGATCACCGCCACCTTCAGATTCAACCCGAATTCCCGGTTGGCCTTGAGGCACTCCCGGTACGCGGAATCCAGAAACCGGAGATTGGCGATATCGGCGACACCTTCCCGCTGCACGTTCCACTCGGGCGGGATGCCGTCCGCGCGGGGCGGCCGGAGGGGACCGATCGGGGCGGCCTGCGCCAACTGGATCTGGCGGCGGTAGTCCCGCCCGGCGTGCGATTCGAGCGACAGCGCGCGCATCCGGCCCAGCACATAGTCGTTGGGAGCGACGCCGGCAGCGAACAGGTAGACGAAGATCTCCTGGATCGACGCGGGCAGACGCTCGACCCAGTCGAAGTAGTCGCCGTGCAGCACAACGACGCCCGGCGCGGCGTCGGGAAGGTAGTAGCGGCGTTCCCAACCCGCGTAGTCCGGCCACCGGCACAGGTCGAGATCGTGATTTCCGAGCAGGAAGTGCAGCCCGAGGCGGCGATCGAGAAACGCCGTAATCAGGTCCTCGTGATCGTCCTTGATGCGCGCCGGGACGTCGGGCTGCTGGTCCGGCCGGGGGGCCTCCCGCCACAGATCGAGGAGGTCGCCGAGTTGGTAGACTTCGACGGTCTCGTCCTGGGCGGCTTGACTCCTCAACTCGGCGAGCGCCGCGACTACGCTGGTGAGCAGCTTGGGGTGATTGGTGGCATACGTGAATTCACCCTCGATGAGGCGCTTCTCGCTGATCAGGTGCACGTCGCCGATGAAAACCCGCAGGTCCTTGCCGTTCGGGAAGCCGAGTCGTTCGTGCCGGAGCGCGGCGACCAGCCTGACATCGGCTACGGACTCGAGACTCGCTAGCAGCCGTTCATGCATCTTAGTGTCGCGGCTGGCGCGGGTCCGCGGACAACGTCACCAGCAGTTCCGCCAGCCGCTGATGGCGCGGATAGAAGATCCACCAGTACCGGCCATCGCCGACAGCAACCGGGCTGATCGCCGGCGGGGACTCCTCGCGCGCATCGATCACCTGCCGCAGCACCGGTCCGGGAAGCCACTTCCGCAGGGTTTGCTTCTCCGTCAAGTCTTCCAGCGTCAGCAGGGGGGAGTCGGCGAGCCGATCCAGCAGGGGCCCGTAATGCACCTCGGCTGCGGGATCGGCTACCGTATTGCCGACGCGATCGACGTCCCCTCCGGCTCGCAGAAACCGCAGGAGCTTCTCCCGGCCAGCAGCGGTCAGCGGAAGCGGCATGCGCTCGTTGCGCGCCAATTCCGTGCGGAAGCGCGCCTCGCGCACGGGGACGTAGCGCACATGGCAAGCCGCCAGGCCCAACGTCAAAACCGCTGCGATCCGCAGCCGCCGGACTTTCATGGCTCGCTCCGATCCGGCGGACAGGAGCCGGCCTGAGGCTCGGGAGGCATCGGCACCTTGACGATGGGCTGGCCGAGGCAAAACGGCTGCGAGCAGGCCGGGACGCCGCCGTCCGGAGTCTCGACGCGGAAGATGTACTCCGCCCCATCCTGGCCCCTCTCCGGCGCCAGCCAGATTGCGGTCCAGGTGCGTTTCCCCGCGGTCGATTTTCCGTCCACAAGCACGGTCAGCAGATTGGGACCGCCGTCATCGTCAACCAAGCTGCCGTCCCTCTTGAGAATGGCCACTTTTCGCTTGTCCGTGGCCCAGTCCGTGCAGGCGTCCTCCTCCCACTGGAAGCGCGGCGCGTGGTCGTTGACGCGGTGCTGTGCGTCCGGCATGAGCGGCTCGAGGTCTTCGTAGGGCACATTGCGGGGCTCGCCGAACAACTCCGGTCCGAAGTGGAATGGGAACTTCGGTCCGGCGTTGAACCTGCGGGCGGGAACCGGATTCGGGGCCGGCTCCGGTTTCTTCCCCACTTTCACCAGCAACTCACCGATGATCTTTCCTTCGTCCTTGCCGAAAATCGTCGAGCTTCCCTCGTAGTTCTGCGCCGCGTATTCCTCCCGGCTCACCGTGTACCCCAGGTATTCGTTGGCCAGCCCCACCAGCACGAACGGCTGCCCGAACTCCTCTCGCAGCTTTTTCCGCAACTGTCGGCCCATGACCGTCGTCATCTCGACCGGGATCGCCGCCAGCCGCAGCGAGTTGCCGATCCGGACGGTGGAAACCGGGAGCTCTCGAGGGTAGCTTCGAGGAGAGTCGAGAAACGGTTTCAGGACTTTCAGCAGCCAGATGTCGTGCCGCTCCAGGGCGGGAATCTTCGCATCCTCCGCGTTCGGTCCGCGGGTGACGCCGCCGTGCCATCCGTAGCCGTAAAGGACGGTGCGCCCGTCTTCCGCGCCTCCCAAGGAGGCCACGCCCACCTCGGGGCGCGGAGAGAAACCGGCGGTATCGGGGCTGCGCGGGTAGGCCTGAAAAGCCTTGCTGGAGCTTTCGATGTCCGCAACCTCCTCCGGCGCGCCGGCGCTCTCCAGGACCTGGCGCACCGATCCGGCCAGCCGTTCTCCCAGGCGCAGCACGTCGTCGCGGTTCTGCAACGACCACCGCGGAGAGACGTCGCCCTCCGCCCCGTTGAAAAAGCCGGCGGTCACGCCACCCGGCTTCCCGGCGTCGCGCTCGAGTAGATTCATGGCGTGGCCGGTCAGGTCGGAAGCGTACAGCGGGCTGTCGTGCGTCATGGCCGTCGGGTGCACGGCGAAGAACACCAGCAAGGCGATGCGGCGTCCGTCACGCAGCACTTCGAGAACCTTCAGGGTCGGATCGACGGCCAGGTAGCGAGGGCAGTTCCGGCCGGGTCCGTCCGGGCAGTTCATCCCGGCGCTCGCGCTGGCGTCGAGGACCGCCGCGATGTCGTCTTGCGGGTTGCGGAAGAAGGCGTCGATGGCCCGGTTGCGTTGCAGGTCCAGCGCGTAGCCGCTCCGCAGCACGACCTGGTGCCGGCTGCCGGAGGAGTTCTGCGCGTCCTGCCAGGCGTCGCCGACGGCCGTGGCGATTCGCTCCGCCAGGAAGTGGAACAGTGCGCCGTCGAAGCCCGGCAGGGGCCCGCCCCAGTTGTAGGTCGCCGAGGACATGTACCCCGCCGGGCCGTGATGGGTATGCGTGGCGGCCAGGAGCAGAGCGCCGGGAGCCAGCGGGATGTGGTGTTTGGCCGCCACGAGACGGGCCACCTCGGCGTGCAGGCCCGCGGGGATCGCAAACAGTTCGCAGGAGACCAGTGCCAAACCGCGACCCATGGGATCCTGAAAAACGAAGGAACGGGCGTACAGGCGGGTCCAGTAGCCGCGGGCGATGCGGCCCCCGATCGAGTGCCCGCCCAACGGGTATCCGGGCGGCGGGGTGATTTCCACTTTGGCCGCCCCGGCCAGGAACCGGCCCGGAGCGTGCGGCGCCGGAACGCTGTATCTCGCGATCGGAATCTTGATCGAGCCGCAGCCGGCGCAAAAAAGCGCGGCAAACACAGCCATACCCAACCGGCCGCCCACTGGAGTGTCCATGAGCTGCCCCCTCCGCGTCCCCGTATACTTCCCAGAGGACTGCTATTACCTCCATAATATACCCTCCCGAGCGCCGCACCTGCTTCAAACCGGGCCGTAACGGCGGCAGCGCCGACGCGTCTATCCTGAAGTCATGTGGAACGACCTCCGGCTCGCGCTCAGGACGCTGCGGCGCAGCCCCATGTTCACCGCCGTGGCCCTGTTGTCGCTGGCGCTGGGCATCGGCGCCAATACGTCGATCTTCTCGTTGCTGGACCAGGTGATGTTCCGATCGCTTCCGGTACGCGATCCCAATGGCCTGGTGGTGTTCCACCGCGAGTACATGCCACCCGGCAGGGCGACCGCCGACAACCACGAGACGGTCTTCTCGTATCCGCTCTACAAGGACGTGCGCGACCGCGCCACCATGCTCGACGGAGTGATTGCCCGCGCCGGCGCCGGCGTCAACCTGTTCTATGGCGGCCACACCGAGCGCGCGCACGCGCAGTTGGTCTCCGGCAACTTCTTCCAGGTTCTGGGGGTCCAGGCCGCTCGCGGACGCGTGTTCTCGCCCGAGGACGAGGGCGCGCCGGGCTCGAACCCGGTGGTGGTGTTGAGCTACGGAGCCTGGCAAACCCGTTTCGGCGGCAAGGACTCGATCCTGAACCAGAAGGTGAACGTGAACGAGCAGCCAATGGTGGTCGTCGGTGTCCTGCAGCCCGGATTCCATGGCGTGCTGGCGGGCGAGCCGCCCGAGCTTTACGCGCCGCTCAACATGATGCCGCAAGTCACGCCGCTCATGGATCGTTTCCTGCTCGACCGGAGTGTGCGCTGGCTGAACATCTTCGCTCGGCTGAAGCCCGGAATGTCCCGCCGGCAGGCTGAGGCCGCCATCGACACCGTCTACCATCCGATCGTGGAGCAGGAGCTGGCGCAAATCGGTCGGTTGCGCAACGAGCGGGAGCGCGGGCGGTACCTCGCCCAACGCATTCAGCTCCTCGGCGCCGCCCAGGGCATCAACCCGCTGCGCACCGAATGGCGGACTCCGTTGTTCGCGCTGATGGCCATGGTCGGACTGGTGCTGCTGATCGCCTGCGCCAACCTGGCCGGCCTGCTGGCGGCGCGCGCCGCCGCACGGCAGAAGGAGATCGCCATCCGGCTGGCCCTGGGCGCCGGGCGCTGGCCGATCATCCGCCAACTGCTGCTGGAAAGCGGGGTGCTGTCGATCGCCGGCGGCTTGCTGGGCCTGCTGGTGGCTTTCTGGACTACCCGTGGCCTGCTCCGGCTGGTCGAGGATGACGGGTGGCTCTCTTACGCCATCGACCTGCGGTTGCTCGGCTTCGCCATGGCGCTGTCGTTGCTCACCGGCTTGGCCTTCGGCCTGATTCCCGCGCTTCAGGCGGCCCGTCCCGACCTTGCGCCGGTGCTCAAAGGCATGGCGGCGAGCGTTGCGGCCGCACGAGGCCAGGCCCGCTTGCGCCGCCTCCTCGTGGTGGCGCAAATCGCGCTTTCCCTGCTGCTGCTGGTGGGCGCCGGACTGTTCACGCGCAGTCTGTACAACCTGCTGCGCGTGAATCTCGGTTTCCGGGCCGAGAACCTGTTGACCTTCCGGATCGACCCCGCGGCCGGCGGCTACGACGACCAGCGCGGCCTGGCGCTGTATCGCGAGTTGCGGGAGCGCCTGGCCACCTTGCCGGAGGTGCGCGCCGTGGCCGCCGCGAGCTCCGGACCGTTCACCGGCGGGAACAGCGGCGGGAGCGTCAACGTCGAGGGTTACCAGCGCAAGGAGGACGAGGAAGCCGGATCTTCCTGGCAGTCGGCGAGCCCGGGGTACTTCCGTGCGATGGGCATCCCGCTGCTGGCCGGCCGGGAGTTCACCGAGCGGGACGACGCGGCGGCCCCCAAGGTCGTCATCGTCAACGACGTCTTCGCGCGGTATTACTTCGGCACGCAGAGTCCATTGGGCCGCCATCTGGGGCACAGCCGCACCGAGCTCCGCCGCGAGATCGTGGGCGTGGTAGCGAGCAACAAGCACGGGGACCCGCGCGAGGCCGCCTCCCGCTATTACTACTTCCCGTACACCCAGGACGAGCGGCTCGAGGGACTGACTTTCTACGTGCGCACCGGGCGAGAGGGGAGCCGGCTTGGCCCGCAGGTCCGCCGGCTGGTGCAGCAATTGGATGCCAACCTGCCGGTCACCAACATGAAGTCCATGCAGGCGCGGGTGGAGGAATCGGTATTCGCCGAGCGGCTGATCGCGCTGCTGGCGGCCGCCTTTGGTGCGCTGGCCACGCTGCTGGCGGCGATGGGCCTGTACGGCGTCATCGCTTACACGGTGGCGCGGCGGACCTCCGAGATCGGCGTCCGGATCGCGCTGGGCGCCTCACGCGGCGGCGTGCTCTGGTTGGTGATGAAGGAGGCGGGCCTCCTGGCGCTGGCGGGGATCGCCGTGGGCGTGCCGGTGGCGCTCGCGCTCAGCCGCCTGGTCCAGTCGCAACTGTTCGGCATCACGGCGGCCGACCCCATCACCTTCGCCGCGGCGGGCGTCCTTCTGGCCGCCATCGCGCTCCTGGCCGGCTATCTTCCGGGCCGCCGCGCCGCCCGCATCGACCCGATCAGCGCCTTACGATACGAGTAGGACGACGAACTGGGGGCCGAGGTTGGTGGCGGCCAGAGCCGAATCAACGACCCTGGCTCGCGGCGGCGTCCCCGGCTCGGGCGTCGGGGATGCGGTAGTCTGCCGTGACATCGACCAAGGATCTTCCGTCGAAGTCGTACACCGCGACGTACTCCTCCCGGTGGATTCTGGAGCAGGCCGCGGGTGGAAGGATACGCACATCAGGGATTCCAAACAGACGCCAACTCCGATCGGGAATGACCGCAGCGTGCAGGCGAGGGGCAAAGGACTGGACGACGATGGGAGAGCCAGGCTCGCGCCCATGGATTCGGCGCAGCTCCTGGATGAAGCACCGGGCCACGACGCTGTCTTCATGATAGCCCGTGGTCAGTTCCCGGGCCGCCACCAGCGACGAGACCACGTATATCCCAACCCATGCCGCCGTCGCGACGCGCAGCAGGCGGGATGCGTCGCGGCGCGCGCGATGGACGGCGGCGGCGGCCAGGACGGCCAAACCGATGCCGGGAATCGCGGGGTAGTAGTCGACGATGCGATCCCGCAGGGGCAGAACCGGCGCCAGCGCCAATACGAACCAGGCGAGCCAGAAGGCGGCGCTCCGATCTCCGGTGCGCGCCGTCCGCCAGAGGTGCAGCAAAAGCCCGGCCGAGACGGCGACGCTCAGCCACATGCCGGTTCGCCGCCCGAGCAGCCCCAGCGCAAACAGCCGCCCGGGCCCGGTCGCGTTCTGCCAGTGCCGCAGGAAGGTCCGGATCACGCTGCCATCGAAGTGCAGGGCGTAGAGGCCGGTTCTTGCATGGGGGTGGATGAGAGTAAACTCGATGACCAGGAAAGCCAGCGATCCGAGGAACAGCGCCAGGACACTCCTGGGAATCCGCCGGCGCCGGCACAGACAATAGGCCGCCGCCAGAGCCGGGTACGCGACCGTTATCTCGGTGGTTCCGAAACCGGCCAGAAACGCCAGCCATTGGCCGGCGCAATAACGTGTCTTGCCGGTTTCCAGGAAGCGCTCGAGCTGCCACAGACCGAGGAGAAAAAAAAAGGCGCCAAGAATCTGGTTGTACAGCGCACTCCACGTCATGACGGGAGCCAGCGCGCTGTTCACGAGCCACAGCAGCGGAGCCAGACCCGCTGCCAGCACCGACCGCGTCAGCCGGTGAACGATGGCGATCAAGAGCGCCAGGCTGGCGAACGCCGTCAGAAAGGCACACAGGCGGAACGGCAACGAGTTGAGACCGAACACCCAGGACAGCCCGAGAAAGTAGGCGCGTTCACCCAGGAAACGCACGGTCCCTTGAGCCTTGGGCGCAAACAGCGCGTTCAGCAGCGAGCCTTCGGCTCGGACTTGAGCCTCGAGGCCGAGCCAATCGAAATCGTCGCGCTGGAACCATGCCGTGAGGCCGGGCCAGTAAAGGATCAGACAGAACAGGCACGCCACAACCCAGCACGCGAGCAGCGGGTGGCTGCGGACGAGGGAACCCAAAGAACCCCGGCCAGCCGCGATCTTCGGGTTCAAGCTGGGACACCCATGCAGCCAGAATAGCGGTTTGTGCCGGACAGAGGGCCGTGCAGACTCAGACTGCCACCGGGATTTTGGCGCCGAAGCGGAGCGCGGCGACGATGGCCGAGGGGACCTTGTCGAGCGGGACGACGCGATCGGCCGCGCCCAGCACGATGGCCTCCCGCGGCATGCCGAAGACGACACACGAGGCTTCATCCTGGGCAATGGTGGCGCCGCCGGCCTGCTTCATCTTGAGCATGCCGCGGGCGCCATCGGATCCCATGCCGGTCAGGATGACCCCCACCGCCTGGGCTCCGGCGCTCTCGGCCACCGAGTTGAACAGCACGTCGACCGAGGGGCGCTGGTAACACACCGGCGGGCCGGTCTTCACTTCCACCCGGTAGCGCTCGCCGGCCTTGCGGAGCAGCATGTGGAAGTTCCCGGGCGCCACCAGCGCGCGGCCCGTGCCGACCCAGTCGCCGTCGACCGCTTCCTTGACCTCCATTCGGCAGAGCCGGGCGAGCCGCTGAGCAAAGGCCAGGGAGAACCCGGCCGGGATGTGCTGCGTGATCACGATCGCCGGAGAATTGGCGGGCAGGCGGGTCAGCACGCTCTCGATGGCCTCGGTGCCGCCGGTGGAGGCGCCGATGGCGATGAGCCGCGAGGGGCTGAGCGGCTCCGTAACCGCGTGATCTATTTCGACGGGGGCCGCCGGCGGCGCGGGCGCGCGGCGGGAAATGCGGGCTCGGGCCGCCGCCCGGATCTTCGTGGCCAGCGTCGAGCGCAACTCGCCCACCGAGTACGGACCGCCCGGCTTGGCCATCACTTCGACGGCGCCCTCCCGCAGCGCGGTGATGGCAGCGGTACAGGAAGCCTGTCCCAGGGAACTGATGACGATCACCGGCATGGGGCGATAGCGCATCAGCTTCTTGAGAAACGTCAGCCCGTCCATGCGGGGCATCTCGATATCCAGCGTGAGCACATCGGGCTCCAGCGAGAGGATCTTGTCGCGCGCGATATAGGGATCGGGCGCCGTCCCTACCACTTCCAGATCGGGCTCCGCCGACAGGGCGTCGCTCAGCAGCTTCCGCACGATCGCCGAGTCGTCCACGATCAACACCCTGGTTTTGCGTCCTATCATCGCTCAGGCCTTGTCGAAGCTCAGAAACATCGTGAGCGCGCCGTTGTCCAGATCCAGCGACCGCACCGTAGCGCCGGCCTCGGCGCCCTCGCCCGGGGGCTGCAACTCCGGCAGGCGGATCTCGAACGCCGATTCGGTCTCCACCTGGCTCAGCACGGCCCCGCAGATCATGTTGGTCATCTCGCAGACGACCTCGCCGACCTGCGCCTCGGTCAGTTCCCGCTCCTCCTCGGCGCCGAGGAAATTCCCGGCCATGGCCCGGGCGGCGCCGGAGGAAAGCCTCAGTCCGAAGGTCCCCGAGGGGGCGCCGTGAAACGAGGCGCGGGCGCCCAGCGTCGGCTCCTCGGGGGGCGCTTCCCTCTCCCCCAGGATGCTGGTGAAGAACATGGTCTCGAGCACTTGCTGCGCAGCGGAAAAAAGGATCTCGGCATCCCTAGGCTCAGGCATGGCACACCCCCAGCACGCGCTCCAGTTCTGCGCGCAGCGACTCCGGAAAGAACGGTTTGGTAACGTATCCCCGGGCGCCCAGATCCATCATCTGGCGGATCCGGTGCTGGGTGGCGTCGGTGGAGATCACCACCACCGGGATGGCGCCGAGCGACTCATCGCCGCGCATCGAGGCCAGGAACTGCTCGCCGTTCATCACCGGCATGTTGATGTCGGTGAGGATGATGTCCACGGCCCGCTCCCGGAGCAGCCGGCACGCATCCGCGCCATGCCCGGCCTCGAGACACTCCTGAAGGTCGAATCCGGAAAGAAGGATTACCCGCCGGATCACCGACCGCATGGCCGGCGAATCGTCCACAATCAAGACGCGGAATCCCATCGGTTTATCCTTTCGGCCGGGGAAGAGAGGGCCCGAACTCCTGCTCGGCGGCGCCCGCTCTCCGCAGCCACATCGTTCCCGTCGCTACCTCCATTCGGATGGTCCGGGAGGAGGTTCCCCCCACCTGCTCGGCGTGAATCAGAACGCCGGCTTTCCACAGGATCCCGCGCAGCGCAATGTAGTTCCGCCGGCCGATGTCGAACACGCCGTGGTTGTCCAGCACCTGAGCGCCGCCAAACACCCGCACCACGATGCGCTTCTTGTCCGCGCCTTGCTGGTAGGCATTGCGGAACAGAAGCGGGACGCCGGTATCGGCGAACATGTAGGGGCGCTCCCGCGCTTTGTCCGGGTCGATGCCGGACTCCGGAAGCATGAAGTGCAGCATGCCCCCGACCCGCGCCGCGGCATCGTAGATGGCCACTGCGATGCAGGAGCCCAGGGCATAGGTCACCAGCACGCTTTCCGGATCGCTGCTGATCTGGCAATCGGCGATTCCGACAATCATCAGTCGCATGGCCCGCGTTTCCTCCGCTTCGTGGAAGAGCTGCCGCAGCACGGCTTCCTGTAGACCGCCGGCTGAACGTATTCGAGAGACTGCCGCTCGCCGAGCAGGCCCTCCGAGTGGCCCGTGAGCAGGTAGCCGCCTGGCTCCAGACAGTCCACCAGCCGCTGGAGCAGGTCCTGCTGCGTGGGCTTATCGAAATAGATCATGACATTGCGGCAGAAGATCACCGCGAAGTGCGGCAGATTCCCGATGGGGTTCATCAGGTTGAGTTGCCGGAACTCCACCCGGCTCCGCACCTCGGTTTTGACCCGGTACCAGCCCTTCCATTCCTTGTCGCCCCTCAGGAAGTACTTGTGCAGCCAGGTCTTGGGGAAGTTCTCGAACCGCTCCGCCGGGTACGCCGCTCTTTGGGCAGTTTCCAGCACGCGGGAGGAAATGTCGGAGGCCAGGATGTGGATGCGAGAAGCGGCCTGGAACCCAAGTTCCTCCAGCAGGCAGATGGCGATCGAGAAGGGCTCTTCGCCGGTGGAGCAGGCCGCGCTCCAGATCTCCAGCGGGTTCCTGTCGCGGAACTCGGCGGCCACCGTGCGCCGCAGAAAGTCGAAGTGCTCCGACTCGCGCAGGAACATGGTGTGGTTGGTGGTAAGGGCGTCGAGCATCTCGGTGAGCGCCTCGCCGGTGCGGTCCGCCAGCGCCTGGTCGAAGTACTGCTGGAAGGTCCGGAAACCCCATTGCTGGATCTTCTTGGTCAGCCTGGCCGAAACCAGCTCCTCTTTGCCGGCGCGCAGGTCCAGCCCGATTTTCTCGCGGACCAGTTGGCGGATCTGGTCGAACTCCCGATGGGTCAGGGGACGAATGTCGGCGGCGCGCACGTGGGCTGGCTCCAAGGTCTCACCCATCGCGGTGTTCGAAGATGCCATTCAGATCCAGGACCAGGACCACCTTGCCGTCGCCCAGGATGGAACCCCCGGCGATGCCCGAGCTGTTTTTCGTCAGATCGCCCAGGGTCTTGATTACCACTTCCTGCTTGCCGACGAACTCGTCCACCATCAGGCAGAAGGTCCTGCCGCCGTCGTCCGCCACCAGGAACACACTCTCACTGGGGTCCTCGGTCCGCGGCTGCACGTGGAACCTCCGGTACAACCGCACCAGCGGCAGCAGCCGCCCGCGGATGAGCACCATCTCTCCCTGGTTGCAGGCGGTGGAGACCATCTCGCGGGTGGGGCGGAAGATCTCCCTGACCGCGAACAGCGGCACGACATAGCGCTCGCGGCCCACCCCGATCACCAGGCCGTCGATGATGGCCAGGGTCAGCGGCAGCTTGAGGAGGAAGGTGGTCCCCTGCCCCAGCGTGGATTGAATCTCCACCCGGCCGCGGAGTTTCGTCAGTTGCCTCCGCACCACGTCCATGCCCACACCCCGCCCCGAGACGTCGGTCACGCGCTGGGCCGTGGAGAAGCCCGGTTCGAAGATCAAGTTGAAAATCTCCTGCTCGGTGGGGCGCGCGCCCTCGGCGATCAACCCTTTCTCGCGGGCTTTGGCCAGCACTTTCTCCTTGTCGATGCCGCGGCCGTCGTCAGACACCTCGATCATGATGTGGCCGGCCTCGTGACAGGCCTTCAGATGCACGCGGCCGAGCGGGTCTTTGCCCGCCGCGCGGCGTTCCTCCGGCGTCTCGATGCCATGGTCGAGCGAGTTCCGGACCATGTGGATCAAGGGATCCGAGAGGGCCTCGACGATGGTCCGGTCGAGTTCGGTCTCCTCGCCGGCCAGCTCCAGCTCGACCTGCTTGCCGCTCTTCCGCGACAGGTCGCGCACCAGCCGGTTCATTCGCCGGAAGAGTTGGCCGATGGGCACCATGCGCATGGACATGGCGGTTTTCTGTAGCGCTTCGGTGATGCGTGCCAGTTGCGCCAGGTTGCGCTGAAGGCGGGGGCTTTCCAGATCCTTCAAGTGCGGGTCCTGGCTCACCTGCGATTGGGCGATCACCATCTCCCCGGCCATTTCGACCAGGAAGTCCAGCTTGGAGGTATCGACCCTCACAATGCGGGCCTCGGTAGCGCTCTGGCGTTCCTGGGCGGCGGGTTTGTCGGGGGCGTCCCGTTCCGCGCGGCCGTCCGGCGAATCCTCGGCGCCGGGCTCGGCTTCCGAGGGCGCCTGCACCAGCGCCCGCACGCGCTCGAGCAGGTCGCGGTTATCGGGGGCCGGCTGCCTGGGCCCGCCGCGCACCGCCGGCTCCAGGCGCCGGAAGGCCTCTTGCAGGTAATCCTTGCCGGCCAGCACGACGTCGATGACCGCGGGCGTGATCCGCAGTGCGTTATTGCGGGCGCGATCCAGCACTGTCTCGACCTCATGGGCCACCCGCTGGATCGCGGTCAGCTCCAGGAAACCGGCCAGTCCCTTGATGGTATGGAAGCTGCGGAAGGCGGAGTGGATGGCCTCGGCATTGGCGGGATCCTGCTCCAGGGTCAGCAACTGGCCCTCGACCGCGCTGAGGTGCTCGTTGGACTCCGTGAGAATATCGTTCAGCAGCTCGGTGTCCTGCGCCAGGATGGCAGCGGAAGAACCCGAACCCGGCTCGCCGCCGGCGGCCGCGGGCCCGTTCTCCAGGGCCGCCTGCAACTGTGCGATCCCCTTCGACAGCAGGTCCTGGGTAGCGCCGGCATCCTGGCCGGGGATCGGCACGCCAGCCAGTTCGCCGGCGATCCGCGCCACCTCTTCCCAACCCGCCTCCAAGGACTGCTGACGGGCTGTCGCCAGGGCGGCCGAGAGCGCGCGAAGCGCCTCCAGGGTCGCCGGCGTCTTCTGCATCACCACCATCATCGCCAGATCCTCGACCTGGCGGCGCAATCCCTCCACGATGGGGCCGCTGCTGGGCATGACTATCCCTCACAAAACCGTCGACTGGATACGGTGGGCGCCGCAGGCGGCTGCTGCGCTCCGCAGCGGTCCCGACAAGTTCCTTATCGTCCTCGACATGAGGTTGTGCGACTGTCTGGGGTGGTTTTGAGGCGGGGGGAGAGCCGGTAAGGTGAACCTCTCGGGCGCGCCTAGAGCCGCCGTGCCGCCGGAGTCCGGTGTTCCACTGATTGAGGGCGTGGAGCCGTTGGGCCGATGCTGATAGTAGAGGACCGCGCGGGTTCGCCGACGGCTCAGGCTGCGTGGAGTCCGCCCCTTTGCCATGATTGTCAACGCCCAAGTCTCCCCAGAACCTCTCTCCGGCCTGCAAAAGGCCGCCATCCTACTGGTCACGCTGGGCGACCAGGTCAGCGCCGAAATCGTCCGGCATCTCGAGGAGGACGAAGTCCAGAAGGTCAGCCACGAGGTGGCGCGCGTGGGCTCGATCAGCAACGAACAGGCCGAATTCGTCCTGCAAGAGTTCTTCGACATGTCGGTGGCCCACGACTATGTGCTGAAGGGGGGACTCGAGTACGCCCGCAAGCTGTTGGTGGGCGCGTTCGGTCCCGAAGCTGCCACGCGGTTGCTGGACCGGTTGGTCAAGGCGCTCGGCAACGAGTTCGCCAGCTTCGATGCCTTGCAGAAGGCCGACCCGCAGCAGCTCGCCCGGTTCATCCACAGCGAGCACCCGCAGATGGTGGCGCTGATTCTCTCCCACCTGAATCCCTCGCAGGCCGCGGCGCTGCTGATCTCGCTGCCCCTGGAGATGCGCGCCGACGTGGCCTTCCGCATGGCCAGGCTGGACCGGATTTCCCCGGAAATCATCTCCAGAGTCGCCGCCATCATCGGACAAAAGCTCAATGCGCTGGGCGAGGTCAGCCGGGAATCCTACGGCGGCGTGCGGGCGGTTTCGGAGATGTTCAACCGCATGGATTCGGCGCTGAGCAAGGAGATCCTGAGCTCCATCGAGCAGCGCGATTCGACCCTGGTGGAGAGCATACGCCAGCTTATGTTCGTGTTCGAGGACATGGCGCTGATCGACGAGAGCGGCATCAAGGAAGTGCTGAGCCGGGTCGACCGCAAGCTGCTCACCATCGCGCTCAAAGGCACCAGCGAGGAGCTGAAGCGGCATTTCACGGAGTGCATGTCGCAGCGCGGGGCGGAAATCCTGCGCGAGGACATGGACGCGCTGGGCCCGATCAAGATCAAGGATGTGGCCGCCGCCCAGCAGCAGATCATCGCCCTGGTCCGGCAGCTCGAGAGCGAGGGGGTGGTGAGCCTAAAGGGAACGGCGGGAGAGCGTTACGTGGTCTAGCAGTCTAAACTCCTCTCCGCCTCCACCCGATAGGACTGGTGATGCTCCTGGACGTGCTTATCGTCGATGATTCAGCGGCTATTCGGAAGATCCTCCAACGCGTGCTGAAGCAGGCCGATGTCCCCCTCGGGGAAGTGTACGAGGCAGCCGACGGTCTGGAGGCCCTCAAGGTTGTCGGCGCGCAGAGAGTCAACCTCATTCTGGCGGACATCAACATGCCGAATATGGATGGGCTGCAATTGCTGCGCAAGCTCAAGGAGGAGGAACAATGGAAGGGTGTACCGGTCATAATGGTGACCACCGAGGGGGGCCAGGCCAAGGTGATGGCAGCCGCGGAACTCGGGGCGGCCGGATATATCCGCAAGCCGTTCACCGCCGATCAGATCCGCCACAGTCTGGCGGCCTTCCTGTAATTGCCGGAAAGGGAATCCCGTGGAACCAATCGATCCCGAAACCCTGGTGAACTCGATTCGCACCGCTACGAGCGAGGTCTTCGAGATGATGCTGAGTCTGAAAGTCACGCCCGGCGAAGCCTACCGCGAACCCCACGTTATGAAGCCCACCGATGGCGTCATCGCCCTGGTCGGGCTGGCCGGGCAGTGGATGGGTACGGGCATCCTTCAGTGCGATGCCGCTTTCGCGTGCGAGCTGTACTCGCATCTGCTCGCCGCCGAATGCCCAACCGCGCCGGAAGGCGTGAACGGCGACGTCCTGGATGCTGTGGCGGAGATCGCCAACATCATTGTCGGGAACGTCAAGAACACCCTGGAAGAGCACTTGGGCCCGATGGGCATGAGCATCCCGACCGTAGTGTTTGGGCGCAACTTCATGACCCGCGGGGGAAGCAACGACCCCTGGACCGTTGTCCCGTTCGCCTGTGAGTGCTCCCGGATGTTGGTGAAGATCTGCCTGACTCACAGCCCGGAGAGCGGGGAGCTGCGCCGCGGGTTGCCGGTGCCGCGCGGGTTTTCGGTGTAGGGACGGTGTTCAGGCCCCCCCTGCGAGGGCTTTTCGGCTTGCAGCGCATCCTGGACTGCCCGAAGCACATCCCGCGGCGCCACGGGCTTCGCCAACGTCTCCCGCACGCGTAGCAGCACGGAGGTTCGCTTCGGATTGGCCCTGGAGGCCGAGATGGCTATCAGCGGCACTCGGGGGAACCCCGCGCCGATCCCCCGAATGGTCTCCAGCCTGTCCCGGCCAGGCATCGCCAGGTCCACGATGGCGACGTCCGGCACGCGCCGCCGCATCGCAGCGATCGCCCCCTTGCCGTTGCGGGCCTCCAGGACCTCGTAGCCCGCGTGGCTCAGAATCTGACCCAGCAGGGTACGGAACAACGCTTCGCCGTTGACTACCAGGACACAGCCCCGCCCCCGCCTTTGATCCAGGACCTCGCGCACCTTCCGCGCCAGGACATTGGCGCTGAACGGCTTTTGCAGGCAGGCCGTGTTCGGAGGCAGTCCGCCGTGCTCGGCGACTGCCCGCTCGGCATCGCCGGAGGTGAACAGCACCCGCATCCCGGGCCGCGTCCTCTCCAGCCGGTCCGCCAGCTCGAAACCGTTCATTCCTGGCATCCCAACATCGGCCACCGTCAGTGAGATCTCCCCGCTGTGCGCCTGGCTCACACGGAGGGCCTCGGCCCCGCCAGCGGCCTCCAGAACCTGGTACCCGCGACCCCTTAGGATCTCCGCCGCCAGTTCCCGCACCTCCGGGTGGTCCTCCGCCACCAGAATGGTTTCCGCCCCGCGCGGCGGGGTCTGATCCGCCGGTCGGTCGTCGGCCGCCACGGCGGAGGCCTGAGTCCGCGGCAGGAAGATGCGGAAGGTCGCGCCGGCGCCCGGCGCGCTGTCCACCAGGATGTGCCCGCCGCTCTGAGAAATGATCCCGTAGACCGTCGACAAGCCCAGCCCAGTGCCTTTGCCCCGCTCCTTGGTGGTGAAGAACGGCTCGAACAAACGGGCCTTCACCTTTTCGCGTATGCCACAGCCGTTATCCGTCACCGACAGCCGCGCGTAGGCGCCCGCGGGAATGCCGGGCGCTGCACCGCTCTCGGCAAGATCGACGTTGCCGGACTCGATAACCAGCTTGCCCCCGTGGGGCATGGCGTCGCGGGCGTTGACCGCCAGGTTCATCAACACCTGGTGGATCTGGCTCGCGTCGGCGCGCACGAGGCCCAGAGCCGAATCCAGGCGCGTGATCAGCTCGATGTCGTCCCCGATCAGGCGCTGCAGCATGCTTTGCGCTTCCAGCACCACTGCGTTCAGATTCAGGAATCTGGGCTGCAACGCCTGCCGCTGGCTGAAGGCCAGCAGTTGCCTGGTGAGCGCGGCGCCGCGTTCTCCCGCGGCGCAGATCTCCAGCACGCCCGCCCGCGCGGGATCCTTCTCCGGGAGCGTGTTCAGCAGCAGTTCGCCGTAGCCGTTGATGACCGTGAGCAGGTTGTTGAAGTCATGGGCCACGCCGCCCGCCAGGCGGCCGATGCTCGCCAGTTTTTGCGCCTGCCGGTACTGCGATTCAAGCGCGCTGTGTTCGGTGATGTCGCGGCCCAGGCTGGCAATCCCGACGATGTTGCCCGCCAGGTCGCGCAGCACCGTACTGTCCCACTCCACCAGGCGGCTGCCACCGTCGCGAGTGAGGATCGAGTTCTGGTAGTGAGCAGGGAGCTCAGACCCGCTGATGGCCGCGCGGAAGATCTTCTTCATCTCCTCCCGCTGGCTCTCCGGGATGAACGTGTCGATCCAGTTCTGGCCCATTGCGTCCGGGATCCGCCAGCCGGTCAGGCGCAAGAAGTAATCGTTGCCGAAGGTGATGTTGCCGCCGGTGTCCAGGACGATGGCCATGAGATGCACAGTCTCGAGCAGCTCGCGCAGCCGCCGCTCGGACTCCCGCAGGGATCCCTCGGCCCGCTTGCGCTCGGTAACGTCTTTGAGCACGGCCAACAGGTGGAACTCTCCCAGGATCTCCGCCCGGTTCAGGCTCACCTGGACATCGAAGGGCGTCCCATCGGACCGGCAGTGTTGCCATTCGAACGACAACACTTCTTCGGCCAGCGCGCGCGCGATCATCTCGCGGGCCTTCTCGCGCGAATCCCGGCCGTCGGGCTGGAGGGCAGGAGAGAAGTCCGCGAGCGTCCGCCCGAGGATCTGCTCGCGAGTGCAGCCGTACATCTCCAGCGCCTTGCGGTTGCAGTCGACAAACCGCTCGCCCCGCACTAGCAGGATGCTCTCGCCGGCGCACTCGAACAGCGCGCGATAGCGACGCTCGCTTTCTTCCAGGGCCTTTCGCATCCGCGTGGGTTCGGTGATGTCGCGGACCAGCACCAGGGCGTACTCCTGGCCCCCGAACTCGAGGTGGTTCATGCGGAGCTCGGCCGGGAAGGCCACGCCGTTCCCGGTCCGGCACTCGGTCTGCCACGCCGCGGAGCCCCGCTCCTTGGCCTCCCTCCAGCGCTCCCGCCACCCTTCGGGCTGAAGGTCTGGCATAAACCGGGAGAGTCGCGTTCCGAGCAGCTCCTCCCGCGTGCCTCCAAGCAGATCACAGAATGCCTCGTTGGCGTAAGCCAGCCGAGCCGCTTCATCCGCCCAAAAGACCGCCTCCGAGAGACTCTCGAGACAGCAGGCGCTGTTCCACGGATGCTCCGCCCGGCCCGGCGCGCTGCACGACGCGACTGGAACGGTTGGCAGACGTTGATCCCGGCAGTCGATGCGGCGGTCGATCTGCAACGACTGCACTTGCTCCACCGAGCCGCCGGCTGTATCGGGCTTGGCCATCGTCTGTCGCGCTCCCGCACCGCGCCGGGCCGTCCAGGGGTGCGTTGCGTACTCCGTACTATCGACGGTTTGAGCGATGAGTACAGCCCCCGGGAGGGCAGGCCTCACTTTGCTCTACAAAGTACTTGACAGAAATGCGCCCCGGCTCTATACTGGCCTGGTGCTTCCCGCTCAGACGGTTCGCGGTCTCCCACCGGAACCCACCGCCCTGCATACCCATGCCATGGATAGCCTTCGCTACATCCGCGAAACCATGGAACGGGCCACGGCGTTCACTGCGATTTCCGGCTGGGGCCTGGTCATCGTCGGCGCCACGGCGACCGCAGCGGCGGTGCTGGCTTCCCGCGTCTCCAGCCCCGAGGCGTGGCTCGTCATCTGGCTGGCCGAGGCCCTGGTATCGCTGGCGATTGCGGGGGGCACCACGGTGCGGAAGGCGCGGGCGTCCAAGATGCCGCTTTTTTCCATGCCCGGAAAGCGCTTCGCGCTGAGCTTCTCCCCTCCCATGGTGGTAGGCGCGCTGCTGACTGCCGTGCTGTACCGTGCCGGACTCTCGGGCGCCCTTCCCGGCGCCTGGATGCTGCTGTATGGCACGGGAATCGTGACCGGCGGGGCCTTTTCCGTGAAGATCGTTCCGGTCATGGGGTTGTGTTTCATGGCCGAGGGTGCGGCGGCCTTGTTCCTGCCGGTCTCCTGGCTTGCGGGCCTGATGGTCGCGGGTTTCGGAGGCCTGCACATTCTTTTCGGCATCATCATCATAAGGAGATACGGTGGCTAGACAAGGCGCCCTTTCCCGGCCAGTTCCCGCCGCGGCTGGCCCGCTTGGCGAGGTCGTTGGCCACGGCGCGGAACCCGGAGCGCCGGGGTTGGACCGGCTGATCCACGAGCGCATGCGGCTGGGCATCGTCAGCGCACTTGCGGTAAACCAGACGCTGACCTTTAATGACCTGAAGAAACTGCTGAAGACTACCGATGGAAATCTGAGCGTGCACGCTCGCAAGCTGGAAGAGGCGGGCTACATTGCCTGCACCAAGTACTTTGACGGGCGGCTGCCCAAGACCGAATATCGGCTGAGCGAAAAAGGGCGGCATGCCCTGGAACGGTACCTGGACCACATGGAAGCGCTGATCCGCGCGATGCGGGAGGGCTGAGGGCGCGATTTTTTTTGCGCTGTAACTTTATGCAGAAAAGTGATTTGCACAATCTGAGCCTGGCCCGGCGGCAGCCCGGCGCTCCCCCGCTCCACATCGCCATCATCATGGACGGCAACGGCCGCTGGGCCACGGCGCGCGGTCTGGCGCGGGTAGCCGGCCACCGCCGCGGCGCCTCTGCCGTCCGCCGCGCCGTCGAGGCCGCCCCCAAGCTGGGCATCGGCACGCTGACGCTCTACGCCTTCTCCTCCGACAATTGGCAGCGCCCGCAGCGGGAAGTCTCGGTGCTGATGCAGCTCTTCAGCGAGTACCTGCACAAGGAAACCGCCGAGTGCGCCGCCAACGGCATCCGCATCAGCGTGATCGGCCGTCGCGACCGGCTCGCTCCGGGCCTGCGCCGGGAAATCGAAGCAGCCGAACGCGCCACCGCACAGGGCCGCGCGCTGCACCTGCGGATCGCGGTCGATTACTCGGCCCGGGATGCCATCCTGTGCGCCGCACGCCGCCTCGAACCGGGACGCGAGACCACGCGCGAGGAGTTCTCCCGGCTGCTGGCAAACGTCATCCACTCGCCTGCCTGCCCGGACGTCGATCTACTGATCCGCACCGGAGGGGAACAGCGGCTCAGCGATTTTCTCCTGTGGGAATGCGCCTACGCCGAATTCTACTTCTCCCAGCGCATGTGGCCGGATTTCGAGGCCGCCGACCTTCAGGCTGCCCTGGACGCGTTTCACACCCGCGAGCGTCGCTTCGGCACGGTGCTGGAAGCCGCGGCCGGATAGGGGTGACCCTAATCCAGGTCCTGCGGGGCGCCCTCCCGCAGCGGAACGAAGCGGCAGTAGGCGGCCACCCGTGACCGCACCTCCCCGCCCGACTTGTGCAACACCCGCAGCTCCTGGTCCCAGCCCGACCCCACCGGCATCACCATCCTGCCCTCGGCTTTGAGCTGTTCGAGCAGCGCGGGCGGGATCTCGGGCGCCGCCGCCGCCACCGAAATCGCGTCGTAGGGCGCCGATTCCGCATACCCCTGCGAGCCGTCCGCGTTGATCACCAGGATGTTGTGGGAGCGCCCGGTCCGCTCCAGGTTTTGCCGCGCCATCCGGGCCAGCTCGGGAATCCGCTCGACGGTAATGACGCGCGCCGCCACGGCTCCGAGCACCGCTGCGTGGTAGCCGCACCCAGCACCTACCTCAAGCACCGTCTCGGAGCCGGTCAGCTCCAGGCACTGCACCATCAGCGCCACCATGTACGGCTGCGAGATGGTCTGCCCGCGCCCGATCGAGGCCGGTTCGTCCGCGTAGCTGGAGGCGCGATGCGGCTCGGGCACGAACTCCTCGCGGGGGATCTCCAGCATGGCCGCCAGCACCCGTTCGTCCCAGATCCCACGCCCGCGAAGCTGCCGCTCCACCATCAGCCGCCGCCGGATCGCCCAATCCACAACCTACATGCTCTCAAAATCGCGGCCGGTCCGGGCAAGCGGGCTACGCCGCGCCTCGAAGTGCGCAACCGAGTGGTAGGATCTGGAGTGATGCCGACCGATGAGCCAACCCCTGGCTTGAAGACCGGCGGAATCCGGCTGCTCCGTCTTCTGGGTGCGATCGTCGTGCTGGCGTACTTCCTGCGGTACTCCACCGGGGGACTCTCGGTCGGCTTTGCGTCGGACGACCCGATGAACATCTACTACTACTGGAGCGGCGGCGTGGGTCAGCTCCTGCGGAATCTGGCTCTCTTCTTCACGACCTACCAGCGTCCGATGGGCGGTGTGTACTACAGCCTGCTCTACCCCTTCTTTGGCTTGAATCCCCTCCCGTATCACGTCGTCGCCGTCGGCTTGCTTCTGCTGAACACCTTCCTGGCGTACCGCTTCGCTGCGCTGATCACGGGATCGCGGCTGGTGGGGTGGCTGTGCGCGTTCGTCCTCGCCTTTCATGCGGGACTGTACCATCTGTTCTACAAGCCGTCGTTTATCTACGACATCCTGTGCTTCACCTTCTACTTTCTGGCGTTCAACTATTACCTTTCGATCCGCACGCGCGGCGCCCAAATGACGAAGTGGCGGATTGCCGCGTTCCTCCTGCTCTACATCGGGGCGCTCGATTCCAAGGAAATGGGCGTTACCTTGCCCGCGCTGGTACTCCTGTACGAGGCCTTCTGGCATCCTCCCGAACGCTGGTCTCCGGCCGGCGTGGCGAGATGGGCGAGGACGGAGGCCCTTGCGGCAGTGCTCGCGGGCCTGGTTACTTTGGTGTACGCGCTCGGCAAGGCGCTGGGTCCGGATGCGCTTCTGAAAATGGAGGGTTACAGGCCCGTGTTCACGGTGGACCGGTACTTCGAATCGACCGCCCGTTTCATGAACACCTTGTTCTATCAATCCACCCGGGACGGGTTCTTCAACGCCAGAACCGTGATCCTGATGTCCGCGCTGCTGCTCGCGATGGCCTGGAGACTCCGGCAGAGACGCCTCTTCCTGATGTGGTTCTTCGTTTTCATCGCCCCGCTGCCGATCACCTTCCTGCCCGGCAGGGGCGGCGCTTCTCTTTACATTCCGCTGGTCGGCTGGGCGGTGTTCGGGGGAAGCGTGCTGTTGTCTCTGGGCGAAGCCCTCGCGAAATCTCGCGTCCTGCGCCGCGTGCCAGTGGCGGTGATACAAGGCGCGCTCATCCTGGGTGCCGTGGCGGCCCAATGGGCCTGCACGGCCCACCTCATAGCCGGGATCGATCGTGCGGCGAGGAGCCAAAGCCAACTCACCGCGTCGGTGATCCGGCAGATCCGGTCCGTGCAGCCGTCGGTCAGGCCGGGATCCACCATTTACGTGATCCAGGACGTGTTCGACGGCTACGACACGGTGTTTCTGTTCGAGCTCACTTACCATGACCGCTCGGTACACGTCCAACTGGACCGCTACATGCACCTGAAGCCCGCCGGGATCCAGCGAATGGACTACGTCTTCACCTTCGAGAACGGGACGCTGAAACGGCTGAAGGGCGGGTAGATTGCCGCTCCGGGGCGAGGGGGTTTGGCGGACCAGCCCCCGGTGTTGTAGAATAGGCTATTGTCACCTTCGGGGCGCGCGCAGTTAGGGTGCGCGCGCACGCGTTTTGAGGCGGCCCCCAAGCAACACCGGACAGGAAGGTTCCTATGTACGCTGTGATACAGACCGGTGGGAAACAGTACCGTGTCTCCCCCGGCGAAGAGATCGAAATCGAAAAACTGCCCTGGGAAGTGGGCGTCCAGCTCGAATTGAACACTGTCCTGGCTGTGTTCCGAGAGCCCGACCAGATGCTGACCGGGTCCGACCTGTCGAGCGCAAAGGTCCTGGCGACGATCGTGGCGCATGGACGCGGCGACAAAGTCCGGGTCTTCAAGTTCAAACGCAAGAAGCAGTACAAGCGAACCATCGGCCACCGGCAGGACTTCACGCGGCTGAAGGTCACCGAGATCGTGGCGTAGGAGCACGGCATGGCGCACAAGAAAGGTTTGGGCAGTTCCCGCAACGGGCGCGATTCGAACGCACAGCGGCTCGGAGTGAAGGTGTTCGGCGGCCAGGCGGTCACCGGGGGATCGATCCTGGTCCGGCAGCGCGGCACCCAGTTCAAGCCCGGCGAAAACGTCGGGTGGGGCAAGGACGACACGCTGTTCGCGAAGATCCCGGGCGTGGTGGAGTTCCGCAACCGCGGGCGGCTGGGCAAGTTCATTTCGGTCAAGGCAGGCTGAAGCCAGCCCTACTAATGTTCATCGACGAAGCCATCATCCAGGTGAAGGCCGGTGATGGGGGCAATGGCTGCCTAGCGTTCCGCCGGGAGAAGTACGTGCCGCGGGGCGGTCCGAGCGGCGGCGATGGCGGGCGCGGCGGCGACGTCACCCTGGTTTCCAGCGAGCATTACAACACCCTCCTGCACTTCCGCTTCAATCCCGAGCACAAGGCTGAGCGCGGCCGCCACGGGGAAGGCAGCAACCGGACGGGGCGCGAGGGAGCCTGCATCGACGCGCCGGTCCCCGTGGGAACGGTGGTTTACGACGCCGAGACCGGCGAGCTGCTGCACGACTTCACCCGGGCCAGCGAGCGGTTCCTGGTGGCGCGCGGCGGCAAGGGCGGGCGCGGCAACGCCCGGTTCGCCACCTCGACGCACCAGGCGCCGACCGAACACGAGCCCGGGCACCCGGGCCAGGAGCGGCGGCTGCGGCTGGAGCTGAAACTGCTTGCCGACGTGGGCCTGGTCGGCTTCCCCAACGCCGGCAAGTCCACGCTGATCTCGCGGATCTCCGCCGCCCACCCGAAGATCGCCGACTACCCGTTCACCACCCTGGAGCCACACCTGGGCGTGGTGATGCTCGAGGACCTGCGCACTTTCGTGGTGGCGGATATCCCCGGGCTGATCGAGGGCGCGCACGCGGGCCACGGCCTGGGCACGCGCTTCCTGCGGCACATCGAGCGCACGCGGCTGCTGGCGCACCTGGTGGATGTTTCCGAGGCCAGCGGGCGCGATCCGGTCCACGATTTCGAGGTGGTCATGAGCGAGCTGGCCCGCTTCAGCGAAGAAATGGCTCGCAAGCCGATGCTGGTAGTCGCCACCAAGCTGGACGCCGCGCAGGACCCCTGGCGGCTGGAGTCGATCGAGCGCATGGCGGCGGAGAAGGGCCTAGCGTTCTACGCCATCTCCAGCGTCACCGGCCAGGGGCTCGACCAACTGAAATACGCGATGGGCGAGCGGGTGCTGGCGCGGCTACCTGGGCACTAGCACCGCCGGGGAGAACACCGGGCGGCGGACGAAGTAGCCTTCCTGTTGCAGCCTCCGGTAGATGTTGCCGGAGATCTCCGCGGCCGTCGGCCCGCTGACGCCGCGGCCGCCGGTCAGCAGCACCACCACCACCAGCTTGTTCTGGCCGAAATCGCTGAACGAGCCGAACCACCCCAGGTGGGTCGTGCCGCCGGTGCAGGTGCCGGTCTTGCCGCAGACCGGGGCCTCGGGATCGTAGATCGCGCGGCGCGCGGTGCCGAACTCGACCGCGCCCATCAGTCCCGGCTTGATCTGCGGGACGTACTGCGCGATGTCGAGGTGGCGCTTCACGCGCGGCAGAAACTGGTCGACCTCCTCGGAGTTCCTCGGGTATTGCAGGTAGTACAGGGTACCGCTGTTGGCGACCGCCGACAGCAGCGCCGCCAGCTCCAGCGGGGTGAGCGTGATGCCATCGCCGAAGCTGGTCATCATGCCCATGCCGCCGCCCTTGGGCGGAGCCTCGGCGAAGTAGCCGGGTTCTTCGCCCTCGATGTTCAACCCCGCCTTCTCCCCCAGACCGAACAGGCGCGCGTAGTAGCTGAAGCGGTCGTAGCCCAGCTTGACGCCCAGGCTGGCGAAGTAGACATTGTTGGAGTGGGCCAGGGCCTGGGTGAGGTCCACGCGCGTGCGCCCGTACAGGCGGATGGGCGTGACACGGTCGATGATGCCCTCGCTCAGCGCGGCCAAAGCCACCGGAATCTTGACCGTCGAGCAGGGCTGGAAGCCGCTCCTGAGCGCCACCCGCTGGTTGACCATGGACAGGATCCGGCCGGTGCCGGGATCCACGGCCACGACCGTGCCATTGTAGGGTCCCAGCGCCTCGACGGCGGCACGGCGGACCAGCGGGTCCTCGCCCTCCAGGCGGTCGCCGTTGGTCGAGTCGGCATAAGTCGGTTCCGTCCACGGGCTGAAGAACCGCCGCACGCGCGAGCGGCGCGCGCTGCGCCTGGTCAGGGCCGCCGGCGTGGCCTTGCCGGAGACGCTGGTCTTCTTCTTGACCCGCGTGGCCGCAGCTTTCTTGGAGGTCTTGCGGGGAGCCACGGCGCCCAAGGGCAACCCGGCGACAAGCACGAGGGCAACAGCCAGACAGCAGGGTCGAAGGATCATCTGCCGGTGCGGAAGCATCGAGACACCAAGAAACATAAAGCCAATCTATTGTTTGAAGCCTCCGCGGACAGAGGCTCCCTCTCTATTATCGGTCAAAACAATTCTCAACTATAGACGGCTTCCAGTCAAGCCTTTATCGCGCTTTTGTCGCGGCCAGGCGACGAGTCCCTGGAGTTCACGCAACGCCAAGGCCGGAAACAAGGACGGCCGTTTGGAGCGGGGCCCCAAACGGCCGCGAAATGTGCGCTCGAGAGAGCGCGGGCTAGAACGTGAAACGCAGGGCGACCTGGCATCGCCGCGCGTTGGTGCCATCCGGGAACCCCTGCGAAGCGTTCCCGACACCGAGGCCGGTAACTGGCTTCAGGACCCCTGCGCTGGCGCTGAAGGCGGACGTGTTCACCCCCGTGTTGTACTGGGTGTTGAACACGTTGAACCCCTCGAACATGAGGAACGCCTTGACGCGCTCGCCCATGGGAATCGCACGGGCCAGCCTGGCGTCCACGCGGTACATCCGGTCGATGTCCAGGCTGTTCACCGGCCAGAAGGGCACCCGGCTCCAGCCGCCCGAGCCGTTCAGGGTGCTGGTGTACATCATCGTGACACCCGTGAACTGCTGGCCGCTGACGCTTACGGTCGCCGAGGTGGGTTGCGCCGCCGCGAGCGTGGTGATGGTGGAAAGCTGCCAGCCGTTCACCAGGTACCGCTCGGCAGCGGAAGTGCCGTGCGTGAACGTGGGCGCCCACATCCAACTGATCACTGCCCGGTGGCGCTGGTCCGTTCCGGAGCTCCCCTTGTCCGCGGCCCAGTTGCCGGCGACCAGGTTGGGTTGCAGGAAGTAGAGCACGCCGCTCGAGCCGGCGCCGGATTGGTTGGCGTTGTCAATGGCGTGCGACCAGGTATAGGAGACGGAGGCGCTCAGCCCGTGCGCCATCTTTTTCCGAAGTTGGAGGGCGAGTCCGTTGTACCACGATTGGCCGCCGTTCTCCACCTGGTTGATGTTGCTGTACCGCGTGTCCACCTTGTTGGCCGTGATATAGACCGGCGTGGACCACGAGCCCACCTTGTTGCCACTGGCGTCCAGGATGCTATAGGTCTGCACCGCGCCGGGGGCGCCGAGGTTCACGTCGCGCTGGGTCCAGATCTGCACCCCACGGGACCACAGGTAGCTCACTGTAAGGCCCAGGTCGTGGGTCAGCTCGCGTTCGATCGCCAGCGTGCCCTGCTGGGTATACGGGTTGCGGAAGTTGGGGTCCGCGAAGGCGATTTTGGACGTGCCGGCCGGCACGCTTTGCACGTTGGGCACCACGTTGGGGAAGACGGGGGCGCCGGTCTGGTTCGGATTCACCGAGATGCTGGTCTGATACTTGCCCGGCCCGATGAACACCAATTCCTGCATTCCGTCGCCCAGGAAGCGGGCGTAGTAGATGCCGTACCCGGCGCGGAGCACGGTCCGATCATTGAGGGAATACGACAGGCTCAGGCGTGGCGCGAAGTCCTTGTTGGGCGAGTTGACGCGCGCCGATTGGGGATAGTTCGAGTCCACGTACGCCGACGACGGCTGCGGCAGAAAGCTCTTTTCGTACCGCAGGCCATAGGTCAGGGTCAGCCGTTTGGCGAGCTTCCAGGTATCCTGCACGTAGAGGTTCACGTCGCTGGTCCGGAGATCCTGGATGGCGTTTCCGAATGCCTGCGTGAAGCTGGAGTAGCTCTTGGCACTGCTGGTGTTGTTCGAGAAGTCCTTGGCGAAGTTGGTCAGACTGGAATAGTTGTAGGTCCCAGCCCAGTTGGAGAGCTGGTTGATCCAGTCCTCGGTGGTGGAGTAGTCTACCCCGAACTTCAAGGAGTGGGCCCCGTGGGTCCAGCTATAGTTGTCCACAAGCTGGAACCGCTGCTCGCTGGGGAATGTGCGCGGGTAAGAGGTGGCCGCGCCGATCGCACTGCTTCCGATGAAGATGGCCAGCGCGCCGGTGGAGGGCCACAGGTCGGACGCCCCCGGATCGGAGAGGCGGTCCTTGAACCATCCGAAGCGCAGCTCGTTCACCGCGCTGTTGCTGGGCAGGGAGGTCCAGGCCGCCTTCCCGTACCGCGTCTCCACCGTGGAACTGCCGTTGCCGCCGAGCATGTTGCCGCTGGTCAGCACGGCCTGCGTCTGGATGCCGTTGGGCGACCTCCAGTGCATGGCATTGAGGTCAACCGTGAAGCTGTTGCGCTCGCTGGGACGCCAATCCAACTTGGCGAACCCCATCACGGAGCTCACCGTGCGTGGCACGAGGACGCTCAGTTGCTTTTGAATGAAGGCGATGGCCGTGCTGCACTGAGCCGAGGTCGCGGTGCAGGTGGTGGGCACGATGTTCCCGCCGGTGTCGGTGAAGGTGGTGTTGATGATCTTGTTCAGGCCGGGAAAGTTCCGCTTCACCAGCTCGAAGTTGGATAAGAAGAACAGCTTGTCCTTGCGGATTGGACCGCCGAGGGTGCCGCCGGCCTGGTGGCGCCATTCGGGGGGATTGTACCCCGCGGCGTAGCGGTCCGGAGCGTTCAGGGTCCGGTTGCGGAAGAACTCGTAAGCCGTGCCGTGGTACTGGTTGGTGCCGCTGCGGGTGACCGTGTTGATGACCCCGCCGGTCGCCCGGCCGAACTCGGCCGAGAACCCATCCGCAAGCACCTGAAACTCCTGAACCGCATCGGCCGATATCTGCGTGGAGATGCGGGTGCGGCCGGCGTTCTCCTGGTAAAAGGAGTTGGTGGTGTCAAGACCGTCGGTGAGGAAGGAATTGCCCGCGACGGTGCCGCGGAAACTCACCAGTCCGAAGGAGCCGTCCGCGCTGACCGCCGGGGTGAGGAGCACAAACGTGTCCGCCCGGCGGCCGTTGATGGGAAGCTCGTCGATCTGCTGCTGGCCTACCACCTGTGTCACGCCGCTCTTGTCACTTTCCACCAGCGGCGCCTCGCCGGTCACCTCCACGGTGGCGGCGGCGGCTTGGACTTGCAGCGTGATCCGGAAGTCGACGGTCTGGCCGACCTGGACCTGGAACTCTTTGACCTCCCACTTGGCGAAGCCCTCCTTGGCCACAGTGATGCGGTAGCCCGAGGCGGGCACCAGAGCGGGCGCCGAGAACACCCCAGCGCTGGTGGTTTGCATCACGCGCCGGATGCCTTTGGAATCATTGAGGATGGTGACGGTCGCCTCTGGCACGATGGCGCCGGACGCGTCCAGCACGGTTCCGGATGCGGCGCCTAGGCCTGCCACCGCCTGCGCCAAGGCGCCTGCGGGGGCGAAGAAGAGCAGCGCGGCAACTGCCGCGAGGGTTGTCGTGGCGGCCGCAATCATTCGCAATCGCATAACTTTCCCCTCCTTCTGGGGCGGACTGCTTCCGCGAGTCCATAGAATACCGACATCGGAAACACAGCGGCTCCGCGTCTGGCTCGGCACATCGATGGCTCCCTTGGCGCTCGCGCCACCGGGCGGGGGAACTTCGCCGCCCGTCCCCCGCGCCTCAGAACGTGAACCGGGCGCTGATCTGCATGCGCCGCGCCTGCGTGCCATCCGGGAAGCCGGCGTCGGCCGAGGGTACATACAGGTACGTCGGGGTCGGCGTGAGCACGGCCTTGGTCTCCGTGTACGCCTGGCTGCTGGTGAAACCCGTGGCCGACCAGGTGTTCGCCAGGTTGAACACCTCGAAGTTCAGGAACAGCTTGTAGCGCCCCGACTCCCCGAATGGAAGCGCCTTGCTGAGGCGCGCATCCGAGCGGTACCAGGCCGGCATGTAGTAATTGTTCACTGGCAGCCAGGGCACGCGATAGCTGAAGCCGGAGCCGTTCAGGCTCTTGTTGGAGAACATTCCGGTGACCGGGGTGTCCTTCGTGCTGATCTGCGTGCTGCCGTACGGGTGGCCGCTGGCCATCGTCGTGATGGAGGAAAGCTGCCAGTTGTTCACGACATACTTCCAGAAGGCGCCGCCGCGTTGCGTGAAGGTCGGCGCCCACACCCAGGCGAGCACGACGCGGTGCCGCTGATCCAGCGTGCCGCTGCCCTTGTCGGCTTTGTAGTTGCCATTGTACAGCCAGTAGGTGGGGCCGCTCAGCCAGAGGTTGTTGGTGCTTTCGCCGTAGCTCTGGCCGTCGTCGATCTCGTGGCTCCAGGTGTAGGAGGCCGTCCCCTGGAGCCCGTGGGAGAAGCGCTTGTTGACCAGCACCGCCAGCGCGTTGTAGTAGCTGTTGACACCGTTCTCGTCATAGGCGATGGTGCCGTACTTGGTGTTGGGGCGGCTCCCGGTATAGACCGGTGTGGTGTAGGCCCCGACCGCGTTGCCGCTCACATCGTTGATGGTGTAAGTGAAGTTGGTAGTCGTCGTAGGCAGGTTGAGGTCGCGGATACCGTAAAGCTGGATGCCCCGGCTCCAGATGTAGGAGACCGTGGCTGCCAGGTCCGAAGTGAGCTGGCGCTGGATGCCGATGTTGCCCTGCTCCGAGTAGGGCGTTTTGAGGTTCGGGGCGAGCATCTGGAGGCTGGCGGCGGAAACGGAACCACCGCTCGGCGCCGCGCTCAAGGTATGGGGAAACACGGGGCCGGCCGCCAGTTGCGCCGCCTGCGTGGCCGCCAGGCTGATGCTGGTCTGGTAAAGGCCGTTGCCGACGGTGAACAGGTTTTGGATCGTGCCGCCCTGGAAGCGCGCGTGGAACATGCCAAAACCCGCCTGGAGCACAGTCTTGTCGTTCAGGCGGTAAGCCAGGCCCAGGCGCGGCGCCACGTTGTTCCGCGTCGAAGGGGCATGGCAGGTGAGCGGGTAATCCTGGTTGCACACCTTGGGTTGCGGCAATTGCGCGTACTCCCAGCGCGCTCCGGCGGTGACGGTCAGGCGCTTGGTGGCCCGCCATTGGTCCTGCAAGTACAAGCCGTAATCGTTGATAGTCGTATCCGTTACGGGGTTGCCGAAGGTCTGGTAGTAACTCTGCCAATACTTGGTGCCGGCGGAGCTGCCGTAGTCCAGCGCGAAGGCATTCACGGTCTGGTAGGTATAACTGCCGAAGAAGCTGCTGATGTAGTAGACGTAGTCCTCGGTCGTGGCGATATCCGCACCGAACTTGATGGTGTGGGCGCCCTTGGTCCAGGTGGCGTTGTCCTGGAACTGGAAGCGGCGCTCGCTCGGTTCCACGCGCGGCAGGTAGGCGGCCGGGCCGAGCTGGGTGCCGTTGACCGACACCTGCAAGTAACCCAGGCCCTGGCCCAGCTCCGCGTCGTTAAAGGTGTCCGCCTGGCGGTCGGTGGCGATGCCGAAGTGGAATTCGTTCACCAGGTTGGAAGTGGGGATGGCAATCCAGGCCAGCCTGCCGTTGCGCACCGTCACGGCGTCGTCGCCGTTGCCGGTGAGGGCGCTCCCGCTGGTCGAAGAGACGGAGGTTTGGATGCCGTTCGGCGACCGGTGATGCAGGAAGTTGAAACTGGCGCTCAGGGAGTTGCGCTCGGAAAGGTGATAGTCCAGCTTGCCGAAGTACAGCTCCTGGCTGAGCGTGCGCTGAATCTGGCCGTAAAAGCGCGGCAGCAGCGCATTGATGGCGGCGCACTGCGCGCTGGTGGCCGCCGGCAAGCCGCCACTGGCCACGCCGCAGCTATTCCAGGTCTGGGTCGCGCCGTTGACCGCGGTGGTATTCAGGCTCGAGGCCATCGGGAAGTTGCGCCGCGTCACCTCGGTGTTCACGAAGTAGAATAGCTTGTCCTTCTTGATGGGTCCGCCGAGCGAGGCGCCAATCTGTTGCCGTTTCTCGCTGGGGACGTACATCTGGAACGGGTCGCGCGCATTAAAGGCGGTGCTCCGGTAGAACCAGTAACCGCTGCCGTGCAACTCGTTGTTCCCGCTGCGTGTAGCGGTGTTGACGACGCCGCCCATGGCGCGGCCGTACTCCGCCGAGGAGTTCGAGGAAACCACCTGGAATTCCTGCACGGCGTCCTGCGAGATCTGCGCCGCGATGCGCGTCCGGCCGGCGTTCTCGTTGTAGAACTGCTCGGTGGTGTCGATGCCGTCCACCAGGAAGGCGTTCTGGCCGGCCACGCCGCGGAAACTCAGCAGCCCGTAAAATCCGTCATTGCTCACGGCCGGTTGCAGCAACACGAAGGAGTCCACGCGGCGGCCGTTGATCGGCAGGTCCCGGATGGAACGCGTATCCACCACGCCGGACACATCGGACTTGGTGTCTTCCACCAAGGGAGCCGTTGCCGTCACTTGCACCTCCGTGGCGGCGCCGCTCAGGATCAGGTTGACGTGCAGGTCCAGGTTCTGCCCGACCCGCAGTTCCAAGTCCTTGGCCTCATAAGGGTTGAAGCCCGGCGCGGTCACTTTCACCTGATAGCCGGGACCCGGGACCAGCGCCGGCGCGGTGAACAGCCCGGCGTCATTGGTCGTCAGGGTGCGGGTGGCGCCCCGGCTGGGGTTCGAGATCACCACGTTGGCGCCAGGCACCACGGCGCCGGACGGATCGCGGACCACACCGGAGATTCCCGCCACCCCGGCGGCAGACTGGGCGAATAGGGTATGAGCCACGAACAACAACAACAGCAATGCGGCGATTCTTGATTTCATAACTAACCTCTCCTCGATGCCAAAACTCCCGTCTTGGGCCCCCGGGTTCCAAATGCGCGTACCACGCGGAGCTCATCCGGCCAGTTCAAGCTGCCCACGCCGGCTACCGGCCGGGCAAGCTCGGCAAGGGGGGCGTAAACACGGGCACACCCGCCGAAGATGAACAAGCGTATTCCCTGCTCCGGACCCCCACCGGTAAAGAATACCAGAACCAGGTTACGGTGGTGTTAAAATCGTGCGCTCGGGCGCGCTGCTCGGCAAGCCCTTCAAAACACAGGACTGGATTTGGAACCGCGACGGCCGGGAGGCGCGAAAGAGCGGCTGGACAACCTGAAGCATGCCTCGCAAGAGCCTGCAAGTTGTTCATTCTTCTGTAGGTTTTTCGTACTCCCCACCGGAATCCCGAGTGGTAGCCTGGTACATGTATATGGAGGCAAACGAGAAAGCCGAAATCTTAAAGGCGCTCGAGCGCGGCCAGGAGGCGTTTCTGGACGCTGTGAGCGCCATAACCGAAGACCTTGCCACGAAGAGCCCCGGCGCCGGCCGATGGTCCGTCCTGGAATGTGCCGAGCACGTGGCCATCTCCGAGGAATTCCTGTTTTCGCAAGTCACCCAAGCCACACGTTCGGATGTGCCCCTCATCAACCCAGAAAGGGAAGCCGGAATCTTGGCCCGGGGCGCGGATCGAACCACCGCTTTCGCCTCCCCGGAAGTGGGAAGACCAGCCGGACGCTTCTCCACGCTGGCGGACGCAGTTCAACACTTCCTGGCCAGCCGGGAGCTGACCGTTCGGTTCGTCGAGAGCTGCGATGAAGATCTTCGCTCCAGGTTGACGGCGCATCCGCTTCTGGGCCCGATCAACTGCTACGAAGCTCTCCTGCTGATGGCGGTTCATCCCCAGCGCCACGCCCAGCAGATCCAAGAAATCAAGGCTGCGCTGGGATAAAGTGGGCTGGAAGCCGCCGCCGGAGTTCGGGGTTTCCCAGCCTGTCCCCGAAGCTCGAAACTACGCCTTGTACTTCTCGCTGCACCCCGCGGAGCAGAAGTGCACTACCTGGCCGTCCACGGTCTTCTTGACGGAAGTGGCGGTGGAGACGTAGGTGCCGCAGACGGGGTCGCGCTTCAGTTCGCCGACCTTGCGGGGCTCGGAACCAGCCGAGGCGCGGGAATCGGAATCGGGATTGAACAGCGAGGCGAAGCCTTTGCCGACAATGCCGAGAATGGAGCGCAGCAGGCTGATGAGGATGAGCGCGAGGAAGATGTAGAAGACAGCTCGTACCATGGGACGGGGCGCCCTTCCGGGCGCCCCACTCCAAATCTCAGGTTACTTCTTTTTCGCCTTCTTCACCTCCAACGCGGCGGGGTTCGTATAGGTGGTCTGGATCTGGGCGGCGATGAAATCGAGCATTCCCTTGGCGCCGGGGGCGTTGGGGCCGTTGGGCGCCAGCTTCAGGTATTCCTCGTAAGCTTCCTTGGCGCCGGGCGGCGGAACGGTCTTGCCGTCGGGCGACAGCTTGGCGTCGGCCATCAGGCAGTTGCCCAACTGGAAATATGCTTCGGCATAGCTCGGGGTCAACTCGATGGCTTTCTTGAAGGCCTGGGCGGCGGCCTCATTCTTGCCCGAGTTGACCAGCAGCGCCCCGAGGTTGAAGTAGTACCTCCCGCCGCCTGGCGGATCCAGTGTCGCGGCCTTCTGCAACTCCTCCTGGGCCTCGGGAAGTCTCCCGGCCCGAGCCAGCGCCAGCGCGTAATTGTTGTGATAGCCGGCGTCGCCGGGCGCCGAGGCCAGCACCTTGCCCCAGGCTTCCAGGGCCTGGCTCAAGGCCGCGTCGTGCTCCGCGCCGGTCTTGGTCGCGGCCAGCGAGGTCCAGGCTTCCGCAAGGCGGCCCAGGATCACGCTCTCGTTGGTGGGGATGGAATTCGCCTCGGCAGCTTTCTTGAACGACTCGACCGCCACGTCAAACTGCTTGGCTTCGACCGCCTGCATGCCCGCATTGAAGGCGTCGTTCACGCTCCGATCCTTGGCCATCTGCGCTTGCTGTTCCTTGGCCCGCCTCTCCAACTCGGCCCGCTGCTCGGGGGTGAGTTCGCGGCTCTGCTCGGCAGTGAGTTTCCCGGTCTCGGCCGCCTTCTGAAGCGCTTCGTTCTTCTGCTTGAGTTTGAACAGGTCGAAGTTAACGATCTTGGGCTCGCCCATACTGGTACGGAGGCCTCTCACGATATCCCTCTCTCTGCCCTCGACTTCCACGCTCACGTTGTAGTTGCCCATTTGCAGCCCGCCGTAGTAATAGTCGCCCTTCTTCTTGGTCTTTACGGTGTAGTTGCCCCGGATGTCCGTCCGGACGATCTTGATGACGGCGTCCTTTAATGGCTGGCCGTCCTCTCCGATCACCGTACCGGCGATGGCAGTCGTGCTTTGGGCCAGGGAGAGCCCCGCGAACAACATCCCGGCTGCCGCGCTCCAAGCCATTCTTCGCAATATCATTGCAAACCTCCGCGTCTTGATGGGATTGTGCCCTTTCCGAGCATACTACAAAGAACAGGCTGGTGGCCTGTGGCCGGTAGCTTGTCGGCGACGCCTGGGATACCCACCGCCGCGCTGCTTTCGCCGAAACGTCCTGCTGCCGGTCGGCCAGGCGCCGACGACGGGCTACGAGCTACAGGCTCTCCTTGTACCCTGACACCGCTTTGCCGCATCCATGAAGACGTGGGATAGTTTAGAATGAAGTAGTTGGGGGAGAGGGCCACAAGCATGCGCAGGTTAGTGCTTTGGGTGGCGCTGGCCGCCGCGGCGTTCGCTGCCGACGCTCCGTTGCTGGAGCGGGCGCGGGAGCTCTATAACCGGACGGAGTACGAGGCCGCGCTCAGGATCTTGGGGTCCATCGCCAACAAGGATTCGGGGACCTACCTGCTGATGGGCCAGTGCCAATACATGCAGGGCGACGTCAAGAAGGCCTCCGAGCTGTTCCTCAAAGCCGTGGGACTGAAGTCCGGCGACTCCGATTATTGGATGTGGCTGGGCAGGGCCTACGGACGGCGCGCCGAGACCTCCAGCTTCTTAACCGCCCCCGGGTACGCCGTCAAGGCGCGGGAGAATCTCGAGAAAGCCGTGCAGCTCAACCCCCGGAACCTGGAGGCGATCAGCGACTTGTTCGAATACTACCTGGACGCGCCCGGCTTTCTCGGCGGCGGCCTGGACCGGGCCGCTGCCCTGATCAAGCGGGTCGGCGAGCTGAACCCCGCCGAGTACCACTGGGCGCAGGCGCGGCTGGCCGAGAGGCGCAAGGAATACCAGACGGCCGAGCAGCAGTTCCGAAGGGCGGCGGACCTGGCCCCGCGTCAGATCGGACGGGTCATCGACCTGGCGAAGTTTCTGGCCAGGGCGGGCCGCTACCAGGAAAGCGAGGAAGCCTTCCGGCGGGCGGAGCGGATCGATGCCAACGCCCCCAAGCTGCTGTTCGAGCGGGCCAGCACGTACATCCGGACGGGCCGCAACCTGGAGCTCGCCAGGGAGTTGCTGAAACGGTATCTGGAAGCGTCGCTCACGCCCGACGATCCCCCCCGCAAGCAAGCCGAGAAGCTGCTGAGATCGGCGTCTAGCAGCTAGCGCCGCCCGAACATGTTCCTCACCGAAGCACTTTCCTTCAGCATCAACGCCCTGAAGGCGAATAAATTCCGCACGTTCCTGACCGCCCTCGGGCTGGTGATCGGCAACTCCTCGGTGATCTGGGTGGTCACGATTTCCCTCACCAGCCGCGACTACATTCTGGAGCAGATCCAGGGCGTCGGCTCCAACATGATCTGGGCGTACTACGAGGCCGCCAACCAGCAGTCCACCGCGCAGGTGGCGGCCGATTTCGTGAAGCTGGCGGATATCGAAGCGGTGCGCCGGCAGCTTGACAACCGCGTCATCGCCGTCACCGGCGTCATGCAGACCTACACCAGCATCGTGGTCAACGGCCGGGAGCGGGACATCCAGGTGAACGGCTCCGACGAGCAGTACCCGAGAGTCCGCAACCTGGTGATCCTGGCCGGGCGCTTCCTGGACTCGAGCGACGTGGCGCTGCGCCAGAAGGTGGCTCTGGTCACCGAGAGGCTGGCCAAGCGCCTCTTCGGGGGCCAGCAGTCGGCGGTCGGGCAGCGCGTCAAGATCCACGGATTGCAGTTCACCGTGATCGGCACGTTCAAGGAGAAGGTTTCGAGCTTCGGCCTGTCCGAGCTGGCGGGCGAGAGCATCCTGATCCCGGTCACGGTGATGAGCTACTTTGTGCCGATCGAGCGAGTCGATCCGATGTACGTGCAGGCCCGGCGCGCGGCCGATGTGCCGGCCCTCACCAGCGCAGTGCGCCGGATCCTGGAGAGCCGGCACCGGCCGGGCGCCCGCTATCTGGTGGATAATCTCACCGCCATCCTGGAGGCCGCCAAGAAGATCGCGCTGGTGATGACCCTGGTGCTGATCATGGTCTCGGCCATCGCGCTGGTCATCTCCGGAATCGGGATCATGAACATCATGCTGGTGACGGTGACCGAGCGCACGCGGGAGATCGGCGTGCGGATGGCGGTGGGCGCGGCGCGGCGCGACATCCTCCAGCAGTTCCTGCTGGAGGCGGTGCTGATCAGCGTGGTGGGGGGCTCGGCGGGGATTCTGATCGGGTTGGCGCTGCCGCTGAGCGTGCGTTTCCTGCTGGACGACGTGTCGATCCCCATCTCGACCCTCTCGATCGCGATCGCCTTCGCCGTGTCCTGCATCGTGGGCCTGGTTTTCGGCCTGTTGCCCGCCAGCCGCGCGGCGCGCTTGAATCCGACCGAGGCATTGCGGTACGAGTAGACTGTTGCGGGAGCAAATCGAAGAAGTGGAACGACGCATCGTCGCCGCGGCCCGGCGCGCCGGCCGGCACCGCGAGGAGATCACGCTCATCGCCGTGACCAAGACGATTCCGGCGGCGGCGATTCGCGAGGCGTACGACTTGGGACTGCGCGAGTTCGGCGAAAACTACGTGCAGGAATTCGAGGGCAAGCGGCCGGAAATCGAGGGCCTGGCCGGCGCGCGCTTCCACCTGATCGGGCACCTGCAATCCAACAAGGCCCGCCGGGCCGCCGAGGTGTTTGACGCCATCCAGACGGTGGATTCGGCCAAGCTGGCGCGGCGCCTGAGCGAGGCGGCAGGCCGCGAGCTCGAGGTGATGGTCGAGGTGAAGCTCTCCGGCGAGGAGGCCAAGAGCGGCGCCGGGCCCGAAGAGCTTCCCGCGTTGATCGAGGCGGTGGCAAGCCTCCCCAATCTGCGCCTGGCCGGGTTGATGACCATGCCGCCGTGGTCGGATTCGCCCGAGACGTCGCGCCCGTATTACCGGCGGCTGCGGGAACTGGGGTTGCGCTGCGGGCTGCCGGGCCTCTCGATGGGCATGTCGCACGACCTGGAGGTGGCCATTGAAGAGGGCGCCACTCACGTCCGGGTGGGCACCGCGCTGTTCGGCTCCAGAAAGAAGCCGTGACCATCGGGTTCCACTCCCCGCTCCCGCCCGCGCCGACCGGCGTGGCCGATTACGCCGCGGCGCTGCTGGAGGAGTTGCGCGCGCGCGGCGATGTCAGGGTGAATTCGGCTGGCGGGGACGTCTGCCTCTACCATCTCGGGAACAATCCGCTTCACCGCGAGATCTACCGCCAGGCGCTGGTCCGCCCGGGAGTGGCGGTGCTGCACGACGCGGTGCTGCATCATTTCCTGCTGGGCTGGCTCGGCCGCGCGAACTACATCGAGGAGTTTGTCTTCAACTACGGCGAGTGGAGCCGCGGCCTGGCCGCCGAGCTTTGGGAGGCCCGGTCGCGCTCGCCGCAGGACCCGCGCTATTTCCAGTACGCCATGGTGCGGCGCGTGGCCGAGGCCTCGCGCGCTGTGGTGGTGCATAACCCGGGCGCGGCCAGGATCGTCGCGGCGCACGCCCCCTCCGCCCGGATCGTCGAGATCCCGCATCTGTTCCGCCCTCCCGCGCCGGTGAGTGAATCCGAGGCGTTGCGCTGGCGCGCCCGGCACGGCATCGCGCCCGGCACGTTCCTGTTCGGGGTTTTCGGGCATCTGCGCGAAACCAAGCGGTTGCTGCCGGTGCTGCGGACCTTCGGCCGCGTGCGGGCGGCGGGAGCCAATGCCGCCCTGCTGGTCGCCGGGGAATTCGTCTCCGAGCACTTGGCGCGGGCGGCCCAGCCGCTGCTTGGCGCTCCGGGCATCTTGCGCCTGGGGTATCTGCCGGAGCGCGAGCTCGGGCTGGCCGGCGCGGCCGTCGATGCCTGCATCAATTTGCGCTCGCCGGCCGGGGGCGAGACCTCCGGCATCGCGATGCGGCTGATGGGGATCGGCAAGCCGGTGCTGGTGACGACGGGCGAGGAAACCGCGCGTCTGCCGGAGGCCGCCTGCATCCGCGTCGTCGCGGGCCTTGCGGAAGAGCGCATGTTGACGGAATATATGGTGTGGCTGGGCGAGCACAGGACGGCCGCGCGCGAGATTGGCCTGCGCGCCGCGGCGCACATCGCCGCGCACCACTCGCCCGCCGAGGCCTCCAAGCGGTATTGGGATCTGCTGTGCGAATGCTCCGGCTGAGCGTGTTGCTGTTTTGCGGCTTCCTCTGGGCCGCGCCGCCCGACGGAATCGAGCGGGAGTTCGACGTCCGCATTCGCATGCGGGATGGCGTGGAACTCTCGGCCAATATCTTCCGGCCAGTTGCAGCCGGGCACGTTCCCACGATCCTGGTGCGCACGCCCTACGACAAGGGCGACGACCTGACGCCAAACTACCGCGCGTTCGTGGTGCACGGCTACGCGGTGGTGGTGCAGGACGTACGCGGCCGCTATGACTCACAAGGCGTGTTCGAGCCCCTGCGGCAGGAAGCCGCCGACAGCGAGGACACGCTGAACTGGATCGCGCGCCAGGGCTGGTCGAACCGGCGGATCGGGATGATGGGCGGCTCGTACGTCGGCATTGTGCAGTGGAAATCGGCGCTGCTCAACAATCCCTATCTGAAGGCCATTTTCCCGGTGGTCGCGGGCTGCGACGACTACTTCGACCGCTTTTATTCCTTCGGCGGCACCCTCAAGCTCGGGCAGCGGCTGGAGTGGATGTCGGAGAACCTGCGCGCACCGGATTTCCCCAAACCGGACTTCAACCGCTTTGTGCTCAATCTGCCGCTGCGCACCTCCGACCGGCTGGCGACCGGGCGGACCGTGGGTTTCTACCAGCGGGCTCTGGACCACCCGGCCTACGATTCCTTCTGGAAGAACTTGAGCACCCGCGAGAGGATCGAGCACATCCACGTGCCCGTGTTTTCCGTGGGCGGCTGGTACGACAACTTCGTCGAGAGCGACCTGGAGGCCTTCCGGCTGATGCGGAAGAACGGGCGCATTCACCGCATCCTGATCGGGCCGTGGCCGCACAACATGTCCTACAGCTTTCCGGGCGTCAACTTCGGGCCGGAAGGGAAACTGCCGATCCTCGGTCTCCAACTCGAGTGGTTCGATTACTGGCTGAAACGAGAGCCGGGACCGAACAGCCACCCCTCGGTCGCCAGCCCGCCAGCGCGGATCTTCATCATGGGGGCCAACCGCTGGCGGGATGAAGAGGAATGGCCGCTCAGCCGCGCCCGCCTCACCCCGTTCTACCTGTCCAGCCGCGGCCGGGCGAATTCGCTGGACGGCGACGGGCGCCTCCAGCCGGGCCAGCCGCGCGGCGATCGGCCGGACCAGTTCGTTTACGACCCCGCGAATCCGGCGCCGACCGCCGGCGGAGCGGTGTGCTGCAACCCGAGGGTTTTCCCGTGGGGGCCGGTGGATCAACGGCCCGTCGAGAAACGGCGCGATGTTTTAGTCTACACCAGCTCTCCCCTCAAGCGCGAGCTGGAAGTGACCGGACCGGTCCGCGTGGTATTGTACGTTTCGACCTCGCAGCCCGATACCGATTTCACGGCCAAGCTGGTGGACGTGTTTCCGGACGGCCGCGCGATCAACCTGACCGACGGAATCCTGCGGCTGCGCTACCGCGAATCGCTGGAGAAACCCATGTTCGCGCATCCGGGGCAGGTCTACCCCATCGCCATCGACGCCGGCGTCACTAGCAACCAGTTCGGCAAAGGGCACCGCATCCGAGTGGAAATCTCCAGCAGCAGTTTTCCCCGTTTCGATCGCAACCCCAACACCGGCCGGCCGGTAGCGGACGAAAAGGAGCTGTGGCGGGCGTCCCAAACGGTCTTCCACGACCGCCAGCGCCCCTCCCACATCGTGCTGCCGGTGATTCCGAACTGAGGCGGCGTTTTCCGCGCCGCCCCGATCTGCGATAATGAGAGGCGAACCCCACTCCGGCGCGGTAGCCAAGTGGTAAGGCAGAGGTCTGCAAAACCTTTATTCGGGGGTTCGATTCCCCCCCGCGCCTCCAAGAAAGCCGCTGGACTCCAGTCGGGCCCGCTCTACGCGGCGTCCTGAATATCCAGGGAGATCCTTTTGTTCAAGGCCGCGAAGGCGGATTCGATTTGATCGAGGCGCGAAGCGTGCTGCAAATCGAGCAGGCGATCCACCTGGCGCATGTGGCACCTCAGGCGGCGCGCCAGTTCGGCCTTGCGGATTCCCGAGGAACGCATCTCACCGTAGAGCCGCACCTTCGCCTCGGTCAACACCGGCAGGGTCAGGGAGCAGCCCCGCCTTCTCACTTTGGACGGAACGGGGAGGTCCCGACGGCTTTCGATGTAGTCGGCGAGTACATCTTCGAGCAGATCCGCCGCACGAGCCAGCGCCTCGTTCTCGTCATCGCCGAAGGTATGAGTTTCAGGCAGGATGGGGGCCGCTCCCTTTCTTCGCGGTAGCCGCCCGGGTGTACGCTTCAATGTGGGAGGCACGGATGGACTCGCACGTACTCCTGCAAAAGATGTCCGGGGTGTTCGTCCCGATCTCGACTCCCTTCCGCGAGGACGAGGAAGTCGACTACGAGGCGCTGAGGTTCAACCTCGAGCGGTACGCGGAAAGCGGCGTGCTTGGCTACCTGGCGCTGGGGTCGAACGGGGAGAACCGCAGCCTGACGGAGGAGGAGAAGCTGCGCGTGCTCGAGACGATCGTCCAGCACAAGGGGCGCGGCCAGGTGGTCATGGCGGGCGCCACCTACGACGCCCAGCGCGACACCGAGCGATTCCTGGCGCAAGCGGCCGATCTGGGCGCCGACTTCGGGCTGGTGCTTTCGCCCGGTTACTTCCGCAAGCAGATGACCGACGAGGTGCTGTTCCGCTATTTCTCGACGCTGGCGGATGGCACCCCAGTCCCGCTGCTGATCTACAACGCCCCGGCCTTTTGCGGCGTGACGGTTTCCCCCGTGCTGGCCGGCCGGCTGGCGGCGCATCCGAACATCGCCGGCATGAAGGACAGCGCGGCGAGCGGCATCGAGGAGTTCCTGAAGTTCGAAAGCGAGTCCTTTCACGTTCTGGCCGGCTCGGCCACTTTCCTGTTCCGGGCGATGCTGGGCGGCTCGGTGGGCGGCACGGTCTCGCTGGCGAACTCGTTCCCGTGGATGGCGCTGGAGCTGTTCGGCCTGGGCCAGGCGCGGGACGAGGAACGCGGCGTTCCCTTCCAGGCGCGCGTGACGCGTGTCAACCGGGCGATCGCTGGCGTCTTCGGCCCCGCCGGCGTCAAGGCGGCCATGAACCTGGCGGGCCTCAAGGGCGGGATTCCCCGCCGCCCGCTTCTGCCGCTGACCCCCGCGCAACAGGCCGAACTCCAGCGGGTCCTGACGGAAGAGGGTCTACTACCGTGAGGCCCGACATCCTCGCCCTGGACGTGGGCACGACAGCATTCAAGCTGGCCGTGTTCTCCCCGGGTCTCGAGAAGAAGTGCGAAGCGGCGCGTCCTTGCGAAGTCCGGGTGTACGACGGGGGCAAGGCCGATATCGAGCCCGAGACGTGGTGGCAGGCGCTGCGGGAATGCTGCGCGGAGGTGCGGAAGGAGCTCGGGCAGGTGGGCGTGATTTCGCTGTCCGTCACCACGCCGGGGCTGACCCCGATGGCCGCGGACGGCACGGCGCTGGGCCCCGCGATCCTGTTCTTCGACGGGCGGTCGCATCGACAGGCGCGCGACATCCGCACCCGCGTAGGAGATGAAAAGTTCCTCCGGGAGACGTGCAATCTGCCGGTAACGGGCGGCTCGTCGCTATGCTCGATTCTGTGGATCCGCGACCACCAGCCCGACGTGTGGGCCGCGACGGAGAAGTTCGGCCACACCAACACGTACCTGGTGAAGCGCCTCACCGGAAACTGGGCCATCGACCCCTCGACGGTGTCGATCACCGGGCTATACAACACCGCGGCGAACGACCTGAGCTGGAATGCCGAGGTGCTGCGCCTGGCGGGCATCCCGGAAAGCAAGCTGCCGCCCGTGATGCATTCTCACCAGGCGGTAGGGCGGATCTCGCCCGCGGTCGCCGGCGAACTGGGCGTGCCACCGGAGGCGACCGTTCTGTGCGGAGGCAACGACGCCGTGCTGGCCGCCTTCTCGGGCGGCTTGAGGGAGCCGGGCACGATCAGCAACGTTTGCGGCACCTGCGAAATCACCGCCGTCTGCGTCGATTCCCCCGTGCGCTCGCCGAATTTCAACCTGCGCTGCCACGTCGTCCCCGGCCGCTGGTTCACCTTCTTCGTGCTCAACACCGGCGGCAAAGCGCTGGAGTGGTTTCAGTCGGTGTTCTGCAAGGAAATGACGGAGGAGCATTTCTACGGCCAGTACATTCCCTCGGTGCTGGCCGGTTTCTTCGCCGGCGGCGACCCGGACCGGCGCGAGGCCGCGCTGCCGGAATACGTTCCGTTTCTGGGCGGGTCCCGCTATTCCGCGGATCCCCTGAAAGCCAGCTTCTCGCGGGTGTCGCTGGAGACGACGCGGGAGGACCTGCTGCTGGGCCTGATTCGCGGCAACGCTCTGTATCACGGCGCCCACCTGGCCGAGGTTGGCTCGATGGTGAAGCTGGGGCGCAAGGTGAGGACCACCGGCGGCGGCGCCCGCATCCCAGGCTACATCGCGGCCAAGAAGCGCTGGACCGGAGACTTCGATTACGAATACCAGGACCAGTCCTCGCTGCTGGGCGCGGCGATGCTGGCCTGCAATCTCGATTGAGGAGTCGTGTATGCCAGTCGTTCCGATGCAGGAGATACTCAAACACGCCTTCGAGAACCGCTACGGCGTGGGGGCTTTCAACATCGTCAATGACCTGACCATGGACGCGGTGCTCACCGCGGCGGCCGGGACCAGGTCGCCGGTCATCGTCCAGGTCTCGGTGAAAACCGTGAAGACGATGGGGGCGAAGCTGATTCAGTTGATGTTCCAAGAAATGGCGAGCCGCGTTCCGATCCCCGCGACCCTTCACCTGGATCACTGCCCCGACCGCAAGCTGATCGAAGAGTGCATCGCCGCCGGGTGGAACTCGGTGCTGTTCGACGCCTCCAAGCTGACTTACGAGGACAACATGGCGCAGACCAAAGAGGTGGTCGCTCTGGCGCACCGGCACGGCGTCGCGGTGGAAGGCGAACTGGAGGCCGTCAAAGGCGTCGAGGACGGCATCGGGGATGAATACGGCGGAGCGGTGGTGGCGCTGGACCAGGCGGTGGCCTTCATCCGCGAGACCGGGATCGACAGTTTCGCTCCGGCCATCGGCACGGCCCACGGGCTGTACAAGGGCACACCGAAAATCAATTTCGAGCGGGTGTCGGAGATCGTCGCGGCGGCGCCAATCCCCCTGGTGGTGCACGGCGGCACGGGCCTCTCCGACGACACCTTCCGCGAGTTGATTCGCCGCGGCGCGCCCAAGGTCAACATCTCGACGCAATTGAAGATCACGATGGCCGACGGCTTCCGCGAGTACCTGGCGGAAAAGCCCACCGAGTACGACCCGCTGAAGCTGCTCGGGGCGGTGAAGAAGAAGGTGGTTGAGGAGGTGGCCCACTTCATGCGGATTTTCGGCAGCGAGGGGAAAGCGGCATGAGCAAGGCGCTCATTTTCGATTGCGACGGAGTGCTCGGCGATACGGAGCAGTTCGGCCACCTGCCCGCCTTCAACCAGATGTGGAAGGAGATGGGCGTGCCGTGGGCCTGGCCGGTCGAGGAGTACGGGCGCAAGCTGAAGATCGGCGGAGGCAAAGAGCGCATGGCCAGCCTGTTTGAGGAGCCGACGTTTCTCCGGGCCTGGCCGGAGTGCCCCACCGGGGAGGCGGCGCGCAAAGAGACGATCGCCGCCTGGCACAAGAAGAAGTCGGCCCTCTACAAGGAGATCATCCTCTCCGGGCGGATTCCGCCGCGCTCGGGCGTCCGGCGGCTCTCGGAAGAGGCCCTCGAGGCCGGCTGGGTCCTGGCCGTGGCTTCCACGTCCGCCGAGGAGTCCGTGCGCGCGGTGTTGCGCCACGCGATGGGCGCTGCCACGGCGGCGCGGTTCTCACTGGTGTTGGCCGGCGACTGCGTGAAGGCCAAGAAGCCCGCGCCCGACATCTACTTGCTCGCGGCCAAGGAACTGGCGGTTTCGCCCGCCGAGTGCGTGGTGGTCGAGGACTCGAACAACGGGGTCGAGGCCGCCGCCCGCGCCGGGATGAAGTGCGTTGTCACCGTGAGCGGCTACACGAAAGGGGAGGACTTTTCCCAGGCGGCCATTGTGCTCTCCTGCCTCGGCGACCCGGGCGGAGAAGCCTGCGAGGTTATCGAGAACCGTTCCGCCGCGCGGCCCGCAGGCTGGTTCCGGCTGGCGGATCTGGAGAGGGTGCTCGCGGGATGAGTATGTTGTCGCACCCGCCGGGCAGGACCACTCGCTCACACTCGTGGTTCGGTGCTTCCACGTGGCCCCAGCACCGAACCGCGAGTGTGAGCGAGCGGCTTGTCCTGCGGACGGATGACGACGCTGCATCGGGAAGGACGAATTGTCATACTGCAATCATGGTGCAGAAGATCGCTGTGACCCTGGACAGGAAGACGGTTGACGAGTTGGACCGCCGCCAGGAACAGCGCATGGCCGAAGACAGCCTGATCGAACTGATCGGCTGATCCGAAAGGAGCGCTCAATGAGAGTTGCGTTCGTAGGGCTAGGGATCATGGGCAAGCCGATGGCCCGCAACCTGCTCAAGGCGGGTCACGAGCTGTTTGTCTACGACATCGTTCCCGCGCCGGTGGAGGAATTGGTGGCGGCGGGCGCGGCGCGAGGCGAATCGGCCGCCGAGGTGGCGGCGCGCGCCGAGGTCACCATCACGATGCTGCCGGATGGGCCGGAGGTCGAAGCGGCGGTGCTCGGCGCCGGCGGCGTGCTCGAAGGCGCGGTGCCGGGCTCGGTCCTGGCCGACATGAGCTCCATCAGCCCGCTGGTTTCACAGAAGGTTGGCGCGGCCTGCGCGGCGCGCGGAGTCGAGTTTCTCGATGCCCCGGTCAGCGGCGGCGAGCCCAAAGCCATCGACGGTACCTTGGCCATCATGGTGGGCGGCAAGCGGGAGACGTTCGATAAGGTGCTGCCGCTGTTTCAGGCGATGGGATCGAGCGCTACGCTGGCCGGCCCGGTCGGCGCGGGCAACGTCACCAAGCTGGCCAACCAGATCATGGTTGCCTGCAACATCGCCGCGATGGGGGAAGCGCTGGTGCTGGCCACCAAGGCCGGCCTCGACCCCGAGGCGGTGTTCCAGGCCGTCAAGGGAGGACTGGCGGGGAGCACCGTGCTCAACGCCAAGGCGCCCATGGTGATCTCACGCAACTTCAAGCCCGGGTTCCGCATCCGCCTGCACCAGAAAGATCTGCGGAACGCGCTCGCGGCCGCCGAGTCGATGAAAGTGCCGCTGCCGTTCACCAGCCTGGTGCAGCAGATGCTGATCGCCCTCGTGAACAGCGGCCGCGGAGACCTGGACCACTCGGCGTTGGTCACCTTCCTGGAAGACCTGGCGCAAGTGGAAGTGCGCAAGCCGCCGGCTGAGAGCCGATCGCTTCCGCTATAATTTTCAGGTGCGGCTCACTGCTCTCGACTGGACCGTCGTCGGCCTGTATTTCCTCGTCAATCTGGCCATCGGGATCTACTACAAGGCCCGCGCCGGGAAGAACATCGGCGAGTTCTTCCTCTCCGGGCGCAACGTGCCCTGGTGGCTGGCGGGCACCTCCATGGTGGCCACCACCTTTGCCGCCGATACGCCCCTGGCGGTGACTGGATTGGTGGCCAAGGGAGGGATCGCCGGCAACTGGCTGTGGTGGAACTTCGTCGCCGGCGGAATGCTCACGGTTTTCTTCTACGCCCGGCTGTGGCGGCGCGCCGGGGTCATGACCGACGTCGAGTTCGCCGAGATCCGCTATGCGGGTGCTCCGGCGGCCTTCCTGCGCGGGTTCCGCGCCCTCTATCTGGGCATTCCCATCAACTGCATTGTGCTGGGCTGGGTCAACCTGGCGATGGTCAAAATCCTGATGCTGATCCTGGGGGTGACGAAGCTCCAGGCGCTCGGAATCGTGCTCGGCATGATCGCCATCACGTCGCTGATTTCGACCCTCTCGGGACTGTGGGGCGTGCTGGTGACGGACCTGCTCCAATTCGTCATCAAGATGGGCATGGTCATCGTGCTGGCGGTGTTCGCGGTGGGGGCGGTGGGCGGCATCGGCGCCCTGAAGCTGAAACTCGCGGCCAGCGGCCGTGCCGCCGCGCTCAACTTTCTCCCGGACCTGAACTCGCCGTGGATGCCGATGATCACCTTCTGCGTGTACATCGGGCTGAACTGGTGGGCGACGTGGTATCCGGGCGCCGAGCCGGGCGGCGGCGGCTACGTTGCCCAGCGCATGTTCTGCGCGCGCGACGAGAAGAACTCGCTGCTGGCCACGCTCTGGTTCAACGTCGCGCATTACGCTTTGCGGCCCTGGCCCTGGATCCTGGTCGGACTGGTCTCCCTGGTGCTCTACCCGGGCTTGAAGGACCCTGAGACCGGCTACGTCCACGTCATGATCGGCCAGTTGCCCCCCTCGCTGCGCGGCCTGATGGTGGCGGCCTTCGCCGCGGCCTACATGTCGACCATCGCGACGCAGCTCAACTGGGGCGCCAGCTACCTGATCAACGACTTCTACAAGCGCTTCGTGAAGAAGGGCGCGAGCGAGCGGCACTACGTCCGCGCCTCGCAGTGGGCCACGGTGTTGTTGACCATCATCTCGGCCGTAGTGACGCTCTACCTGGAGTCGATCGCAGGCGCCTGGAAGCTGCTCATCGTGACCGGGGCGGGCACCGGACTGGTCCTGCTGCTGCGCTGGTATTGGTGGCGCGTGAATGCCTGGAGCGAAGTCTCGGCCATGATCTCGGCGTTCGTGGTTTCCATCGCCATGCAGGCCGCCGGCGGGTTCAACAGCGACGCGCCGCGGGATTTCGCCTGGATCATGATCGTCACCATCTCGATCACCACCGTGGTCTGGCTGGCTACGACCTTCCTCACGCGCCCGGAGAGCGACGCGACGCTGATCGCCTTTTACCGCCGCACGCGGCCGTCGCTGGCCGGCTGGAGACCGGTGGCCGCCTTGGCCGCGGACGTCGTGCCTCCGCGGGACAACTGGCGGAACCTCCTGGATTGGATCTGCGGTGCGGTGCTGATCTACGGGTGGCTGTTCGGGATCGGGAAACTGCTGCTGGGCCACACCGGCCTCGGCATTCTGCTCATTGCGACCGGCATGGCCGCGGGCGCGGTCATTTACGGGGATCTCTCCCGGAGAGGCTGGAAGACCGTTGCCGAGTAAATCCCTGCTGCTCGCCGCCGCGCTGGCCGCGCAGGCTCTGGCCGGACCGGTCGAGTTCGGTATGGCCGAAGTCCAGCGCGCGCTGGCCGCCCGCGGCCTCAAGCCAGGCACGATCCGCTTCAACACCGAGGTCAGCACGGATGATCCGGAGTCCTTCAGGATTCTGCCGGGGCTGGTTTCCGGCGGCGATCTGCGCGGGCTGATGTACGGCCTGCTCGAGGCCGCCGATCAGATCCGCGACACCGGCCGGCTGGTCATGGCCAAAGGAACGCCCGCCACGCCCATCCGCGGCATCCGGTACCTTCTGACCGAGCAGGATCTCCAGAAGGATTGGCCGGAATTCTTCGCCATGCTCGCCCGGAATCGCTTCAACCGCTTCCACCTGATCTTGGAGCAACCCGCCGGTCCGCTGCAACGCCACCTGGAGACGTTGCGCGCCATCTCGCAGGCCGCCTCCGAGCACGGTATCGACCTGATCCTCGGCATACCGCCGGGGACCGCCGACGAAGTCCTGCGCAAGGCGATCGGCTCCTGCCCGGCGATCCGCGGCCTCGAGCTGGGCAACGATTCCTCCCGCGACGCCGCGTTTCGCGCCATCGGCCACGCCGGGCGGCGCGTGACGCTGGATTTGCAGCCGGGACCGTTGCCTGCCGGCATTGTCGAGGCTGCCCGGGCCGCGCACGTGCCGCTCCGCATTTCCCTCCGTTATTGGGCCGGCGACCTGGGGCGCCCCTATCCGGCCGCTGAGACGCTCGCCGGCTCGAGCGCCCTGAATCTGTTCGAGAAGCCGCTCCAGTACGAGTGCCTGTGGTCGCTCGGCTCCCAGTGGCTGCTCCTGTGGGGCGATCCGGATTTCGTCCGCCGCGCCGTCGGCAGCTTCGCGCTTCCCGGACCCCTCGGCTTCGAGATCGACGCGCCGCTCCAGACCAAGGAGCGGGGCTTCGACCGCCACTGGCTCTTCTACCTGCTCTGGGGGCGGTTGAGTTACGATCCCAAGACCCCCGACAAGGTCTGGATGGCGGAATTGAAACGGCGCTTCGGCGCGGCCGCGCCCGACGTCCTGGCCGCCTACCAGGCCTCCAGCGGCGTGCTCGGCGAAATCGTCGCGGCGAACCTGCCCAATCCTAATAAATTTGTGTGGCCGGAAGTCGACCCCGGCGGCCTGCTGGACGCCTACCGGGACGCGCCGTCGGGCGACGGGCGCTACATCGCCGGCATTCCCGAGGCGGTCCGCAATCGCTTGCGGGGCGTCGCTTCCGCGAAGCAGACTCCCGCGGAGACGGCCGATTTCCTGCGAGAGCGCGCGGCGAAGGTCGAGGCCGCCCTCACCCGCATTCAGGCCAGAATCCCCGATAACAACCGCGAGTGGCGCGCCTCGGAGCCGGACTTTCAGGCCCTCGCGCTGCTGGCCCGCTACCACGCGCACAAACTGCTCGCCCTCGACCAAGTCGCGTACTTCGACCAGACCGGCGACCCGTCGGCCCTGGAGACCGCGCGCCGCGAAATCACCGCCGCCATCCCCGTCTGGGAGAAACTCGCGGCCAGCGACATCGGGCCATGGAGGGACAAACTCCCCTACGTCCGCCACGACCTGAAGCTCATCGAGGAGCGGGCCAAGATCTTCGAACAGTTCGGCCGCTTCGATTTCGGGTTCGACTTCGGCGGAGCGGCGCCGCGCTTCCAGCCCGTCGGTCCGGCCACGCGGTACACCGCGGCTGCGGGCTTCGGATGGCTCGGCGACGGAGAACGCCAGGCGCACGCGCTGCCGCCGAACCCGCAGCACCTGCCCTCCAACGCTCTCTACGGCGACTGGATCCACGGCCGCAGCCCCCAGACTTTCCGCATCCGCGCCGCCGACGGCGTCTATTCGGTGTTCATGCTGCATCCGGACGGCACGGCTGCGCCCCTGAAACTGCGCGCACGCAACGGCTTTCTGGATGTGGTGTTTCCCGAGGGCGAATTCGCCGCGAGCGGCCTGGTGGTGAAAGGCCCGCGCGCGCCCGAGCCGCCGCCGCAGAAATGGCCGAAACGCCTGCCGCGGCCGAACATCGCGCACTCACCGCCCAAGACCGCGCCGCCGGACAAGCCGCTGGCGCTGGCCGTGCGGATCTCCCCCACCGCCGCCGTCAAGGCCGTGCGGCTCCACTACCGCCCCGTAAATCAGCTCGCGAAATTCAAAACGCTCGAAAACGCCGGCGCGAAGGGCGCCTTCACCATCCCCGCCGCGGACCTCTCCCGGCGCTGGGACCTGATGTACTACTTCGAGGTCCTGAACCGCGAGAATACCGGCTGGTTCGACCCCGACCCGCGGGTGGCAACGCCGTATTACGTGGTGCGTATCGAACCATGAACTCCCCTTGGATCGACATTTCGGTTCCGCTGCGCAGCGGCATGGTGCACTGGCCCGGCGACGCGGGGGTGCGGATCGAGCGCACGCTGGCGATCGAGCGCGGCGATTCGATGAACCTGTCCACCGTGTCGATGTGCCTGCACAGCGGCACGCACATGGATGCGCCGCTGCACTTCCTGGCCGGCGCGCCGGGCCTCGACCGGATGCCGCTCACCGCGACGGTAGGCCGTGCGCGCGTCATCGAATTCCCCGGCGCCTCGCCCATTGGCCGGGCGGAATTGGAACCGCACGCCATCCGCGCCGGCGAGCGCGTCCTGCTGAAGACCAGCAACTCCCGCCGGTGCTGGAGCACGGATGACTTCATCGCGGACTACGTCTGCGTCTCGCCCCAGGGCGCGCGGCACTTGGCCGAGCGCCGCATTCAGGCCCTCGGCATCGACTATCTCTCCATCGGCGCACCCGGCCCGGAAGGCGAAGAGACCCACCGCATTCTGATGGCAGCCGGAATCTGGATTATCGAAGGGCTCGACCTCTCCGCCGTCGCGCCCGGCGACTACGAACTCATCTGCCTGCCCCTCAAGGTCCTGGACGTCGACGGCGCCCCCGCCCGCGCCATGGTGCGCCGTGCGGAACCCGACAAACCGGGCGTTGACAATTCGCAGCTTCGCCGCGAGGAATTGTAAGATGGCCAAACGCAGAACACCTGCAACGGACGCGCTGGAGATCCTCCACCGGGTTTTCTATGAAGGGAAGCCTGACCGACTGAAAGCACTGGACGAGGCCAGGGCGAACGAGGAGATCGCGCGCAAGATCCGCGATCTGCGCGGCGGAGCTGGTTTGACCCAGGCGCAGCTTGCGAAGTTGGTCGGGACAACGGCCTCGGTCATTTGCCGCCTCGAGGATGCCGATTACCAAGGGCACTCCCTGGCGATGTTGCGCCGGATCGCCGCCGCTCTGAGCCAAAGAGTGGAGATCCGCTTCGTGCCCATCCGCAAGTCGGCGTAGGCTCTCCGAACCTCTCGACGGCAACGTCGGCCCCCTATTTCGCGTCGCGCCAGTTGTCGCCGAGGCCGACGTCGGCGATGAGCGGCACTTCCAGCTTCGCGACGTTCTCCATGTCGGATTTGACGAGCTTGCGGATCTCGTCAAGCTCCTCGGGCGGGGATTCGAACAGCAGCTCGTCGTGGACTTGCAGGAGCATCGCCGTCCGGAGCCCGCGCTGCTCGAGCGCGGCGTCGATGCGGATCATGGCCAGCTTGATCAGGTCCGCCGCCGTCCCTTGCAGCGGCGTGTTCACCGCCGTGCGCTCGGCAAAACCCCGGGCGTTCGGATTGCGGCTGTCCATATCCGGGATGGGCCGCTCGCGGCCGAACAGCGTTTTGGTCGCCCCCGTCCTGCGCACCTCGGCGATGGTTTCGTCGATGAACCGCCGCACTCCGGGGTAGCGCGCGAAGTAGCCGTCGATGTAGGTTTGCGCTTCATGGCGCGGGATGCCGAGCTGCGCCGCCAGCCCGAATGCGCTCAGCCCGTAAACGATGCCGAAATTCACCGCCTTGGCGCGCCGGCGCAGCTCGGGGGTCACCATCAGCGGCGGCACGCCGAACACCTCGGCGGCGGTGCGCGTGTGAATGTCCTCTCCGTTGCGGAACGCCTCCACCAGCACCGGGCATTTCGAGAAGTGCGCCAGCAGGCGCAGCTCGATCTGCGAGTAATCGGCCACCATCAGCTTCCACCCGTCGCGCGGGATGAACGCCGCGCGGATCTCGCGCCCCAGCTCGGTGCGGATCGGGATGTTCTGCAAATTCGGGTTCGACGACGACAGGCGGCCGGTGGCGGCGCCGGCCTGGTTGAAGCTGGTGTGCAGGCGGCCGGTGCGCGGATCGATAAGCGCCGGCAACGCGTCCACGTAAGTGCCCTTGAGTTTCGCGAGCTGGCGGTACTCGAGTACTTTGCGGACGATCTCGTGGTCGGCGGCCAGATCCTCCAGCACGTCCGCCGCAGTGGAGAGGGTCTTCCCCTTGCCGTACTTCATCGGGGCGGGCAGCTTCAGGTCCTCGAACAGAACCTTGCCCAGTTGCTGCGGCGAGTTGATGTTGAAGGTCTTGCCGGCGAGAGTGTGGATCTCCCCGCTGAGACGTTGAATCTCGGTCTCCATCGACCCGGAGAGGCGGCGCAGCTCGGCCGGATTGACGCGGATCCCGGCCCGCTCCATGCGCGCCAGTACCGGCGCGAGCGGCAGGTCGATCGTCTCGTAGATCTTGCGGAAGCCGCGCTCGTCCACCTGCCGCCCCAGCACCCGGGCCAGTTCCAGCGCGCAATCGGCATGGTGCTCGACCGTGGATTCCAGCCGCCGGTCCAGGTACCGCTGCGCCAGCACCTCGAGCGAGCAGCCCGCCGGGTCGGCATTGAGCAGGAACGCGTAGAGCATTGCGTCGTCGCGGAAGCCGCGCGGCTGGATGCTCAAGCGGCCGAGTGCCAGGTACACCTGCTTGACGTCGTGCGCGACTTTCGCGCGCGTCTGGTCCTCCATCCAGGCCCGCAGCCGCTCGACCAGGGCAGCCGGAACCGCGCGTGCCTCCGCGGACTGCCAGGCCAGCCCGATGGCAGGTTCCTGCTCGGCGGCAAACAGATCGGGCTCGCCGGCCCCCATCGCGACAGCCACCGGGGCCCCGGGCGCAACTGAAGCCAGAAATGCGTCCAGCGCTTCCGTCGAATCGAGCGTCTGGTAGTCGCGGGCGCGGCTGTCCTGGTCCGGTCCCAGGTCCTTCAGCAGGCTGAAGAACTCCAGCTCCTTGAAGAGCTGCTTGAGCGCCGTGGCATCCGGCGCCTGAGCGCGCACGGCATCCAGGCTGAACTCGACCGGAACCGTGGTGTCGATCGTCGCCAGGTGCTTGCTCATGAGAATCTGCTCGCGGTTCTGCTGCAAGCTTTCCCGGTAGCGCTTGTCGTATCCCCTGTCCCCCAGTTCCGCGGCGCGATCCAGCGCCGCCTCCACCGTGCCGAACCGCAAGATCAGGTCCCGCGCGCCCTTGTCGCCGATCCCGGGCGCGCCGGGGATGTTGTCGACCGCATCGCCCTTCAGCGCCAGCAGATCCGCCACCTGCCCCGGGGCAACCCCCATCTTTTCCTGGACTTTGGGCGGGTCGTACCACAAGTCTTCCTGAGCCGGGTTGTACACGGCGACGTGCTCGTCCACCAGTTGCAGCAGGTCCTTGTCGCTGGAGACGATCACCACGTCCATGCCCGCTGCTTCGGCCCGCCGGGCGATGGCGCCGATCACGTCGTCGGCCTCGAAGCCCGCGTACTCGAGCACCGCAACGCGCATGGCCTCCAGCAGCCGCCGGATGCTGCCGATCTGCTGGATCAGCTCGGGGGGCGTCTCGGCGCGATTGGCCTTGTACTCGGCGAACTCCTGCTCGCGGAACGTGGGCACGGCGCTTTCGAACACCGCCGCAATATGCTCGGGCTGGTGCGCGGCAGTCAGCTTCCGGAGCATGTTGGTGAAGATGAAGACCGCCTCGGTCGGCTGTCCGGTCGAGGTGCGCATGGGGGGCGCGGACGTGCGAGCCCGGGCATGATACGCCCGGAAGATGAACCCGAAGGTGTCGATCAGAAAGATCCGCGGGCGGGGCATGAAACCTCATTGTAGTCCTGCGGTCTCGTCCCTGGAACAACTACGGGCTTTCTTGCCACACTCTACCCGACAAACTGTCGCGTTCTAGCCACACCTGAATTCTCGCTCTGCAACCTAATCAACAACTTAGAGGTGGGGTATGGAATTGCTTTGGTAAGGCATTCCGCCGCCTCACATGACCTTTCTTGAAGACAGCAGTTGGCTGCGATTCGAGACTACATTACAGCGACCGGTCGAAGCCGCCGGAGTAGGTCTTCACAGTGGCGTCCCGGTCCGGATCCGTGTTCTTCCCGCCCCGCCCTCTAGCGGCATTGTGTTCGTACGCACGGACTTGGACGGGTTTCAGGTCCCGGCCAGTTGGCGCCACGTGGCGCGCGTCAGCTACGCCACCAGCCTGATGCACCAAGGCGTCCTGATCTCCACCACCGAACACCTGCTCAGTGTTTTCTATAGCATGGGTGTCGACAATGCCTACGTTGAGATCGACAACCTGGAGGTCCCCATCCTGGATGGCAGCGGCCTGCCTTACGTCCGCCTGCTGGAAAGCGCGGGCCTCAAGACCTACCGGCGGTTCCGGCGATACCTGCGCATCCGGCGGCCGGTGACTGTCGAGGATCGCGGGAAGCGTATCTCGATTCTGCCGGCCGAGGGCTTCCAGCTCACTTGCGAGGTCTTTTACCCCCATCCGCTGGTGGGGCGCCAGATGCTGGAGCTGGACGTCACGCCGGAGCGCTACGCCGCCGATATCGCCCCCGCGCGCACGTTCGGCTTCGCCAACGAGCTGGATCAGATGCGCGACATGGGCCTCATCCGCGGCGCTTCGCTCGAAAACGCGGTCTGCTTCAACGGCAACGGCGTCATGAACCCGGAAGGACTGCGCTTCACCGACGAATGTTGCCGACACAAGGCGCTCGATCTGATCGGGGACCTGGCGCTGATGGGCCGGCCGCTGCTGGGACACGTGGTTGCGGAGCGCGCCGGCCACGCCATGCATGCCGCCTTGGTGAACCGGATCATGAGCAACCCCTCGCTGTACGAGATCCTCAGTTTCGACCAGCTTGCCAGCCGGGTCACGCACGCCTTGGTATCCTGATCGTTCGTGCGCTGGTGGAACATCCCCAACCTGCTTTCCCTGTCGCGCCTGGCGCTGACCCCGTTTTCCGTGCATGCCGTGCTCGCCGGAAAGTGCCGCGCCGCGCTCGTTCTCTTCTTCATCGCCGCCGTGACCGATATCCTGGACGGGCCTCTGGCCCGCCGGTTCGGCTGCACCACCCGCCTGGGCGCGTACCTGGACCCGATCGCGGACAAAGCGATGCTGAGCGCCACCTATCTCGCCGCCGGCATCGCCGGACTGGTTCCGGGGTGGCTTGTAGCGCTCATTTTCGGCCGCGACTTCTTGATTCTCGCCCTGGCCGCCGCGGCGCTCCTGTTCACCCGTCACCGCGACTTCCCACCCAGCGTCTGGGGCAAGCTCAGCACGGCGGTCCAGACTCTGGTGGGCGTCCTCGTGGTCCTCGGCCACGCCTTCCCCACCCTCCGGCTCCCGCCCGGTCCCTTGCTCGCGGCCGCCGCGGCCGCCACCGCCTGGAGCGGGCTCCACTACCTCTGGCGCGCTCTGCGCATGCTCCAGCGTCCCCGTCGCACGAATTGACGGAGCGGTGATCGAGGCGTAGGCTTAGAGAGTGGAGGGTGCAAAGTGACTCGCTACGTACCTACTCGCCACTACTTTCAGGCGGGCATGGCTGCGCTCGCGTTCGGGGTGTTCTCAACCTGGTACGGCTTCGCCCGGTGGGCGCCCGCGCAAGTTGCGGCCGCATTGTTCCTTGCCAGTGCGGGCGTCTTCCTGTACTTCGCATTCCGTCCTCCCGTCGAGATCTGCGAGACGCACCTGGCGATCGGCCGGCGGCACATCCCCTGGGTCGAGATCCGCCGCCTGGATCGCACGGGCTGGCTTTCGCCGCTGGTGGTCCACGTCACCCTCTACGACAGCCGCCGCTTCCGGCTGGTCTACCCGGGAGATATCGATTCGGCGAACAGCCTGCTGCGCCACCTGCGGCGCCACGCCCGCGAGGCCCTGATCGATGGGATCCCCTACCGCCAGTTTTGGGGCGAGCCCTCACCCAGTTCCTCCGGGGCCAAGCCACTTCCGTCGCCCCAGTATCGCCTCCTGCGCCCCGAGGATGAGGCCGAGGTCGAGCGTCTGTATCAGCGCCTCAAGACCGTCCGCCATCTTGACGCCGATAACTCCACGGACGAGCAATAGTTGGTGACGCCCTTCCGCTCCCGCACCCTGCGTTGGCTTGCCGCCGTGGCTCTTCTGGCGGGCATCCTGGTCCTCACGCGTTCCCTGTGGCTGACGGCGCTGGGCCGATTCCTGGTCGAATCCCAGGAGCCGTTCTCCGCCGAAATGGTCGTGGTGCTGGCGGGGGACGACACCGGCCACCGCATTCTGAAGGGGGCGGAGCTGGTCAGGCAGGGTTATGCGCCCAAGGTCCTGGTGAGCGGCCCCGAGTGCTGCTACGGCAGTCACGAGTCCGACCTGGCCATTCCCTTCGCGGTCCAGCAGGGCTGCTCTCAGGAGTGGTTCATTCCCCTGCCGCACTCGGCCAGATCCACCCTGGAGGAAGCGCGCCTGGTCCTCCGCGAACTGGAAAGCCGCCACGTCCGCCGGTTCCTGCTCGTCACCAGCGACTTTCACACGGCCCGTGCCGCGCGTGTCTATCGCCGCCTCGCGCCGCCCGGCAGTTTCCGCGTGGTCGCCGCTTCCAGCCCCGATTTCAGCGCCGGCGGCTGGTGGCACAGCCGCGAGGGGCGGAAGCAGTTCCTCATCGAATGGATCAAGACGGTGGCCTACTGGTTCGGGATCTGAAGCGACTGCGCAAAGACCATGTCTTCCGGGCTGCGCGGGTGGTTCTCCCGATGCTGCCAGTAAAGGCTCGCGTAACTGTCCGTGATGTAGTCCGCCGGCGCGAAACCGAGCTCGGCCGCCGTTCGATCGATCCACTCCGGCGCCCCTTCGAGTTCCAGAAAATCTCCGATGGGCGTTTGGTCGAGCGTCGCCAGCCCGCCGCCGCTGCGCTGCGCGTACTCGGTGCGGTACTTCTGATATCGGAAAGCGGGTTTCAGATCGAGCCGCGAGAGAATCCGGGTGAACGTTGCCGCCTCGGAGATCTCCAGTTCCAGTTCCTCGCGCGACTTGTGCCTGCCCGGTTGCGCACGTCCCTTAAACGTCAGCACCACCCGCCGCCCGCATTGCCGGACCCGCAGCACCAGCCCCGCCCGCCTCAGCTTCCGGTCCTGGGTGTCGAACAAGGTGTTGTCCTCGAACACCCTGCGCCTGGCAACCCGGAACCCGGCCTGCTTCAGCAGGCGCCGCCCCTCGGCCGCCCCGCCCAGCCGCAGCTTGATCTCCGTTTCCCGATTCGATCCGCCGGTTGACATCCGTCCCTCCAATCCTACGTCATCCCCAGTCTAAGAATTGGCACAAGCTCGGCCGAAATGACAGGCTCTCCACCACCGACCGTCTCGGCCACCCGGTACGCCTCTTGATTTTCAAGGAGCTACCCGGGGGGGATCATTTGGCACGCCGCGTGCATCGAATCTGTGGTGGAGCAGGAGGAAAAGAAGATGTTCGAGCCATTCGCCGTGGAAATCTACCGCCGCTTCCTGAGGGGCGAGACCATCCGGCAGCTAGCCGCCCGCCTGGACATCCCCGCCGACCGCGTGGAAACACGGATTCGCGTCGCCGCCCGGTACCTCGGGGAGCAGTACAAACGCGCGGCCTGACGCGCCTTCCGCGCCACCCCGGGCCCGTGGTCCGCCACCCCTGTATAATAGTAGCCACACGCGCCCGTAGCTCAGGTGGATAGAGCGACTGGCTTCGAACCAGTAGGCCGGGGGTTCGAGTCCCTCCGGGCGCGCCAGAATCGAACCCACTGATCGCGAGCTCCGCACGCCTCCCTCTTCCGTACCTACGGTACTGCCCTCCTTCCGTACCAAGGGTTCGGGGTTAGGGATTGAGGGAGGTCGTGTACCGTAACTACTCCAGTACCGCGATGCATTGACAAGCCGCGCTGGTTGGGCCTTACTAGAATCTCCGGGGCGTGTATCGAGGCGTTCCGGAATCGACGAGCAGGCCCAGGAAAGGGAACCAGGCGATGTTGGAACTATTGGAAGATAAACGGAACCTGAATGGCTGGCGCAGGCCACTCGACGCGGTAGCGGAGAAGCGGCCTCTCACCTTCGAGCTTCTCACCAACCGCATCTGCTGCAATTCTGCTACGTTCTCGATCTATCGCGCCAAGATCCCCGGAGGGTGGCTCGTCGCCATGCGCCCCCATGATCAGTTGACGTTCGTCCCGGATCCCCATCACGAGTGGGACGGCGGCTCCCTGACCTAGCCTTCTCTCTTTTTCGACCCCCCCAATCTCACGGCGGCTCCCTTTCCCCCGCGCCGAACGTGTATAGTGTGGATCTGCCGGCCAACAGCGATGCCTTCCCTCACCGGTTTGACCTCGACCGAAGTGGCCGCGAGACTTGCGGCCGGGGAGTACAACCGGCCGCCCGAGCCCGGAACCAAGAGCATTCGCGCGATCGTGCGCGACAACCTGTTCTGCGTCTTCAACATCATCATCGGGTGCATCATCCTGTTCCTGCTGGCCTCCTTCCTTGGAACCAGGGATGTCAGACTCCTCTGGGATTGTAGCGGCGTTTTCAGCGTGGCTTTCTTCAATACCGTCATCGCCGCGGTGCAGGAAATTCGTGCCAAGCTCGCCATGGACAAGGTCAACATGCTGATCGTCCGCGAGGTCACCGCATTGCGAAACGGCGAGTGCGTCAGCATCCCGCATTGCCAGATCGTCATGGGCGACGTGATTGTGGTCAAGCGCGGGGACCAGGCGGTGGTCGACGGCTCCCTGCTCCAGTCCCATCGTCTGGAGATGGACGAGTCTCTTCTCACGGGGGAATCCGAGCCGATTGAGAAGAAGGAGGGCGACACGATCCTGTCCGGCAGTTTCTGTTTGTCGGGCAACGGCGCCTACGTGGTCCAGCGCCTGAGCGACAGCAGTTTTGCCTCGGGAATCACACGCCTGGCCCAGCGTCTGAAATCGGAGGTCAGCCCGTTGCAGAGACAAATCAACCGCATCGTGGAGCTGCTGTCCGGCGTCGCGGTGGTTCTGTGCATCCTCGAAGGCTCGCTAGGCCTTCTCCGTCACGAGCTCAACGTGGATCTGGTCCGGAAGCTCGCCACCGTTTTGATCGGTCTCGTGCCGCAGGGCCTGGTGTTGACCGCCTCGGTGATTTTCGCCATCGGCATCTACCGCATCAGCAAGGTTGGGGCGGTGGTGCAGACCTTCAACGCCATCGAATCGTTCGCCGGCGTCCAGGTGATTTGCATGGACAAGACCGGGACCCTGACCCAGAACAGAATGTCGGTTCGCAAGGTCACTCCGCTGGCTCCTGGTTTCACGGCCGCCTCGCTGGAAAGGCTGCTGGGCACTTATGCGCGCCTTTCCTCGGAGAAGAACGCCACCATTCGCGCCCTGGAGGCGTTCCCGCCAGACAGCGAAGCGAAACAGGTCGACGAGTTCCCCTTCAGTTCCCAAAGGAAAATGAGCGCCATGACGGTGGCGCGGGATGGCCACGAGACTACTTACGCTCTCGGCGCCTTCGAACTGCTCGTTCCGCAGTGCAGCGCGAGCAGCCCCGCGCTGTCCGCGGACGCCATCGTGGCCCAGGGCCTCCAAGTGTATCGAAACCTGTTGTTCGGCGAGGTGATCGACCGCGACAAAATGGAACCGGGCCCGGACAGCCTGGGATCTTTCCGTGTGCGGCCGCTTGCCATTGTGTCGATCAGCGATCTGGTTCGCCCGGACGCGCGCGACGTGATTCAGCAGTTCGCCGGGGCCGGTATTGCATTCAAGATCCTTTCGGGCGATTCGGCGGCCTCCATCCTGGCGACCTGCCGCGACATCGGATGGACCGTCGATTCCTCGGAGGTCATTAGCGGTGCGGAGCTCGAGGCCCTGGATGGGGAGCGGCTCGAGGCGGCCGTCGAGAAGAGCGTGGTCTTTGCCAGACTGAGGCCCGAGCAGAAGGTGAAGATCGTCCAGGCGCTGCGGGCCCGCAAGATCCACACCGCCATGATCGGAGACGGCGTCAACGATGTCCCCGCCATCAAGCAGGCCGACCTGGGCATCGCCATGGATGAAGGCGCCCCCATCACCAAGGAAGTGGCGGACATCATTCTCCGCCAGAACCGGTTCACCTTGCTGCCGCAGGTTTTCGAGGAGGGCAAGAAGATCGTCAACACCGTCGGAACAGTCGCCAGGTTGTTCCTGACCAAGAACTTCCTGGTGATCTACCTGGCCCTGGCTTCCTCCCTGCTGCTGTGGGACTTCCCGTTGACCCCCAGGCGGCTGGCGCTGTTCAACCTCTTCGCGATTGGGGCGCCCGCGATACTGATCGCCTTCACCAATGCCAGCACGGACCGGCGGAAACGCCTGGTCCCGGACCTGCTGTCTTTCGTCGCCATCTCCGCTCTGGTCATGGCCGCCTCCGGACAGGCGGGCTTCTCGATGGCCCTGAAGGAATTTGGCCCGGGAGAGATTCCGAGCATGGTGACGGTCTCGATCCTGGTGCTGATCTCGGTGGTCAACTTCCTGCTAATCATCTCCCGCCGGGGCCAGAAGAACAGGGGCGTATACCTGCTCTTCGCGGCGTTCATGCTTCTGGTGTTCGTGCCGGCTGTCAGCGTCACCGCGTCCAACTGGCTGCTCAGGTTCCTCCGCGAGTTCTGTGAGATCTCGACTCTGGACCGGGCCGCATGGCGGATTGTCGCGGTGGTGTGCGCGATCGGTTCGCTGGTCCTGGCGGGGGCCCAGAAGCTGCGCGGAGAACTGGTGAATCGGGGCCTCTGATCCGAAACCGGCGGGGCGCTGGACTTGGCCGCCTAAATGTCCTAAAATCGGCCGTAATCTCATGAAGAGGAAAATGGCTCAGTGCCCTTGTCAGGGCAAGCCCGATTCGTGGCGCACGATCTGGAGGATTCCGGGCGGCGACCCGGACCTCTACATCGTCCGCGAGCCCGACCAGCGCGCCTGCGAGGAGCCTCTCGAACCGGCGGTCGCGTATTCCATCCTCGATCGCTGGGCGGCTGATCGGGACGGCCGTCGCGAGCTCCTCGAGATCTACTACGCGTTGCGCACGCCGCACCTGGGACACAACCTCACCGACTCGATAGTTCAGCAGACCGTCAAGCTCCGCCTGCGGGAGGCTTTCAAGCGCGGGGAGCTGCTGCTCATCCGCATACCTCCGATGGGACTCGGCGCCGGCGCCGTCGACGCTCTACTCGCCCCGGTTCAGGCGCGCGCGCCCGCGCCCCCGCCCCGCCAGACCACCAAGACCTGGATCGAGGTCCACCTGGTCGACATGGAGGGCAATCCCGTCGGCGGCAAGCACTACCTCATCAAGACTCCCAGCGGTGCAGTCGAGGAAGGGAATCTGGACTCCAACGGACGGGTTCGTCTGAACAATCTCGATCCTGGGACTTGCATGATATCCTTCCCGGACCTCGATCGCGAGGCCTGGGAACGCGTCAGCTAGCGCGCCGCGAGGAGGGTTCTATGCCGGTGCACGTCGTTAAGCAAGGCGACTGTATGAGTTCCATCGCGGACCAGTACGGCTTCTTCTGGGAGACCCTCTGGAACCACGAGCGGAACGCCGAGCTCAAGGAGCGGCGGAAGAATCCCAATGTACTCATGGCCGGCGACCACGTCTTCATTCCCGAGCTGCGGCAGAAGGAGGAAAGCGGCGAGACCGCGAAGGTCCACAGCTTTCGCTTGATGGGTGTCCCGGCGCGCCTGAACTTCCGCCTGAAGGACGCCCTGGGCGACCCTCGCGCCGGCCTCCGCTACACCCTCACCGTGGACGGCAAGCGCTTCACCGGAACCACCGCCGAGGACGGCCTCCTCTCCCACGTGATTCCCCCGCGCGCCAAGAAAGCCCAGCTCAAACTGGACAATGGCGAGGAGTATCACTTCGATCTGGGCTACATGAATCCCCTGGACTACACCAGCGGGGTCCAAGCCCGGCTCAAGAACCTGGGCTACTATCGCGGCGACATCGACGGCGCCTTGAACGATCAGACCCGCGAGGCGATCCTCCGTTTCCAGGGCGACCGTGGCCTGGAGGTCACCGGCGATCCCGACGCCGCCACCCGCGACGCCCTCAGCGCCGCTCACGAGAGCTGATCCCAATGGCCAACAGTCCTCCTCAACCCCAGATGGGCGTCGCCCTCCGCCAGGGCCTGGGCAACCAGGACGGCGTCAATGTCCTGCAACAGGCCGGGGTGAAGGTCTTCCTGCGCTTGTGCTTCACCGATCCGGAAGGAACCAAGCGCTTCTTCCCGCCGGAGCTGCCGGTACGCGTCGAGTTCGGCGGCGGCGGCACGGCCCGCTCGGCCAATTGCACGCTGGGCGACAATGGCCGGCTCACCTTCCTGGCGCGGGGCACGGACGCCCAGGCCTGGAGGGAGTTCACGCTTCAGTTTCCGGCCCAAGCGGCCAGCCCGCGCTACTGCGTCTATGAGGCCCCGGGAGCGTCGCCCTCCCCGCCGGGCTCGCCTCCCGCCGTCCCGCGCGTTGCCAATGCGCTGCCCAACACCCAGGAGCGCTTCTTCCGCATGCCCGTCAATTTCGCCGCTGGCGGCTCCTGGGGACTGCGGCATTCCGACTGGACTGCCGGCACGGGCGCGAATGCCTTCCCCGGCCACGCCACCTTCACCGCCAATACCGGCATCGTTCGCCACAACCAGGACCCACCGCTGGATATCGGCACGGTCGACGAGCCCGTCGAACTCATTCTGAACCCGCACTGGAAGTATTTCCGCTTCGAGTTCTTCGACCGCTATTACGGGCCGGCCAGCCGCGGCAGCCCAGCCCGCCCCAGCCACGGCGCCCGCATCACCCTTCCGGCGATCACGCTGGGGGGCTATCGCGATCACCCCAACGCCGCCGACGCGGAGCCGATCGACACCGAGTGTGACTGGACCATCGACGGCGGCGCCAACAAGCGGCTTCAGTGCCTGCCCTTCATTCTTCGCCGCGACCAGAACGCCGCCGACCTGCCCCCGCTCACCGGCGCCAATCTGGGTCTGCGCTTCAACACCGTCAACGGCTACGTTTTCTCCCAGTCGGATACCGTCCGGGAGATCCGCACGGTCGCGCCCAACGACGCCGTACTGAACCCCGGCCCTGACCGCCTGCGCTATTACGATCTTCCGCCGGTCTGGAAATCGCGCCGCTACTACACCCGCAACCTGGGCGGCTCTCCGCCGGCCGACGGGAAGTTCTTCCAGAACCTGACCCAGGCCGACGTCGACCGCGGCGACGACCGCGGCACCCCGCTGGTGTTCTGCCTGGACGACCTGGTGCTGTACGACAACTCGACCGGCGCCCTCCGGCCGTTGCCGCCCCAGGCGCCCGCCGCTCCCGAGCGCGTCGTGATCTTCCACCACCGCTTCGACAACAGTCTGGCCGGCGCCACGAACCACGGCATCTTCAAGCCCCTGGCCCTCGCCGATGCCGCCGATCCGCTCGACCTGCCGCGCACGAACGTCACGCCCGACAACAACTACATCCTCGAGTATCCGGACTGGACCCGCCTGATCGCGGCCCGCGGCTGCCTGTTCGACGTCTTCGATCAGCGCTGCCCGGATTCCGCTGACGCTACTCGTGTCGTCGGCGCCCGCGCCGCCGTGCGCTGGGTCGATACCACCGCACCGTTCCCGGGCGTCACCAGCAGCGCCCTGGTCGGTAACGCTTTTGTGGCACAGGCCGATGGCCTCCCCATCCCCGGCCGCATGCTCTCCGCCGCCGCCGCCCGAACCGACCATCCCGCGGCCAATCCGCTGTTCTCCATCCAGCCCTATTACCGGCAGCAGACCGCGAGAAGGTACCAGGTCCCTTACAACGTCGCCCAGGGCGAGCAGGTCGGGCGCTTCGACATCGTTCTTCTGCGCTGCTGCGACGTGGAGGGCGGCCAGGAAATCGCCGTCAACTTCCACTACTTGCGCTCGTTCTTCGTCTTCAATTTCGTCCCCCCCGCCCCGGCGGTGCCCTCCAATCTCCCCGTCCCCGACCAATGCCGCTTTGCCAACAACATCAGCTTGAACGTGGCCAATCGCTGGAACGGCGACGATCGCGGCATCAGCCAGTCGCGGGTCGAACTGCTGCCGCAATCCCAGTCGCCGCCCACGCCGCTGAAGATCTACGTAGTTTGGTTCCCGCAGAGCACGCCGCGAAACTGGGCGCACTTCGCGGTGAACATTCTCAGCGGCGGAGGGCGCGACAATCGCGGCAGCCAGCGCGGCAACGGCGAATCCGGTGAGCAGAGTTTTCAGACCCAGGCCGATTTCTGGTTCCCGGCCGCGCACGAGACCGGCCACATGTCCGGGCTGCCGGACGAGTACAACGAGCGCTGGAATGGCGCTTCGTATCAGCAACTCAGCTTCAAGACCAACCTCCCCGGCGACCCCTACGAGCCCGACGGCCGCACCGAACTCGGCGGCCAGCTCGACTCGGGCATGATGAACAGCAACCGGCGCCCGCGCAACCGCTACTTCTGGCACAACGCCGAGTGGATCCGCCAGATCACCAATGTTGCGCTCAAGGTCAAGTACACCGATATCAGCGGCACAGTCTACGACGACTATTGGCTGCCGGCTCATCCGCAGACCGCCGCCGGGCGCACCTACTACCCCTGGCCGCTCGTGGGGATGCTGAACCAGCCCGCCGCCAATCCCGTATGCGACCTGTTCCTGTTCCGCCTGGGCAAGGACCGCTACAGCCAGCACATCCTATCAACCATCACCGCTGCGCCCATGTTCGCCGCGGCCGGATCGCCCCCGGCGCCGCCGGCGGCGCGCACGTTCGACGGTATCCTGATCGTCGGTATCCGGCTGCGCTGCCGGATCGGCGCCTGGGCCAACCTGCAAGACGAACAGGACAACCGGGAGCGTATCCTGGCCGAGATTGCCGGCATGGTCCGCCTGGGGATGAATTACCGCTTCTTCGCCAGTGGCGACCTGGCCGCTCCAGCAGTCCACTTCGACCGCTGCCTGATCCAGTTTACGCCCCAGTTCCTGGTCACCAACTTCCCCAACTACGGGCCTGCTCAGGCCCCGCCGCAGCCTGTTAGAACCGTCGCCGGCGACCCGAACTACATCGATATCAACCCGGCTCTCGCCAACGGGGTCCTGGGCGTTTTCGGGGCCAACGCCCAGTTGGAAGTGTGGGCGCAAGCCCCCGTCGGAGCCAATTGGAACGCCGCGAATAGCAGGCTGACCATGAACATTCAGAATTGGGCTGATGTCGCCACGCAGATGGAGGCCAACTTCCCGCGCTTCCTTGGCCTGGCCAGAACCATGCAGACCGTAACCGCAGCCGACATTCAGCCGCTCCTGCAGACTGTCTTCCCAGGCGCCAATGTGCAGAACCTCTGACACGGGCGACACCATGAACCGAATTCTGCGCCACCACGGCTTCGCGATCCTCGCCGCGGTGATTCTGCCGCTTTCCATCGCCGGCACGTGCCGGCGCCAGTCAGGAGTGAAAAAAGTGCCACAGATCCGTTTAGTCCAGGGTTTCGAAGCGACCGATCTCACGCCGCCCACCCGGGAAATCCGCCCCGCGGCGGCCGCTCGAGCGCTGCCCCCGGCGGCCCCGTCCGGCGTCGCCGGCTACCCCATGGCCTATGGCAATGAAAGCCGCAACTCCCGCGCTTCGCAACCGCTTCCGGCGGGAGACTGGCGGGTGCGCTGGCGCGTCTCAGTGAAAGCGGAGCCCGGTCCCGTGTTGGTGCTTCAGCAGGGCAACCGCATCCTGGTACGCGCTGTGGATTGGCAACTGCTGGAACCCGGCGGCGGGGTGCTGGCCGCCGGACCCGCCGCTGGCGGCCCCATTGTGCTCGATGCCGCGCACGACTTGTTCTACCGCTTCCTGCCCTCCGCCTACCTCGCTGCCGCCCGCTTGAGCGACGGCCACCAGGCCTTCCTGCTCTCCCCCGCTTACGGCGACAGCTTCAGCCGTGTTTTCATGGCCCGGCACGGCGATCGGCTGCTGATGGCCGCCGTCGAGCGCCCACTCGACCCGCACGGCGGCCGGCAACCTTCTCGCTCGCTCTTCGAGGCCGTGGACCTGCGCGAGCCCTTCGAAACCACCGGGCTCGGCTTGCTCAAGTCCGTCTCATCTCCCGGCGAATTGCGCATCGGCTCGGTGGGTCTCGTTGCCGCGGCCACCGCCAACTCGATTGTCGCCGCCGTGCCCGATTGCATCTTCCTCGCCGGCTGGGATATGATCGTCCGCCTCGCCCTGACCGGCACGTTCGATCCCGTCTGGATGAGCCTCGACGAGGCCGGCCGCATCTACCTCGTCGTCCGCTCGGGCCAGCGGTTCGCACTGTGGCTGGTGGACCCGGACGGCGAACGCCTGTACGCGGCCGATCTGCCCGAGAGCGTGCCCGAACCCTCCGGGCCGCCCATCGTCGCTCCCGACCACACCGCCTACCTCATCGCCGGCTCGCAGGTGATTGCCGTCGCTCCCGACGGCAAGCTGAACTGGCTCAAGGCCGCCTCGGGCCGCGTCGGCGGCGCAATCGTGACCGCCGACGACCAGCTCGTCCTCGCCGAGGGCGATGCCATCACCGCCTGGAACCGCCTCGGCCAGCGCCGCGTCGTGCACGTGATCCCCGGTGAGCAGCTCAACTCGCCGCCCGTGCTCGCCTCCAACGGCGATCTGCTGGTGGCCTCGCAAGGCAGCCTCTTCTGCCTCTCGCGGCTGAAATAACGCGCAATGGCGGGAAGATCCGGCAAGCCCCTGGTTTCCTGCATCCTGCCCGCGCGCAGCCGCCGCTTCGCCGCATTGGCCATCGACTACTTTTTGCGTCAGACTTGGCCGCGCAAGGAACTCATCATCCTCGACGACAGCGCCGACCCCGTCGAGGACCTGGTCCCCGCCGCCGAGAACTTGCGCTACATCCGCCTCCAGACCCCGCACTCCACGGGCGCCAAATGGAATCTGGGGAGCTCCCAGGCGCGCGGCGAGATCATCCTGCATTGGCCGGAAACCGACTGGTACGCTCCCGGCCGCATCCAGTCGATGGTCGCGTCCCTGCGCCGCAGGCGCATCCAGGTCTGCGGCCTGAACCGGGTCCTGCTCTACGACCTCGCCGGTGGCCGGGCCTGGCTCTGTCGCGGCCCCGCGGTGTATCCCGGTTCCTTGTGCTATCGCCGCGCCTGGTGGGAGCGTCATCCGTTCGAGGATGCCGAGGAGCAGCCACCGGCACGCGTTTCCCGGGTCGCCGATACCCGCTGTCAGGTCCGCATCGCCAGCGCCATCGGGCCCGACGCCCGCCCGACTGGCGGCGTGCCTTGCCCCGTCGAGAGTCTCCGCCGCATCCTCGGCGACGACTGGAGTTTCTACGAGCGCGAACTCCCCGCGCCCCCGCCCCGCCCCCGCGCCGTCCCAGCCGTGCCGGGCGCCGAGCGTCCCGCGCTGCCCGCCTGTCCCTTGGTCTCCTGCATCATGCCGACCCGCGAGCGGCGCCACTTTGCGGGCCTGGCGATCCACTATTTCCTGCGCCAGGATTACGAGCCCAAGGAACTGGTCATAGTCGACGACGGGGACGACTCCATCCAGGACCTCGTTCCTGCCGACTCCCGCATCCGGTACATCCGCCTGGACCACAGGCTCACGGTGGGCGCTAAGCGGAATCTGGCCTGCGAGCACGCGCGCGGCCAGGTCATCGTTCACTGGGATGACGACGATTGGCATGCGCCGAATCGCATCCGCGCCCAGGCCGGCGTCCTGGCCCGCGAGCAGGCCGATCTGTGCGGTCTCAACCCGGTCCTGTTCCTCGATCCGGCCGCCAGCCGCGCCTGGCAATACCTTTACCCGCCCCAGGAGAGGTTCTGGGTTCACGGCGGCACCTTCTGCTACCGCCGCTCGTTCTGGGAAGCCCACCGCTTCGCGGACCTGGACGTCGGCGAAGACAATCAGTTCATCTGGACCGCTCCGCCCGCGCGCATGATCGCGGTCCCGGACTCCACCATTCTGGTAGCCCTGATCCACCCCGGAAACGTGAGCCCCAAGCAGCCCGGCACCACCTACTGGCAGCCTCATCCGGCCGGGCAGATCCGCCGGTTGCTAGGCGAGGACTGGAACTGTTACGAGCGCGGGATCGAGTGCCGGGCTCCGGCATTCTCCGCCGAGCTTCCCCCGGCCCGGGCTTCCTGCGGGTTGCGCAACATCTTTGCCTGCCTGGTCCACGAGAACCCGGAATGCGTGGTCGACCTGGTTCGCAACCTGCGCTGCCTTGACCCGGACTCGACCGTCCTGCTGTACGACGGCAGCGGCAACGCCCAACTCCTGAACGGCGCCTTCCCCTTCGAGCGCTACGGAGCCATCCTGCATCCGCGGCCTCGGCCCATGGCCTGGGGGCAGTTGCACGGGTTCGCCGTGGACGCGATGGAGTTCGCGCTGGCGCATTTCCAGTTCCACACTCTCACCATCGTCGATTCCGACCAGCTTGCCGTGCGCCCCGGCTACTCCCGTCACCTCGAACCCTGTCTCGGCGCGCACTCCCGGCTCGGAATGCTGGTGAACTCGCCCGCTCCGCAGCCGCCCGACACCTCCGTGGGACCCGCTGCCGCGGCGTTCCGGGAAATCGATCTCTGGCGGCCCTACTTGCGGCGCTACGCGGGCGGCGAACAGAAGTTCGTTCACTGGTCCTACTGGCCTTCCACGGTGTTCACCTCCGACGCCGCCCGCGATCTGACCAGGCTCTTCGCTTCCGACGCAGCTCTGAAAGAAATCCTTCGCCGGAGCAGAATCTGGGCCACCGAGGAAGTCCTGTTCCCGACGCTCGCCGCCCTGCTGGGCTACGAGATCGCCGCGAGTCCGTGCAGCTACGACTATGTGAGGTACCGCGAGTCCTATTCCACCTGGCACATCGAAGCCGCCCTGCGCCGGCCGGAGGTCTTCTGGGTTCACCCGGTGGCCCGCAAGTACGAGGATCCATTGCGCCGGCTCATCCGCGAGCGCTACCGCCAATACGAGCGCCGGCCGGACCCCGCGACACCCGCATCCCGGGACGGCCCAACGCCCCCGCCGCTGTTGACGACGCAACCCATCCTCGCCAGGATGAGGAACATCCCGGGCTGGCTGGAGGAGGACGAGGCCGACCTGCTCGTCGCTGCCGCCTCCCGCGCGCTGGCCCTGTTCCCCGGCCCGCGAAGCCTGGTGGAAGTGGGCAGCTACTGCGGCCGGTCCACCGTGGTCATCGGCAGCGTGGTTCAGACCCTCTCGCCCGCTTCCAGGCTGTATGCCATCGATCCGCACGACGGCAAGATCGGCTCACTCGATCAGGGTGTGGGCATCGAGGCCCCGACGTTCTCCCGATTCCTCCAGAACATCTCCGCGGCGGGACTCGCCGGTGTAGTCGAGGCGATCCAGAAGCACTCTTATGAAGTAGCCTGGGACCGCCCGATCCCCTTTCTCTTCATCGACGGCCTGCACGACTATCCCAACGTGTCGCGGGATTTCTACCACTTCGAAGGCTGGGTTGCAGCCGGCGGGTTCATTGCGTTCCACGATTACAGCGACAGCTTTCCTGGCGTGAAATGCCTGGTCGACGAACTCCTGGCCTCGGGCCAGTACCGCCGGCTGGGGGCAGCCGGAAGCATGATTGTGGTCGAGAAGCTCCTTACTTCCGCCGCGCCCTGAGCGCCTCAATCAGCACCGGCAGCACCGACACGAAAATGATCAGCAGGATCACTTTGTCGAAGTGCTGCCGCACCAGCGGAACGCCGCCCAGCGTCCGCCCCAGCGTGGTGATCGAGAACACCCACAGCACCACGCCGGCGACGCTGAACGCCAGGAACCGGAAGTAGTTCATCTCCGATACCCCCGCCAGGAACGGCGCGAACGTGCGGATGATCGGCACGAACTTGGCGTAGACGATGGTCTTGCCGCCGTACTTCTCGTAGAACTGTTTGGATCGCATCAGGTGCTCGCGCCGGAACAACCGCGAATCGGGCCGCCGGAAGATGTGCGGGCCGGTGCGCCGCCCCAGGAGGTAGCCCGTGCTGTCCCCGATGATGGCCGCCGCCATCAGCACCGGGAGCACCACGTAGATGTTCAGCCGGGCCGCGCCGGCCACCACGCCAACGGTGAACAGGAACGAGTCCCCGGGGAGGAAGAAACCCGTCAGCAGTCCGGTCTCCGCGAATACCACGCCGAACAGCAAGGCATAGCCGAGCCACCCCGTCAGCACCGTCGTCAGCAGCTCGATCAGCCGCTCGGGGGTCGTCAGCGTGCGCAGGAAGTCGATCAGAGCCTGGAGCATCCGGGTTCCTGGGCCGCGGCCTAACCCCGGTAGCTCTCGAACAGCCGGTTGATCACGTCCTGGTGAATCTTGAGCTTGCCTTCCTTGAACAGCGCGCTCCGCAGCGAGTCCTCCAACAGCTCGGTGCGCCGCTTCAGCTTATCCTCTCTGAGCGTGCGGGCTATGGCCGCGCGCTGCTCGCCGAGCTTGGTGATGTCCGCCGGAACCTTGTTCTCCACCTTGCAGATCAAGCGGTCCTCGCCGACCGGCCCGGGCATGAACACACCGCCCACCGGCTGTTCGAAGGCCTGGTACACGGAGATCGCCGGGCCGATTCCATCCGCCGCCCCGTTGCGCCCAAACTCCTGGGTCGTCTTCACCTCCAGGCCCAGCGATTGCGCCACCTTCTTCAGGTCGCCGCCCGCAGCCTTGACCTTCTCCAGGGTTTCACGCGCCTTCCGCTCGATCAGTTGCTCCAGCTTCTGCGAGGTCAGCGTGCCGCGGATCTGGGCCTCGACCTCCGAGAGCTCGGCCGGTCGCGCCGGGAATACGCCGGTCACCACCGCCACCGCCAGCTTGTTGCCGGGAGCCTGGATCACCCCGCTCACGCCGCCCTTCGGCAGGCCCGTGACCGCCGATTCGAAATCGGCATTCACTCCCAACTCCGGCACCGGATCCCCCGCGCCCGCTTTATCCACCTTCACCACATCGATGCCCAGCTCCCGCGCGATCTGCTCCGCCCCCGCCGGATTCTTGGCCGCCAGCTCGTGCGCCTGGTCCGCCAGCCGTTGCACGGTGTCGTAAACCTGCTGTTTCTTCCACTCCTGCCCCAACGCCTCCTTCAGTTCCTCGAACGGCTTCACCCGCGCCTGTTCCCTCTCCAACACCTGGAGGATATGGAACCCGTACTCGGTGGCGATGACCCCGCTAAGATCCTTCGGCTTCAGCGCGAACGCGGTGTTCTCGAAATTGGCCACCGTCTGGCCTCTCACGATCCAGCCGAGGTCGCCGCCCTTGGCCGCCGACCCGTCGTCCTCGGAGTTCTTCTTCGCCAATTCCGCGAAATCCGCGCCCGCCTTCAACTGTTTCAGCAGATCCTCGGCTTTGGCCCGGATCTTCGGCTCTTCTTCCTTGGGCTTGCCGGTGGTCTTCAGCAGGATGTGGCGCACGTGCACCCGATCCGGCGTGCGGAACTGGTCCTTGTTGGCCTCATAGTACTTCCGCAGCTCCGCTTCCGGCGCGGTGATCCGCTGCGCCACCTTCGCCGCGTCGATCAGCAAAATCCGGAAGGACCGCTTCTCCGGAATCTGGAATTGCAGCTTGTTCGCCTGAAAGTAGTTGCGGACCTCGTCCGGCGTCACCGTCACCTCGGAGCGGAGCTGGTCCGGCTTCATCGAGATGTACTCCAGTTTCACCTTCTCGTTCCGGCGCTGGTACTCCTTGGTCACTTCCTCCGGCGTCACCAGCACACCCTGTCCCACCAGGTCTTCGAGCTTGGACACCAGCATCTGCGTCCGCGCGCTGGCTTCGAACTCCTCAATCGAGAGGTCCTGCTCGCGCAACAGCGCCGCGTAGGCTTCCTTGCCGATGAATTGTCCGCCCTGGAACAACATCGGCGCCATGGCTTGCAGGCCACGCACCAGATCCTCCTGCGTCACCTCGAAGCCCAGCCGTCGCGCCTCGTAGGCCATCACGTGCTCGTTGATCAGCGCGGTCAGGAGCTGCTCCACGTACAACTGCATCATTTCCTTGGGCACCGATCGGTTGTGCAGCGCCATCTGCAACCGCTTCCGCACTTCCTGGACGGTCACCGCGTCTTTGCCGATCTCGGCCACAATCTGGTCTTGCTGCCGCCCGCCCCCGCTGCCAAATCCGGGAATCAGCGTGACCACCATGGAAAGGGCCACGACCATCAGTAAAGCGCCGAGCATAAAGCGCACAACCTTAGCGCGGCTCCGAAACAGATCGAACATGGATGCAGTACTCCTCTAGTAAGCTGCTGAAAAACCGGGGCTGGCTCCTCTGTCCCAAGCCACTAGCCACGTTCGGCCTAGGGGTCGCACTCCTCGGCGCGTGGACAGAGGTGCCTGTCCCGAGCTTTTTCAGCAAGTACCTCGTAATCCGAAGCATTCATTATAGCGAATGTGGCGCAGGCTTCAGCCTGCGGTGGTCCGCTTCAGCCCGCCACCGCCAGCAGCGCGCCCCAGTGGAACCCGGCCCCGAAGGCGCTGAAAACGATCGGCAGCCCCGGCTCGATCCGCCCTTCTCTCCACCACTCGGCCGCCGCCATCAGCATCGATGCCGACGAGGTGTTGCCGTGCCGCCGGACCGTGGAACAGAACTTCGTCTCGCTCACCTGGAGGGCCTGGGCCACCTTCAGGATCAGGTTCAGGTTCGCCTGGTGCAGCACGAACACCTGCACCTGTTGCGCACTCCAACCGTTGCGCTTGAGCACTTCCTCGATCGCCCGCGGGATCTTCCGCGCGGCTTGCAGGATGACCGTGCGGCCATCCATCGCCAGGGGTAGGTTGAAATCCAGCCGCAGGCTGTCGGCGAAACTGCCGTCGGTGAACAGCAGCGAATCCAGGACCCGGGCAAAGCCGCCGTCGGGGCCGATCAGACACGCGCCCGCGCCATCGCCGAACAGAATCGCGGTGTCGCGGTTGACAGGCGGCCTCATCGCCACGCGCGACATGATCTCCGCCCCAATCACCAGCACCGGACCCTGCGCCTCGGCCAGCCGGCTCCCCAGCGCCATCCCGATGAGCGAGCCCGCGCTGGCCACCGGCAGATCCAGCGCCGGAGTGGTCCCCAGACCCAGCCGGTGCGCCACCGGAGCCGCCGGCCCGGGGAACTGTCGCTCCGCCGACCCGCTGGCCACGATCAGCATCCCCAGCCCGGAGGGCGACATCCCGGCGGCGCCGAGACAGTCCTGGGCGGCGCGCACCGCCAGGTCCGCCACCGTCTCGTCCCCGCCCGCGAACCGGCGCTCCTCGATCCCGCTGGCCTTCACGATCCAGCCGGGCTCCGCTCCGGTGATGGCCTCCAGCTCCGCGTTGCCTACGACACGTTCCGGAAGGTATTTTCCGAAGGCTTGGATCCAGGCCACGTCAGCTATGCCCTTCGATATAGGATTCGATCCGCTCGAGCGTTTCGAATCTGCGCGGAATCAAATCCGAATCCGGAATCGCGATCGAGAACTCGCGCTCCAGCGCGCTGACCATCTCGGGCAGCGCAAAGGAGTCCACCAGGCCCGATTCGAACAGAGATTGATCCGGGGCCAAGTTCACCTCCTGCCGGGAGATACTGCGGATGATTTCAAGGATTCTGGCTCGTCTCTCCATTAGCGACCTGCTCGGGTGGCGCCGTGCGGTACTTGATAAAGGTTTGAAACTCCTGGATTATATCCTGGAACAGCGCGTCCGCCAATCGGCGATAACCGGCCGAGGTGAAGTGCACGTAGTCCGGCTGGGCCAGTTCGGCGTAAACCCAATCCCGCATCGAGCCTTTCCCGCCCATCCGGGCGCGCGTGTCCCAATAGGCGCAGCCGCTCCTCCGGCTCGCCTCTTTTTGCGCCGCGATGATCGTGTCGAGCTTGTCCAGAGGCTCCCAGCGCCCCTTCGCGCGGCGCAGCCGGTCGGGCGGCCCCAGCACCAGGATCGAAGCCACCGGCGCGGCGCGCCGAAGCCGTTCCAGCAGCGTGCCGAACATCTCGCGGTAACTCTCCAGGGTCCACTGCGGATCGCCGGCCTCGTTGGTGCCGTAAGCCAGCACGATCAGCGCCGGGTTGCGCCGCTCGATGTAACTTGCCAGCATCGCCTCGTTCCAGCGCAGGATCAAAACCGCCTCGGCCCCGTTGATCCCCATGGACTCGTAAGTTACGCCCTGCGCCTTCTCGGTCACCCAACCGAACAGGCGCACCGGCGCGCGGTCCAGGGTGCGGATCTCGAACCGATGGACGCCGGCGCTGGTCTGATGCGTGAGGTACCCGGGCCCCAGTTCGCCGGCCGTTGAGATCTCGCGAGCCGGCTGACCATCCTCGTATAGCGCGATCCCGCCGCCTCCGGGCTGCTGCAAGTAGAACACTTCCAGGTACTCGCAATCGGCCTCCACAAAGACGCTCTGGTCCTTGCGTTCCGTCGAAATGCTGATTCCGCCCAGGCCGAACAGCCCGTCTCCGGCGCCGGTCCGGAGTCCCTCGGCCTCCCAGCGCTGGCTGGCGCCTCCAGCCTGAACGTCGAAGCGCCGGTACCCCTTGAACGGCCGCCCCGGGAAGGAAAACCCCGCCCCGCCGTCCCCGAACCGCTGCTGAAGGCTGGCGCGCAATCGTCCGGTCCAGGCGTCCGCGGCGGTGTGCGAATCGCCGAAGTGCAGGATGTGCAGCGTCTGGCTCTCGCCCAGCGTCTTGCGGTAGAGCAGCTCGAAGAACGGCACCATCACTCCCGAGCGTTCGATGGGGTGCTCGGGCCTCGCGGCCAGCGACTTGGAAACGCGCTCGGCGGCCGCGGCGCGCGCCTTTGCGCTCACCCGCGGCGCGGGATAGTGTACCCGCCGCGCCCTGCGCTTCTTGGTGGCTGCCACCGACACCCACGGCACCGCCACCAGCAGAAGCAGCGCGGTCGATCGCCCCAGCCAGCCCACGCTATTTCCTCCTCGCCAGCGCCGGCCGCTGGGTGCTGCGGCGGAACTTGTACTCGTTCAAACCCTGGCACAGCCGCTGGAACAGCAATTCTCCCACCTGGCGGGCGCCGGCCGGCGTGGTATGGATGAAGTCCGCCGAGACCAGCCGCGGCCGCGCCTCGTACCAGCGCGCCATGGTCCCTTCTCCGCCCGCCGCCGCGAAAGCATTGAAGAATCCGCACCCGGTTTCCCGCGCCACCCGCTCCTGGATGCCCACCAGCCGCGGAATGCTGGCCAGCGTCCGAATTTCCCCTCCGGCGACCCGCTCCGCCCGGTCGATGGGACTCATGATCAGCAGCGAGCACCCGGGCAGCGCCGCCCGCAGCCGCCCGATGGCCAGGCTCAGTTCCTGTTCGTACCAGCCTCCGACGTAGGCCGCAAATCCGCTCTCATTGGTGCCGTAGTTGAGGATCACCAGGTCCGGCTTCCGGCGCCGGAGCTGCTCGGCCCACTGCGGCTCGTTGAAGATGCGGGCAGGCACGGTAGTGAACGCCCCGTTCATCCCCAAGCTGTCGTAGACCACCCCCGGCGTTTCCTTCTCGAGCACGATCCCGAACACCCTCACCGTTCCAACAGCCTGAATCTCGAGTTCGCCCGTGGGGGGACGCAACTCGAACACCGCGAACCCGGGCCGCTTGGCGTCGCCGCTGGTGTCGATCCGGCCGAGGGCCAGTTCGCCGCTCGAAACGACGATTTCTCCGCCGCCCGGCTGCCGCAGAAACGACACCTCCACCCGCGTGTGGCCCCGGTCGCGCAGCACAATCCGGCTCCGGGCGGCGCCCCAGTTCAGAAAAGCCACGCCGCCCAGTCCGTACATGCCGTCCCGCAGGTCAGGATGGGTCGCCGGATGGATGTCCCATCCGGACGCGGAGAGTTTTACGCCCCAATGCTGGTACCAGGCCCAGGGCTTGGCGATCAGCGTGAAGCCGTGGCCGGAATCGCCGAAGCGCGCCTGCAACAGCGCGCGCACGTCGCCGGTGATCAGGTCCGCGGTGGTCGGGGAATCTCCGTAGTGCAGGATGCGCGTGATCGCTCCCGGCTCTTTCCTCTCCGTGCGCCACAGCGCTTCGTAGAAGTGGTCCAGCGCGCCCGAATCGTCCTCCAGGTCGGGCGCCGGGACGAACTTGGACGGCCGCGCCGGCTCGGGGACCGGCTCGGAAACCACCCGCGCCGGCCTGAAATCGATCACCGAGCCGAACAGCGCCCCGCTCAGGCCGCGAAAATCCTTGCGCACCCAGCCCGCCGTCGCGACCAGCGCCACAAAGGTGAGGATCGTCAAAGCCGGCCGCACTGGAAACGAACGCATAGCCTCAGAACCTGCTGTACACGAAAGGCGCCCCGCCCTTTCCGGCGAAGAATTCGAGCGCAATCACCACCGCCAGCATCGCCGCGGCCTGCGCGTAGAACGGGGCGCGCCCGAACAGTGCCATCGAGCTCGAGAGCCAGCGGTTCGGCAAAAAGTGGCCCACCGCCGCCAGCGCCATCATCAGCAGGATCCCCGCGCTGAGATTCTCCGCCGAAACCGTCAACGACCCCACGCGGCCCAGAACCGCCAGCGCTCCTTTCGGGTCCGGGGCCCGGAAGAACACCCAGGTCAGGCACACGAAATGGAATGTGAGCAGGCCGCAGGCCAGTTTCACCCAGCGATTCCCCGTTGGCGCGCGCCGCCCGCGCCAGGTCTGCCACCGCCGCGTCGCCGCCAGTCCCGACCCGTGCAGCAGGCCCCAGATCGCGAAGTTCCACGTCACGTTGTGCCACAGCCCGCCCAGCAGCATCGTAATTACCAGGTTGCCATAGGTGAACGCTTTCCGCTTCGATCGCAGACCCGGCAGCGAGAAATACAGGTAGTCCCGCAGCCACTGCGAGAAACTGATGTGCCAGCGCCGCCAGAACTCCGGGATGCTGAGCGACGAATACGGCCGGTCGAAGTTCGCGGGCAGGTTCAGTCCCAGCAGCAACGCCGAGCCGATGGCGATGTCCGTGTAGCCCGAGAAGTCGTAGTAGAGCTGCAAGGCGTACCCGTACACACCGGCCGCCACCTCGAAACCGCTGTAGAGATTCGGCAGGTCGAATACCCGGTTCACCAGGTTGTCCGCTATGTAATCGGCAATGAGCAGCTTCTTCACCAGGCCCAGCGAGATCAGGAACAGCGCGCGCCCCGCCTGCTCCGAGGAGAGCGAGGGTTTTCGGCCGAACTGCGCCTGCAAGTCGCCTACCCGCGTGATGGGGCCCGCCAGGGGCGTCGGGAACAGCGACACCGCCGCCAGGTGCTCCAGGTAGCTGGAAGTGGCTTTGATCTCGCGCCGGTAGACGTCGATGGTGTAGGTGAGCGCCTGAAATGCGTAGAACGAGAGGCCCAGCGTGAACATAAACTGCGACCCTTCCGCGTACCGCACCGCCAGCAGAATCCCCAGGTTCAGGGCGATGCTGCACCCCAGAATCAACCGCCGCGGGAAAGCGGCTTTGAACCGCTCGAGCGCCAGGCCCGCCACAAAATCCAGCGTCCCCGCCACCGGAATCACCAGCAAGTACCAAAGCCCGAACCGCGCCAGAAAGAAGTAGTTGGCGAACAGCAGCACCGTCAGCCTGAGAATGCGCTTCTCCGCCACCGTCCAGTGCAGGAAGAAGACGATCGCCAGGAACACGAAGAACGTCGGAGCCGTCGGGACCACGCATGTGTATTCTATCGTGAACCAGCCGCGCACCACCTTCGGGGGTTGCCCCTCACGCCCATTCTCGTTCTCACGCGAAGAAGCTCCTCGACCTCGAGCAATCCAGGCCGACCCGAACCTGGAGACGAAGATCGTCCCCACCACCAGCGGCGGGATCTCGGTATCCATCAAGGAAGCCCTCCGTTAGCCCCGCTGTGGCGCACGCTTCAGCGTGCCGCGTCGGCTCTCCAGCCGACGCCATCTCCGCTGACCCCCCCGCTCTCATTGCGGCGTGAGCCGCCCTGCCGCGCGGTTAGCGCCGCCGACAGTAGCCTGCCAGCCTCCCGCCAACTGCAGTCCAATTCCCAACTGGAGACTGCTACCTACAAGCCGTCACTTTCCGATTTGAGGAGCCTGGCTCGATCTTAGAGGCTGCCTTAGGCGGGCGCATGATAACCTAAAGGCACCGTATGTTTGCAGGAATGGCAGTCCGCGGATGGTTGTGCGTGTTGGTGGCCCTGCCGCTGCCGATCGTGATTGCGCAGGAGGCCGGGAACGGGGGAGACAGAATGCAGGGCGTGCAGGCGCTGGTGGACAAGGCGAAGATCGCGGCGGAGGCGCAGAACGCCTTCGGACTGAAACTGCTGGCCCGCGTGGCAATGGAACGGCGGCACGAGAACGTGTTTGTGTCGCCATCGAGCATTTTTCTGGCGCTCGCCATGCTGGAGAACGGTGCGGCCGGCAAGACACGCGTCGCAATGCGGCACACTCTGGAAGTGCCTGCGGGCGTGAGCGACGACGCCATGCAGGAATCGGCCGCGGCGATGTTGAAAGCGCTGCGGTCACACGACGGCATCGAGCTTTCGATAGCCAACGCATTGTGGTCGGACCGAAGCATGCCTCTGGCGGCGGCTTTTGTCCAGCGATGCCGGGACCTGTATGAAGCCGACGCGATCACGCTCGAGTTCCTGAAGCCTGGCGCGGCCGAGGTTATCAACAATTGGGTCCGGCAGAAGACGCGGCAGAAGATCTCGAACATCGTTTCGCCGCAGATCGTCGCTGCGTCGAAGGCGATTCTCACCAACGCGGTGTACTTCAAGGGCAGGTGGAGCGACCCGTTTTCCAAGCAGGCGACTCGGGACGGGACCTTTCACCTGGTGAACGGCACGCAAAAGACGGTTCCCTTCATGTGGCAGCCGGCGCTCCACGGAGCCTACCGGAGCGGCGACGGCTTTGAAGCGGCGGTATTGCCGTACGAGCGGTCGGGAATGGCGCTATGCGCGATCCTGCCCGCGCCGGGGAAGAGCCCGGAAGAGGCGCTGGCGAAGGTCTCGATCGACAAGCTGATTCGCGGCTACGAGCCGTTCGATCTGGAGCTGCGCCTGCCGAGGTTCACCCTCGATTTCAGCGACAGCCTCAAACAACCGCTCGGCCAAATGGGCATGGGGATCGCCTTCCAGTTTCCCGGAGCGGAGTTTGCCCCGCTGGGCTCGCCGCTGTTCTATATCGGCGATGTGCTGCACAAGACGCGGCTGGAGGTGGACGAAGAGGGCACGGTGGCCGCCGCGGCGACGGCGATCGCCATGCCAACGGCCATGGCGCCACGGAGGGTGGAAAAGAAGACGCTGGTCTTCGACCGGCCGTTTGCCCTGCTGCTGTGCGATGCGTCCACCGGAGCGATCCTGTTTGCCGGCGTCGTGTACGAGCCATAGTATGGCGCTCTCGGCTACCTCTGTCGCCCGCGCTGCCTGCTATCGCCGTTGAATCTGTTCCAGGGCGAGTTTGCCATACCTGCCGTGCGGATCGGCATCGGCCGCGGTACGGAAGTGATCCCTGGCCCTTTCGGCCTCTCCCATCGCGAGCAGCGCCGTGCCGATGCGCCAGTTCGGCCTCGGCCCGGCGGTCCGGAAGGGCCAGTACCCTGGCGCGTGCCCACAGTGTCGCCAGAAGGCCGATGCCGGCGAGCGCGACGGCAACAGCAACCAAGGGCGGTAACCGCTGCATTCCTATAACAGGAGCCTCCGGGACGGGAATCATGTGCAGCAGCAGGGTTCGCCTGCGTGCGGAGCGCGCCGGCGCGGTTAGCGCCCGGTCCTGCTTCCACGGCCATTGCGGCGTGAGCCGCAGCGCCGCGCGGTTAGCGCCGCCGCGCCATGTGCGATTCGGCGTGCACCGCCCGCACGTCCTTTTCCAGGCCGTCCTTGCGCACCACGATCGAGATGGTCAGCTCGTTCGACCCCTGCGCGGTCGCGATGAAGCGGTTGCCGGCACAGGGCCGATAGTGCAGACGGTAGCCTGCCACCCGCGTGTCAACTGTAGTTCGAATCCCAACTGGGGAGCCAATTCTCAAATCTGCCCTCTGAGCCCGGTCCGGCGGCTGCCATGCTCGAGTTGGCCTGATTCGCAACGTAAAGCATGTCAAAGGGTTGGCGGAATTCGGCTCTGAGTTCGCCACCTCTCCAGGTGGAGCTCGAAAGCACAAAATCCAGCAGACGCCGTTTTTCGCGTGGTTCCTGCCTTTCGAACAACTCGTGGGCCCGTCGAGCCAGTTCCAGCAGTTGGACGCCTTCTTTCAGATAGTTCTGGTTCGCTGTCTGGTGGTTGTCGATGTCGTCGAGGATCCGGTCTTGCTCGCCCCGCCATTCCGTGGATTTGCACTCGAAGAAGGTCGCGTCCACAATCCCGTCGAGCTTGTCCGTGTACATCGCATCGATTCGGTTCTGCAACCGCCCATACTCGGCCTGCAATCGGGCAATCGCTTCATCGTGGAACCGCCTCTCGTTCCGGTGGCTCTCCTGTAATGCCTCCTTCACCCACTCCAGGACGTCCGCGTCCAGCGACAGCCCCTTCAGTAGCAATGCAGACTGCTGTTCGAGAACCTCCTCCCTCGTGTATCGCTCCGGGCATTTCCCCTTGTAGCCGGTGCAGTGGTAGTAGACATAGCGGCGCTTCTTGATCTCCCCTACTATACAGCCGCGCATAAGTAACGGGACATAAGTGGCTGAAGTGTGGCCTACTGGAGGCGGACGGAATCCCGTGCTGCCACGCCTGCTGCGCCTCCACCCTGCGAGTCACCGTCGACTGATCCGGCTCGGCAAAGAGGCTGAACGCGACGGGGCCTACCGCGTCGCCAAACGGCTGCAAGCCGTGGTCCTGAACGCCGAAGGCCGCACCAGCGGCGAACTGGCCGCTGTTCTGAAGGCCCCGCGCTCGAGAGTCTCCGAGTGGCTGTCGCGGTATCAACAGCACGGTCTGGAGGGCTTGCTGGAGGGATACCGATCTGGACGGCCGTCCGCGCTGACCTCGCCACAACGCACTCAGTTGGGCGACATCCTGGACAGCGGTCCGGTCACCTACGGGATGGACAGCGGCGTGTGGACCTGGCCCATGATTGCTTGGGTGATTGAGGAGGAGTTCGGGGTGCAGTACCACCCCGGACATGTGCGCAAGCTGCTACACGGGCTGGGCTTTTCCGTGCAGCGGCCTCGGCGCGTGCTGGCCCGGGCGGATGCCGAGGAACAGGACCGCTGGCACCGCCGCACCTACCCCAACCTTAAAAAAAAGCCCGCGCGCGGCAGTGGGCGCTGATCTTCACCGACGAAGCCAGTTTCCGCCAGGACTCCACGCTGCCTGCGACCTGGAGCCGGCTTGGCCATCCGCCCGAGGTCCCGGTCACCGGCGAGCGCCACAGCGTGAAGATCCTGGGCGCCGTGGAGCTCTGGCGCTGCCGCTTCCATTACCCAAGCGACAGCCTGTTCAATGCCTCGACGTACCTGGCCTTTCTGGAGCAACTGGCGCGCCGGTACCGCCGCCAAGGCGCTGTGCTGATCCAAGACAACGCCTCCTATCACAAGGACGCGGACGTGTGGGCCTGGTTCCGCTCCAATCGCGCCTGCCTAGAGGTGCACCAACTGCCGCCCTACTCGCCGGAGTGCAATCCCACCGAACGGCTGTGGCAGCACACGCGCAAGAACGGGACCCACAACCGCTACTTTGCCAGCACCACGGAACTGCTCGGCACGATCTCGCGAGTCTTCACTGAGATGCAGTCCTGCCCCGATCTGATCCGCCCCTACCTGCTTCCTTTTTGTTGACCGCTGTGTCCTGTTATTTATGCGCGACTGTATCGCACTATACTCTTGGAAAATCGAGAAATTCAAAAATCCCACTTCCACGAAAACGCTAGGGCGCACCCTGGTTTCCTCATTCCCCCGAGGCGGGTCCCCGGCCTACGGTTGACGTCCTGCACCTCGAGGACGAAAACATGTTCTCGACGGCCACGAGCATTAAAGATCAGGCTCTTCTCCCAGAAGTGTGGAATCGAACAACGTGTTTCACCTCACCAGGTTGCAGGATGCGGATCAGCCTTCCACCCTGTCCGGGTCGAGTCTCAGTTTCGCCCGCAGCAGCGGGTGGCGATCCGTTTCCCTGTTCCACGGCAGTTCTGGACGGCTCCCTCACCGCGAGCCTCAAAGATCGGACGGGCGGTCCGATTTCGGGCCACCAGGCCCTGTTGTCGGCGTCGTCCGGGAGCGGCGAAGCGCCGGCAGCGGTCGGGAGCGACATGGCTCCCCAGTGCTTCCAAGCGAGTCGTAGTGCTGATTCCATTGAAGAAAAAACACTTCCGGTCTTCCACACTTTTCGGACAGGAGCCATAATACTGGGGCTGTTGGCACGTTGCAGACCTGCGCACGGCGCTGCGGAGTCTTCCTGCCCCACAGATTCCCATCCGTGGCGCAAGCAGAAAACAGCCTGTCCCAGTCTCGCAATCCGTACCAGAAGCAGTTTTTTTGACGCAGCAACTGCCGTTCGATGCTGCGGGGGTGATTTCGCTACTCTGAATTGGCCCCTTTCGATGCTCTGATTTGGCCCCACCTGTAAACCGCAAACCGTGTATCTTGTTTCGGGCATGAGCGCCCGGAAGGAGACGCGGTTTGGAGAACAGG